>LXNI01000230.1_pt1 | contig 70947 bp, 61 predicted proteins | sample 809091 | NCBI WGS metagenome assembly LXNI01 (sample SAMN04870527, study PRJNA318959) | sponge metagenome | biome: 01000161; feature: marine sponge reef; material: water | host: Sarcotragus foetidus | place: Greece: Milos, Mediterranean Sea | collected 2013-05-29 | depth 5-7 m
CGCCATTGTGTAAATAAGGGACTTATATTGGGGACTGAAAAATTCCGCAATCAGTTTCTGCTTCTTACTGGAGATCGCTCCTCCTGAGCTTACTCCGGCACTTTACTCCGGCACTTTACTCCGACCCCATTGATTTTGCTATTGGCATCTACCAGTATGTCCGCCTAATGCCCGAGTTTACAAAATTACCGATTCTATACATCCTGTTGGGGCTGATAGTCTTCATCCCGGGGTCAATTCCCGCCAGTGAACCCAGTCACGGCTTTGCATATTTTGGGGAACCCAAATACCCGAAAGACATGGCGTATTTCGACTATGTAAACCCTGATGCGCCGAAAGGAGGGATAGCCAGAGTAGCCGGCATTGGCACTTTCAATAATCTAAATCCTTTTGTCGATAAGGGAATACTGTCCGGTTATATCGACCCGCGAATATTCTCGATCACCCATGAGCGACTGATGATGCAATCAGACGATGAACTGGCAACCTACTATGGTCGCCTGGCAGAGACCATCGAAGTCGCTGACGATTACAGCTGGGTCGCCTACACCCTGCGCAAGGACGCGTACTGGCATGACGGTGTGCCAGTAACAATGGACGATATTCTCTGGACTTTTGACGTATACAAAAATAAAGCGTCCATCAGTTGGAGAAGCGCCTTTCGGGACATCGAGCGGCTGGAGCAGACCGGAACCTGGTCCTTTAAGTTCCACTTCACTGAGTCCGCGGAAAAAACCGGCCAGTTGATAATACAAACCGCATCATTCACACCGCTACCCAAACACTACTATGAGCACCACAAGATTGACGTAACAACGATGGAGCCACCACTCAGCAATGGACCCTACCGGATCGTGGAAGTCGACCCGGGACACAAGGTGGTATTTGAAAGGGTAAAAGACTATTGGGCCAAAGACCTTGGTAACACCAGGGGCATGTACAACTTTGACCGTATTGTCCTGACTTATTTTTTCGACCAGAACATCATGTTGCAGGCGTTCAGGGCCGGGGTATTTGACTATCACCGGGAACAGAATGAAAAGAATTTTCACACTGAGTATGACTTTGTTGGCAGCCGCAAGGGTCTGTTCAAAGCCGAGACTTATACCATGGGTGGTGCGTATGGAATGCACTATAGTGTCGCGCTGAATACGCGAAAAGCGTTATTCAAAGACATCCGCGTACGGGAAGCCCTGACCCTGGCGTACAATTTTGAGTGGGCCAATCGTGTGTTCTGGCACAATGGATTGGAGCGTAATAACTCGTTTTTCATACGCTCCGGTTTACGGGCCAGGGGATTACCGTCGACCGGGGAACTGGCATTGCTGGAACCATTTCGAGATCAGTTGCCGGAACGGGTTTTTACCGAATCCGTGACGCTTCCGGAAAACGAGCCTTTTGGGCGCAATCGCGACACACTGTTACAGGCCGACGCGCTGTTGCGTGAAGCCGGTTGGGTGGTCAAAGACTTTGTGCGTGTCAATGAGAAGACCGGTGAACCACTCACCTTCGATTTCGTCATCTCGCGTAGCGAGTTTGAACTTATGCTGACGCCTTATGTGGATAATCTCAAACGTCTTGGTATCCACACCGTGCTGCATAAGGTAGAAAACAACCTGATGGTCAATCGGCTCAGAAGCTATGACTTTGACGCCACCATTCGTAAGTTTTATACGTTTAACGTACCCTTTCCCTCCCGCATGCGCAGTCAGTTCTCCTCACAGTATGCGGATCCCCCCAATATGACGAACTACGTGGGAATCAAAAATCCGGCAGTAGACTTTTTGGTCGAGAAGATCGCCAGGGCTACCACTGAAGAAGAAATGAATACCGCGGGTCAGGCTCTTGACCGTGTATTACTGTGGAATTTCTACGTCATACCCGATGGACATCCTGTTGGCCGGCATGCCTGTTACTGGGACCGGTTCGGACATCCACCCATCGGGGCTGAATATATGCGATGGTCTGGCTTTCCCAACCTCTGGTGGATCGACGAGCAAAAGAATGCCAGAGTAGATGCGGGTATCGCCGAGATGTAAGTCCAGGAAAAAGGGGTCAGGTCCATTTTTCCCACTGGATCGAAATCAGCAGTGGAGAAAATAATACAACAATGCGATTTGTTATACTTATTTTAGCCAATGTGATCTTAAGGCAACAGCATGCGCATTAACAACGGCGGCCCCGCCACCAGCCTCGACTCCATCGTTCTCTTCCCGTTTGATGACCACAGTATCCCGTTTCAACACGGCGTGAAGCTGAATCTGATGGGCAGGCAGACCGGTCACGGTAACAAACCGGTAGTGCCCCTGGGAGAGACGGGCGCTCACGATAGCTTGTGGATCGCATACTACGGAACCGTCCTTGAGATCGATGGCGAGCTGTGGATGTGGTACCTGGGACAAGGGCCAGACGAGCACTGGCACCAGCGCGTCTGCCTGGCCAGGAGCAATGACGGCCGTACCTGGAAAAAGCCCGACCTCGGGCTGGTCGAGTGGCACGGCAGCAGGCAAAATAACCTGGTGGACATGGGGGAGGACATGCACGTTCAGGCGTTCGTAATCTTCCACGAGCCCGATGAACCGGACCCGGACAAGCGTTTCAAGATGGCCTTTGAAACGCGTAAGTACTCGGCTCGTCTCTGTGTCGCCTACAGCGCCGACGGGATGACCTGGCGCGAGTCGCCTGACAATCCGGTGGCGGGCTGGTTCGAAATGTCGGGTGGGGCCAAGGTGGACGGTTGCTATTACCTGGCCGGGCAGGGAGGGAAACACGCTGTAGGAATAAGACAGCTGGCCACCTGTGCCTCTTATGATTTTGAACACTGGGCCGATGCAACCTGCTCCGGCCTGCGGCGCAGCAACCTCTCTCCAATGCCACTGGTAACGGGCAAGAACACAGGTGAGCAGGTGCACCTGGGCGCAGCACTGTGGAACCGCGGCAACGTCATCATTGGCTTCTTCGGCAAATGGAATGGTCACCCGTCCAACGATCGGCGTATGGTGACCATGGACCTGGGCATTGCTGTCAGCAACGATGCCCTTCACTACAGTGAACCGATTCCAGACTTTCCCATCGTTTCAGCCGCAGAAGACAGTTGGGGGTCTAAACGCAGAGAGTCGCTCACGCTCAATTTTCCCGCCCTCATCCAGGGTCAGGGCTTTGAGAATGTGGGTGACGAGACCTTGTTCTGGTACGCGCCATGGCCGGAGGAGGCGAGCGATGGAGTGCGCGTTACCAGTTGGCCGCGTGATCGGCTGGGCTACTTCTCCCCATATGAGAGCGGCATCTGGGTGTACGGGGGCAGGTCGGACCCACACTTCGTCTCTGCACCCATCGACCTGGAGGGTGGCGCGGCACGACTCACAGTAAACGTGGAAGGTATCAACGAACACAGCTCTATCACCGTCGAGATTCAAGACCATGCGTTTCGGACGGTTCCAGGCTACGATCGCAGCACCAGCCAGGGTCCCACCGGACCCGGCCTGGCTCAGCCGGTTACCTGGCAGGGCAAAAACGTCATCGACGGTGTGACCGGCCTGATCCGGGTGCGGGTGGACTTCGGCGGTGTTCGACCGGAGGACGTCCGGCTCTACGCCGTATATCTCGATCCGGTGTGATTGGCAGGTAAAAGGGGGTTACCGCTTCACGCTCCTGCCTTCTTCCTTGTACTGCTCCAGCAGCGAGGTCAATCTCTCCACCACCCTGGGATGAGCCGCCCAGACGTTGGTGGTTTCGCCGATGTCCCGCTCCAGATCGTATAACTGAACCTGTGGCAGATTCATTGTTTCTGCCTCTTTCCGGGTTGGTGAACTGCGTCCCCCGGAACCGGCGCATAACTCCAGCTTCCATTTCCCCTGACGAATGGACAGTGAACCATCGTCCGCCTGATGCACGGTCGCTTCCCGAACAGGACCGGTTAGCGCCGCACCCAGGATCGCCGGCAGGATGTCATAGCTGTCTTCACCAGCATCAGCGGGTAGTTCGGTACCGGTGAGTGCGGCACACGTAGCCAGCAGGTCGGACAGGCAGATAACTTCATCGCAGGTGGTGCCCGGATCAACCCGGGCAGGCCAGCGCAATACAAAGGGAATACGGTGTCCACCTTCCCAAATGTCATGTTTGTAGCCTCGGAATATGTAGCTTGGATAATGGCCTTTATCGATCATTGCAGGTACGCCGATGTATGGGGCGCAACCATTGTCAGAGGTGAATACCACGATGGTATTGTCACTGATTCCCCGATGCTCCAGGACAGCCATGACCTGCCCAACGGCGTCATCGACCTGAACACAGAAGTCACCGTAGAGCCCGATGCTTGTCTTTCCCTGGAATTCGGGCGTTGGCAAAATGGGCAGGTGAGGCGCCGATGTTGACATCATTACAAAAAACGGTTCTGACTGCTGTTCAATGTAGGCAATCGTTTCGCTGGCGATTCTCGGCATGACATCAATGGCTTCGAAGTCAGGCTCAGCGGGTCCCTTGTCATACCCGCTCGTGGAAAAACTCTTCTCCGTGGTGCACTCACCCACAAACCTGTCGTTGTGTATGTAGATATATGGATGGTGATCCAGTGACGCAGATATCCCAAAGAACTCTTCGAACCCCAATGAATTCGGACCGTTTTCGATTCTGGCCCGCCAGTCGATATCGGGCTTGTAGGCAAGAGATCTGACACGTCCACTGTTGTCATCAGCAATGGCGCCATCGGTAGTGCGCATATCCATGCCCAGGTGCCACTTGCCAAAAAACGCAGTGTGATAGCCCTGCGTTTTAAGCAGGGCAGGAACCGTCAACCGTTCCGGATCAATGAGGTGTCTACTGTATCCCAGTAAAACGCCGCGTTGTAATCGTGAACGAAAGCTGTATTGGCCGGTAAGTATGCTGTATCGACTGGGTGAACAGATCGACGAGCCGGCATGTGCATCGGTAAATATCCTGCCCTCATGAGCAAGGCGATCGATGTTCGGTGTCGGGATCTTCGAGTTCTCGTTCAGGCAGGAGATGTCGCCATATCCCATGTCGTCAGTGAGAATATAGACAATGTTGGGTCGTTCGGTCATGCGAACAGTGTACTACCATGTGGTAAAAAGGGGCCATAAAAATGGACCTGACCCCTTTTTAACCGCTTGACCGATCTTAAAAAAATGTGGTTTATTTACCCCATTCTCGTCCTTCAGGAACCCACTACCATGCTGCAGATGCAATCGACCGTCCGTGCGGACGGTCACCTTGAACTCGCCGTTGTGGACGTCCCGCAGCCTGAACCGGGCGCCGACGAAGTCGTCATCCGTGTCGAAGCGGCGCCCATCAATCCCTCAGACCTGGGTCTCCTGCTCGCTGGTGCAGACCCGACGGGGGCGCAAGCGCTCGCGCAGGGGTCTGCCGTGCGGCTCAAGCTGCCCCCGGAAGCAACGGCTCTGATAGCGGCACGCGTGGACCGCCCCATGCCCTGCGGCAATGAGGGTGCCGGCGTTGTCGTCGCTGCTGGAGAGAGCGAGGCTGCCCAGGCGCTACTCGGCAAGACCGTGGCAACCTGGCGTGGAGCCATGTATTCACAGTTCAAGCTCAGCCATGCGGACCAGTGCCTTGTGCTGCAAGAAGGCACGACTCCTGCAGAGGCAGCATCGTGCTTCGTGAATCCACTGACCGTACTCGGCATGGTGGGGACCATGCGCCTCGAAGGCCACACAGCTCTCGTGCATACTGCTGCTGCGTCGAACCTCGGCCAGATGCTCCAGAAGGTCTGCACAGCCGAAGGCATCGACCTGGTCAACATCGTGCGCCGACCGCAGCACGTCGAGTTGTTGCGCGGCATCGGTGCGAAGCATGTAGTGGACTCGAGTCTCGACTCCTTCTGGGCCGACCTGGTCGAAACCCTGACCGAAACTGGCGCCACGCTCGCGTTCGATGCTACTGGCGGCGGTGACCTCCCTGGTCGAATACTCGCTGCGATGGAGTCGGCACAGACCCGGCTTGGCAGCGCTACAACTCCCTACGGTTCGGCCGTGCACAAGCAGCTCTACATCTACGGTGGGCTCCAGCGCGGCCCGACGGTGTTCGACCGCACCTTTGGCATGGCGTGGGGCATGGGTGGCTGGCTGCTGCCGATCTATCTGGACCGGGTGGGGCCGGAAGAATCCGGGCGCATGCGGCAGCGTGTCGCGGACGAGATCAAGACTACTTTTGCCAGCAGCTACGGCAAGAAGGTGTCCCTCACTGAGGCGGTCACGCCGGAGGCGATCTCCCGGTATGGGCGGATATCGACTGGAGAGAAGTACCTGATCGAGCCGCAACGCTAGCGGCGTCTGGCACCCGACCCGGCAAGCATGGAACGATACAGCCAGTCCGTGGTGCTCGGGAAGTTGGGTACATCTGTGTCCAGGTCCCGGTCCATGGATTCGAGCGTGCGCCACAGGTCGGTTACACAATCGCCGTATCGCTCACGCCAATCCTGCTCCACCCTGGCGACGAGATGCGGATACGCGTCACGCGCCTGTTTACCCTTGGGTGTGAGGTACACCTGCCGGGACTGGGTTCGGTTTTGTCGGGGTTCCACGACAACTACAAGATGACGCTCCAGCACTGAGCGGCCGTTGCCAACCACCCCGCCCATCTCGGCAGCCATCTTGAGATCCACCCCGTCGTCGCCCACGAACTGCAGGAAATTTGCTACGAAGTCGAGTCCGGTGCCATGCCCTCGCATACCGCATTCGTAGTCGATACGGAATGCCGCCAGGGCATGCGATAGCAATCCAACTAATGGCAGACAAGCTGCATCGGCAGTCTGGTCGCGGAGGACCACGGGCCAGTCCGTGCCGTGGGCGGGAATACGCGGTGGACCCGGTTGCTCCGGGATATGACTGCCGCCGGTCAAGCTGCTGTCGGCGAGACCGTACCCGGTCAGGTACCACGGCAGTTCTATTTCCAGTTGATTGGCGAGAGCCGCCAACGCCTCGCAGAGCCTGGTGGACCGATCCTCGCCGAACTGCGTTCTAAAGCTGTCTTCGGCTGTATTTGCGAGTTGCTCACCCGCGGTTCGTGCCAGCTGCCCGTCGGGCGTCAGTTTGAGCAGCGTCTGCCCACGTGCCGGTTTCTCGACGGTGAGCCAACGCAGCCGTTCGAGATCCCTTACCAGGGCACGTGCCGCGCGCTTCGAGATGACGGCGCGGCGAATGAGTTCGCGCTGATCGAGCATACCATCGTCGAACGGACGCAACACGTTGCACCAAACACCAAGTGAAGGAAAATGGACCTGACCCCTTTTTTCATAGATGCGGCAAAGAGTCTGGAAGGCGTGACTCAGGAGGATGAACAGAGGTTCAACTGATCTTGACTTCAGGATTTCAACGCCTCCGTTTTTTGTTCGAGCTTTTCCAATGCTGCCGCGACGGCGCCGGGGGACCCGGTTCCTCTTGCCAGCAGATTGTAGAAGACTGGTACCACAAAGAGGGTGAGGATAGTCGCCAGTGATACACCGGAGAAAATTACGATACCCAGGGTGACACGGGATTCCGAACCGGCTCCGGTAGCGAGTATCAGGGGAATAGAGCCCATGATGGTGGACAGCGCGGTCATCAACACAGGCCGCAGTCTGATTTTTGCAGCTTGCAGGAGCGCTTCACTGAACTCTATTCCCGCATCACGCAGTTGGTTGGTGAATTCGACGATCAGGATTCCATTCTTGGTTGAAATACCCACCAGAATGATCAATCCGATATTACTGTAGATGTTCAGGGTATCCCCCGTAAGGTATAACCCAAGCAGTGCCCCAAATGTTGCCAGGGGTACTGTCGTCATGATCACAAATGGGTGGATGAAACTCTCGAACTGCGCCGCCAGAACAAGAAATACCACCAGCAGTGCGAGTACGAATGCGAATATCAGGCCGCTTTCGGAATCACGGAGATCACGAGATTCTCCCTTGTAATCAATCTGGGCGGTGGGTGGCAAATCCGTCTGTACAATGTCCTCAAGAAAAGCCAGTGCTTCACCGAGGGAGTAGCCGGGTTTAAGGTTGGCCGAAATCGTAATAGCGCGCAGTCGGTTGTAACGGTTCAGCGTGCCCGCGTCTGCATTGGCCTGCACCGTGATCAGGCTTGAGAGTGGTACCAGTTGACCAGTGGTATCTGATTTCACATAGATGTTGGACAGGTCAGAAATCGAGGCACGTTGATCATCCTCGGCCTGCAGAATGACGTCGTATTCCTCACCGTCTGAAATATAAGTGGTGACGCGCCGTTCACTCATCATCGTCTGCAGGGTCTGGCCAATGTTCTGAATGGATACGCCGAGGTCTGCAGCCCGGGGCTTGTCGACTTCAACAACCAACTGGGGCCTGGTCTCTTTGTAATCGGTCTGCACACGGGTAAAGGCGGGATTGCCTGAAATGCCGTCCAGCATCTGATCTCGCCATTCAGCGAGTTCCTGGTAGGTTGAACCACCCAGTACAAACTGAACCGGCTGGCCGCCGCCGCTGCGCTGTAGTCCGGAACGCATGAATGGGAAGCCCTGTAAACCTGGAATCCCGGACAGACCCTCGAGCAAGGTATCCATGGCTTCACGGGTACTCATTTTGCGGTCGTTCCAGCTTGGCATGATCACCAGGGCGACAGCGCTGTTGACCGATTCGGCGGCGCCCCAGCCTGGCAGGAATAGTAGTATCCGGTTGACATCTTCAGACTCGATCAACGGGAGCATGTGCTGTTCGATCTGACGCATCTGATCTTGCATGAATTCGAAACTGGCGCCTTCCGGACCGTTTAACATTGTCATGAACGTACCCTGGTCTTCTTCCGGTACGTAGGCAGTTGGCAGTTCTCTCAGCAGCAGGTAGGTCCCTGTCGTCAGTCCGACGATCAGCAAGCCCATCAGTGCCGGGCGTGGTAACAGGAGCTTGAGGGAATCCTCGTAACCCGCCTGCAGCCTGTGCAGAAAGTTTTCCATGACCCGGGTCAGCCAGTTTTCATGCTCTGAGTGAGTCAACAGTTTGGAACACATCATGGTGGTCAGTGACAGTGCCAGGACGCTGGAGAACACAACTGCCGTGCCGATAGTCACTGCGAATTCGGCAAAGATAACACCAATGTTACCTTCCAGGAATGCGATGGGAACGAAGACTGCTATGAGTACCGCGGTGGTCGCGATCACTGCGAATGCTACCTGGCGGGAACCCCGGAAAGCCGCGAGCAGCGGTGGTTCACCCTGTTCAATACGTCGCATGACATTTTCCATGACCACGATCGAGTCATCCACGACAAGACCAATGGCAAGCACCAGACCCAGCAACGTGATGAGGTTGACGGAGTAACCGAAAACAATCAGTCCCATAAAGGATGAGATCAGGCACACCGGGATGGTAATGGCCGGAATGATGGTAGCCCGGAGGGTACCCAGAAACAGGTAAATCACGAGGCTCACCAGGGCCAAAGTAATCAGCAGCGTCCGGTATACGGCGCCGATAGCACTTTCAATATATAGCGATGTATCCAAACTCGTAATAAGTTCCATGCCTGCAGGTAACCCACGATTAATGGCTGCTGCTTTCTTGTTGGTTGCACGCAGTACATCCAGGGTATTTGCCGTTGACTGCTTGACGATTCCCATCCCGATATTAGCCTTCGCATTGCCGCGAAACTCTCTGCGATAGGAAGATGAACCGACTTCCACACGTGCCAACTCTCCCAGGCGGACCAGGTGTCCATCGGCGCCTCTGGCCACAACCAGGTTGCGGAAGTCATCTGCACTTTCATAGCCGCGTTGTACCCGCACGGTAAACTCTCGTTCCAGGGAATCTATGCGTCCGGCGGGTAATTCGATATTCTGTCGACGGAGTGCTGATTCGATGTCTGTGACGGTCAAGCCGCGTGCAGCAAGGGCTGTTCGATCGAGCCATATACGCATTGAGTAGCGACCTGAGCCACTGACGTAGATGTTGGCAACCCCGTCAATAACCGTAAACTGATCTATCAGATAACGTTCCACATAGTCGGTCAGCGCCATGATATCCATAGTCTCACTGGTCAATGAGAACCACTGGATTGGCCGGGTATTGCTTTCCGACTTGTATATCCTGGGAGGGTCCGAGTCTATAGGCAGATAGTTCGCCATCCGGGCTATTTTGTCGCGGACGTCATTCGTTGCCAGGTCGATATCACGCTCAATCTTGAATTCGACTGAGATACTTGATCTGCCATCGGCGCTACTGGATGTAATTGACTCCACGCCCTCAATACCGCTGATCTGGTCTTCGATGACCTTTGTGATCCTGGTATCAATGACATTGGCGGACGCACCGCGATAGGTAGTACTCACGCTGACTTTGGGTGAGATGATGTCCGGATATTCCCTTAGCGGCAGATCATTGAAGGACAGGATTCCGAAGGCACAGATCATCAGGCTGATAACGGTTGCGAATACAGGTCTTTTGACCGACAGGTCTGAAATAACCATCAGATTGAGCCCTCCATCAGCCTGATGACTTCCTGACAACCTTGACACCGGGTCGAACCTTGATGATCCCCTGGGTGATGACTTCCTGACCCGGCATTAGTCCAGACAATACTTCGACAGCGCCTGGTTTTCTGCGGCCGGTTTCGATACGGATGCGCTCTACTGTATTCGATTCGGAAATCGTAAAGACGTATTCCCTGTTCTGAACAGGAATGACGGCTTCTTCAGGTACAACCAGGGTATCGCTCTGCTCCCGTGTCAGGCTGACCGTCAGAAGCATCCCGGGATGCAGCAGCCGTTCGTGGTTTTCCAGTCGGGCACGGACGGAGATGGCTCGAGTTACAGGATCCACCCGAGAATTGACAGCAGTCACCTCGCCACTGAAAAGCATGCCAGGATAGGCAACACTGCTGGCGGTGATCTGTTGTCCCGGCTCTATCATGGCCATGTAACTCTCCGGAACAGCAAAATTCAGTTTGATGACACTGATATCATCAAGGGTGGTAACGATCGTACCGGGACTGAGCAGAGTTCCAGGACTTACATTCCTGAAACCCAATATGCCGGTGAAGGGTGCGCGAACCAGGCGGTCATCGAGTCTGGCAACGATTGCCTCCAATCTTGCCGCAGCGGTCTGCTGCCGTGCACGCTCCTCATCGAGTTGCAGTTCGGAAGCAAGATTCTGTTCGATCAGACCTTCGATGCGCTTGAGTTGTCGAGTCGTCTCATCAAGGGTTGCCTGGGCTTCATCCAACTGGGCGGTCTGTTCTGCATTGGTCAATTCAATCAGGATTTTCCCTGCCGTCACGAAGTCACCATCCTCGAAATTGACCTTGCTGACGATTTCTGTGACCTTCGATGTAAGATTGACGGATTCATTTGCCTGGGCTGTGCCGATTGCTTCGATTGAATCAACGAATGTTGCCATGGTAGCAGTGGCGGTGACCACCGGGATGGCGCTGTCAGACCCCCAGGATGAAGTCAGCGCCTGATTCTGTTGGTATGTATAGGCGGTAAGTCCTGATACCACTATGACGATCACTACAAAGGTTAACGCGATCGGATGATTTTTGAGCAAGTGTAAGCGCCTCTATTGTTCCCATGTCATCAGGATGGTATATAGCAAAAGACACCTGGAAGTATATGGATTAATACGCAAGAACACTATATCGGAAATCAGAACTTCTCTTGATGCCTTCCCGGAAAAGAAATATCATGCCGAATTCCAAGCCCGATCTCTTTTCTCTATTCTCCAACCTGATGCATGGTATATGGTTGAATTGTAGAAATGAATTCGCCTCTGACGCTAGACGTATAAACCAGCGTTAACAAAATACCAGGGAGCAAGGATGAAACGTATCTGTTTAATATGTATAACAATTTTTCTTACAGTCTGTACGACAACACTCGCTGAGGATGTCCAGAATGACAGTGGTTCCATGTTCAGAGACTGCCGCAACTGTCCTGATATGGTTCGGCTTTCCGGGGGTACGTTTATCAAGGGATCACCCCAGGACGAAGAAGGTCGAAGCGAAGACTCAAGAAACCATGACGAAGACGACATGGTTGGCCCGGGTGGCTCGCAAGTGAGTGTGACCGTGCCTCCTTTTGCGCTTGGTGTATATGAAGTGACTAATAAACAATTCAGTGCATTTGTTGCGGACAGTGGTTACGAGATGCCAGGTGGCTGCGTTGCAGACCTGCTTGGTGACGGTTCATGGGGCATTCATCCTGAAGCAGCCTGGAATAATACAGGGCAACCCTTCGAAGACGACTTTCCGGCATCCTGTATAGACTGGAATGCAGCGACCGCATACACCCGGTGGCTCAGTCTCAAAACGGGTGCGAATTATCGATTGGCCACCGAGTCGGAATTCGAGTATGCACTGCGTGCCGGATCCACTACCCGATACCACTTTGGCGATGATATTGAGGACTGGTGCCGGTATGGCAACGTGCCCGATGCCTCTTTTAATGCATTGTATCCCGAAAAATTCACTACCCAATGTGATGATGGATTTGATTCGTTAGCACCCGTTGGCCAGTTTGAACCGAATGGCTTCGGATTGTACGACATGACAGGCAATGTATGGGAATGGCTGCAGGATTGTTACGAGAATAGCTACGCCAATGTACCCACTGACGGCAGTGCCCTGGTCAAGGAAGATTGCGATGCCAGGAGTCTACGGGGCGGTTCCTGGGGTTACGATTTACCAAGCCTGCGTTCTGCCGATAGAAGTGATGACCCTCCAGCGGCTATATTTGACGGGATTGGATTCAGAGTGGCCAGGGATCTGGATGAGGATGTTGTTCTGGCGCCAGATTGGAATTTACGCGTGTATGACAATCGTGAATACGGATTTTCAATTCTCTACCCGACAATGTACCAGGTTCTGGAGCCGGAAGGTGACATTCTATTTTCTACAGCTCGTGACAAATTCATGCCGAGAATTGACGTCAGTCTATCATCCGAACATACGTCAGCTTCTGCTGAAGAGTTAGTCCAAGTTTTAAGGGACAGGTTGGAAGGTGAAGGGAAGAAGATCGCCAGCACCCTGGCAACTCCGGTTACACTGGATAATGGCAAGACCGAGGCGGTCGAGATTGTGCTCGAATGGATGAATCCCGATTCTGACAGGCTGTTTCGTACTCTGAACCTGAGTGCCTCAAATGGCGTGCATCGTATTTTTGTCAATTTAAGCGAAAGGGCCAACTCAGACTGGTCAGACTTAACGAAGCTAGCGTATACACTGAGCACAAAAAATTAAGTGACGATACCCTCCTGGAGAACCTTGAAGCCGGCAATGGAATTCTATTCTTCGAATACTTTCAGGGCATCGTCATACTGCCCGACATAGAATTTGCCATCAGCGACAATAAGATTGTGGCGGTCGGCGCCGTCGATAAAGGTACAACGTATCCGCTTCAGGTTTTTCTGCCGAGTGAAAACATGCCGAAATCCTCGTCGTCACCGATCTCGCAGCCGCCAAGATTGGCGAAGCGTGAATTCAGCATGTAGGCACAGATAGCAAAAACGAGTTGCACGATTTGCTTGTTGGTAAAGATCTCGGCCATGGCAGTAAGTGTCTCTTCAGCAGGTTTGGCATCAATTGTGACCTCGGTTGTAAACCGTAGCACCAGCTTCTCCGTTTCGTCGAAGAGGTCCGATTGCACGTCGCCTGCGATGATTGCATCCAGTTGCTCCTGGGTACCACCGCGCCTGATCATCGAGGCGCCGTGGTTGCCCCATTCATACGAGGAGTGGCTGAGTACGCTGGCGTGTACCACGGCAATTTCCTTCAACAGCAAAGGCATGCCGTCTTCCTCCTGGCGCCAGACCGTCCCATTGAATGCTGTATAAGTCTTAAAAGCTTCCGGTACGTGCGCCCAGACGTGGAAAATAGCCAGATCAAATCTGTAGTTGTCCCATCTTTCTCTGAATTCCGGATCGACTTCGTCTTTGGAAATGAGTGGAATGTGTTTCATATATACTCCAGTTATCTGCTTCAGGTAGGGGTAGCCTTAGTGTACCTGTTTCTTTCTGCTCTCGCTGTTTCCTGCAACTTTACGGTAGACTCAATCATTTGGAAAAGGATTAAACACCATGACATCAATCTCAGGACCCTCCGATGGCCCCGTTGCCGTGACCGGCGCCTCGGGTTTCGTCGGCTCACACGTTGTCAAGAACCTCGTTGAACACGGCTACGACGTGCACGCCTGCCTGCGGGACTCAAGCCGCGAGGACAAAACCTCCTACCTGCTGGATATCGACAAAAAAGGCCCGGGCAGCGTCAAGCTCTTCTCCTGCGATCTGTACAAAGCTGCGGATGGCGAATACGACGAGGCGTTTGCAGGTTGTTCTGCAGTATTTCACGTTGCTGCGGATATCGGTACTGACGCGGCCACCTATGGCCGCCAGCCTCCTCAAAAACTGTACGAGGGTCTGGTCAACATGACTCTTGCTATCCTCGAATCGTGCAGGAAAGTCGGCACCGTGAAACGGGTGATTTACACGTCCTCCACGGCCGCTGTGTTAGGTCCGGGCGCCCCCGATCGGCCTTTGAATTATGTATACACAGAAGACGACTGGTCAGGCGGCAGCTACGAAACCCTCGAGGAACGACATATGGGTGAAGATGGCAAAACACTCTGGACAAGTGAGACGCGCGCATACTCCAAGGGCAAGGTGGATGCCGAGAAAGCCGGTTACGCCTTTGGCATCGAGACCGGCATCGATGTCATTTCCATATGCCCCTGGCACGTCTTTGGGCCGTTGCTCGGTGTTCCGCATGACTCGGAGATGGTGTTTCAGCATCGCCTCGGACTTGCGCTCAAGGGTGAAAGCGAGGTGGAAAGAAGCAGAGGTAACATATTGTGGAACATCATTGATGTACGCGACATTGCGGAAAGTCAGCGACTGGCTGCGGAAAGCGACGTTGCCACCAATGGCTCGAGATATTGTCTGGTGGCCCATGACAAATCCGGCGAACTGCCAGCCAACGAATTTCTCGACATGCTGCAGGAACTGTTTCCCGACCACAATGTCTGTGGCGGCTATCGGCCGGAGCCGACTGATCAACGCAACCGGGCCAGTTGTATGAAGGCGATAAAAGAACTCGGTTTAAAGCCACATGATGTCAGGGACACATTGCGCGATACCGGTAATTCACTCATCGAACTGGGAAGAGTACCCCCAGCGGTTAAGTAAAAAGGAGCAGAGTTCTGGTCGATGCCGTTTTGATGCCGATAACTGATCGCCTGTGGGGATTATCAGGACACCCGGTATCAACTTGCCGGATTAAATAGCCTATGAAGAGAAAAAATTTTGGGTTACCATCTGGCGCTGATTAATGGTGCTGAAAACGGTTAGACAGAGGCCTGAGTTGTAATTTACAAGGAATTTTTTCAGTATGAGAAATGTACTGGCAATTGTTGTGGCTTTGATTGTCGGCAGTATTATCAACATGTTGCTGGTTACAGTTGGACCGCTGCTGATCCCGCCACCAGCAGGGGTTGATGTTGCCGACATGGCGTCACTGGCAGCATCAATACATTTGTTCGAGGCCAGGCATTTTGTGTTTCCATTTCTTGCCCATGCCTTGGGTACGTTAACAGGCGCCATGATTGCTGTGATGATGAGTCACCGGGACTGGTCGGCCTGGCTGGTAGGCCTGCTGTTCCTTGTCGGCGGTATTGCGGTTGGTTTCATGATACCAGCGCCATTCTGGTTCACCGCATTGGATCTCATTGTCGCCTATCTTCCCATGGCCTGGCTGGGATTATTCCTCTGCCGGAAGTTTGTCAATACCTGATCTGGGAAGGACTAATCAACTTATCACTTAAGTTCAGAAAATGCCGGATCTACATACAACATTCGACAGTATAACTGCCTGTACCGGACTACAAATGCGCAGATTCACACTCGCTGTTGCGTTCTTGTCGGTTGCAGCCCCTTTGTACGCGACAGAGCAGGATGACAAGGACAGCAGTATTGAGGAGATCGTGGTTACCGTCGATCTCGACAGTCTGCCAGACGATGATGTGCGTTCCATGTTCGGTTTCAACAAATCCCTACTGGAGACACCAAGGTCGGCTTCTTCGGTCAGCGAGGAAATGATGGATCGCTTCATTGTGCGCGATATCGACGAGATGATAGCACTGGCGCCGGGCAGCTTTACGCAGTCCTTTTTCGGCGTCGCCGGCACGCTGGACATTCGGGGCACCCCGGGGGAGACGTACTTTCGCGGTGTGAGAAGGCTCGATAATCCGGGCAACTACCCAACACCGTTAGGCGCCTCCAGTCGTGTCGACATTGTGCGCGGGCCGGCATCGCCAATCCATGGTCCATCCAAAATCGGTGGCTATATCAACTTCAATCCCAAGTCTGCACGTATCGAAGAGAGTGGAGAGTTCATAACCGAGGCTACGGGCGCCATCGGTGTTGACATCGGTTCCTGGGACAGACGTGTGGTCAGTGCGGAACAGGGCGGACCAGGACAGATTGGCGACCAGGATTTTGGCTACTGGCTGTACGGACTGGTTGAGGACTCTGGCAGCTACTACCGCAACAGCGGGATCGAGCAGAAACTCCTGCAGATTTCTTTTGATCTGGATGTCGGTAACGTTCAATTTCAGTTTGGTGGCATGTATCACGACTTTGCCGGAAATCAGATCGCCGGCTGGAACCGGCTGACCCAGGATCTGGTGGACCATGGCACATATATCACCGGTTTACCCCGCGGTCTGGATGCTGATGGTGACGGTTACATCTCACATTCGGAGTTCGACCTTGATGGAGACGGATTCACAGACTTCAACCCATTCGCGGCCGGTCTGGTTCCGGGTGGAACATCGCCTCTGGAACCCCGGGGGCCGTTTCCCGATAGTTGCGCAATCGGCACAACGCCTGTTTTCGATTGTCATGCCGACTTGCTCGCACTGGAATCTGTTGGCGCCGCACAGATTACTGGCGATCTGGTGCTGGTGGGTCCGGATGACCTTCTTCTGAACGACGTAACAACGCTCTATTTCGATGCGATCCTCTCAACTGTCGGTCAATGGGAGTGGCGTAACCAGGCGTTCTACGAGGCCTACAATAATCTGAATGAGAACGACTACGGCTTCTCCCAGTTCCACGATTCGTGGGTGTTCGAAGACAAGCTTGTCATCGCCAACGAGTTCCATGGTAACGATGTGCGCGCCGCCGTACAGATATCGCCTTCGCTGCGCGTGACCAGATTCAGTCATGGTGATGACTACACAAACGAGTATTTCGACCGGCGGGATCTCACCTTACCCCCTAGTGCTCTGGCACGGCGATTGCTGTCGACCCGAATCGACGACGACTATACCGAGTACTACATTGGCAAAACCGTGGATTTTGGTATTGCGCTGCTGGTCGATATGGACTGGAGGCGTATCAATATCCTGGCGGGTGTACGCTACGACGCCATCGAACTCGAAAGTCGACAGCCGGTGGACAAGTTACTGTTACCGAGTGCCAATAACCTCTGCCTGGATACATCTTGCGTTGTTGCCCAGTCAGCAGACGAAGTCGACGGCGTTTCGTGGACATTGAGTTTGAGCTATGCAGTTGCCGGATTAGTTCCCTACATCACCGCTTCAAGGCAGGCGACGATCATAGCCGGACAGGGTGCGGAGGTTGCAACAGCCAGTATTGCAGACGGCACCGCGTTCGACGATTCCACGCTGCTGGAATTTGGCATCAAGGGTAGCATGCTCGACGACAAACTTTATTTTGCACTGGCTACCTACGAACAGGAACGCTCGGACTACTCAGCTCAACAAACTGTAACCAACCAGGCCAGCCGTACCCAGGGCATGGAGTTCGAATTACGGTGGGTGGTGACTGATCAGATGCTGGTGACGCTGGGTTATTCCCAAATCGAAGTGGTCAACCTGAATACATTGCAGGCAGGTGAGCGGTTCAGTTTCATTGGCGCCGACGATGTGCCCGGAATCCCGCCGCAATCGTTCTACGGCGGTGGGTTGATCGGGTCAGTGGTTCGACCTGGAACCCAGGGAGCCCGACGTGCCGGCATACCTGAGAAAATCTGGTCCATAACAGGTACTTACAACTTTGGACGCGGATTTGCCGCCAGCGCCAGCGTCGTAGACGTGACCGCCACACCATCCGGCTTTTCCGGTTCGGTGGTCTTGCCCGCGTATACCCTGGTCAACGCCGGCCTGGTATTCGAAACGGGTAACTGGGTAGTCAGCGCGACAGCCAAGAACCTGACTGACGAGCGTTACTTCCGGGCTAACTTCCCGAACCTGTTTGGTGGCGTCGTGGTGCTGCCCGAGTTGCCGCGCCACTTCGCGGCGCGCCTCCAGTACCAGTGGTGAATTGATTGGGTCGGAGTAAAATGAATATTACTCCGATCCCATTTATTCCTCGTCCAGCAGATTTTGGATCATTCCGTCAATGTACCCTGGCTGTCCAAATGATATATCCCTGAGGATTCCCTTTCTGTCGACCAGAATTGTAGAGGGCGTTCCCCGTAGCTCAAATTTCTCAAAGGTCTCTGCCGAGTATTCTTTTGATTCCAGGTAGTTACGTACTCTTTCAATGAACTCGTTTCTGAAATCCTCTGGCTTTGAGTCAAACTCTGCAAACTGTTGATAGATGAACTCCATGATATTTTCCATGCTGACTTCACCACTCGTCCTTGTAAGGTTGTCCATTCCGAGTGGAAATGGAATATCGTAGGACAGTCTGTCACCATCTCTGAGCAACCCATTCATGCCAAGTGCCATTCTGGTCTCCCCTATAACCCTGCCGGTTCCGGCAAGTAGTTGTAAATTCTCCAGTGTATTCTTGTCAAAATCCTCAAATGCAGTAGCCATGCCAAGTACATGCACCCCCTCATCCCTGTATCTGTTGTGAATGTTGATTGCCTCGGGTATCCCATGCAAAAAGCAACCCGGGCAGTTGACCTGAAAGACTTCCAGCAGAACGATGTGATCCAGTTTCTGGTCAAAATTTGTAGGTGCTCCCTGTACCCATTCCGAAACCGCAAAGTTAGGTACCCTGTTACCAATAACTGCATTCATATTACTCTGACCCCATTTACTCATTTATTTAATTGTACTCTGACCCCATTTACTTGACTCTGACACCATCACTATTGACGACCCCCGGAACACTGGTAACATAGCGACCTTGACCTAACACGTATATTCCATGTCAGAAGCACAGTCAATCCACGAAGTTCAAGATGATCTGCTAGAGGCCATGGACTTCTGTTACGAACAAGGCTGGACTGATGGTCTGCCCGTCGTGCCCCCGGAAGAAAGCCGCGTAGAAGCCATGATGACGATGGAAGGCAGACCCGCAGAAACCGTCCTGGCGCATCACCCGGCAACCGGACTGGAGTTGACTATTCACGCCGCAGCGGTAAACGCTGTTATGGCAGGTTGTCTGCCCGATTACTTCCCGGTAATTGTGGCGGCATTCGAGGCAATGGATCGCGAACCGTTCAATTTCCACGGCAGCACAGTCAGTACAGGCGGCTCAGGCCACCTGCTGATTGTCAGCGGACCAATTGTCGATGAAATCGGCATGAACGCTGGCGTCAACCTCTTTGGCCCTGGCAATCGTGCTAACGCGACAATCGGCCGCACCATTCGACTGACGCTTATGAACGTATTCAAGATCGTTCCGGGAATCGCCGACAAGTCGACGCAGGGGAACCCCGGGAAATACAGCTTTTGCATTGCCGAACGGGCAGATAAGAATCCATGGCCATTGTTGTGCGAGGAGTTCGGTTATCCGGAAGGAGTCAGTTCGGTCACTGTATTCGCGGGCGCCGGGTTCTGCAATGTAGAAAACCATGGAGGCAATACACCGGAAGCCATTCTGGATACCATGGCCGATGCCATGGCCAACTATGGCTGTATCAGTGCGGGACAAAGTGTGGTCATATTCTCCCCGGAACACGTCGAGATTATTGCCCGAAGCGGCTGGACGAAAGGAGATGTCAGGAAGTATCTGTTCGATCAGGCAAAGCAACCCAGAACGGTCATGGAACGACTTGGAAAGACCCAGAGAACAAATGACAAGCAGGACAGACAGGACATCCACCGTGGACTTGAACCGGACGATATTCTCATCACAGTGGGCGGTGGCGATGCTGGTGGCCATTCGTGTTTTATACCGTCATGGAGTCGCGGCAGGGGCTCCATCATGCAGACGCAGTCCATCGGCGTCTGCATAGATTGCTGAGCCTTTAATACAAGAGAGTAACCATGAAGCTAGTTGATCCAACAATCCCCGCCAACATTCAGGAATCGCAAAGGGCTCCGGCACTCACCAGTCTGGATGGCCTGACCATTGGCCTGTTGTGGAACCAGAAAGTCAACGGTGACAAACTACTGACGGAGACCGCGGCATTATTAAAGTCTCGGTTCGGCGGCAGGGTTTTGCCGATGAGGGTCAAGGGTAATGCCAGCGCACCTGCTCCGTCGGATATACTGACCAATCTCTCACCGGAGTGCGATTACCTGATTACCGCATCAGGAGACTGAGGAAGTTGCTCGACGTGCAGTTTGCACGACGGTATCACCTTTGAGCAGACCGGTAAACGGGCTGTGGTCCTGTGTACCTCGCCATTCGAAGTCACAGCCAGGAACATGGCGCGCATGTTAGGCTTGCCCGACTATCCCTTTGCTCTTCTGGACCATCCGCTTGGCAGCCTGACGCACGACGAGATCAGAAGGCGTGCGGAAACTGCCTGTGATCAGGCAATCGAAATCCTGAAGAGTTGAATCGATTGACAGAAATGCCGGACATCGAAAAATTGCGATCCGAGTTTCTGGACCTGGAATTCGATCGTACCGGCTTTGTCATCGAAGCGGATAGATCCGTCAATGTGGCTGCAGCCTTTGGTGAGACAAGAACAGAGTTTATCGATCCGTCACACCCGAATTTTCAGGCGTGCCTGCCCATACTCGCCAGTCTGGCATCAGGACGTCGACTCCCCATCGACTTTCCGTCACTGGGCGGAATATCCATGGATGGCGGTAAGGCAGTGAGCAGTTTGGCGCCTGTCCGGTGCGGTGTGCCCCTGACCGGTCGAACTCATCTGCACGATATATATGCCAAGAGTGGACGATCCGGCACAATGGTATTCCTGGTGTCTCGCATGCAACTCTACGATGATGCCGGCAACCACCTGGCAAGCACTGATTCGCGGCAGGTGATTCGGGAGAAACCGGCATGACTGTACAGGTACTTTCCGACGTGGAATTCGGGATGGATCTACCCGATGTTGAACCTGATACCTCACTGGAAGCAACACGTCGCTTTGCCGAAGCTGTTGGTTATTCCGGTGGCGGCCGTTTCGAGGATCATGGCAAGGCGCGTGCTCAGGGCCTGCCCGGTGCACTGGTGCCAGGCATTATGGGAATGGGGTTGCTGACTAAAGTGATCCACGAATGGGCGCCGAAGGGTACGATCAAACAGATCGATACAGTATTCAGGGCGCCGATGCTGGCGGACCATGCACATATCGTCAGCGCCGTGGTTACCGATATTGATGAAGACAAGAATGAGGTGATACTCGATCTCTCCATCAAGAACAAACAGAATGAAACACGCGTCTTCGGTACAGCAACGGTGACCCTGCCCGGGTCCTGATCATTGAATTAACCATCGCACCATCCCCAGGACATGAGAGGAACGTTAGTATGTACGAATTGAACGGTAAGATTTCGGTTGTCACAGGCGCCAGCCGGGGTATTGGCGAAGCGAGCGCACGAGCGCTGGACGCCGCTGGTGCTCGCGTGGTCCTCAGTGGGCGCACTCTGTCAGATCTGGAGCGGGTGGCTGCCGACCTTAAAAACGATCCGGTAATCCTGGAAGCTGATCTTTCTCCTCCCCGTGCCGGTACGGCTCTTGCGCAACGTGTTCTGGATACGGTCGGCGGCGTCGACATCCTGGTAAACAATGCCGGTATACCCATGCGGCGTAAACCGGATGAAGTCACCGAAGAAGACTTTGACCTGGTGTTCTCGATCAATGTCCGTTCCCTGTTAATGCTCACGCTGGGTCTGGGACCCGGCATGATCGAGCGTGGTGGCGGCTCGGTTATCAACATCTCATCCATTGCCAGTCTGCGCGGTCCCATAGGCAGGGTTGCCTATGCGGGCACCAAGGGAGCGGTGGATGCCATGACCCGTGCTTTGGCTGCGGACTGGGGACCCCAGGGAATTCGTGTAAACGCTATCTGTCCAGGTCTGATCACGACGGCAATCTGGGAAGACAACCGCCGGAATATTCCGGGACTTATTGAGAACCTGGAAGAAATGATCTCACTCAAACGTTGGGGCGATGGCGCCGATGTTGCGGATGTGGTGCTATTCTTTGCGTCCAATGCGTCGCGCTACATAACGGGTGAAGTCGTGGCAGTGGACGGTGGTATGGCGCATGTGAATTAGAGTCGTTGTTCGCGGCGAAGCTCTATCCAGACACAGACTGCCATCCCCAATAGAACAAAGGCAAACGGGAAGCCGGTTGCGAGCGAGGCTGCCTGTAAAGCAACCAGACCTCCGCCGAGTAGCAACGCGGTGGCGACCAACCCCTCTAGAGTACACCAGAAAACACGTTGAGATATTGGTGAATCATCCCTGCTGCCAGCTGCAAAGGTGGCAATGATCAGCGAGCCGGAATCAGATGAGGTAACAAAAAAAATGATTGTCAGAATCATGGCGAATGAGGAAAGCAGCAGCGTCAACGGAAGTTGATCGAACATTTTGAATAGTGCAAATTCCAGATTGAAAGCAACAACGTTTTCTGTCACGCCGGTATAGCCGTCAGTGATGTACTGGTGTAGCGCAGTACCTCCAAAGGCGCTAAACCACAGCAAACATAAAACCGTTGGTAAGAGCAGTACAAAGATTATAAATTCGCGAATCGTCCGACCCCTGGAAACTCGAGCGATGAATGTCCCGACGAAAGGCGCCCAGGATATCCACCACGCCCAGTAAAACGTGGTCCAGTCATGCAGAAAGCTGGAATCCGTACGACCTGCCCAGTTGCTCAATGGCACAATCCTCATGAAATAGTCACCCAGTCCGGCAAAGACACTTTGGAAAATGTAAAGCGTCGGGCCGAATACTATAACCGCCAACAGCAATACGAACGCGAGAATCATGTTGAACTGGCTGAGACGTTTGATACCGACATTAATCCCTGTCAGTACCGATATCATGGCGATAATTGTAATCACGGCAATCAACACCAGCATGGTGATGTTGTTCGCAGGTACATCAAACAGATAGTTGAGCCCGGAGGTGACCTGTTGAACACCCAACCCGAGCGAGGTTGCAAGTCCAAACATTCCTGCGAATATGGCGAATGTATCAATGATGTGTCCAGGCCAGCCCCAGATGCGGTCACCCAACAGTGGATAGAACACTGAACGTATCGTGAGAGGAAGTCCCCGATTATAGGCGAAGAAAGCGAGAGAAAGTCCCACGATGCTGTAAATTGCCCATCCGTGCAGACCCCAGTGAAAGACCGATGCCGCAATACCGGCGGTTGCGGCCTCTGCTGTTTCGGGGGTAATGCTGAGTGGGGGGGCAAAGAAGTAAAAAACCGGCTCAGAAACCCCGAAAAACAGCAGACCAATGCCCACACCTGCTGCGAAGAGCATGGAAAGCCAGGTCAGGTTGGAGTATTCAGGTTTTGCATCGGCCCCACCGAGCCGTATCCTGCCGAGAGAAGAGAATGCCACAAACAGGCAAAACAGAAGGGCTAGATTAGCAGTGACCATGAAAAACCAGTCCAGGTTCGTCGTGAGCCAGATGCGGGTGTCACCAAAAACTCTTGTCGCATCCTCCAGAAAGAGTAGAGAACCAACGACAAAAGCTACAATGACAATACTGGACATCACAAATACTGGCGTCAGGTAGAAATCCAGACCAAAATATCTCTGGTAATCTCTATAATCCGGCAGTTGCGGTTGTATCCATTCCTGGCTTATTTTCAAAACGCTCCTTCCAGTGGGATAGACGCTCCTCTCAGCGGGACTGACTCAATTGTCTGTTACTGCAAGCATAGACGTTTGAAAATATTTTCTGAAGTAAAATTTGTCTGACAATTCTTGTGTGTAGGCTTTTATGGTAACCCGCTGAAGGCTCTTAATGAGGGTGGACTTTCATCAACTCGGATAAGGCTCTCGGGGAATCTTGAAAGTCTGGTAATTTCTTATCTAACGTTGTCGGGTAAACTGTCTGTAGAGGCTACTGATTTTTGCCGGTACGATTGCGGCTCTGTAACCTGTGCTGATCCTGGTTTTACAAATCGCCTGTAAATGATCATGACGATGATTGCTTCCAGGAAAACGCCAAGCAGCAGGATGGATGCGCCTGTCAGGTAATTCAGGTGACCCAGCACATAAAATCCCTGTGCGAACAGATAGATTCCCAGTACACGGGCAATACCACCCATAGCCATACCAGTTGTCTTGCGCCTTATCATTAACAGGCCGTGATAATAATTCCGCCACAGAATCAATCCTGGAAGAATACACATAATGAGGAGTACTTCTCTGGAGTAGGCCAGCAGATTTCCTGTGATACCAATCAGATTTGACAGTAAAAATGTGCTCAGGGGTGTTGCCGCTATCAACAACATAATCACTGTGATACCTGCACCAACCAGTACCATAAACAGTCGTTTTTCTTTTAGATGTGAATCGCCAAAGGTGACAAAAAAATGTCGAAACTGGTTGGCAGTCATCTGGAACAGTGATGACACGTCAAAACCGACACGCATGGCAGCGATGCTGACGATTGCTTCCGGTGTGCGTGCAATCAACGCGTAGAGCACAGGTCTGCTGATCGCAAACATCAGACCAGTCATCGAGACCGGGATAAAGAATCGAAGCAGTTCACTGAAGTGTAATTCCTGATGATCCTGTTTAACCGGCAGGTGATAATCCCTGAAGATTACCACTGTAAGTAATACGAAATGGACCAGGGACGCCACAATCTGTGAACCTGCGAGTACATAAGGGGCAGAAAAACCGGCGTTGAAGCCAATCACCAGGCTGGCAATGATGGTCGACAGATACACTGCATTCAGAATAGATACCCGGCCAGTCATCCGACTTTGCACCAGCAAACCCATTTGAAACTGACGTAGGCCGTCGATAATAATCAACGGCACAAAGAGCTTCATGTATACGACAACACGACTGACGATGTCTGCATCAACAGCATAGACCTTCGCGATTAACACCGGCCCGACAGGTGTGAATGCGAGAATCGATAAAATGATCCCCAGGAGCGTGGAAATCAGTACCACAAACTGGAGCGTTGCGATGAGTCCATGTCTTGAACGAGCGTAGACATTGGACATTTGAGAGAGAAAATTGACACCGGCATGGAGCAAACTGAAGATACTGCTGGCAATAGCAAAAATGGCGAGTTCGGTGACTGCCGTTGGGTACCTTGCGAGCACGCCGTTTTGAAATTGCGTGCCAAGCACCATGACGATGCCAGTCAGTGCCAGAGGCCAGAAAAAACGCCAGTATTCGCGTAGCAAATCCAGTTCCTTGTCAATCCCTTAAGGCAGAACTTTCCGGATACAAAGGGTACCTTGAAGTGGGGGAGGTCGCTGCGCCACCATATGCAGTGCCGGGGGATTGCGGAGTTGTATTCATACTGTCGTTATTTCTGCAGTTGCGTCCGCCCGCAGGCAGGCCTGAAACGCGGGACGTGACTGCAGTCGTTGCCAGTAAGCTGCCATGTCGTGTGGCAGTGGCTCATCCAGCATTCTAATGGCGAGCATGACGGTATAACCGAGTATGATGTCTGCCGCTGTGAATGTTTCTCCGAGGATAAATTCGCTTCCTTCCAGAGCCTGATTGACCGCGTTGACGCAAAGTCCGGCACGACGTTTCATCTCGGGAATTGCACCAGGTAACTCTGCTTCGTCGGGAAATTCTCGTCGATGGTTGGCAATTTCACCCAGGGGTCGGGCGAATGTCGCCTCGGCGAACCAGCTCCACTGTAGATACAGTGCGTGTTTTATTGTACCTGGCGGGGGTTGCAACCGGCCGTTTCCGTACCGGTCGACCAGATACTGGACCATGGCGCCTGATTCCCACATGGTCAGGTCACCGTCTGTCAGTATTGGCAGTTTGCCCACTGGACTGATTCGTCGCCATTCGGAACTGGCTCTGTAAGCTGGTGAGTAATCCACCGGAACCACCTCATATTCCAGGCCTAGTTCCTCTGCGGCCCAAATTACCCTGAAACCGCGAGTACCTTTGACATGATAAATTTTCAATATATTGACCTCTCATCGCTTCTCGGGGGACAGTTTACTTGATACAGGGTGTTCGCAGATGGTTTTGGGGCATTCATTTGCTTCAGCGTCTGCGCGTCCCTCCGGGGTTCCCTCGTCTCCCCCAAAGCCGTTCGGGGATTTAGCGCATATATATGATTATATTATTGAAATATAACGATATATAAATGTTACTAAACTGGCAATAAAAATCTGTTTTGGTAAATTACTGAAATATCAAGGGCATTTAACCACCTGAAAAGGGACCCTTAAAGGCGGTGATACGGAAACGATTATAGAACACAACCATCGCTTCGAGATAAAGCAAAATGACAATAGGGATCCCCAAATTAACCGTATCTGCGTGGAGCGAAAACAAGGAGCTACCGAGGACGGAAATGGACCCCCCACTATCTGCCTCCCCGGGACGGCCGAGAAGTGACCGTTATGCGTCAGACACTAATCTGACCGTTTTGGTCGCGCCCAACAACGTCGCGTACTGTCTCCCAACTCAGGCTAACCTCATCCGCAATAAAAGTAATTGCTTCCCCTACCCCCATTGCATCGTTTCGGGTTAATAATCGAAACGCGTCACAGAAAACCCCATTTCGAAATGCATACGCTTGCGAGGTTCGACCTCCACGTTTCATCGGTGGTAATCGCTCGCTTCTGAGCATATCAATTAGCCACCCGAGCAAATATGGGTCGAGGTCACGATCTGCTGGCCATGTCTTATCTAATTTCCGTGCAACTATAAGGCACAAAGCGTCCCAATAATCGCGGCTGCTTTCAGATCTCTCAACGTAATATCGAGATCTGTCATTTAACACTTTATACACGTCCGCATCATCATCAAACTCTAATATGATTTTTGCTTGATGTTCATAAGTGAACAGCTCAAAAAACACGTCACAAAGAGCCTCTGGTGTAGTTTGTTCTACTGACGGTTTTTTGATTCTGGGGTTGGTGAGAATCACTTGTGCATAAGCTTTAATCTTCTTTTTATTATCTTTGTCTAACAGGTAATCATTCTGAGCCTTATTGGCTCTTTTTTCCCAATGATCATGTGCTTTATCTTCTTCGGTCTTCATTATTGACTCCTTGTCACGATGGTGGGTCTATCCGGTTTGGCAACCCTTGATTAAACAATACCGCGAAGCTTAGTCAGTGTCCTGGTGGATTTGATCGTGTGCAAAACCACCAATTTGAACACGTTGCATTTTAAATATGAGAAAACTGATTGTTTCAAAAGGTAAGAGAACTGCTGATAATGTGAGCAGCAAAGGGGATGTGACAACACACAAAAGGATTGGAGATGTTCTAACCGAATACGAATTAGTCTCTCCTCTAATCTGGGCTGGCGCGCTATACTTTCCTGATGGTGAAACTATGGGCTAATATCGAGATACTTCACCGCAAAGCGCTGTATGTATCGATTACTCAGGATATTCGTGGCAAGCAGCTTCAAAGTTTCATGAATCACATCGCATCTCGCAGGACTCGGCTCATCGATAGAATATCGCAGCGTGCGGTCGGAGAACTTATGATGACCCGACACAACGACGGTCAACAGGAAACGATTTTGTTCATAGAGTTCATACGGCTGATGGAATGTAATCCTGAAGCCCAAAGATGGTTAATAAACTTGACACAAACCCTGTCTCGGACCCGACACACATCTGAACGCCAGAGACTCCTTCGTTACGGGATCGTGGTTCATGCGATGATCGACACGCTTGATCCTGAGCACGCGGTTACGCGTGACAGACCTTCGTTCCCTAACAAACTGTCAAAAAAGACTTTGTGGGACCTGAAATATCGTGTTTTCGGCCAGTATCTGACATTCGTACCAAATGTTGAAAAATACTTAGGGCCGTCCTGGAACAAGGACGGCCCTGGATAGGACGGCGGCCCTTGGGACTTTTTTGTTTCCGCGCATGGCGAAAACGTTCAATCGTCGAGCCGCCTTTATTCCGTTGTCGTGATGTTCACGTCACAGAATCAACAATATCCGAAGATTGCCAATGAATCTACTACCAGTTTTGTCAAATATGATGATTGTCTTAAAGAGCACTGTGTTACCAAGACGAAATGTTTTGGCATTATCTCGTATTCTGGTAAAGGGTAGTCGGTGAAAGTCCGACATGAGGGAGAAGGCTAACCACCACCTCCACCGCGAACCGTGCGTCGGTATCCGTGAGGATGCTGACGAAGCGATGGTGGCGGGACGTGTGGGCAGAGCTATTGAGCACCGAAAAGTAGTGTATTTGGAGTGTCGAGATTTTCGCACAGTTCGAAGGCAATACGGACCGTACCGATTGTCAATGTCAATCGAAAATTGCAGGTTTTAGACAATTGAAAATTGCAGACTTCTGGGAAGTTCCCTGTCGTTCAGTGGTATGCTCCCGTCTATGTTGGCTCTGCGTTGCGGTCTGGACGCAGGGAGCCTAGCGACCGAAGAACAGATCGCAACGAGTGACAACACCAAAAGCTACCACATTTAACTACTGATTGAGAGGTAAATCTACGCAATGCGGATCACAGCAACACACCTTGTCAATTGGTCAGATCAGCGGGTAGCACAGGGTATGCTGCCTGTTATGGTAAGACGTTTGATCAGTACAACAACTAAAATTAATTCTATCGCTATGCCAGGTGGTGAGTCAGTGAGTGAACCGGGGTAGGATGGGATCGTAAGTGTAGAGGGTGGTAATGCATGGGTGCCAGATGGGCATAGCTACTGGGAGATCGGCACATCAGTAGACCCCGCCAAAAAAGCAAATAGAGACTTTCAAAAACGTATATCTGCGCTATCTGCCGAGCAAGCAGCGCAGGCAACCTTTGTCTTTGTGACCTCGCGGCGGTGGAGTGGAAAGGCAGCATGGCAAGCAAGGAAAGGTAATCAGAATGTCTGGGCTGACGTTTTGGTCTGGGATGCTGACGATCTGGAGGCGTGGCTGGAAACATCGTCAACTACCTCTCTTTGGATGGCATCTCAGGTCGGCATTGCGGGTCCAGGAATTACGACCGTAGAAGCCTATTGGGATCACTGGCACCAGCAATCCAATCCTATTTTGACTTCAGCGGCTTTGCTGACGGGAAGAGAACTAGCGCGTGATGAATTGTTACAGCGTATCAGTCAGCTCGAAGGTCTGATTGCAGTGATGGCTGATAGCCAGTCTGAAGCTGTCGGTTTCGCATGTGCCCAGTTAGTTGAAAGTGGCGATTCCCTGCGGACTGTTTGTGTGACGTCAGAAGAAGGGTGGCAGTTTGTCGATACCAATCCAGGTATAGAACTGGTAGTCGTTGCTGATAATCAGCTTGTGTCTCATCGCGCTCCGCGCAAGGGAATGAGCTTAATCATTCCATTAGCTGTTGGCGACATGGCATTTAATCTCATGGGTGCTGCGGAAAATGCCGCTGATCAGAATGTCGTTGAGTTGAGGCGCCCAAGGCCAGACGAATTTGAAAAAGCACTGTTGGAACTTGGTGTCGCGCCTTCGGATGCTGCTCGGTATACCGGGACTCTTGGAAGATCATGGACGGTCTTTCGTCGTTTGTTCGCGGCGAACCCTGCCGTGAGGAAGCCCGCATGGATGGATGCGACTGATGCGACTAATGTTACTGCTCTCCACGTTTTAACATTGGTGGGTGCCTGGGATGGTGACTCTCAAGGCGACCGGGCTTGTGTAGAGCAGATTGCTAACAGGTCTTACGAGGAAATTGAGGCAGCACTTCTGGAACTTGCATCGCGAGACGATGCCCCAGTCTTAAAAATCGGACATCTCTGGAAGGCCAAGGCACCTCTGGAACTATTGAGTTTAGTAGGGCCACGGCTGCCGGGGGCAATTTTGTCGCGATTCTTCCAGGTGGCTATGGCCGTCTTTGAAGAGCCGGACCCTGTTTTGGATTTGGAAGACAACAAACGCTCGATGGCATTAATTTACGGCAAAGTCCGTGAACATTCTGGCATTGTTTTGGATGCCATGGCAGATTCCATCGCCAAGCTAGGCTATTTTTCTGAGGAAATCCCCAATGCCGAGGTAGTAGGTCGAGAGGTCAGAAAATTTATCCAGAAATTGTTGGCGAATGCGAGCGAAGATCGCTGGTTATCCATTTCTCAGCACCTCAGATCCTTCGCTGAAGCCGCGCCGGAAGAGTACTTGTCAGCAATCAAGGAAAACTTGAGTTCATCTCAAAAAACAGTACTTCAGCTAATTACTGAGACGCAGCAATCCAGTGGATATGGGCGCTGTTGGCATGCTGGCCTGCTTTGGTCACTTGAAATGTTGGCTTGGAATCCTGGGCGGCTAAACACTGTCGCTGGAATTTTGGCCACCCTGTCTAATACGGAAGTAAAAGGCAACTGGAGTAATACACCCTTCAATTCCTTGGTTTCGCTCTTTCGGGCGTGGTGGCCACAGACAGCGGCATCTGTCGATCTTCGAATTAGTGTAGTTGGGAATGTTGTTGAACAGCATCCCCATGCTGGTTGGCGTCTGCTCTTGGAACTTGCGTCCAACAATCATAGGTGGGCGTCACCAAATGCAAAACCGCGTTGGCGTGATGACGATACAGGCGCGGGAGATGGTGTTACCCGCGGAGAATATAGTCACTTTGTCCTGGCAATAGCAAGTCTCTTGGTTGGACTGGCGAGAGGAAACGCCGAGCGCATCGCTGAGTTGGTACCGCTGGCTAATCGTTTAGACACCGAATTTCGTGACACAGTCATTGGCCTAGTCAATGCATCGATGAAATTTCAAGATGAGGACAAAGAACTGATTCGAGCTGCAGTAAGAAATTTTGTCAGCTGGGAGAATACCTTCAATACCAACGGAGAATATCATGATCGGTTCCTTGCCGATTCGTTAAGGCCAGCATTTGATCTACTAGCGGCGGATGATTTGGTGATACGTCATGCATGGGTTTTTTCCAACGGCTCGATAGAGTTGCCTGATGGACAAGAAGATGACTACGAAGAGACGGATCGAGCCAGGGCAGCACTACGTTCTATCGCAGTTCAGGAAATTTTTAATACAAAGGGGTGGCAGGGCATCGATCAGCTTGTTGATCGATGTGGTGATTCGTGGCATGTTGGGTGGGAGCTGGTCTGCGACTCATTTGATCGGAAAGAACTGGTAGTGTGGTTATGCAAACGCTACCTGAATTTGGCAGAGTTCTCGTTCGATTCGTTGGTAGCAGGTGTGTTGCATGCAGTGCCCAAGGCTGAATGCAATGCATTTTTGTTGTCGCTCATGTCCGAGCTTGAGCGGAATGGGGCATCATCGGTCGCAATTGCGGGTTTGATGTCCAATGCGCCGCAAGCAATGCATGTATGGTCTCTTATCGAAGCCCAAGAGGTAGAGGTTCGAGATCACTTCTGGAAACTTGTTCAGCCATCACATGTTCACACTGACAATGATGACCTGGCTTTCTGTATTGAAAAACTATTGGCTGCGGAGAGACCGCGAACGGCATTGGCGGCTCTGGGCAACCGAGGGAGCGATGTGCCCAGTGGGTTATTAGTGCAGTTGTTAAAGGACCTTGGTGCGGGACATGAACCAAATGCTCCGCCTCCGCGGGTCTGGAATATTTCTCGTTTATTTTCAACCCTTGCGAAAGCAGGGCATTTATCCCAGTCTGAACTTGCCATACTTGAGTTCAGCTATTATAAAATCTTGCACCGGGAAGAAATTGGTATTCCAAATCTGTTAGCGGAGATTTTGAGTTCGCCCCAGTTTTTCATGGATCTGATATGCCTGGTCTATAAGCCCAAACATTCAGACCCTGAACCCATACCAGAGAATATGCAAAACGCGGCAACAACCGCGAGCTCTTTGATCCACAATGGGCGGGGTGTTCCGGGAAGAGATTCAGATGGATTGATTGATCCAGAGGCGTTTTCTGAGTGGATATGCGGTGTTCGGAAGCTTGCACATGAGCAAGACAGGACAGCCGTTACCGATGAGACAATTGGCGCCTGGCTTTCTGACTGGCCGCACAAGAACAATCTGGATTCATGGCCGGCTCCCGTCATTGCAGACCTGTTGGATCAAGACGATTGCGAGGACATTAGGCGTGGGTTCATTACCGGTGTGCACAACAGCAGAGGTGTTAGTTCGCGGATGCCATATGACGGCGGTGATCAAGAACGAGAGATCGCAAAAAAGTTTAGGACCTTTGGTGCTGCATGGGAGGACCAGAAGCCGAATCTTGCAGTGATGATTGAAAATATAGCAAAGTCATTTGAAGTTGATTCTTTGCGTTTCGATTATGATGCGCGCTGGAAACAAGAGTCATAGGTATGATTTTGTGATTCACGCGAAAAGGGTTAAATAATGCTCTGTTCTCCAGAGCACAGAAAATCTAATTGCATTTTCGTGAGGTCTGCTCGCTGGGTGTGTATCTTGACACTATTGATGCTGGCCAATAGCAACCTGTTGTCTAGTCTGCTCGCGCAATTACAACGTTCATTGTGCTCAATGTTTCTATCTACTGGGTCGTGTAGCCTCACAGGCGTCGATCTGTGATTTCAATTAGAATCCGCCACAGGATCATCAAGAGAAACGGAATCAGGCTTGATTGGTCCTGGGCCTCCCCCGTATGCCGATGCTTTCATAAAGGCTATATTCAACACCATCTCTAGCTTTCCGGTCGGCAATAATTTGTTGACCCCTATTGTAGACATCGACAGATTACATAGTTCGCCATCTGTAAGATGGTACTGGCACGAACCTGAAAGATTAAACTCAAAAGTATCGTCATTTTCGTCGTTCCTCCAACAGTCCTTCACTGTGAGACGGACTTCGACAACATCGTACTGGCTGGTTGAGAAAAATTTCTGTTCTAATGTCCCAGACATTTCAGGCTTGCATCCGTATTTCTCCTGAATTTCACTCACTTTATTGGCAACAGATTTGTAAATGAATGGAAATACTTTCTTTGCGTCCAGACGCGGGATTTCGTCACGTTGCAGAACCTTCAACAGTGAATTCATGCTCGCATGAAACGTCAAGCACCCACTCCCTTGCACGCATTCCGCCTCAGCTTTTAGTTTCGGGTGGAGTTGCATGGGTTTCTTATGGCCACAAAAGTCCTGGTCCTCGCTCACAAATATCACATCATGCTTTCTCAACAGTTCCAGGCACTGTTCCCAGAGCCTGCAATCCGGGAGACTGTCCTTCTTGTGAGAGGGTGGCAGCTCGGTGTTGGCCCGCTCCTTGGCGCGCTGAAGAAGCGCTGTTGACTCATTCAACACGACGGCATCAAATGCCTCTCCGCTGGCCAGAGCTTTCACTCGTGCTTTAATTTTATCATCCTTGGGTGGGGTCCAACCATTAACGCTTCCGAAAAACACTGACAGCCATTCCAAATTAGCAAGCACACTCTCCACTTTTCCTTCCACACGTTTTTTGAGGTTCCGTTCGCACTCCTCAGTCACAACCTGCGGTACAATTAGTATTGTATCCTGATGGAAGAGGTAGTACTTCAGCGCGGTCGCAACCTTCGACATGAGACCCACTTCGCTGATGAACGTACTGGTATCCAAAACGAGCACTTTCTTTGCTTTTATTTTCTCCATAACGATATTTTCCAGTTCATTAGTCCCTGTTTGTCGTCGGTTCCGGGGGATTGGCCATTGCTTTGGCCCGGTCCGAGAATACATACCGTAGGGCAGCCACATGTGGCTCTCAGGTATTGTGATTGGCCGTCTCTCAGGCCCACCGCACCACTGGGCAGGTGTCGCGGACGTTGGGCAACTCAATTGCTGCGAACGCCACTCTATTGGATGGTAGCATCATGACTGGAATACCGGCAATCACATAGAAGCTTATAAAACCTCTGGTGGCATATCTTTCCCCATAATTGTCCACTTGGAATTCCACTTTATCGGAGCGGTTGTAGCACATCTGCACTTCTTCGTCATTGACAGTTATACCGTATATCGTGATACTGCAAAAATCCTTGTGCTAAGAGGAAAGAGGATTGGCAATAAATCAGTTTGATAAAATTGAGCGCGATCTTGTTTCCAAAGACGCATTTACGAACTCACTAAAACAACTTGTAAAGCCTTCCCCCGTTCGTCCCTGGAGTGAATACATAGAGCCAACAAAATCTGAAAGGGGAATAAGACACTAACATGGATAGCGGTAAAGCCTTTCAATTATCCACGTGGCCTGCAGATTTTGCTTCATAATTCCCAAAATAAACGAGTCCCCGCGATGATTACACCCGAACGCGTTCTTGAAGAGTACCTTGTCACGAAGCTACAGGACCTCAAGTACGAATATCGTCCCGACATCCGCGATCGAGCAACGCTTGAAGCAAACTTCAGGGAACAGTTCGAAGCCCTGAATCGTGTCACACTCACCGACGGCGAGTTCCAGCGACTCCTTGATGAGATCGTCAGGCCTGATGTATACGAAGCCGCACGCTCCCTCAGGAACCGGGAAGCGTTCATCCGAGAAGACAGCACGCCACTCAACTACACCCTCGTCAACATCAAGGACTGGTGTAAAAACCACTTCGAGGTCGTCAATCAGCTCCGCATTAATACGGACAACAGCCATCACCGCTACGACGTCATGCTCCTGATCAACGGCGTCCCCGTGGTCCAGATCGAACTCAAGACGCTCGGGATCAGTCCACGTCGGGCGATGGAGCAGATCGTCGACTACAAGAACGACCCCGGTAACGGATATACCAGGACACTCCTGTGCTTCATCCAGCTCTTCATCGTCAGCAACCGCACAGACACGTGGTACTTTGCCAACAACAACGTGCGGCACTTCGCCTTCGACGCTAACGAGCGGTTCCTTCCGATCTACCAGTTTGCGGCCGAGGACAACACCAAGATTGCCTACCTCGACGACTTCGCCGATCGGTTCCTCGCCAAGTGCACGCTCGGCCAGATGATCAGCAAGTACATGGTCCTCATCGCGAGCGAACAGAAGCTCTTGATGATGCGCCCTTACCAGATCTACGCGGTCAAAGCCATCGTCGACTGCATCGACCAGAACTGCGGCAACGGCTACGTCTGGCACACGACCGGTTCAGGCAAGACGCTCACCTCCTTTAAGGCCTCGACTCTACTCAAGACCAACGACAGCATCCACAAGTGTCTGTTCGTCGTCGATCGTAAGGACCTCGACCGCCAAACCCGCGAGGAGTTCAACCGATTCCAGGACAACTGCGTCGAGGAAAACACCAACACTGCGGCGCTTGTCCACCGCCTTGAGTCCGACGACTATGCGGACAAGGTCATCGTCACGACCATCCAGAAGCTCGGGCTTGCCCTCGACGAGAACAGCAGGCAAAACAAGCAAGACATCGCTCAAGGGCGGTCAACGTTCAAGCAACGGCTTGGGCAGCTCCGAGACAAGCGGATGGTCTTCATCTTCGACGAGTGCCACCGCTCGCAGTTCGGCGAGAACCACAGGTCGATCAAGGAGTTCTTCCCGAACTCCCAGCTCTTCGGCTTCACTGGCACCCCGATCTTTGAGGACAACGCGACTGTCAGGCTGATCGAGGGAAATGTCGCTACCCTTGGAACCACCCAGGACCTCTTCCAGAAAGAGCTCCACGCCTACACCATCACACACGCGATTGAGGATCAGAACGTACTTCGCTTCCACGTCGATTACTACAAGCCAAAGGACACCTCCGCCCTCAAGCCGGGTCAGACGCTCACGAAGCAGGCGGTCGTCCAGGCCATCCTCGAAAAGCACGATACCGCGACCGATGGCCGACGCTTCAACGCGCTGCTGGCTACCGCCTCGATCAACGACGCGATCGAGTACTACAAGGTCTTCAAGCAACTTCAGGCCCAACGCCAGGCCGACGACCCCGAGTTCGTTCCCCTCAAGATCGCCGCCGTCTTCTCACCGCCAGCGGAGGGTAACAAGGACATCCAGCAAATCCAGGAGGACCTCCCCCAGGAGAAAGAAGATAACCGGCACGACCCCGGGGGCAAGAAGACCGCGCTCAAGGCCATCATCACCGACTACAACCAGCAGTACGTCACGAACCATGACATCAATAACTTCGACCTCTACTACCAGGACATCCAACAGCGCATCAAGAACCAGCAGTTCCCCAATCACGACCTGCCCCGCAAGGGCGAAGAGAAGATCGACATCACCATCGTCGTCGACATGCTCCTCACCGGTTTTGACGCCGTGTATCTGAACACACTCTACGTCGACAAAAACCTCAAGCACCACGGCCTGATCCAGGCATTCTCCCGCACCAACCGCGTCCTCAACGCTACCAAACCCTTCGGCCACATCCTCGACTTCCGCCAGCAGAATGACAGAGTCGATGCCGCCATGGCTCTCTTCTCCGGTGCGCATGTTGACCGAGCCCGCGAGATTTGGCTGGTTGACAAGGCTCCTGTGGTCATCGACAACTTCAAACAGGCCGTCGATGATCTCGGCGAATTCCTACAGTCGCAGGGCCTTGAAGCAAAGCCCGATCAGGTGAACAACCTCATGGGCGACGAAGCCCGCGCCCAGTTCATCAATCGGTTCAAGGATGTCCAGCGGCTCCAGACGCAGCTCGATCAGTACACCGACCTCACCGACGAGCAGCGCGAGCAGATTGAGCAGGCCCTCTCCAAGGACGACCTCCGCGCCTTCCGCAGCGCCTACCTCGATACCGCCCAGCGGCTCAAGGAGCAGCTGGGCATGACTGGCGAGCCGGCCAACACAGATGTCGACCAGCTCGAATTCGAGTTCGTCCTCTTCGCCTCTGCCGTTATCGACTACGATTACATCATGAAGCTGATCGCCAAGTACTCGGGTCAGGACCCGAAGATGCTGAAGATCAGCCGCGAGCAGCTCATCGGTCTGATCCAGTCCGACGCCAAGTTCCTCGACGAAAGGGAAGAGATCACCGACTATGTCCGCTCACTCACGGAGGGTGAGGGACTCGACGAGGCCTCGATTCGCGCCGGCTACGAGCAATTCAAGGCTGAGAATCAGGCCAGGGAGATCGACTGCCTTGCTAAGGCTCACGGCCTGACGACCGAGTCCCTCGCAGCCTTCGTCGACACCATCCTCCAGCGCATGATCTTCGACGGCGAGAAGCTCACTGACCTGATGGAGCCGCTCGGCCTCGGCTGGCGTGAACGCCGCGAGCGGGAACTCGCCTTGATGGCCGATCTCGTTCCACTGCTGAACAAGCGGTCCCACGACAGGGACATTTCGGGCCTCAACGCCTACGAGCACGGGGGGGCATGATGCCAATCGAAAAGCCGTCCGCCGTAGTGCCGAAGCTGAGATTTCCAGAGTTCGATGGGGCGGCTGAATGGAAACCTCAAAGACTAGACGAGGTGTCGTCGTCGATTTTTGATGGAACACATCAGACGCCAACGTACACCGAAGAAGGTGTGCCGTTCTATAGCGTTGAGAACCTGATTAGCGGGACCGCGAACAAGTTCGTATCGCGAGACGATTATCTTGAGGCAACCCGAAAGAACAAGCCAGAGAAAGGCGACATACTCCTGACCCGCATCGGTAAGATTGGGTATTCACAAGCTGTTACGTGGGATCACGAGTTCAGCGTTTACGTCACCCTCGCTGTAATTAAGGCATCGCCAGGTTTTGACACGAGTTATCTCGCCTACTACCTCCAATCTGGTTGCTATCAAACAGAACTGATCCGCAAGTCACTCCAGAGTGCCGTCCCGCCAAAGATCAATCTAGATAGCTTGCGGTCAACTCTTGTTCTCCTTCCTGACATGGAGGAGCAGGTCAAAATCGCCGACTGTCTCGGCTCGCTGGACGACCTGATAGCGGCTGAGGGCCGGAAACTCAAAGCCCTGCGGCAGCACAAACAAGGGCTGATGCAGCAACTCTTCCCCCAGCCAGGCGAAGCCGTTCCTAGGCTGCGGTTCCCAGAGTTTCGAGACGACCCAACTTGGTCGGTTCCACAAATCGCGGACCTGTATAGCTTCAAGCGCACCAACACACTGTCGAGAGACAAACTCAGCTACGAAACTGGATCGATCAGGAATATTCACTACGGTGATATTCACACCAAGTTCAAGCCTCTTTTCCGAGTGGGTGAGGAGTATGTGCCGTATGTCAATCCAGATGCCTCAGCTAACGAATTTGATGATGATGCATTCTGTGAGGAAGGCGACATCGTTTTGGCTGACGCGTCTGAAGATATCGACGACGTTGGAAAAGCAATAGAAGTTGTTTCGCTAGACGGAGAACGAGTTGTCGCTGGGACGCACACCATTCTCGGAACCCGTAGAGGGAACATTCCTGTCGTTGGCTTTGGCGGGCAATTGTTTCAGTCCACTACTGTTCGCAATGGGATAAAGAAAGAAGCTCAGGGCGCAAAGGTCTACGGTATATCGGCTAAGCGAATTTCGTCTGTTCAAGTCCCAATCCCGCCGACAGTGTCCGAGCAGCAGAAGATTGTCGAGTGTCTTTCCGCACTCGATACCCTGATGGGCGCGCATTTGGCCAAACTCGATGGCCTCCAGACTCACAGGCAGGGCTTGTTTCAGCAGCTTATTCCCTCGCTGGAGGGTAGTGAACAATGAACAGTACGCCGAAGATACGTAAGTACAAAAATTTGACCACTCTCGCGCGAAGATTCCGTAGCGACTGCAAAGATCTCCACTGCGTCTTGCTATACGCATACAATCGAACGGGGAAGACGCGTCTGTCGATGGAGTTCAAGAATCAAGGGAAGCGAATAGGCAAAGGGGTGCCGGACACTCTCTACTTTAATGCTTTTACCGAGGATCTCTTTGTCTGGCACAATGACCTTGATGCCGACACGGATCGCCACCTGACGATCAATGAGAACTCTTCGTTCTTCAATGGGCTCACTGAACTTGCACTTGATGAAGCCATCGCGGGCTACTTGTCACGCTACGCCGATTTCGATTTTGACATCGATTACGGAAAATGGGCAGTGACCTTTCGTAAAGGCGATGACGAGCGCATCAAGATTTCCCGGGGCGAGGAGAATATTTTCATCTGGTGCATGTTCATGGCGATCTGCGAGCGGGTCATTGATGGACATCCGTCGTATAACTGGGTCAAGCACCTATACATTGATGATCCAGTCTCGTCGCTGGACGACAACAATGCCATCGCTATTGCCTGTGATCTATCGGCACTTCTCCGTAATGCCGCGACCCGCCGAGACTTTAACGGGGAACGAAACCCGCTCAAAACGATCTTCTCTTCTCACCACGCGTTGTTCTTCAACGTCATGTGCAACGAGCTTGGAAGGACAAGAGAAGATCAAGAGAAACTGAGTGTTAAGCGATACTTTTTGCACCAACCGGACTCCGAGGGAGTGTTCACCCTACGTGCGACCGGAGATACCCCCTACTTTCACCACGTGGCGACTCTCACTGAACTTCGCAAGCGAGCGAAGGACGGAACACTTTATACGTACCATTTCAATGCCCTGCGCAGCATTTTGGAGAAGACAGCGAGTTTCTTCGGCCACAAAGACCTCAGGATCTGCTTGGCCGGGCTGAAGGACGAAGCCCTCTACAATCGCGCGCTGCATTTGCTGAGCCACGGAAAATACGCCATCAACGAACCGATTGAGATGGTGGACGACAATAAAAAGCTGTTTCGCAGAATTCTCAATGATGTTCTTGACCGTTTCCAGTTTGCACTTCCCGAACTTATTCCTAAATCTAGCTCGAAGAAAACCACCCAATGACTAACCAAGACCAGAAGCGGCTCGGCAATACTCTTTGGGGCATCGCCGACCAACTTCGTGGGGCGATGAACGCGGACGACTTCCGTGACTATATGCTCGCGTTCCTGTTCCTCCGCTACGTTTCGGACAACTACGAGCGGGCCGCAAAGAAGGAACTCGGTCGAGACTACCCTGACCCGAACGCCATCGGCAACAACGGGCGGTCCTCCCTGTTTGTCTGGTACGAGCAGAACCCCGATGATGTGTCGGCCTTCGAGAAGCAGATGCGTCTCAAGGCGCACTATGTCATTCACCCCGAGCACCTCTGGGCCAGCATCTCCCACATGGCCCGTACCCAGCATGGGGATCTGCTCAACACGCTCCAGAAAGGCTTTAAATTTATCGAGGACGAGTCATTCGAGAGCACGTTCTCGGGTCTATTCTCGGAGATCAATCTCGGTTCTGACAAGCTCGGTAAGACTTACCCAGACCGGAACGCGAAGCTCTGCACGATCATCACCAAGATAGCAGAGGGCCTCGCGGAGTTCTCCACGGACAGCGACACCCTCGGCGACGCCTATGAGTACCTGATCGGCCAGTTCGCCGCTGGTTCGGGCAAGAAGGCCGGTGAGTTCTACACGCCGCAGAGGATCTCGGACATCCTCTCCGCGATCGTCGCACTCGACGGCCAGGAACCGAAGACCGGCAAGCGGAGGCACCTCGCCAGTGTGATGGACTTCGCCTGCGGCTCGGGCTCGCTGCTGCTCAATGTGCGCAAGCGCATGGGGCCGCACGGCATCGGCAAGATCTCCGGGCAGGAGAAGAACATCACCACCTACAACCTCGCGCGGATGAACATGCTGCTGCATGGAGTGAAGGACTCAGAGTTCGAGATCTATCACGGTGATACGCTCACCAACGACTGGGACTTGCTCCGCGAGACGAACCCAGCCAAGAAGCCCCACTTCGACGCCGTGGTTGCAAACCCACCGTTCAGCTATCGCTGGGTTCCGAACGAGGCATTGGGCGAGGACGTGCGCTTCAAGAACTACGGGCTGGCTCCGAAGTCTGCGGCAGATTTCGCGTTCCTGCTGCATGGGTTTCACTACCTCAAGGATGACGGTGTGATGGCGATCATCCTACCGCACGGCGTGCTGTTTCGCGGCGGTGCGGAGGCGAAGATTCGCCGCAAACTCCTGGACGACGGGCACGTTGACACCGTCATCGGCCTGCCGGCGAATCTGTTCTACTCTACCGGCATCCCGGTTTGCATCCTCGTCCTAAAGAAGTGCAAGAAGCCCGATGATGTTCTGTTCATCAATGCGTCCGAGTATTTCGAGAAGGGCAAGCGGCAGAACCACATGTCCGACGAGCATATCAAAAAGATCATCGACACCTACCAACAGCGTCCGGAGAGCATCGAGCGGTACGCCAGATGCGTGGAGATGGACGAAATCATGGACAACGACTACAACCTTAACATCTCGCGCTATGTCAGCACGGCTGAGCAGGAGGTCGCAATTGATCTGTCGGTCACGTATAAGGAGTTAGTCCAGATTGAGAATCAGATTCAGGAGTCAACAGCGAATCACAACGCGTATCTGAAAGAACTTGGACTGTCCCCATTGCCAGCGCCCAATAAGTAATCGAAGCGATCCCACCGCCTATGGCTGGCGCAGCATGCACGTGGCGCTGAGGGGTCGCGGCTGGATCATGAAGCACATGAAGATCAAACCCCAGATACACGACTCTGCCATGCATCTCCCGCGCCCTCGCCGCCTTGTCGCTACCTCTCTCACAAACCACGGTATCCTCAGGATCGAGGAATAGCGGGACAATTCATAGCGATGAGTACCACTACCAAATCACAGCGACATCACTACATTCCCAAGTTTCTTCTCAATAATTTTGTTGGCCAAGATGGTTTCCTCTGGGTTGCCGATATGCGCCATCAAAAATCTATAAGAAGAAACCGAGAAAAGCATTCGTTAAGAAAGATCTTTACGTGAGACGCGATATTGCTCAGTCCACCAAGAACTATGAATATGAATTGCGTCTTTCAAAGATGGAGAGCAACATAGCACCAGCAATTAAAGAGATTATAGAACGTGCCAGGAAGGGGCAGCCTGCGAATCTCTCCGAGCAAAATCGTCGAATACTGAAGGAATTCTTCTTGGCCATGGTGCGAAGAACTTCAGAGTCGCAAATGCTTGTGTCGCAAATTGGTGACAAAGATGCGTTCTACGAAGCAGCAAGTGCTCAAGCAGAAAAATACGGTTTTCAACTAGCGGACCGTGAATCCCTCTACACAGATCCTCTAATTTTGGACATAAAACAGAAACTTGAATCTAACGTCAATGCGCGATTCGCTATTGGAGTGAGTGAAAGGGAGAGATAGGAAATTGAGCACAAAAAAACCAATTCGACAGCACTTTATTCCAAAATTTCTTCTTAGACATTTCCTGGATGGCAATGGCCGTCTATGGGTACACGACAAGAATCGTAATAAAACTTACCCTTCCAATCCTAGTAATGTGTTTGTAAAAAGGGATGCTTACACAATTTATCAAATCAAGCAAAGCACTATTCACGGGAAAGGTTATTCTACAGAAAAAGACTACAAGCACGAAGGTGCGTTTGCTAAAGATATTGAAAGCAAGGCTGCTCCTGTCATCTTGCATATCATCAAGGAGGCTCGTTTCCTTCGTCCCCCGCAGCTTTCTCTAGAACAAGAATACGATTGGAAGAGATTTATGCTTTCGGTTTCAAGACGGACCCCTGAATCTCAAAAACGTGTGAAATCAACCAGTGACCCTGATCCATTTTATACAGCAGTGAAAAGACAAGCAGACAAGGACAACTATCCCTTGCCAGACAGAAGAGCCCTTTATAGTAATCCTGATGTCCAAACACTGCGGCAATATATGCTTCACAATGTCGATGCGGAATTTGCGGCTGGCAATTCTCCTCGGGAACAAAATGAAGAAGATTGGTTTTGTCGAGAGACAGGTATAGGCATTGCGGTAATTCGCAATCCCAGCCCAAGGAACAGCTTTTTGATTGGGAGCCATGGCTTGGCTATCGTTCAAGCTAGCCATTTAGATGGCTCTATAAACGGAGTCTGGCTTCCTATCGCTCACGATGTAGCTGTTTCAGCCACAGCTTTTCCGGGTAAGGTTTTTTTGCTACCCCTTGATGGAAAGAAGGTACATATTATTAAAACGATAAATGCAGCTTCAAATGCACTTAGTCAAACCATAGCTGGCCGGTCCGAAGACCTGGTTCGTTCGTTTTGTTAAGAATTGTATGATCCTTGTTGCCCTCCTGTCACTATCTAAAGCGATGGTGATTACAATGAATACTTCACTTTGACCCATTCCCGCCGGATTCTGTGACGTGTATCGAACCGGATGCCGTGCGCAAGAATTACGGCTGGCCGCCGAAGAATACCAGCGTCTTCTTTACCATCTTTCAGACCTTCATGACCGGCGATGGTGTACCAGTATTTACCAACTATCCACCCGATTACTTCGATTTCATCGTGATCGACGAATGCCACCGTGGCGGGGCTCAGGACGAGAGCACCTGGCGGTAAAATTTGGGAGAAAGCTAAACCGTAGTCAGGTAAAGTGGTGCCTTGAAAGCGGTTGAGGAGAAATATTCCACGATATCGGTGGAATAGTCTTTGCGGCGCGGAAGGTGCGTTTTCACCCGCAAATCAGTTTGCATCGCTGGCAGGTCCTGAGCAAGCCTCGTCGTTTACACGCAAGTATTCGTCTATAAACCTATCAATTTTCTCGGCTAAAGAAGATAGAACAAAGTTTGCAGCATTCCCCCCTCCACCATGCGTTCCCGTAGAGCTTGTGTTCCAGGTTATAGCAAAACCTGGGAGAAAGGTAGCGTCATCCCTAACTCGTTTATTGAGTTCTACTCTCATTGAAAATGCACCTCCAACGATATTCATGTTTACGTACAACCAGGCGATTTCTTCTTGGTCGTACAGTCGAGCTGCACGTAATCTGCTGCGAACAACTGTTTCTATTCTTTCTTCGGTCAATTCAATCTCGGTTGCGTCATCAGATAGCGTTTCAATAATCAAGTGTATTGGAAGACAATCGTTCCACAACTGAAATTTATCGAAGGCAGTCACCTGCCCCGAGGCAGGAGAGACAGCCATCAGGGCGAGGGTAAGCAAGGCGATTCGAGCCATTGTTCCAATCTCCGTTAGGTGTTGTAATGAACTGGATATTATCGAGTTGGGCAGGATATGAAAACTAAATGTATCATCCCCTTAATATTGCTAGGTTGAAGGTTTCGTGGAGGCTTGTAATTTCAATCTGTGTCCCCCACACCGCGACTAGTTATAATTTATGGGATTGATCAGGTGTATATGTCCCATCACTCTCGTAATACTTTCAGATTTATCAGGTTCCCTATACTAATCTGCCCCAAGGGGGAACTGATCGCTGGGGATATGGCCTAACCAATATTAATCCAACGTAACGGCCATAATACCGTAAATTACTGATATATATAAACTTATATATGGTCGAGGAATTTGGCGTCAAAACCCCAAAAATGAGCGCCAAAATCCCGCACGGCTAGGCCTCCCCCACAAGTCTGTAGTCATGCTCCTCCAACTCGGCGCTCTGACATTAGGCTTACGCAAACGAACACCCCAAAACCATCTGCTGTGGGTCGATGTTGCGTGGGGTAACTGAAGGATTTGATTGTGGTCAGGGCTTGAGTTCGTAATACAGATTGGCGGGCTCGTTAAAGTCATGTTGCCTGAATATGGTGAAGCCACCTTCTGCCGTCATGCGCTGTGCGACTTCTGGATTAAATCCCAGTGTGCCGAGACCCGCACCGTCAGGTTCGGAGAGTGCAGAAGACATGCATGCCGTAACCGAGAAGCCGTAGAGCAACGCCAGCATGGGGTTCGTCAGATTTTCCTGAAAATCAGCATGACTGCGAATGTCCTTGATGAGCCACGTACCGTCATCCTTCAGGCTTCGCCGGATGGATCGAATGACCAGATCGGGATGAGTCATATCGTGAATACAATCAAATGAAAGAATGAAATCGTAGATCGGCGTTTCCGGCAGTTCTTCTCCACGTTTGATGAAGGTCTTGACATTGGTCAGGCCAAGATCAGCGGCGCGGCTGTCGCAGTTTTGTATGGCATGTGAATTTGGATCGTAGCCATGAAAAACGGAATTGGGATAGGCATCTGCCATTGTCGTCAGCGCAATGCCACCACCACAGCCCACATCTGCGACCATGGCGCCGGATCGAAGCTTTTCCTGCACGCCTTCCATTGCCGGAATGATCTCCGGCACCAGCTTTTCTCTCACCCAGGGACCGAGCATGCGCTCAGTCCGGTGGGCGGCATTGGGACCAAGTTCTTCATAGGAAAGACCGATGCCTGTGCGGAAAGCGTCTGCTATTTTGTCAACAATCTCAGGTGCCGAGGGTGCTGCAAAAGCCCCTGCGGAAAACGCGGTACCAGTCTCTTCTTCGGCCAGTACCTGCGCTCCTATGGTGTTCAATTCAAACTGATCCGGATGATGGTAATCCAGTAATCGGGCGGCAGCCTGCCCTCTGAGCCATTCCAGCAGCCAGCGTTCCTTTAGTCCTGTTTCTGCCGCCAATGCTTTTGCAGTTACAGGCCCCAGGTCCTGCATGGATTTGTATAAACCCAGACGGTCACCAAGATGGATCATCAACGATACCATTTCGCCCATCTTGTAGTTCCACACAATGCCTGAAAACTGTCTCAGTTTCTCGGGATCGGATTCTGTCATCCGGGATTTCCGTTTTTTGGACCTGATAAACATAACAGGTGAATCGCGTCAGTCAATGCATCGCCTAAAAAGAATTTGCGTACCGTTACAAGCCGATTTTCATCAACCAGTCGATGGCATACCCCGTTTCGGCCAGAGTTGTCTCGACCGGCAGGGTTTATTCTTCTACAATTCGCAGACTTCTGAGGGTAATGACATGAGCGAAGCAGTATTACTGGACGCAGCGGACAAAGAGTTGTTCCGGGACAGCGTCAGACGATTTCTGGAAGCAGAGATAGAACCGGATTACGACGCCTGGGAGCGTGCGGAAATCTGGCCGCGGGAAGTCTGGCAGAAGCTTGGTGAGAACGGTTTTCTTTGTGTTGACATGCCGGAAGAATACGGGGGGATCGGGGCGACCTTTGAGTTCAGTTGTATCGTGGCGCAGGAACTTTCGCGTGCAGGTTATGGCGCTCTGGCCTCTGGAGTTTCCGTGCACTCTGACATTGTTGCACCGTATATCCTGAATCTTGGAACAGAAGAACAACGGCAACGTTTCCTGCCGAAGATGGCTTCGGGTGAGTGCGTGGGCGCCATTGGAATGACGGAACCTGTCGCAGGATCGGATTTGCAGGGTATTCGTACGAAGGCATTGCGCGATGGTGATGAATACGTCATCAATGGCCAGAAGACCTTTATCACTAACGGACAGCATTGTGATGTCATTGTCCTTGCGACAAAGACAGACCCCAGTGAAGGCGCACGCGGTATGACCCTGTTTACGGTGGATTGTCATCTTCCCGGCTTTGCACGGGGTCGCAACCTGGAGAAAATGGGCCTGCACTCAGGTGATACATCCGAGCTTTTCTTTGAGGACATGCGGGTCTCTGCCGCGGATATACTCGGTGGTGAGGGTCAGGGTTTTGCCAATCTGATGAACGAATTGCCGCGTGAAAGGCTCATTCTCGGCGTCGGCTGTGTTGCGGCGGCGGATGGCATTTTTGACACTACGGTGGCGTATGTGACAGAACGCAAAGCCTTTGGCGGCGTGTTGTCGAATTTTCAGAATACCCGTTACAAGCTGGCGGACATGAAGACCGAGATCGAGTTGAATCGCGCTCTTGCCGAGAAGTATATTGAGCGTTTTCAGAACGGGGAACTTACCGCTGCCGAAGCATCTTTGTGCAAGCTGGCAGCGAGCGAAATGCAGGGACGAATTGCTGACCAGTGCCTGCAGTTATTCGGCGGCTACGGATATATGCGCGAATACAAGATATCCCGTTTTTACCTGGATGCGCGAATACAACGAATCTATGGAGGCACCTCCGAGATCATGAAGGAGTTGATCGCGCGAAGTGTGGTTGATCGTTAGACTGCGTCCTGAATCCAGCAAGGTCACTCAGCCAGACGGTCACCCGCCAGCAGTGTTTCTTTCAAAACCTCACTGTCGACGCCAGAGACAATTTCCGCTTCACCAATAGCATTCAACAGTATGAAGCGAATACCCTGATCAGTCGCTTTCTTGTCTACTGCCATACTGGTCAGAAAAGCGTCAACACCCAGTTCGGGTGGCGGGGCAACCGGCAGATGTGCTGCTCTGACAAGCTTCTTGATACGCCGGGCGGCATCAATGCTGATTCGTCCAAGGCGATGGGAGAGATCCGCTGCCATCACCAGACCCGCACCAACAGCCTCCCCATGCAACCAGTTACCATAGCCCAGAGATTGTTCTATGGCGTGTCCAAATGTGTGCCCAAGATTAAGCAGAGCCCTGGGGCCTTTTTCTTTTTCGTCACTTGCGACAATGGCTGCCTTAATCTCGCAACTGCGCCGGATACCCTTTGCCATCACCTCGGGTTTCAACGCAAGTAATGAGGACATCTCCTTTTCAATCCATGCGAAATAATCCTTATCGGCCAGTGCGCCATGCTTGATCACTTCCGCCAGACCGGCAGAGAGCTCTCTTGGGGGTAAGGTTTTCAGCAAATCCGTATCGATGAAAACAGCTTTCGGCTGGTGGAAGACGCCAATCATGTTTTTACCAAGCGGATGGTTGACAGCGGTTTTACCTCCCACAGAAGAATCCACCTGAGCCAGTAGTGTTGTTGGAACCTGGATAAAATCAACTCCTCGCTGATAGGTCGCCGCCACGAAGCCAGTGATGTCACCAACGACACCACCACCCAGGGCAACCAGTGTTGTGGCTCTGTTGTGTCGGCCAAGGAGAAGGTTCTCAACGATTTTCCCACAACTATCCAGGGTCTTGAGTGCTTCTCCATCAGGCAGAATGTGATAATCGACCTGCCTGCCGGCAAATACCGATTTCATACGATCCAGATACAGGGGAGCGATGATGTCATTGGTCACAATGAACATACTGTTGCCGGTAACGTATTGTTGTACCAGTTCCTTCTGATCAAGCAAACCGGATCCAATATAGATGAAACTGGATTTCTCTCCGAGATCAAGTTTTAACTTTTCCATAGATTAACCGGCTCTCTGTGGTAACCCGCTGAGGGCTCTATATGGTAACCCGCTGAAGGCTCTTTATGGTAACCCGCTGAAGGCTCTTTATGGTAACCCGCTGAAGGCTCTTTATGGTAACCCCGCTGAAGGCTCTTGTCCCATGGCTGCCATGACGGGATACTGGTCAGTATGATCTCAGATAACCCCGCTCGGACATTGCGTCAATAATATCCGATACTACCTTCCTGCTGCCCAGGCCATCAACAAACATCCTGATATTGGAGACAGATCTATACAGAGGGTCGCGCAGTGTCTTCATTTCTTCCAATACAGTACCGGTATCAACATCCTGTAACAGTGGGCGTTTGCGGTCATTCCTGATCCTCTCCATCTGGACTTCCAGTGACATATCCAGAAAAACAACAACTCCCCGGTCCCTGAGGTGTTGACGGTTCACTTCACAGAGTATGACGCCTCCTCCCGTAGCCAGCAGAATGCCTTCTTTCCGGGTCAACTCTTCGATCATTTTACTCTCCCGCACCCGAAATCCGGCCTCACCCTCTTTGTCAAAAATCCAGGAAATATCCGCGCCGGCACGAGACTCAATTTCCTGATCTGAATCTACAAAGGTGAGGCTCAATTCCTGTGCCAGTAACTTGCCTATCATCGTCTTCCCCACGCCCATGGGTCCTACGAGAAAAACGTTCTTATAGACACTTTTGTCGATGTGCATGGAAGGCGCCATGTAATGTTCCTGACTATACGATTCTGTGGACCTGTCACCACTGTCAGCTCGAACTGCCGTCCCGAATCAATCTCGGGGTAATAAAGATTAGAAGTTCCTGTTTGTCATCTGATTTAGTTTCCCGTCGGAAGAATCGCCCCAGATAAGGCAGATCTCCAAGGACCGGCGTTTTGGTGACAGACGAGGTCGTCTGTGTTGTATAGACCCCGCCCAGTACGATAGTTTCACCGTTATCAACCAAAACCTGAGTCTGTATGCTGTTGGTATTGATACTGGGTACACCATTGAACACCGCACCGACCGTATCCTGGCTGACCGACAGATCCATGATGATCCTGTCATCAGGTGTAATCTGCGGTCGGACATTGAGACCAAGTACCGCCTTTGCAAAAGATACAGCAGTTGCACCGCTGGATGAAGCCTCCTGATAGGGAATCTGTACACCTGAAGAAATCGAAGCCTGCTGTTTATCCGCCGTGATGACTTTGGGGTGGGCGATGACTTCTGCAGACCCTTGTGTCTCCATCGCAGACAGTTCCAGTTCCAGCAGATAGTCCCTGTCTACGATACCCAGGGCAAATCCAGTCGCTTCCCGGGCGCCAATACCCAGATCAACCACCAGATGATCCTGGTCCGGGAAGGCCAGCGATTGATCAGCATCCACGGCGCCCCTGATCGCCCCAACGGTTTCCAGTGAACCGCCAGCCTGAACTCGCCTGGTACCATTGTCGTGTACATCGAATCCCATTGTCCCCCATCTGACACCCATGGCCTCACTGAAGTTTGTACTGGCAGTAACGATTCTGGCTTCGATGAGTACCTGCCTTACAGGGATATCAAGTTTCGCCAGCACCTGGCGGAATTCTTTAATTTTTTCTGCGGTTTCCGTCATTATGATCGAGTTGGTGCGCTCATCAACCATGACACTGCCACGGCCCGAAAGTACTCCCATTCTTTCACCGGTCGACTGGAACAGGTTGTAGATATTCTGTGCGTTAGCGTATCTCACTTTAATGTATTCTGTATGCAGAGAAACCAGTTCTGATAACTGTGACTGATTTTCCATCTCCAGTTTTTCTCTGGCTGCCAGTTCATCTGCCGGGGCTACCATCAGAACATTTCCAACCTGACGCTTGTCCAGTCCTTTGGTCTTCATGATGATCGACAGTGCCTGGTCCCAGGGAACATCGTTCAAATTCAGAGTGATGCTGCCTTCTACCGTATCACTCGCGACAAGATTCAGACCTGTAAAATCCGCAATCAACTGTAATACCGATCTTATTTCGATGTCCTGGAAATTTAATGAGAGTGTTTCGCCCCGGTACGGAAAATTTTCATCCGGCGTCATCTCCTGCCCAGGAGCCGACAACGGCGCCATCCAGGCTAAACAGAGCAACACCAGACCACGCCGAATTACAATCTGAATCATGGAATGCGGCTTCTCTATTCCACTAATTTTTATTCCCCTAATTTCCATGACTGATCTCTGAAGACTGGATTTCATTCAGTTCGATCGTACGTGGTCTTTTCAGGTAACCCAGTGCGCCGTCACTGACAATTTCCATAATATCGATCTGTGTATCATTGATATTTTCGACACGGCCCCACTGTGTACCCAGATAATCGCCCACTTCGACGCGATGGATGTTTCCGAACACATCCTTGATCAGTGCCCATGTTGCATTGTTCTGTTGTATTGTGCCTACCATGGAGAGTGAAGCCAGGTTGAATTGCTCCAGTTCCTGCCTGACATGATTCCCGGGAGGTTTTACTCCTGTTGTTTTTTTCTGCTTGACATTGTTTTTCGAAACCACGACCGGCGGTTCAAAAGGAGACCTTCTGTCAGCCGCGCTGTATGTAAATGCCCGATAGGAATCATACTCTGGCATTGTCGCCATCGAACTTTCCGGTTTTCGCCTGACCTCTTCCATAAAAGCACGGATACCGGCATATTGATCGCTGCGACTGCAACCGCCCGGCAGAAACAGTAATGCGATGATTATCAGATGTATCAACAGACTCGCAGATGTACGCAGCTGAAAATTGCAGAAACCCCGGGAGTTCACCTGCTATTCCTGCTCATTGTTATATCTGTAGGTCCTGGCGACTATCAACATGGTCAACATTGTGCCTGGATCACCCTGATCGCCGGTTTTCGGCCTGATGGAGAAATTGTGCAGCGTTACAATCCGTGAAAGATCAGCCACATCACTGACAAAGGCGCCAAGATCATGATATCTACCGGATACGATGATGGTAATCGGCTTCTCTATGTAGAATTCGTGTCTGACCTCGGGTTGCAGATCAATATTCTGGAAAGTCAGACCGTTTCTTGCCCCAACCTGGTTGATATCTTCCAGTAATCCGGGAATTTCAGTATCACCTGGTAACTGTTCCAATATCGTCTGGAAGGATTCCTCCATTTCACGCTGTTGCAGCCGAAAGAATTCAAGATGAGCGGCTGCCAGGAATTTCTCCTCAAATTCAGAACGTAGTTGACCCTCCACGCTCCGAACCCCGTTGAGTTCGCTTTTGAGGTCGGTGATATGCAGGAAGTAACCCGGCACGAGACAGCCAAAGAATACCAGTATCCAGATAATGATTTTTACTGCTGATGGCCAGGACCCTACACTGTTAAAGTCATTCAACTGACCCATGTCAAAGTTACCCAGGCTCTTCATCAGGTCTGCTGCAGCCATGATCAACTATCCGATTTCCGCGGAACGCTTTGTTCTACACTCAGCACAAACCGGCTGGCCTGCCGGCCATAACGCTGGTCTGCCTGAATTTCAGTTACGTTTGGTTTGTCAAACCAGTTCGAGTCCGTAAAGTTCCTCAACTGCTTGGAAATCTGTGTATTGGATTCTGCGATACCTTCTATCGTGAGGACTTTTCCCTGTAATTCGAGGGAGGTGAAAAAAACTCCGGGAGCCAGTTGCTTTGCCATTTCATCGAACAATCTGACGATAATCGGCCGGTTACCCTGAAGGTTCTGAATTACGGTCATTCGGGCCAACAATTTCCCGTGGTCTTCCCGAAGTTGACTGATTTCACTGATTTGGGATTCCAACTCCTTGATCTCACGGGATAAAAAGCTGTTACGAGCCTTCTGTGAATCTATCGCGACATTGAAGTAACGGTCACAACCGATGATGATCACAACAGCAAAAACAAGAACCCCGGCAAGCACTTGCAGGAATGTCTTCTTTTTCCCCATCCGGCGTTCTTCACGCCAGGGAAGAAGATTAATCCTGTAGTTGACAGTTCTCCACGGTACTCCGGATTGCGCTGATACCGGCGCCACTAATCGAAGCGCCATAATGCAAGCCCGCAGGCAATCATCATCGCTGGTGCATCCTTCGCCAGTTCGATGACACTGACATCGGGAGACATTGTCATATTTCTGAATGGATTGGCTATTGAACACGGAAGCCCCAGTCTTGCCGTCACCCTTTCTGCCAGACCTGAAATGGAGGCAGTGCCACCCGTCAGAACAATATGTCCAACCTCGTTGCCGGTATTCCCCGATTGGAAAAACTGTAAAGATCGAATGACCTGCCCTATAACTGCTTCCTTGAACGGCTGTAATACTTCTGTTTCATAATCATCCGGCAAATTATTCTCCCGCTTCGCCAGAGCAGCCTCTTCAAGGGATAGTCCATACCGGCGTTGAATCTCTTCAGATAGTTGTTTCCCGCCAAATATCTGCTCCCGGGAATAGGGTATTCCAGAACATGGCAATACGCTGAGTGTGGTCGTGGTTGCCCCGATATCGATGATTGCGATGACCTGATCTTCCTCAAACTGCTCTTCGATGAGACCAAACGCGCGCTGCATACAGTTTGACTCGATATCAACGACCCTGGCATTCAAACCACCGATAGACAGTGCCTCGGAGCGCATTTCAACGTTTTCCCTTCGGCATGCCGCAAGCAAGACCTCAACCTGTCCCTCACTTTGTGGCGCTGGTCCCTGGACTTCCAGATCGAATAGAACATCTTCCAACGGGAAAGGGATATGCTGGCCTGACAGAGTGCGGAATCGACTTTCCAGCTCATCATCATCCAATTCTGCCGGCATCTCGATAGTTTTGGTAATGACGGCTGAACCGGCAACAGCGACAGCAGCAGATTTAACCCTGGTATTGCAGTGACTGACCAACCGTGAGATCGCTTTCCCGACAGCAGTCACATCGTTGATACTTTTTTCCACAACAGCATTTTCCGGCAAGAGTTCCAATCCATGACTTTCTACCCGAAATGCACCACCTGATCGACTGAGTTCAAGCAGCTTGACCGATGTAGAACTGATATCCAGACCCAACATGCTGCCCGAATCTCTTTTCAGAATCCTTTTCAGGTAACCTGACACTTCCTGTCCCCTTGTCTTGTCCAGGGTAAAGCGCAAAATACAAGGGAAGTCATTATAATGGCTGTCGAGGACAGGGCTTTGGGAAATAACTTACATGAGACTCCGTAAATCAAGTGTTTAAAGTGCAGATATTGTCCAGGATTGATGCAGCATTGGTCCAAAAGCTCAGATTTGCAGGAAAGATCATCATCTGGTTCACAGCTTCACTGACCAGTGGCATGGTGCTCATCCTCTCTGCAGCGTTCCTCTATCTCAATCCACAGATCCCGGATACCAGTACATTCAGTAACGTCACCATCAAGGCGCCTTTGCGTATTTACTCCAGTGACCAAAAACTGATTCAGGAATTTGGCGAACGTCTGACGCCAATTCCTTACGATGCGATACCAGAACTGTTTATCCGTGCACTTCTGGACACCGAAGACAAACGCTATTTTGAGCATGGCGGGATCGATCTGGTTACACTGATGAATGCAACCTGGCAGCTCATCAGTTCCGGTGGCGCCATTCAATCAGGCGCGAGTACCATTACAATGCAACTGGTCAAGAACATATCGGGAGAATCCCAGATCCGGTTCATTCGCAAGTTCAAGGAAATGTTGCTAGCGGTCAAAATTGAACGGGAAATGACGAAAAAGGAAATCCTGTCGCTATACCTCAATATCATCCCGTTCGGCAAACATGCCTTTGGCATACAGGCTGCCGCCAATACTTACTATGGTAAAAATATTGATGCATTGAATCTTGCCCAGTTGGCAATGTTGGCAGGTATTCCGAAAAAGCCCGAGGCGGGAAATCCCATTAATGGACCCGAGTGGGCGCTGGCAAGACGTAACCTTGTGCTGCGACGTATGCTCGAACAGGAATCAATTGACCGGCAGGCTTATGAGACTGCTGTTAACGCTCCAATTACAGCACAGGTACATCAGCGTCCAATAGAGCTTCAGGCACTCTATGTTGCCGAAATGGTTCGCAGAGAAATGATTGACCAGTTTGGACTGGACGCCTATACACGCGGTTTGGTCGCTTACACAACCGTCGACAGTCAAATGCAGCTTGCCGCGGACAGGGCACTCAAAACCAAGCTGGAAGAATATGACCGGCGGCATGGGTATCGGGGGCCAAAATACCGCAGGGTCCAGGGAACCGAAGATTTTCTGGCTGCACCGGAATACGGCTATCCCCCTGAATGGATCGAGGCACTGGATAATGCCGGTATTCATGGCAACCAGCATCCAGCTATTGTGACCACTGTTGAGGATCGATCGGTTACGGTGCTTGACCGTAATCAGGAGGTTTTCACCATAGACTGGGATGGACTTAAATGGGCTCGACCGTATATCAATGCTGATCTGCGGGGCAGGGCGCCTGGTAAAGCAAGTGATATTCTATCGGTCGGGGACTTAATCTATGTAGAACAGGAGGCTGACCAATGGCGTCTTGGCCAGATTCCAGAGATAAGGGGCGCCCTGGTTGCACTCTCTCCATTCGATGGTGCTGTCAAGGCACTGACAGGGGGATATGACTTTACTGAACTGGAATTTAATCATGTGACCCAGGCAAGGCGTCAGCCTGGTTCAAATTTCAAACCGTTCTTCTATGCCGGCGCCCTGGAAAACGGGCTCACCGCGGCAACCATATACAATGACGCACCCATCACACTGCCAGGTGGTGAACTGGAAGAATACTATCGGCCAAGAAATTCCGGTGACCGGTTCCGCGGTAACATCAATCTAAGAGAGGCCTTGTATCGATCGATCAATCTGGTCTCGCTTCGAGTCATACTGGATTATGGTCCACAAAACGCGATTGATTATGTAGCACGTTTTGGTTTTGACACCAGCAATTTCCCCAATAATGTTCAGTTGGCTTTCGGGGGCGGTACCATTGCGTTGACACCGCTTGAAATTGCCACAGGGTATGCCAGTTTTGCCAACGGCGGCTATAAAGTCACACCTTATCTGGTAACACGGGTAGACTCGATTAACGAAGACACGCTCTGGCAGGCTTCTCCCGACGTTGTCTGTACCGATGACTGTAACGGAGTCAATCCTGCTCCTGTCATCATTGAACCTAGAGTGGCCTATATCATGAACACTATTCTGGGCGATGCGATCAGTAGAGGGACAGGTATAAAGGCCAGACGGTTACTGGAACGTGATGACCTGAAAGGTAAAACCGGCACTACCAACGATGCTGACATCTGGTTCTCGGGATATACCACCGATCTTGTGGCGACTGCCTGGGCAGGATTCAGCGATAACAGCCCCGTTGGAAGTAATGAGTGGGGGTCAACAGTACCCCTTGAGACCTGGGCCGCTTTCATGGCTGAGGCGCTGCCACCAGAAAGTGAATCAATAAGCTTCCCCACTCCGGATGGACTGGTCCAGGTGCGAATTAATCGTGATACCGGCCTGCGGACTACTCCGGATGACCCTGATGGAAAGTATGAGTATTTCCGGGAGGAGTATATACCGGATTCAAGCGTTCTCCATCAGGAGGAAGATCGCTCCCAACCCATTCAGGAAATATTCTAGGAGCTGGCCGGGAACAGACTGACCTGCCCTCAATTCAAGCCTGTTTCCGGGAACCTCTGCCCATATTGCCAAAACGTTTGTTGAATCGATCAATTCGACCGGCGGAGTCGATCACTTTCTGTCTTCCCGTGTAGAACGGATGACATTGTGAACAAACTTCAAGGTGAATATCCTCACAGACAGTGGACCGGGTTTTGATGACATTACCGCAACTGCATGTTGCAGTAATCTCCTGGTACTCCGGGTGAATATCCGCTTTCATTGGTTGCAAACCGAGATAGGAAAGAAGGCGAATCATACCAGAGAAAGAGTAATTCGCAAGGGGAAAATGACCATGACATTGTAATACGGACAGGTTTTACTCTGTCGCCTGAATTTGGCACCATAAGATTGTTGCAATCCCGCCTGGAGCCACATGCATTCGTCGGAACGACTTTTGGAAATCGCAGTTCCAACTCCCCTTCGCCGTAGTTTTCATTACCTGCCGCCGGATGAATTACCAGCTGATACAAAACCGGGGTGCCGCTTTCGGGTTCCATTCGGGAGTAAATCCCTGATTGGCATTCTCATCGGGTATACAGAAGAATCCAACACTCCCCTGGAAAAGCTACGCAGGGCAGAAAAACTGCTGGATCCCAAACCCATCCTGCCTGAAGCCATTCTAAAACTCTGCCTGTGGTCTGCTGATTACTATCACCATCCCGTTGGCGATGTCCTGGCATCAGCAATACCTGTGTTACTCAGAAAGGGGAAACCCGGTCAGCAGGTGTCGCATCGACTTATTGCCACAAAGAAAGGAAAGGAAACTGATCAGTCATCACTGCAACGCGCACCCCTGCAAAAAGCAGCACTGACCTTGCTGGTTCGTCAAATGAATGGATATGACCGCAAACAACTCAAAGCAGCCGGAATCTCATCCGCCACGATACAGGCGCTGATCAGAAAAGGTCTTGTCCGCCGGCAGGAAATGACGGCCCCGGTGACTGCGTTCAGTCTCAATAAGGTCAATAGTGAAAACATCATGCTGACCAGTGAACAGGAAGTAGCCCTGAACAGTATCGGTGATCATGGAACCTGGTTGATTCAGGGTATAACGGGAAGTGGCAAGACAGAGATCTATCTGCGCGCAATTGAAAAAATTCTGCGGAAAAATTTTCAGGCACTGGTTCTGGTCCCCGAAATCGGTCTGACGCCGCAAACGGTCCAGCGTTTTTCAAACCGATTTGACGTCCCGGTTGTGCTGCTGCATTCCGGACTCACCGATCAGGAGAGATTAAATGCCTGGCGAATGGCGTCATCGGGTCAGGCAGGCATTGTTATCGGGACGAGGTCTGCAGTTTTTACACCCCTGGCAAGGCCAGGCATGATTGTCGTTGACGAAGAACACGACGCTTCGCTGAAACAGCATGATGGATTCAGATATTCAGCACGGGACCTCGCCGTTCTCAGGGGGCAGTTTGAGCACATACCTGTTCTGCTGGGGTCCGCTACACCTTCGCTGGAAAGCCTCAACAATGCCTGGACAGGTAAATATACGAGTGTTCAATTAAGACATCGTCCTGTCGACATTGCAAAAGAGAGTTATCAGATTATCAACCTCAGAAACCGGGAAACACGCGATGGCTTTTCAAAACCTCTGATCAGACTCATTGAGCAACATCTGCAGTCCGGGAGCCAGGTTCTTATATTTCTAAATCGACGTGGATTTGCACCTGTTCTGCACTGCCCGGAATGCCATTGGACTGCCAATTGCCACCGATGTGATGCACGCATGACGTTTCATCTTCACGGACAACGGCTCCTCTGTCACCACTGTGGCAATGAAAATCCGATGCCACAGTATTGCGAACAATGTCATGCCGGAAATTTGCTGTTGCTGGGTATTGGGACCCAGAAGATTGAGGACAGGCTGAAGATCCTGTTTCCCGGGGTTCGCGTCCTTAGAATAGACCGGGACAGCACTCGTCGAAAAGGTTCTCTCAACAGCATGCTGGCGGAACTCGCTTCCGGTGGACCATTGATCCTCGTGGGGACTCAGATGATTGCAAAAGGGCATCACTTTTCTGAAGTGACGCTGTCAGTCATCGTGGATATTGATTCCAGCTTCTATAGCACGGATTTCAAGGCTATGGAAAGGATGGGACAACTCATCCTGCAGGTTGGCGGGCGTTCCGGAAGAAGTGGCAAAGCCGGTCACGTAGCCATTCAATCGCATTTTCCTGATCAGCCTGTACTGAAACAACTTATCAGGGAGGGATACACTCAATTTGCCAAAAACCTGCTGCAGGAACGACGTGACAATAATCTGCCACCGTTTTGCCATCAGGCACTGATCCGTGCAGAAAGTAAATCCAGAACCCGGGCACTGGAGTTTCTGGAGGAGTTGAGTGCAAACGAGCGTTCTTCTCCAAGGGTCGACTTGTTGGGACCTGTGCCTTCCACCATGGAAAAAAGAGAAGGCTTTTACCGGGCCCAGCTGCTTTTTTCCAGCACTTCCAGAAGGATTTTGCATGCTGAACTTGATTTGCGGATAAAGTTTGCTGAAAACAGTAAACTTGCCAGGAAGGTTCGCTGGTCAATTGATGTAGATCCTGTGGACCTGTATTGAATACCGTTAATACAGGAAGGTGTTAGTGATACAATCCAGGGAAAAACAGTTAGTTACCTTCCGATGCCCCGGGACTTCGCTAAAAACCATGCAACTAAACCAACGGGAACCAAATTGTCCCGGATAATCTGGTTCATTATCGGCCTTGTCTGTGGTGGCCTGCTGGTTTACCTGTGGATTTCCATGCCTGTAGAGATAACAGAACAGGATAATCCGGCAAAACCCGTACCCCAGCCCCTGGTTGAAGAACAACCGTGGGATTTCGACTTCTACGAGATATTCCCCTCAACAGAAGTTCCTATCGATGAAGACTACAATGACAGAAGCGTAGCGAGGGTAGAAGAGGGTTTTACCTACATATTGCAGGCAGGTTCATTTGCTACCCCGGAAGATGCTGATGAAATGCGCGCTGAACTCCTGCTGATGGGGTTGGATGTGTTTGTAAGAGAGGTGGAAGTGAACGACACTGTCAGACACCGTGTTATCGTGGGACCATTTCCTGATCAGGCAGCACTGAATCAGGTCCAGGATAAACTGTCCCGGGCCCGTATTTCAGCAATTCCTTTTCGGGTCAATCAATGACATCCTGAATCCTGAGGCAGTTTCATGCATCAACAGATACGGCTTCACCTTGAAATCGTTCTGATCAACCCCATTTCTGCAGTTTGAATATCCGGGGAAGTTAACGATGGAACAATTCCGAGGAACTACTATTGTGTCGGTCCGCCGGGGAGATGCAGTGGTCGTCGGCGGTGATGGACAGGTCAGCATGGGCGACACCGTGATGAAAGGCAATGCCCGAAAAGTGCGACGATTATACAAGGAGCAGGTGATTGCAGGGTTTGCCGGTGGCACAGCAGACGCGTTCACACTGTTCGAAAGATTTGAAGGACAACTTGAAAAACATCAGGGAAATCTCGTCAGGTCTGCAGTCGAACTCGCCAAGGACTGGCGGACCGACCGCGCACTGCGGCGTCTCGAGGCACTGCTTATCGTTGCGGACAAGAATGATTCCCTTCTGGTTACCGGTAATGGAGATGTCATTGAACCTGACGATGGTATACTGGCCATTGGTTCTGGCGGACAGTATGCAAAATCCGCGGCAGTAGCGCTGCTTGCCAATACCGGGATGAGCGCAAGGGAAATTGTGGAGCAAAGCCTGTACATCGCTGCTGAAATCTGCGTTTACTCCAATCATCAGACAACCGTTGAAGAGATTGCGTACTAACCCATGTCGAATATGACACCTCGAGAGATCGTACACGATCTTGACAAGCACATTGTTGGACAAATCGATGCCAAACGCGCGGTCGCTATCGCGTTGCGCAATCGATGGCGGCGACTACAGCTTGATGAGCATCTCAGAGCCGAGATCTCACCTAAAAACATCTTGATGATCGGACCTACGGGTGTCGGTAAAACAGAAATTGCAAGACGACTGGCCCGTCTCGCAAACGCACCTTTTATCAAGGTGGAAGCAACCAAATTCACAGAAGTGGGGTACGTTGGCCGGGACGTGGAATCCATCATCAGGGACCTGGTTGAAGCCGCCGTGAAACTCCTGCGCGAAGCCCAGGTTCAGAGTGCCAGACCCAGAGCTGTCGATGCCGCGGAAGAGCGGATACTGGATGCATTGTTGCCACCGGCCAGGGGCGAAGAAGAGTCCCGAAATACCGGCACCCGCCAGGTATTCAGAAAAAAACTGCGGGAAGGTGATTTCGACGAACGGGAAATTGAAATCGAGATACAGACACCATCTGTAGGCGTGGAAATCATGGCGCCACCAGGAATGGAGGAGATGACAAGTCAATTACAGAACATGTTTTCTTCTCTGTCACCCGAAAAGACAAAACGCAGGAACATCAAAGTCAAGGACGCCCTGAAACAGTTGACCGATGAAGAGGCGAACCGTCTCATCAATGAGGATGACCTCCGTTTACAGGCTGTCGAGGCAGTGGAGCAGACAGGAATCGTTTTTATTGATGAAATGGACAAGATAACCAACCGGTCTGAACGCAGCGGAGCGGATGTCTCCCGCGAGGGTGTGCAACGGGACCTGTTACCACTGATTGAAGGGAGTAATGTATCCACCCGGTACGGGATGATTCGTACTGATCATATTCTGTTTATTGCCTCTGGCGCCTTTCACCTGAATAAACCGTCCGACCTGATTCCGGAGTTGCAGGGTCGATTGCCGATTCGAGTCGAACTCAATGCCCTTGACTCCCGGGACTTTGAGCGGATTCTGACGGAACCGGACGCTTCATTGACCGAGCAATATCATGCGCTGATGCTGACAGAAGGTCTGGAACTGGAATACACCCCGGAGGGTATTACCCGGATTGCCGAGATTGCCTGGCAGGTGAACGAATCCACTGAAAATATCGGCGCCCGTCGATTGCATACCGTCATGGAAAGGCTGTTGGAAGAAATTTCATTTAATGCCGGTGATTCCATGGAAACCGAAAAAGTTGTTATAGACGCGGATTACGTCAATAAACATCTGGAAAATCTGGCAGGAGACGAGGATCTCAGTCGTTACATTCTCTGAAACATGATCCCTGTAAAAATCAACATACATAAAAAATCCGCCGAGTTGGAACTCGTCTACAGTGAAAATTCCACATTCACCCTGAGTGCGGAATATCTCAGGGTTTTCTCCCCCTCCGCAGAAGTTCAGGGACATGGACCCGACCAGGCGGTGCTGCAGTCCGGCAAGCGGGATGTACAGTTCAGAGACGTGGAACCACAGGGTAATTATGCCCTGAAACTGATTTTTTCCGATGGTCATGATTCGGGTATTTTCTCCTGGAATTACCTGTATGAACTGGCTGTTAATCAGGAATCCAACTGGGCCGGCTACCTGGAACGTCTGGCGAATGCCGGGAAAAGCCGTGATTCCCGGTTTATCGAAATACGCCACTCGGGAGACTGACCCGCTTTACATCGGCTATACTGTTACCCATGACTTCGATGGATTGTCCTGGCCATGTCCGAAGACGATAAAACAACCTGGTTCGGTTTCCAAAAAATCCCTGTAATGGAAAAAGCAGAACAGGTAGCGGGAGTATTTCATTCCGTGGCAAGCCAATATGACATCATGAACGATGTGATGTCTCTGGGTACCCATCGCCTGATGAAACAGGTTGCTGTTGAGTACACAGTTGCCCGTCCGGGCCATTGTATTCTCGATCTGGCTGGTGGCACCGGCGATCTGGCATGCAGATTATCTCCGATAGTGGGTGACGACGGACAGGTTGTTCTCTGCGATATCAATGATTCCATGTTGACTCACGGCAGGAACAGACTGCTGAACAACGGCATCAGCAACAATGTCACCTACGTTCAGGCGGATGCAGAAGTACTGCCATTCCCGGATAGCACATTCAATGCAATCACTATTGGTTTTGGATTGCGAAATTTCACCGACAAGCAGGTCGCCATCAACGCTTCAAAACGTGTACTCAAACCGGGAGGCAAACTGGTTATCCTTGAATTTTCACGGCCAGAGAATCCCATTGTTCGCAACCTCTATGATTCATATTCCCGACTGTGGCCGGAAGTGGGCAGGTTCTTAACGGGTGACAGGAAAAGTTATCAATACCTTGTAGAGTCAATCAGGATGCATCCCCCCCAGGAAGAACTATGCCGGATGTTGTCAGATGCCGGATATGAACAGGTGGAGTATCACAATATTTTAAATGGTGTGGCGGCGATTCATGTTGGCCGTAAGGTGTCTGACAATGCATGTGTTTAGACTCCTTCGGATCCTGGGGGTCATCGTCCGTTACAGACTGGACCGCATCATCCCGAAGGACCTGATTATCCCGTTCTGGCTGAAATACCCGATGTCAGTACTGCGGCTGTTCCCGACACCCGCCAGTTCGGCCGCGGTGTCATTGCGCATGGCAGTAGAGAAGCTTGGACCGGTCTTCATCAAATTCGGCCAGATTCTGTCTACCAGAAAAGATCTCCTGACAGATGAGCTTGCATTGGAACTGGAGAAATTACAGGATCAGATTCCGCCATTTCCTGCGACGCAGGCTCGCAGTATCGTTGAGGCCAGCCTGGATGATTCCGTGGACGCCGTATTTACCGATTTTCAGGACATCCCTCTCGCCTCCGCATCTGTTGCCCAGATTCATACCGCAAACCTCAAATCCGGTGCAGAAGTAGTCATTAAAATCATCCGACCCGGCATCCGGCAGGTGATTAATCGGGACCTGCAGGTCATGTATTTTCTGGCAGGTATCGTCGAACGCTTCTGGCAGGACGGGAAACGGCTGCATGCCATAGAAGTTGTCAAAGACTACGAACAAACTATTCTCAACGAACTCAATCTGCTTATGGAAGCGGCCAATACGGCAGTATTGCGGAGGAACTGGCTCGGCAGTGACATGCTCTATGTTCCGGAAGTCCACTGGGATTATTGTTCCACGGATGTCATGGTCATGGAACGAATCCATGGTGTACGCGCTACGGACCTGGAAGTATTGAAGGAGAATGGCGTCAACCTCAGGAAACTGGCCCACCTCGGTGTGGACATTTTCTTCACCCAGGTTTTTGAACACAATTTCTTCCACGCAGACATGCACCCCGGCAATGTCTATGTTGACATCAGCGATCCGGAAAACCCGACTTATATCGCACTGGATTGCGCCATCATCGGATCGCTGACCGATGCAGACAGAAATTATCTGGCGCAAAACCTGCTTGCCTTCTTCCATCAGGATTACCGGCAAGTCGCGGAATTGCACGTTGCCAGTGGGTGGGTACCCGATGATACTGATGTAAGGTCTTTTGAATCAGTGATCAGAAGTGTTTGTGCGCCGATATTTCAAAAGCCGATATCGGAAATTTCGTTTGGGAAAGTACTGGTCAGCCTTTTCAAAACTGCCCGCCAGTTCGAAATGGAAGTCCAGCCCCAACTGGTTCTGCTGCAAAAGACATTGCTGAACATTGAAGGCATGGGTCGCCAGATTTATCCGGCGCTGGATCTCTGGGAAACCGCTGCACCGTATATGGAAGAATGGATGCATGAAAGGGTGGGGATCAAGGGAATCTTCAGGGAATTCGAGAAAAATGCACCACGATGGCTGCAACAGTTTCCCCAAATTCCTGAGCTCGCACTCGGAGCGTTAACGGAACTCAATTCACTGGGAGAACACACGCAACAACAGACCAGACTGTTGAACGATATCAAACAGGCACTCCACCGGCAGTCACGCACAGTCAGATATACCCGTATTGGCGGCGTTGCGCTGATCGCAGCGGTCCTGGCATCGTTACTGCCGTTAAGCGGATATGCTTCCATTCCGGAGGCCTTGATAGGCACCTCTATCCTGGGCAGCCTGGGTATTTATTGGATGTATATCCAATCCTGACATGGTATTCTGAATTACCCCCGCACCACGAGTACATTCATGGAGTACATTCATGGAAAGTCAAACACCTGAATGGCTTGATGAGATCACATTCGATCAGAACGGATTGATCATGGCCATTGCCCAGGACAGGTCTACGAACAGGATTCTGATGGCCGCGTGGATGAATAGAGAATCATTGCAAGAGACGGTGGAAACCGGCATGGCGGTTTATTATTCCCGCTCGCGTAACAGAATCTGGCGGAAAGGTGAAGCTTCCGGGCATTTCCAGTCTGTCCATGAAGTCCGTCTCGACTGCGATGGCGATGTGCTAATATTGGCAGTGGACCAGACGGCTGATATCGCTTGCCATACTGGTCGTAACTCGTGTTTTTTCAGAGTTTTGAAGGATGGCGTGTGGCAGATCGTCGATCCGGTGATTAAAGACCCAGACGAGATATATTCAAATGAGTGACATCCTGTTGCGTCTAGAACAAACGATCCGGGACCGGAGAACATCCGATCCTGCAGACTCCTATGTCTCCAGCCTGCAGCGGCAGGGAATTAATAAAATACTGGAGAAGATCGGTGAAGAAGCCACGGAAACAATCATTGCGGCCAAGGACGCATCGGTTTCCGGCAAAAGAGGCGACCTCATTCATGAAACCGCTGATCTGTGGTTTCACACAATGGTCATGGCAGACCACCTTGATGTCTCACTGGACAGTATATTGAAAGAACTGGAACGGCGGTTCGGTACCTCCGGACTTGCAGAAAAAAAGTCACGGTCTGAATCAAACGCCGCCAGGAACTAAAGGAGGAATCCTATGTCATTCGGTATTACAGAACTGATCATAATCATGGTCATCGTACTTCTGCTTTTTGGAACAGCCAAGCTCAAATCCATCGGTTCAGATCTGGGGTCTGCTATCAAGGGATTCAGATCTGCGGTCACCGACGACGAGGCATCCAAAAAAGCCGATGAAAAAGTCAACGAGAAGAAAACCGATCAGACCTGATGTTCGATATCGGTTTTCCGGAGCTGGTGCTGATAAGCATCGTGGCTCTTCTCATCCTGGGACCCGAGCGGCTGCCTGACGCCGTCCGCACCATGGCCCTGTGGGTCGGCAGGATCAGACGCAGTTATGCCAAACTGAGAAACGAGATAGAAAATGAAATTGGTGCCGACGAGATCCGCGCACAACTGCGCAATGAAGAGATCATGAAGGAACTTGAGGAATCCAGGACCATCATCAAGGAAACTATCCAGGATACAGGCAATCTGGTCAACTCAGCCGGAGATGATATTCAGGAGGAGGTTGATCAACTGGATAAATCCTTAAGCAGCCGGAAAAATGTCAGCCAAAAAAAATCTGAATGAGGATGAAGGACAACCTCTGATCGAACATCTGATTGAACTGCGCAATCGGATTCTGCGTTGTCTTGGCGCAGTCGTTATCATTTTTTTGCCCCTGTTCTATTTTGCCAATGAAATCTATGCCTATATTTCTGAACCCCTGAGAGCCTTTTTGCCAGAAGGGGCCTCCATGATTGCAACGGAGGTGGCATCACCCTTTATAACGCCATTCAAGCTGAGTATGTTCTTGGCTTTGTTCTGTGCAATGCCTTACATATTGCATCAGGTATGGCGATTTATTGCTCCGGGGCTGTATGCCAATGAAAAACAGGTCGCTTTCCCATTGCTTATATCCAGCGTCCTGCTGTTTTATGCGGGTATGTCCTTTGCCTTCTACGTTGCCTTTCCGCTGATGTTCGGATTCTTTGCCAGTGTGGTGCCGGATGGTGTGGTAATGATGACGGACATCAATCGTTATCTTGATTTTGTGCTGAAACTGAGTTTCGCCTTCGGTGTTGCCTTTGAAATTCCGATTGCCACCATGCTGCTGATCAGGACAGGTGCAACTGATGTGCAGAGCCTGAGGAGAAAACGCCCCTTCGTCATTGTTGGATGTTTCGTCGTGGGCATGTTGTTGACTCCACCAGACGTTATTTCACAGATACTGCTGGCAGTTCCCATGTGGGTGTTGTTTGAACTCGGTATTATATTTTCGCGATTTATGAAACCGGGAACTTTGGGGTCGGAGTAAAGTGCCGGAGTAAATCTTTACATCTGACCTGATTGTGCAGTTATGGGTAGTTTTACTCCGGCACTTTACTCCGACCCCAAAGTTCAACCCTGGAGAATAAACGTCACAGGTCCGCTGTTGACCAGGTGCACATTCATATCGGCTCCGAATTCACCACTACTGGTGGGGCACAGGGTACCCGATGCGGCTACGAATTCATCATAAAGCTGACGGGCCTTTGCCGGTGGCGCACCGGATGAGAAAGATGGCCTCAGCCCTTTTCCTGTATCCGCGACCAGGGTGAACTGGGACACGATCAACAACGCACCTTTTACATCCAGCAGACTCAGATTCATATGGCCCCTCTCATCCGGGAACACCCTGTAAGAGACGACCTTGTTGAGCAGTCGTTCAACGTTCCTGCTGGTATCCTGTTTCTCAATACCCAGCAGAAGCAGCAGACCCATGTCAATTTTTCCTGCGACTTGTCCTGCCACTTCCACTGATGCCATGGACACTCTCTGAATGAGGCCCAGCATGATTTTCAGACCCCGAAGTCTGCTTCAAAACGGATTGCCATGTCACGGGTTGCCCTGATCAACGCATCAGTCAACGCTGGTTCTGTAGCAGAATGGCCGGCTTCACGAACGATAAACAACTGTGAGTCCGGCCAGGCAACGTGCAGTTCATGAGCATTGTCCAGTGGGCAGATGGTATCGAATCGCCCGTGTACAAGAATCCCGGGAATATCCCGCAGATTTCCGGCCTGGTTGATAATCTGGTTTTGCTCCAGAAAACAATCGTTTACCAGATAGTGCGTACCGATCCGGCAGCGGGCGAGTGATCTGTGGGAATCCGACAGATGTCTGATCAGCCGTTGATTGGGATGCAGGTTGGAGCAATGTGCTTCCCATGCCGACCAGGACTTTGCCGCACCCATTCTTGCAAGTTCGTTCTCACCGGTAATGATGCGATGATAAGCAGCCAACAGGTTGTCCCTGTTACTGGCGGGTACAGGTTCAATATAGTCTGCCCAGTGGTCAGGATAAAATCTGCTGGCTCCTTCCTGGTAAAACCAGTCGATGTCTTTGCGCCGTCCAAGGAATATTCCCCGCAGGACAAGACCCAGGACATTGTCCGGGTGCGTTTCGGCATATACCAGGGAAAGTGTCGAACCCCATCCACCACCAAACAGAACCCACTTGTCGATTGAAAGAGATTTGCGAATCTTTTCCATATCGGATACCAGATCCTGCGTTCTGTTGTTGCGTAGTTCACAGTTTGGTGTAGAACGACCCGCACCGCGCTGATCAAATAACACAATGCGGTATTTTTCCGGATTGAAAAAACATCGACTGTCGAATTCACAACCCGATCCCGGGCCGGCATGGATAAACAATACGGGTATGCCTTCCTTGTTACCGCTTTCATCCACGTATAATTCATGCACATCATCCACTTTAAGTCGATAACGGGCGAAAGGTTTGATTTCCGGATACAGCGGGAACATTTGCTCATGATACCCGAAAATGAACAAATATTGGGGTCGGAGTAAAGTGCCGGAGTAAATCTTTACATCTGACCTGATCGTGCAGTTATGGGTAGTTTTACTCCGGCACTTTACTCCGACCCCATTTTACACAACCAGGATTTCAGACCGGGCGACCCAGCCAGCGTACGGCTGCAATGATGCATACCGCACCAACGATCAGACACACCCACCAGGGCACGCCAAACGCCGATGGGACCGAACCCATCGTAATCGAGATGGCGCCTACAGTAAGCACGTAGGGAACCTGGGTTCGTACGTGTTCGATGTGGTCGCAGGATGCAGCGGCTGAGGAGAGGACTGTGGTATCCGAAATTGGCGAAGCATGATCGCCCATGACGGCGCCAGCCAGCACGGCGGATACGGATGCATACAAAAGGTGTTCGGCACCCTCAAGCCCCTGAAATTGAATAGTCGTCCACGCCAGCGGGATCACCAGTGGCATCAGAATGCCCATCACTCCCCAACTCGTGCCGGTGGCAAATGCTGTCAGCGCGGCCAGAATGAATACCGCGGCAGGTAACAGTCGTGCATCCAGTGTATCGCCAAGGAGTGCGGTGAGATATTCCGCGGTGTGCAATTCCGAGTTAACGTTCGATAATGCCCACGCAAGCACCAGAATGATCACTGCAAGCAGCATGGACCGGCTGCCCGAATACCAGGCATCCACCGTCTCGGAGACCGAAAGAATGCGTTGCCCTATGCTCAGGCACACAGCGACCATGACAGCCGTTACTGATGCCCAAAGCAGTGCAAGATAGCTGTCTGCGCTACCAATGATGTCTCGCAGGCTGGCGCCGGCGCCGGCTGCCGCTACTCCGGTGATATAGAGTCCCGCCAGCATGGTAAACAGAAGTGTGCCGAGTGGCAGCAAGGCATTCAAAGCACGATGCGGTGCGCCGGTCTTTACATTGAAATCCTCACTTGCGACTACTCGACCTGGATCATCCGGCTTCTCCCCGCTCCTTGCCCGGCGCTCTGCTTTCCACATCGGACCGAAATCACGACCACTCAAAGCCACCGCCAGCACAAACAACAACATCAGGATGGGATAGAAGTTGTACGGAAGCGTATTCAGGAAGACCACATAGGCATGTTCGTTGAACCCGTCGATCCTGCCAACAGCCTCTTCAATGAGTCCGAGCTGAAATCCGATCCAACTGCTTATGAGCGCCATTGTCGCAACAGGCGCTGCGGTTGAGTCGACGAGAAAAGCAAGTTTCTCCCGCGAAACACGGACCGCATCGGAGATGGGTCTCATCGTCTTGCCGACCACGAGTGTGTTGGCATAGTCGTCGAAGAAAAACGCGAGACCCAACAAAAACGTCGCTACCTGACCACGCCGCGCCGTGTTTGTCCAACGACTGAACTTTTCCACGATGCCGTGTGTACCACCATTGTGGTACAGGATGGCCACCAGCCCTCCCATGGTGAATGTGAAAACAATCAACATGGCATGGCCGGGATCGATTATAGCCTTGACGGTGTATTCACTGACAACATCCAGCATGCTCTGCCAGATGCTCTTTATCGACGGTCCCGCGATCAGGAAAGCGCCGAGCCAGATGCCGACGAACAGGGCAGGGATTACCTGCCGCAACAACAGGGCGAGAGCGAACGCCGAGATCGGTGGCAGCAGGGAAAGCCAACCCGGCAGTACCCACTTTTCGACACGATCAATCACTTCGCCGTCAGAGCCACGCAGCACCAGGACCATATTTCCGGAAGGCATCGTCAGAGGAGAAAATTGAATACCAGAAGTAGTCTCCAGAGGCTTATATCTGACGCTGCCGGCTTCCAGAGACAGGCCGGACGGTACATCACCGTTCACCGCGACTTCAAAGGACAAGCCTTCAAGAACGACTTTTGGTACTTCGAGTGTCACTGCGCCGTTCGCGAACGCGGACATGCCAGGGAACGTAATGGCCACCAGGACAATCATTACCAGACAACGAAATTTGTAACGACATCTGACTGTTGCCGGCCACTTGCTGTAAGAACTTTGACTTTCGTCGTTTTTATTCCGGGTGTTCACTGGCTTGCGCCACCATAGGTCGATGAAATTCAAGGCTGGTTCCTTTGTCATGCACATCACCGATCAGGATTATGACTGATATTGATGATCAATTGCTGAATCTTCCACCAGTGCTCTGCCAGGTAATGAATCATTACTGCTGATCCCATGGATTCCTTGTATTAGTCTACCAAGCCATAGGAACAAGGACTATGGATTAACAAGCTGGACAACAATGGCCGGGTATGAATGCTTAATTTTATCCATGGATTTCAATACAGAAGCTCGCTGCACCCCAATTGTTATATCCATATTCTTCCTTTCCTCTCCTTACTTTACTGCGATGGTATCGAATTTTTTTTCCATGATTCTTAAAATCGTTCTCAATTATGTCTTTAATATCAGATATTCGAGCCTCAATATATTCCTCGATATGCTTATTCTTTTCCTCTCCTGTGATCATCAATGCTAGAAATCCACGCTTCAGTGATCCCTTATTACTGGGACCAAATCTATCGACAAGTTCACGAATTCTCTCCATATCCTTGATACAGTTAGTCGCATCCCAAGACCGTTTTACCTCAATGACGCAGGTCGGTTTAGGATGTTTTTTCTGATCGAAAAGCACGATATCTGCACGCTTGCGATCAGCAATGACTTTAGGTATTGGACCTGGCTTAAGCGATGCTTTGGAGTCATACTTAATTTCTTGAAAGGCTTCCTCCAATCTAAGACTCTCGTGGTTCTGTTGAACTTCATTCAAAGCCTCGGCTATTCCTACAACCATCACACTCTCGACACCGGCATCATCCAGCCACCAGCCGTGTGACCATTTCTCGTATTTCTTGTTTGCGGTAAGAGTACCTTTCTGTATGGCCTTGATAATATTTTCTCTGGATATTGTCATTTAGTTTTCATCCGTATGGTTTATGAGACAGGGCATCGCAGATCGTCTTTTGTATTTCCAAGAAATCAATATTCAAGTAACTCGGGAAAGGTAAGTTGTCATGCTGGCAGATTATCACAAGGATTTTCGCATATGAATTTACTCTGTAGGCTCTGTTTTACCGCCTTGTACGAATTAGCGGAGGCAGCGTGTGGCCGCTGATTTCGAATACGTTTAAGAAACGCTATCGCTTCTGCCGCTGGCGCCGCGTGCAGGTGACTTTAGTTTTCTGTGGGTGCTAAGTGTGTGTTGGCCGAGACCGTAGATAGTTCAATTCCAGTTTATTGTCCATCGGGTACCGCGAGAGTGTGGTCGCCATGAAGTTACCTATGGTGCCACCCGGGAAGTTGTGGGCGGGTACCGCGCGAGCGTTGTCGCTATGCAGAATCTGTCCATTTCCAGAAGTCGACACCTGGCGGGTACCGTGCGAGCATGGTCGCCATAGTCTCTGTTGGTGGATAGCAGTGCTCAGATATCAGTCCGGATCACCAGGTTTGATGACATCGTCACGTTCCGCATCAAAGGCCACATGAAG
>LXNI01000231.1_pt1 | contig 70840 bp, 56 predicted proteins | sample 809091 | NCBI WGS metagenome assembly LXNI01 (sample SAMN04870527, study PRJNA318959) | sponge metagenome | biome: 01000161; feature: marine sponge reef; material: water | host: Sarcotragus foetidus | place: Greece: Milos, Mediterranean Sea | collected 2013-05-29 | depth 5-7 m
CCAAGTCGCCGGCCCGACCCGTCAGGCAGATTACCCTCGAGCACCGCCTTGAAGGTGTCCGGATCGACCGGGCCCTCAAGCCCGAGTTCGGCCGCGCCCCGGCCCGCCCAGGCGCTTGCTTGTCGGTGCGCCGGATCGTCCTTCGCGTAGTACCCGTCGCGCTCGTAGTAACTGGCGCCCTGGGAGGGGGATGCGACCGCGCCGATCGAGGCGACCATCAGATCCAGTTCAGTTTGCCGCCGTCGTCCGGCTCCGGCAGTTCGTTCTCCGAATCCGGAGCCGGCGGCTCGGACGATGCGCGCGGCTGGCCGCCACCGCCGGCCTTCGACTTCGCCGGTTGCGCTGACGCGCCCCTGGTTTTCGGCTTCGCGATTTCGGATTCGGTCTTCGTGCCGGCGGAATCCGCAATCGCGCCAGCGGTGTCAGCAGCCGGGAGCAACAGTTTCTTCGCACGCTCCACGGACCGCTGCGCCGGGACCGACTGTGGATTTATAATCGCACCGAGCGCCTCGATCAGCCGCGCGGCCTCGCTTGCGGGCAGCGCCCACAGCGCGATCCGTCCGTCCCCGGTAGCCTTCGCGGGCAGCTCTTCGGCAATGCCCGGCGGTTCCCACGTTTCGATGTCCCCTTGCAGTTCCCGGCCCGGCGGGCGCACCGACCGCTCCGCCCGAAGGATCCGCCAGCCGTTGACGGCTCTCCAAAGCATCATGCACAACACAACGCAGATCGCGCCGGCGAACCCGCCATGCAATGCACCGACCGCGGCCGTATAAAGAATGCGATCGCGCGCTTCGATGGGTTCCCCGTACACGGTCAACGCGAGGCGCGTGATGCGGAAGCTCGTGCCGTCCGGGGTCCGGTAGCGCGTCACTCCGGATGGGCTAGAGCCCACGGCAATCATTGCTTCGGTGACCGAGAGCTTGACCGCGGCGTACCAGTCATGCGAGGTGGTCTCGCGCACCAGCGACACGCACGGCCACAGCAGCGCCACCGCGATGGCGCCCCCGAACAGCGCCCGCGCCCGCCGCTGCCACCGCCGAATGTCACTCATGGCGCGTGATCGCGACGGTTGCCGCGGGTCTGCGACTCAACCGGGGCGTTGCGCCGAACGGGCCTCGATCCACTCGTCGAGTTCGTCCGAGCGCCACGCCCGCGCACGCTTGGACAGGTGCACGGGACGGGGAAAACGCCCCGTGCGCATCAGCCGGTAGATTTGCGCACGCGAACAGCCGATCTTTCTTGTGACCTCCCGGATAGGAAGCAGCCGTAACCCCGTAACAGCACTCATGCGATCGTCTCCGAAATTTCTGACGATCACCTATCCTATAGCGTAAGTCTCTACCGTAAAGGCAACAAAAAGATTCTTTATTGCCTCCCACAAGGCTCGGGCCGCACTGTCAAGGCGAAAAAGATTTCTTCATTGCCGCCCGAAAGATCCGGGCCGTAATGTCAAGGCAAAAAAGGATTTCTTTATTGCCGCCCCCGCCGGTGACGCCGCCAGATCTTGGCCACGACGCTGTCATCCAGGCCCACCACGTCGGCCACCAAACCGAAGGCCTCGCTGTCCGAGATCGCTTCGCCATCCCCGGCCAGGTCGCGATACTTCTCCAGGGCCATGCCAATCAGCTGGTCCCGGGCGGCGTTCGTCGGCCTGCCGCGTGACCTCGGGCGCTTGATGTCTCCCGCGGCGACCCCGAGGCACCACTCCGCGAGGGTCCGGGGAGGCAACGGAGTTGCCTCAGGCGCGTTTCGCCGGCGGATTCGGCGCACATACTCCTGGACCGTGTCGTACCACCACGACGACGCGTCCGACATCATGAGCGCGAAGGACTGCCAGTACAACCGGTCCTCGGACGTTCCCGACATGTTTTGCAACAACGCTTCTCTGGTGATGTCGGGCGCTCCCTCCGCAAGACTCGCCTCAAGCCAGCGCTGAATCTCGTCCACGATCCCCTCTTGCCTGCGTGCTTGGATCGGCCAGGTAGTCCGCCCATTCTGCCATGAGCTTGCGGCGGCCCTCGAACAAATCCGTTGAGTGGCCATCGTGGCCAGCAGATGCACGGCGCGATAGATGGCCTCGACCAGCGCGACGTGCCCCGGGGAGAACGACGCGGGCATGTCCGTGTGGAACGGCTTGTCGGGCAGCCCCACCCTCGTTGCCACATTCACCGCCATGGCCGCGGATCAATTCGTCGATGACGGCAAGCCCGGCCGCGCCTACCCTGTCCGGCAGGGGCAAATGTCCCCGCGCACGTGCCGCGGTTATCGCAATTTCCGCCCGCGTCACTGTCCGCTGCCACTTGCAGTGACGCGGGCGTGGGCGCAGTGGAATCGGCCTTGAACACCGCCGCGAGCGCACCCGGACGATCGCGCGTATTGTCGACAATCGACCGTAAAATGCCGGCCCGGGCGTTACCCTTTGTCCTGCGCCAGCAGCCGTTCCAATTGCTCGATCAATACCGGTAGGTCCGTGCCGACCGTATCCCAGACCACTCGAAGGTCGATGTCGAAGTAGCCATGGACAAGCCGGTTGCGCATGCCCACGATGTCGCGCCATTGAATCGCCGGATGCGCCCGCCTGATTTCCTCATCGACGCGGGATGCCGCCTCTCCGACGATCTCGATCGACTTGACGATGGAAAGCTGCGTTCGCCGGTCCGCAGCGAATGCCTCGAATGAAACTCCTTCGGCAAAACCCACCGCGTCACGGGCCGCGATCAGCATGTCCACGACATACGCCGTCGGGTCACGCTGCATAGACAACCCGCGCGGAATCGAGAATCGCCTGGCGGCGGATCGGGTTGCGGCTGCTCTCCACGGCCCCGCGGGTCACCAGGTCGACACGCCGCCCGAACAACTCGCTCAACTCGCGCTCCATCCGCACAACGCCGAAGAGCCCGGGCGTGGGACCGGGTGCGAACCTCACCAGCACGTCAATGTCGCTTTGCGGGCCGAAATCGTCCCGAAGCACCGATCCGAACAGCGCCATCTCCAGAACACGCCAGCGCTTGCAAAAGGCGGCAACCTCATCCGGCAAAGCCGGTATGCGAGTGCCCAGGATCGCCGCCTCGCTGGCCCGTCCGAACCTGGCCCGCGGTGTTATGGCCATCGATACAATTCTCCAACTGTCCAGCATGCATGGCGGTTACATTATATTGCCAGCCGCGCGCCAGTGCTCGCCGCGTATCGCCGGTTTCGATCCCATTGCTCACAATCGCTTCCTGTGCGATGGCGCCCGCGATCAGGGCCCGCGTCCGCCGTTGCCACAGCCGAGTGTCACTCATCGTGCGCGACCGCCGCGGCGAGCCACCCAGGCAACAAGATCCTCGCAGCGGTCAAACACCGGACCGACCAGGCTCGAATACGGCTGGGCAGCTGCCCCGCGCCTGCGCCTCAACCGGGGCGTTGCGCCGAACGGGCCTCGATCCACTCTTCGAGCTCGTCCGAGCGCCACGCCCGCGCACGCTTGGACAGGTGCACGGGACGGGGAAACCCGCCCGTGCGCATCAGCCGGTAGATTTTCGCCCGCGAACAGCCGATTTTCCGGCTGACCGCCCGGATCGGGAGCAACTGCAATCCGGTGGGAGCGTTCATGCGATCGTCTCCAACTATTTCAGACGATCACCTATCCTATAGCGCGATTGCTTCCTGTAAAGGCAAAAAAACGCCTGTTATTTCACCTGCTTCTCTCGCCGCCAGATTCTGGCCACGACGCTTTCGTCCAGGCCCACGACCTCGGCCACCCGCGCGCAGGCCTTCGTACGCGACACCGGCTCCTCGCCGTACGGCAGATACGCGTACGCGTCGACCGCCCTGCGGATGAGCTTGTCGCGTAGGTGTTTTGTGGGCCTGCCGCGCCGTTTCGGACGTGTGATCTCGTTCCCCGCCACGCCGATGCACCAGTTCACGAACTCGGCGGGAAGTTCCTGCTTTCCGTCCCAACCGTCTGGCTGACGCCATCGGCGGGCGAACTCCACCAGCGTGTCGTACCACCACTGCTGCGTTTCAGACGCGTCGATCGCCGCGTGTAGCACGAACCTCACGTGGTCGCCCTCGATCTGCAGCAGTGTGAGGAGGTCATCTCTCAGGCTCTCTTCTGGACCGGCGTCAAGGCTCATCCTGAGCCAGCGCTGAATCTCGTCCACAAACCCGCCTCGCCTATATGCCTTGATTTGCCAGGTAATCCGCCCACTCTACCATCAGCTTGCGGCGGCGCTCGAACAGATCCGACCGCGCATAGGCGGCCACGGTCTTGTCTTTCTCCACATGCGCCAGCGCCAGTTCCGCGACCATCGCGGGCACGCTTGTGCGTTCCGACGCCCAGTCCCGAAAACTCGAGCGGAAGCCGTGCGGCACGGCCCCGACCCGGTTCTCGCGAAGCAGCTTGGACATCGTGGAATCGGACATGACCCGTCCGCTCACGGACGGGAAGACCAGCCCGGAGCCATTGCCGCTTGCGCGCGCCTCGGCCAGCACGTCCATCGCCCGCCCCGACAACGGGACGCGATGCTCCCTGCCCATTTTCATGCGCTTTGCCGGAACCGTCCAGGTGGCCGACTCCAGGTCGATCTCCGTCCACGACGCGCTCCGGACCTCGCCGGACCGGCAGGCCGTGAGAATGAGAAATTCCAGCGCGAGCCTGGTGGAGACGTGTGCGTCCGTCGCGCGAATGGCGCGGATCGCCTCCCCGACCTGCGTGTACGGCAGCGCCTTGTGATGTGTCCGCCTCATCGCGTTCTTCGGCAACGCCGCCCCGATAGCATCCACGGGGTTGTCCTTGCGATGCCCCTCCGCCACCGACCACCGCATGACCGCGCCGATGCGCTGGCGCACCCTTCGTGCGGTTTCGCGCTTCTCGTTCCATACCGGCGCCAGCACCCCAAGCACGTCGCCCGACCCGATGGCGTCGACGCGCTTGTCCATGAGCGCCCCGGCGTAATCGCGCAGGCTCGCCCGCCACTGGGCTTCGGACTTCGACCCACTGCGCCAAACCCCGCGTTGAACTTCCAGCACCTTCTCCAGCGCATCGGCGAACGTCGGCACCGCGGAACGCTTGACCCGAGGATCGCCGCCCAGGCGGGCGATCTTGCGGTTCGCTTGCGCGGCGGCCCGCGCGTCAGTTAGTGTCAGCCAGCGTGTGGAGCCCAGGCCGATATCGCGTCGCGTGCCGGCAATGGTCACGCGCTGTACGTAGGACTTCGTCGGGCCGCGCTTGCCGTGCCCGACCAGCAGGAACAGCCCTGCGTCGCCGTCGTAGTATCGGCCTGGTTCGGTGACGTCTCGAACGAATTTGGCGGTGAGCTGTTTCACAGGGGTCCGCCATTAATTTCCCGCTTTATTTCCCACGGACAGTAAGATAACATGGGGTACTTCTCGATACAATACGAGACGGAGATTTAAAGTAACTAATTGATTATAGAGACAATAATTGACTGAGGGACACAGCCTGAGATTTGCGGGTGGCGGTCTCCCTCTCCGCCACTGACTACATATAAGTATTTGTTTATTATAAAATTTATTTGGTATTGTCACGTTAACTATCCAGGGCAAAGAGAATTGGTGAAGGTATCTCCTTCAGACACACGTCACCTGCTGGTACATATCAAATGCTTCGGTTCGTGATAGCCGATAGTGTCTTGCGCGCATCAGGTGTCGCTAAACCTCACTTAATGTGACAGTACCCGTGCTTCTCATTTGCTACTGCCGATCATTCCGTAGGAGGGCGCGACCGTGTACGTCAATGTCGAATCCAATTTAGCCACCGTGCGCACGAGTCTGCAAAGCTTCGCGGCCCTCTGTCTGATCGCAGTCGCGACCAGCACGTCGCTGAGCACGAGCGCCGCGCCGTTTACGGTCGCTGAGCATCAGCTCTTCACGTCAGACGGAACTCAACTTCGTACGTTCGTCTACCTCCCGGAAGGGACTGGACCGTTCCCGACACTCGTCTACAGGACGCCATACGGTGCTCCGTTCGGAACGCTCGGCGGGTATCCGGAGCAGGAGAATAGAGGATCGGTCGACGAGCCGACGCATGTCGGATGGCCGCTCATCACCGACGCCGGATATGCGCTCGTCGTACAGTACACGCGCGGTCGATTCGGGTCGGAAGGTACCGATCAGCTATTTTGGACAGATCGCGAGGATGGCGTGGATCTTGCCAACTGGATTCGCGAACAGGAATGGAGTACCGGTCGCTTAGGGTCTTTGGGCGACTCCGCGTACGGAATCACCAGCTTGCTGTTGGCGTCCGCGCAGCCGGCGCAATTAACCGCAGCATATGCCCAAGTCGCATCCGGCAATTTGTTCAACGGCGCTATTCTCGGTCCAGGCGGCGCGCTCAAACTCGAATCGATTCTTCCCTGGGTGAACAGACAGGCCTCATCCGCCGGAACCGCCCACTTTCTGTCACTTGGCTTACAGGGTGACGAAGCTGTCATGGCGAAAGAGGAGGCTCTGGAGTATGGAGCTCTTATCAATGCGAATATCGACCGTCCACACGAGAATGAGATGTGGCTACGACTGCCTTTGATCGATCATCCGGCTACGGCGCCCGTAATGCCAGCTTGGACGATGCTATTGAGCGAGGGTTACGAATCCGATTGGGCTCGGAAGCTCCATACTGCCGAGAGCATAGATGTGCCAACGCTGCAGGTTTCAATGTGGCATGACGTATTCAACACGTCGGCGATCGAGACGTTTATGCGAGCAGATCACAGGACCGGCACGCAACGACTGATGATCATGCATGGTACGCACTACTCAATCGATGGTCCTGACGCCTGGCCTGTGCGTCCCATGCTTCCATGGTTCGATTATTGGCTGAAGGGTGATGAAGACGCGCTCGATCCTTTCCCGAAAGTCAGTTTCGCGCTGGGCGGCGGAGATGATGAATGGTATGCATCCGAAACGTGGCCGCCGTTGGGAGTATCAAGCCGGGCCTATACGTTGCACGGAGATGGCTCACTTGATGAACTGGCACCGGGTTCTGATGAGTCGTCTCGAGGTTATACCTACGATCCGGAAAATCCGGTGCCGACCGTCGGTGGACGCAATCTCAGAATTGCGGCCGGCCCGAGAGATCAACGCTCGGTCGAACCGCCGCATCGCGATGATGTGCTTCTATACCGGTCGACTCCACTCGCGGAAGACCTGACAATCATGGGTCCCGTTTCCGTAACTCTAAACGTCGCGTCTAATCGTCCGGATACAGATTTCACGGCCAAGTTGATCGATCTTCATGAGGATGGAACGGCGATGCTTCTCGTCGACGGGATTATTCGTGCCCGATATCGAGACGGTGCGCCAGAAGAGAAATTGCTCACCGCAGGTGAAGTCGTCGAGGTAACGATAAATCTCGGCCATATCGCGCACCGGTTTTCCGCGGGGCATCGGATCCAAGTAGATATTTCATCCAGCAATTTTCCACAGTGGGACAGAAATCCCAATACGGGAGGCGTTCTCTACCGAGATAACACGACGGTCCGTGCTGACAACACGATCTACCACAGTGCCGAGCACCCAGCGACGTTACATCTGCCGGTTCTGGAAGAGTCGACGCATGTGACTCAATTGGACTGGTGAAAACGGATTCTCGCATTTCGATGCGCCGGTCTGCTCAGGATGCGCAATCCGCTGCCAAGAAACCAAACAATTCACGACGGGAAGTTATCCATGACTAGGGCTTCTACCGGTATTGTCACGTCATGTGCGAATTGGCGACACCTGATGCGCGCAAGACACTATCGGCTACTACGAACCGAAGCATTTGACATGTATCGGCAGGTGACGTGCGCCTGAACGAAATGTGTAGTCCAATACTCTTCACCCTGCGTAGTTAACGTGACAATACCCTCCGGAATACTGTGTAAGCTATGTCTCGCTAAGCACAGGCGATTTTGGACCAGTGAAGCCGGACATTATCGTAGTCGGTAGCGGGTTTGGCGGGTCCGTGTTGGCGTCGCGACTGGTGGACGCAGGAATGACCGTGGTTCTGCTCGAGCGCGGTCCCTGGCGGGATACGGTTGCGGTGCGCGCCGGCGGCATCAAAAAGTGCAAACCCTTGCCGCGCACCGGGGGCATGTTCTCGGTCCTGCGTTCGCTCCGGCGTGGGAAGGGTCCGAAGAACGGTATTCGCCTCAACAAGTACGGCTACCTCGAGATGTGGATCGGCGACGGCATCAAGGTACCCTGCACATCCAATGTCGGCGGCGGAAGCCACATCTGGGCGGCGCTCCTGGAGCGTGCTCCGCAAGGCTTCTGGGACGATCGCGCCATGGGCCTCAGCGACGAAACGCTTTCGCTTCATTACAACCGTGTCGAAAGGGAACTGAAGGGCATCAAGCCGCGCGATGCATCCGCCGTTCCCAATCTTGCCGACGAGGCGTGGTCGAACGAAAGCTGTTTCGCACCGCTCAAGGACGGCGAGCAACCGCTGCTGGGAATACTGTTCCCCGGGCCGGACGGCGATCTCTCGGCGATAACCGACGAAAGCGGCATCGTGCGCGAGCCGCTCGACGTCAACCGGGACAACGGCATGTTCGGCAGCCCGGGCGCTTCGAAATCCACCGTGGATGCGCTGTTCCTGTTGCCGGCGCTGAGCAAGGGGCTGACGGTCCGCGACATGCACGAAGTCCGCAGGGTTTCGGCCGGCGAGGCCGGCGGCTGGACGGTCGAAGCCCGCGATCTGCGCGGCGGGCGGAACGTGACGCTCGCGGCGCCGAAGCTTGCGGTCTGTGCGGGCACCATGAACACCAATGCACTGTTATTGAGCAGCCGAGATTCCGGCGGGCTGAGCGGACTTGCGGCGCTCGGCAAGGGGCTCGGCGCAAACGGCGATTTGATCGGCAAATGGCCGGTGGAAGACCGCGACACCACGATCGGTCCGCCTTCGTTCGGCCGCGTGAAAATCCGGGGTCACGAGGACAGCGCCTACGTCATTCTGGCCCGTGGAGAAACACCACCGGTGCCGGGATTTCTCTACAACGGCGCGCGAAGGAAAACCAGCCGGTCCGTGGAAATCGTGGCCATGAGCCAGGATGCGGCGGACGGCCGAATCTGGTCCGAGAACGGGCACATCCGGTTTGCGTTCGACCTCAATGGATCGTCGAGTTACGCAGCAGCGATGCAGGCCATGGACGCCGTATCGGAGACCTCCGGCCGGCCGGTCGCCTACCCGGAGTCGGAAGTGTTAACGGCGCATCCCGCAGGCGGGTGCCGTATTTCCGACGATCCGAACGAAGGGGTGGTCGACGGTGGCGGCCAGGTTCACGACCATCCCGGACTCTACATCGCCGACGCGTCGATTTTCCCGCAGCCCGTGGGCGTGCCGCCATCCCTCAGCATCGCGGCATGGGCGTCGCACGTCGCCGATCATATTGTTCGCAGCAATTAACACCCCTTAATGGAGTAACGCCATGCACACCGTTCTCGTCAAGTACGTCCTGCCGGGGCCCGTCCCGCGCGAGAAGATGATGGAAGGCTTCAAGCAGGTCGAAGGACGCTTTCGGGCGACGTGGACACGCCTTGTTTCGGTCCAACGCGGAGATGGCGATTTTCTCCCCCATTTTGCCGCGAATCCAGCGATTCCGCCAAGAAACGCCTTGCCGCCGGTGGATCTCCGGTCCATACAATTGAGGCACGGGACGACGTGCATCGGGCATGTCGGCCGAAACCGCCAGGAACGCGCCCCGTGCACGACGCCGCCTACAAATTGCAGTACTCGCACCGGCGCATGGTCGCGGACCTGCTTCGCGGGTTCCTGCCGGATGGGGAGTGGCCCGGCTTTGACTACGGCACCCTGGAGTCGCTGCCGGCGTCGCATGTCGGGCGGGGGCTTGCGCGCCGCGATGGTGACCTGATGTGGCGGCTGCGCGCCCGCGCGGCGCCGGACAGCGGCTGGGTCCACGTGCTGGTGCTTTTGGAGTTCCAGTCCGGCGTGGACCGGCACATGGCGTTGCGGATGCTGACCTACACGGGGCTCGCCTGGGAGGGGTTGCTGCGTCGGAGCGAGAGCCCTGGCGACGGCGCGCAGCCGACGGAGCCGCTCCCTCCGGTAATACCCTTCGTGGTCTACAATGGGACCCGGCCCTGGACGGCACCGCCGGACGTTTCGGAGTTGGTCGTCCCGTCGGCGCCGGCGCTGTCGCGGCTGCAACCGGCGAACCGGTACGTGCTGCTGGACATGCAGCGTGCGGAGTTCGGCCATGTGCCAGAGGACAACCTGGTCGGCTTGCAGGTGGCGCTGGAGCAGGCCACGTTCGAGGAGTCGGTGGCGATAATGCGCCGGGTGGCCGCGGTGCTGGCGGGCCCGAAATACGAGGGTCTGCGCAAGGCGTTCGCGCTATGGGCGCGGGAATCGTGGACGAAGGACTACGATGTATTCGCGGACGCCGACGAGGCGTTGCGCGGCGAGTTGGACCGAATGGCGGAAGCGGGAGAGGTGGAAGCGATGGGATCGTTGGCTGTGGAGAGATGGAAGGAGCAAGAGCGGCAAAAGGAGGCGCAGATTCTCGCGCGGGGCCGTGTAGAGGGACTTGAATTCGTGTTGGAGCGTCAGGCGGCGCGCCGGTTCGGCGCCGACGCGGGCGAACGCCTGTCGGCGCTGCTGGCGGGCGTTTCGGAGCCGGAGCGCCTGGCGGCGGTGGGCGACGCGATCGTCGATTGCGGCACTGGCGCGGAATTGCTCGCGGCAGCGCGGCGCATCGTCGACGCGGCGAATTGAACTTGGCGCCGGTTCGAATAGCAAACAATAACAGCGGGCTGCAACAGCGCGTAAGCGTCCGGGGTGATTCGAACGACTGACGCGACCTCGGCACGATACAAATGCGACATCCCATAGGCAAGTGCTCATCGAGCAGGGTCCGATGCAGGCGCTCCACGCTTTCGCTGTCGCGCGCTGACGGTCGAACTGTCAGGCGATTACCGTCTCAATACAGAATGACCATCCCGGCACGACCGATTACCTTCCGGGCGCCCAGGCGGCCGGGCGCGGGGCCCGAGCCGGATGCTATCCCTTATCCGTGACGGCTCGGAGCCGGAGCACGAAGTACAGCGCGGCCACCCCAAGCAACAGAACGCCGGCAATTAACGGGGCGCGCCAGTCCCCGGCCCCGACGCGGGTCGCGAACATCACGACACAGACGAGGGCGCCGAGCGCAGGCACCGCGATTGGCAGTTCGAAACCACCCGGGGGTTCGCCGGGACGCATCTTGAGAACTACCAATGCGCTGTTCACCACCAGGAACACCAACAGCAGCAGCAACACCGTCGCCGATGCCAGCTCGGAGATGTCGCCGGACAGGATCAGGAGCACGATCAGCACGAAGATCAGCACGATAGCGACATGCGGTGTGCGCCGCACCGGATGAACTCCCGAGAGTACGGGTGGCAGGTGCCCGTCGCGCGCCATGCCGTAGAGCAGACGTGACGTGGTGATGTAGTTGATCAGCCCGGTGTTGGCGACCGCGAACACGGTAATCACGATGAAAATCCACGCCGGGAACCAGGGTGCGGCGCGCGCCACGACTTCGGCCAGCGGCGCGTTGGCCTCGGCCAACTCCTGCCACGGCACGACCGAGACGGCGCTGATCGCCACGCACATGTAAATGACGACGGTCAGAACGAGCGCCATTATCAGTCCGAGCGGCAGGTTGCGGCGCGGGTTCTTCAACTCCTCGGCGACGTTGAGCGAGTCCTCGAAACCGATGAACGCGTAGAAGGTGAGCACGATTCCCTGCGCCAGGAACACCAGCGGCAGTCCCGCTTCGGTTTCGGCGCCCACCGGAAACTCCAGCAGGTTCGCCGAGCCCCAGAAACGCAGGCTGACCGCGATCACCAGCAGCAGCCCTCCCGCTTCCATCAGCGTAAGGGCGACATTGGCCCACATCGACTCGCGGATGCCGCGATAGGCGATCCCACCCACGATGGCCACATAGGCGAACGCCAACATCCCGGTAGGCAGCCCTTCGAGAGCGGGCAGGGCTTGCAGATTCTCGCCCACCACGCGGGCGCCGGCGGCAATCGAGGTCAAGCCCGAACACGCCACGGTCAGGCCGACGATGTGGGTCAGCAGACTGCGGCGATAGGCGCGCTGCGTGATATAGGCGGCGCCGCCCGCACGCGGATAGCGGGAACCAAGCGACGCATACGATAATCCCGTCAGTCCCGCTGCGACCAGCGACAGCGCAAAGGCCAGCCAGATGGCCGACCCCATCTCGGCGGCGACTTGACCGATCAGGCCGTAGATACCAGCGCCCAGCATCCCCCCGGCGCCGTAGAGCGTCATCTGCCACAGGCTGATGCTGCGCCGCAGCGTCGGTTCGCCGCCGGCCTGTTCGAGTGGCTCGTCAGCCTGTTCCATGGTCTTTTGCCTTTTCTTCCGTGATTACGAACGCGGCGTGGTTGCGTGCGTCCAATGTGGGTTGGATGTCTGGGTGGCGCCTGCGGAGCGTCCCGGCGATGCTAGTGTACTCGATTCGGGTTGGGTCGATTCTTGGCGGGTTGGTTATTGTTTCGCTCGCTGCCGTTCAGTTTCTTTAGTGGCGTCGTTCGCGAGCCACTTGACGTCAAGCGGGACAATTGCGTGTTCGGCAGCCGGTCCCGCGCGACGCCAATACTCATTCGCAAGTGTTTCAGTTACGACGAGAGCGCGCATACTGACTATTCCGTTTTTCCTTGGGAAAGCGAAGCCCATGCCCAGGCGTTTTTCAATGACGAGTTCGTGAGCGGATTGAAGGCGAAGTTCAGCACTGTTCCCGAGCTCTTTTGCGTCGATACGCTGATGGTGATCGACAATGAAGCTGTTGAGACCACAACGAGCTGATACTTTATTGCCGCTGAAATCGTCGGCGCAGCCCACATGGGATGCGCCTTCTTGGTCCCCAGGATCGTACGCTCGATCTGGTACGGCAGGTTATTGGCGTGCCGATACGGCTGGCGGGACCGATCGTCCAGTGCATCCAGCCCCTCTTGTAGCGGTTGACAATCTTGTAACCGGTGACCCGGGAAATGCCGAACTCCCGGCACAACGGCGTCATCTTCTCCCATTCCAGTAACCGGGCAATGAATCGAAGTCGTTCATCCATGCGATTACACTCTTTCCACGGCATCGGGAATCTCTCCCAAATGAGCAACGTGTAAACCATATCCCCGAAATACCGTGTAAGCTACGTCTCGCTAAGCACATTATAACTTATAATTATTGAGCCTATTATTGTAGCTCTGCTGCCACAAATACCCACGCACGTTCCCACACTTACAAATTGGTGCCACCGGGACAGTCGGGGCGAATCAGGCTTGTAGCAAGTCCCCGACTCGACCGATCTACGCGTAACTACTTATCAAGTCGCCGCTGGGCAGCTTTTCAACTACCGGACCGTCGTCATCAATTGCTGAAAAAGTATAAAACGTGGCCCGTTTTCCTAGATGGCCGAACCTTTGCCTAGATAACTGAAAGAACTTCTCATCGCATGTAGAGAGAATAAATTGATGTCCATCGGTCTCCAAATCTACCAACCCTGCAATCAAGTCAAGGAACGCGTAAGAATTAAGGTTGTCAAAATGGGTTACCGGATCATCCAATAGGATTGATGATAAAGAAGACCATGTTTGGGAAATACAAGTTGTCAAGAACAGACCTAACAACAAAGTCTGTTGCTGCGACTGACTAAAGTAGTCCGTTGGCCGTAACTCTTCACCCCGACGTTTGACTCGAACACGAATGGCCGATTCGCGGCTTTGAATTTCCACTTCATCAAAACCATACACAGAACGTAGCCGTCGTTGAACAACCGAAGTCCGCGGTCCATATTCTCGCGTAAAGTCCTTCGTCGATTTTCTACGTTGCGAAGAAATGAGGTTCGCAATTGCTTCAAAATATTCTAGCCACTTCTGGTGCAGCTCAACTTTCTGCTTCGTCTGCGTTACGAGTGCCTGCCTTTCTTGAGCGTTTTGGTGGAACTGAGCAAGAGCGGCAGCCGTAGTGACGCGATCAATTGCTTGCTCAAGTCTAACCGCACGGTCACCAAGCATTATTAGCTCTGCTTGCACCTTCGATTCGGCTTCGACAAACGAACGTACGGTTTCCTCCTTAACATCTACAGCCAATTTTGCTTCCTCTACGCCCGCAGTTAACCCAGCGAAAACATCGTCTAGCTCCGCGACCTGTTTACGCAAATTAGCTAGTTCGTTTTCTCGAGTTACCGATTCCTGCCGAAGCGCCGCCACCCGACCTCTCATCTTTGCTATCATGATGTCTACGCTTTCGATCTCTGCGCCAAGAGAGGCTGTATCCTTAGCATTGAGTTCCTGTAGTTTCGTCAACTGCTCTATATCAATGTCAAGCGATACCGTCGCCGCACGCTGATCTTGACGAAATCGCTTCAGTTCCGCTTGAACGGCATCCATCTCTGCGCGCAACTCAGACTTCGTGGCGATCACCTGTGAAATATCGCTCCTTACGGACGATAGTTGAGCCTGTAGAGTCTCTCTAGATTCCTTTAGCTTTGAGATGTTTTGAGTCACGCGAGTGATCATCGATTGACGCAATTCAAACCGTTTTTGAAGTTGCGTGACCATCGACAATTCAACAGAAATCCCGGTCTTCCTGACCGCTTCTTCAAGCTCTCTTACTTGCGCTACTAGCTTTGACCGTTTGGTAGCTATATTCTCAAGGGTCGCTTTGGAGGCTGCCTGCTCCTTCTTGGTGGCAGCAAGATTTTCGGATAGCGCTGTGACGTTTCCGCGCACTCCTGCAAGTTCAGAGCGAGCCGCGCTGGCGGCATCTATTTTCAGCCGCTTGTCCACACGACGCAACAGTTCCTTCGTTGAACCGTAATTCTCACCACATAGCAGGCATGTACCGCTGTGTACTCGACCCTTTAATTCCACGAGCATCCGCCGAACGTCAGATTGTCCTTTTTCGAGTTCTGAAATTTGATCAACAAGTCGAGCTTCAGTCGCCAAGAGAGAACTTAGCTCTTCTGAAAAATCACACTCTTGAGCATCGAGCGCAACGAGCGACACACGTGATCTCCGTTCTGATTCCTCCAACTCGTCCAAATTTCTCTTCCATACTTGCCAACTCTTTGCTGTTTCCCTTAATTCCTCTAAGATACTAAGGTCGCTTAAGCTTACTCTAAGCTCCTGCTCGGCCCTTGTTTTTTGACTATCATTCACCAAGATTTCTTTGCTCAAGACATGGTCAAGTTCTTTTTTCTGCTCGATCTTCGAGTTTGCTCTCTCAAGTCCCTCTGCTGCCTTCCGCTCCCTTCTCAAAAGTGACATATACGGCGATCTAGTCTCACTAACCCAAGCGAGAACTTCCTTACGTGATAAATTCCTAGCCTGACTCGCCGATAGCTCCTGTAGTCGGCCTTCGGCTTGCCGTACTTTTTTCACGGCCGCAATTTCCTTATTGCGCACCTCCTGCAGAGCGGTTTCTGCTTCTTCTAGTTGTTTCCGGATCCGTGCGACTTTGGCGGCTACTCTTAGTCGCTCGGCAACGTCTCTAGCGATCGCTGTTAATCGATCGATTCTAGCTTGCACTGCCGCCCGTCGAACTTCTATTGCTGTCCGCCATCGTTGCACGACCTCCAACTCTGCACCGTCGGTTTCTACAGAAATGCCCGCAGCCCTTATCGCGTCACCTAACAAATCAATGGCATTCTTCAGCTCATCAGAATCGATAGGGATTTCTTCGGTGTGACTCAAGCGTTTGATTTCATTGGTTTCCTCAATAATCTGTTGCGAGAGTTCACGTATCTTTCTGTTAGCTCGATTTATCTTGGACAGCAACGTGTCGCATACCCGCGCAGTCTTGTTTGCGGCATTGGCGTAATCCTCGAATGCGAGTAGTCGCGAGACAATATGCTCTGATAATTCGCAATTGGGATGGAAACCCTTCATGAGTTCTTGATGTTCTTGACTAAATAGATGCGTTGCACGGAACAGACTAACAAAATTATCAACACGATCAGTTGACGCAAATTCACCATTAGTCAATTCCGCCAGAATTGCTTTTCGACTTGTGCTGCGCCCGTCCAACTTTGCGTCCTTTCGATTAGCAACTTGTCGTTCGATTTTTCGCGTATCGCCGTTAGTCGAGAACGAAAGCGTGACAACGCTATCCTTGATTCCGCAATCAAGGTGCTTCGCAATCCTCCTAAAGTGTGCTTCGTTCAATGACTTAATGCGTCCGATATCACCGGTCACAGCAAAATCGATCGCGTCAAACAACGATGTTTTTCCAAAGCCATTGGGTCCATACAGTACTGTTACATCGGACCCAAGATGGAATGTCTGGGGCTTTCGATACGCGCGAAATCCCTTGATCCGGATATTTTGAAGGTAAGCACGCTTAGCGTCCCGCTCAACAACCGCGATCGGATCACTACGCGTGGGAGCTACTTTAGCTAGACCGCCGAGTTTACCCGAGAGGCAGTCCGTCACAATCCGTTCTGGGCTTCGCACGTGTTGTACAACTAAGTACTTAGCCAAGGTCGCTGACACTCCGCAATTCCGCAAGAACGTTTGGGCCGAAGGTGGCCGTAAGGAAGGGGCGTCTAATGGAGTAAGTGGTAGAAACGGAAGCCGTGCGAGTGAACTATCCAAGGGCGAAATGAGTTGGACAACAAACTTCCGGCAGAAATAGACGTCCGTTTCGACCCTTGAAGATAGCATATCAACATTCGACGTATCCGGTTGCACACATAAAACAAAGGCTAAATCCAGTTCATCCGGTTGATCGCTTTGTCCAAAGTAATAGTTTTTGAATCCAGCATACAAAACATTGTAACTCGCGTCTGTATCGCCATTCGAAAAGGCAAACGCCGCCATAACGTAGGTGGTTTTCATGAGCAACAACGGCTCGTATTCGGAATGCACAGTCGAACTGGTCAACCGTGCGTCGGGCAGCATGCGCTGCAAGTACTGTCGCAGCTCACCCCGCGAGTTTGTGTTTGATTCCATCGGAAATTTCTTCAGTGGTAGCTGAGTCTCGAAAGATGGTAAGCAGGTCCCGGTAGCCTAGCTGAACTAAGCCACATGAGGGATCTGTGATATTTCTTACTTGACCCAAACGCGTGACAGTCGGCTCCAAGATGCTGCGCGACTTTGGTTTCAAAGAGTCATTTTCCGCGTCGCGTGAAACGAGTAGCAACTGACGATGAGGACTCCGCTGGACGCGAATAGAATGTTTGATACAGTCTTCATGTGAGACACCAAGTATTGCGCAAATGTCAATGGATCGACTATCCATTTTAAGTGTAGCGTGCGCACGAGCGTCGCCTATAGACGACGATGAAAAGGCAATGGTGAGTATGTCCAAGGTATGCACTAAATGTCTAAGAGCATCAGACTCAGTAGAGTTCCATTTATCCGCATTCTCAAGAATTTTCTCCCGATGCGCTGCAAGCGTAACGACGTGTGTCGTGAACTGCGAAGAAAGCGAACGGAGCGCGGTTATGTTCTCAGCGTGGACGTCGTCGACCTGTTCAGCCAAAACTGCAGTGCTATAGGTGGCAGACAAACTAGGAATGCCGTCGAGTTCGTCATGCAGCCACTTAATTGGCGCGGGGACCGAAGCCTTCGGCGCTCGCGGCTCGACCGTACCTGAAATTGGCCAGACCTGGGCATTATCGACAGCATAAGTACGACCCGCGGGTCCAGGAGGCACAGAACCCGGGTTTATTTGCGCAAATGAATGAATGCAAGCACCGCGCTCACGAAAATAGCTATCCTTAAATGCGAGCAAGAGGCTGCTGCCGTCGCGAAATTTTGGTCCTCCGGCGGAGAAGGTTGGCACGCCGCATGGTTCCATGACGAGCGATTGCGGCGATAGAACTATGCTGGAACCTCCAAAAGTTCCTGTACGTCCGGGCTCGGGCTTGCCCGCCGTATTGGAAAACACTAGGCATGCGTTGTGCCTTGTAGCATTTGGAAACTCGGTTTGGGTGAAGAATGTGGCTACGGCTGTGAGAAATGTATCGTGTGAAGGCTTCTTGTTGCGCTGTATAACAAACATCCATGAAATGGGAAGTTGGCCACCGTCAGCCTGTTCGTGTACATCAGCGAGTATCCACTGCGTTGGAGTACGTTGCGATATCGTAGCAATCCAGTCAAAGCATACGAGCGTACTGAATCGAAATGGTACGCCGTTCTCGAGGACTCCCTTAAAGACATAGACCGAACTACCCCGAAACATTTGTTGGTGATGTACGTTCAGTTCGCTCCACGCGGGATGAAGCTTTGGCTGAATCCACCGTTCAATCGTTCCGTCTGCTGATTTTACCCAAGTAATGGCGCAATTGAGCCAATAATCTGATGGAACTTGCTTCGCCCCGTTTCTCTCAACATCAACATAAGTTTTGGGATCTTGAAGTAGTTCAACGTACTGGGTTCGTTCGAGCGCGTCAGTTCCACCAATGACAACAGTAGCTGATGGCCAATCGTTTGAACTCATAGCGTTATCAATCAGACCAATGCCGTCAAGACCGGGAATGCTGTATTCGGGAAATACAGTAAAGTGCGTCTTTGACACGTCGTGGCCAGCCTTACGAGACACCCTGAGTGTCTCGGTCAACATTTCCAACCGGTGATGTTTACTTTGATCTGTACAGCAAAAGGGCTCGGTCGCGGTTAGTGATGCCAGCGGAACGTGCGGCTGGGCGATTACCATGCCGACTCGCTCTGTTGGAAAATCGACGCTACGTCGCGCTAGATCAACCGTCTTAACATTAATCATATTGCAGGACCACTGCGCTTGTGTTTACTACCACGACTTAGGGCAAATGAATGATCGAGAACCCGTAAACGCGAACGCTGTAGCGGCTCCAAGGTGGAGTTCGGTGGTTGATAGCCAATCCGGAGGCAGGAATTCGCTACGTACCACTGCATGTCGCGGATACGGTAGTGAGCGTGTAGCTGTTTCCGTCCGACGCGAGGGTTAGTGTATGTGGGTGCGGCCATCAACAACCTCTTATCGCGACAAAACTCGCGCGTTCGCTCCGCAATCACTCTGGAAGGTCGCATTGACCGTACCCAACGTACGCTTCGACATAGTCGACGGCTAGTAGTGTTCGGCAAAGGTGAATGATAGTCTGCAGACCCTGCGGATAGTGGGGAAATCGCAACGCAATCCGAGCATAGTTCAGGAGCAATTTTCCCTTACCGTATAGCCTACGGCAAATTCATGCTCCTGCTGAGCCTTGGTCGACTCATCGGTTTCGTGATGTTCCATGAGCATCGTGTTCGAGACTCTCTCGGTCATTGGCCGTTCCTCGCGGTTTTCTTGCCGTACGTGACCGTAAGTCGCCGCTCCGAATTGCCTGCGGCTACGGTCGCTCGGCGGGGAGCTTAACACCTTTAGTCCGAGTCCACGGAACTCATGGCGACGTTCCAGATGTAGAGGCGGACCGCCTGGTCCTTGCCCCTGTCGGGAACGCTGCGCAGGTACATGCTGAGTTGATCGGGCGAAAGCGTCGATTCCAGTTCCGCGAGGACTTCCCGGGAGTAGAAGCAGCGTTTGACTCTATCGTGCCGTTCTGCCATGTTCAACTTGTAGACCCCGGACCCGCCTCTGCCGCTTCGTGTAGTATGCGCCCGGGGTTCAGTTTTTTCCGGCACTGCATTTCCGCGCACCTTCGCAGCGCCGAATTCGCAGTTGCATGTTTCACGCGGCAGTTACCTCTGAATGCTTGGAATGGGCGATTGCGGGACTCCCGCGCGAACCTATCCTGATCGGTGGCAAACAACCAGAGATCCACCTGTCTGAGCAAGTTCTGCAGCAATCAATCATCCCGCTATCGAAGATGTCGGCTGTAGAGGTAGACGATATCTGGGCCGATCTCTCCGACGACTGCGTCATCCGTATGGTGCAATACCCATACAATATCGAGTCCAAGGGCGGTGGATTCCTACGGCGTGCCGGGGGACAGGGATGAGGCATTGCACGGCGAGTTGGCTAGAATGGCGGCAGCAGTATAGGTGGAAGCGATGGGATCATTGGCGGTACAGAAGTGGAAGGAGCGCGAGAGGAAGAAAGAGGCGCGGAATTGCTAGCGGCGGCACCCGAATGAACAGTACAGTTCCTCATACTCCCCTTTGCGCGTTGTCCGGCACGCACGTGGCCGCCAGCCGGAGCCGGCGTTGCTGATTGCTCTGGGCGGTCTCCCCGGCGTCGGCAAATCGACCCTCGCCGCCTCGCTCGCCCGGCAAACCAGGGCAGTGCATCTGCGCATCGACACGATCGAATAGGCAATGCGGAACGCGGGGTTCACGGTTAATGGACCGGAAGGATACTTTGCAGCACGCGATCTTGCACACGACAATCTGCGCCTCGGCCACACGGTCATCGTGGACTCGGTCAATCCGCTGACGATTACCCGCGACTACTGGCGCGACACCGCCGCGCGCCTGGCGGTGGAGTTCGTCGAGATCTATGTGGTCTGCAGCGACGAGAACCAGCATCGCCAACGGGTCAAGTCGCGCGTCACTGGAAGCGCTATCCATGCGCCGCCGTGCCCTACCCGATCACGATGAAAGGCACAAGCCGGTGCCCTCGCTTCAGGCGATAGACGTCAAAGTCCCGGCGATCAATCGTGAAGATCGTGTTCAGATTTCGGGCCTCTGCGACGGCCACCAATGAAGCATCGGCCAGGTCCATGGGCGCATCGGCGTACTGCGCCATCAACTCGAATGCCCTCAGGAGTCGGGCGTTGTCGAGAAACAGTACACGGAGACCGGATTCAGCTACAAAATCCTTGAGACATTCCGCACCCCTGCTGGCAGGACGAAGCAGGTGAAAGGCTTCGGTCAGGACGGGAACGGTCGTCGCGACCGGTTCCCTGATCGCGCCCAGCGTATCCACGCATCGCGCGTGAGACGCATCGAGCGGATCGAACAGCGCCACAAGCGGGCCTGTGTCGATCAGGATCACCGCCGACGCTTTTCGCCAATGACTCCGGCGATGGTGGCTTTCGCATCGCTGGCCGGCGCGACTGCATAGCCACCGGGTCCCGGGTCGAGACGCCGGTATATTTCGTACGGGGTCATTGCGGCCTTTTCGGTCGCAGTCGAGGCGTATGCCTCAAGGCCACGCTTGAGCAATTCCGAAATCGTCATCCCCGTGCGCTGCCGCAAGTCGGCCAGCACGGCTTCCGAATCGTCGTCCAGACGAACTGTCCTGATACCCATGGCAACTCTCGCATGTTGTATTACACACGGTAATACATGCTCCGGATGGAAGCAACGGCCAAGGCAATCATGGATGGCGACGGCGGTGGAATCCATGGCCAAATCCGGCGATTTCGATTCAATTCGCCTGCACCGGAATGTCGTAGCGCCGTCCTCGATTGTCGATTCCGATTCACCGGTGCGTTACGTGGACCGGTCGCGCTATTCCCCCATCACATGGTCCCAGTGCATTCCGGCGTTCTGCAGGAGCGCAGGCAGGTCGCTACCTAACAGATATCCGTCTTCAATCAATCTCAGAGCCTCTCCCGCCACAAGCCCCAGATACTGTTCACGACTGGTGTAACGTTCCTCCACCGAGAGCCGGGAGTCGCCGGCGGCCTCCCGTTCGCTTCGGGTCCGCGAGAGCGGAATGTACGAACCCTGACTGGCGATGGCACTGTAGGGATTCCAACCGGCATGCGTCGCCAGCGGAACAGCAAGTTCGGGCGATCGGATGCCGGCGATTTCGTTGCCCGTCTCGTCGACCTGCGGTACCAGGAAAGGAAACGGCGTTTCCCCTTCGGGAGGCTCATTCGCAATAATCCCCAGAGTCTCGAATTCCGGCCCATAGTCCAGCCGAAAGGCGCGACTGACTTCGACCGGACGCCTCACCTGCGGAATCTGCGGAAACTCAAGCGCCTCAAGCTCCACCAACGTCCCATTCGCGACCTGCGGGTAGCGACTCTCCGGCGGCACCGTGCCGTCCTTCGCCCAGGCATCAAGCCTCAACAGCAGCGACCTCAAGAACCACGTGTAATCATTGTGATTCCCCACCCGCAAACCGTCCGTTCGATTTTCCGGCAGCGCCGCGGGCACATGCTGTGTCCCCGCGAAGAAATAGATCCTCGACGTATCCGCAGGCGGCACGTCAGTCTTCCCATCAACCGTCGTGTGAATCAACGCAGTCGGCAGGCGCCAATACTCCGTCGAGGTATTCGTATAGAAAATCTTCGGCGTCGTTTCGGTCGAAACCCTGGCCAGCAAACTGTCCTCCACACCAGTCACCGGATCCGTCTGCATCACGTCAGAAAATGGAAACTGGTCCCCCGGATAGAAGTAGCTCGCATCCACCGCACGCGACGGTTGCGCGAAGCGGTTGTTGAAACTGCCGCGCGCGTTGGATCCGGTATGCGGAATCAGGCCGTCAAAGACTCTCCGCTGTTGCTCGTCCGCATTGAAGCCGTCATGGACATAGTGGCGCAGATATCGCCCCGCCTGGGAATCGCCGAAAGCGATCGCCCGTGCGATACTGCCCGCTGGGACGCCCAAAGCGCCGACGCCACCGAATTTCAATATCGAGACGGCATCCCGCATCGCAGCGAGCCCCAACCCCGCAATGGGCGGATCCTTCGACACGAACACCGCTTCGTAGATTCGGCCCGGCTCGAGACCGCTGGAGAGATAGACCCGGGTCGGGTCCGCCACCATCCGGCCGTCCTCGAGGCGGCCGAATTGCCACGCGTCCCGGGGAATGACCGTTCGCTCGCCTGCCGGGGCATCCCTGACGGTCAGGACGTTTCGGGGATCGTCGGGGTCCACGACCGCGTATGGGAAATGCCCCCGATCGCCCAGGGAATGATCGAAGGCCGGCTGGCGTACCACGAAGTCGCTTCGTACCAGTCCTTCGATGGGCTCGCCGCCGTCCGTGGCGACCGGCACGTAGGCCCGCATCAGGCCCGGCTGCTCGGGCACGTCGAACTGCCATCCGACATAGAGCAGCGTGTAACCCTGGCGCATGAGAAAACCGTCGCCGAAATCCGCCTCGGTGCGCGGGTCATTGGTCGCGGCGGTGGCGTTGAAGTACCGCAGCACGCGCTTGCGGCCCCGATTCATGACATCGAGCAATACCGTGCCGTTGCCTGCCCCGAAGTCTTTCGGTTTCAGCAGGAAGAAGTCGGCTGAGAACTCGACACGTCCGGCCGCGTTGAGCGGCGCGTAGTCGATGTCGCGGATGATCCGGTTGGCGCTGTTTTGCGGATCCACTTCGAAATGGACCCGCCCCGCAAGCCGTTCATAGGCGCCGGCGAGGCCCCAGGACCTGCCGCCGAGCACGTCCTCGCGGACTTCCACATCGAAGCGGACCGCTTCCGCGCCCGCAACCGATGCGCCCAAAAGGATCAGGAAAAAGGCAAGCAAAGGGATTCTGGTGGCCATATTCAATTCAATAAACAGTCCGTCTGGCGCAAATTTGCACAGATTCCAAATGACGAGTTTACAGTGCTTCTCTTTCGCGCTTGCCGGGTTTTCCATCGCAGCATTCTTACACTGGCCACAGAGGCGCGCCTCCGCAAGAGTCGACGGAGCTGAGTTGTCGGCCGTTCGCAACCGATTTGTCAACAAACCTTGAAAACGTTAGCTAGCGAAAACTCGATTGCCCGCGCATTGAGGGCATGGGATGATTGACTTGTAAGTTTGTTGTTTTCTCGTCAATCTGGGGATTCACGAAGATTGGAAACGAACAAGTAAGACCGCTTTGCAAGCGTTCAACTAGGGGGATTGGAATCATGAAGAAACTCTTGTACTTGGCGGTAACCGCCTTCCTGGCAAGCCTGTTCAGTCTTTCGCCGGTCTACGCTCAGGAGACGATGGCGACACTGGAGGAGATCGTCGTCACGGCGAGAAAACGTGAGGAGAATCTACAGGAGGTGCCGGTGTCCATTTCGGTCATCAGTGCCGACATCATTCAGGAGGCTGGCCTCATCAACCCGAGGGACATTTTCGAAGCGGTACCCGGACTCGACTATGACGAGTCCCATGATCGAGTCTCCTCCAATCCCGCGATCCGCGGTGTCCAGTCCAGTGCCGTGTCGGTGCTGCGTCAGAAAGTCACGTCATTCATTGACGGTCTGCCGCTCATGGGCTCACAGGGTACGCTGCAGCTCACCGGTGTGGAGCGCGTCGAGGTGTTCAGAGGGCCGCAAAGCGCGGCATTCGGTCGCGCGACTTTCGGCGGCGCCATCAACTACGTGACCCGGGATCCGGGCGATGAGTTCGAGGGCGATATTCGCCTCGAGACCAGCGATCTGGGTCGTAACTCGATCGAGCTTCTGCTGGGCGGGCCGATCTCCGATACGGTCGGCTACACTCTGAATGTCAACCTCGATGAATACGACGCCCCCGACAACTGGGTATCGACCGAAGGCTTCGGCCTTCATGGATCCACAACCGAGTATGTCGACGGCAAGCTGAAGTTCACGCCTTCGGATATCTTCGACGCCGAGATCACGTTCTCTCACCTGGTGACTGACGACGAGAATCCGCTCGAAATCAACATCTCGCCGGAGGCGTATAGAACGTGCACTAACTTCCCGAGCCCCAACCTCGTGGGTGTGAACTGGATCAAGGGCACCTTCGATTGCGACGTTTCGATTCCGGTGGGCGGCAATCCGACCAATATCGATACGGCCGCTGCCTACGCCGGCACGTCCGACGAGTTGCTGGCGCGTGCGTTTTCGGTCTCCGATCCCGGCGTCTACACCGAGCGAAATCGAATTCAGGGCGAGTTCAACTTTTCGCTGGAAAACGACACGACGATCCAGGTTCTCGGATTTGTCCTCGAAGAGCAAAAGGAGTGGTGGAACGATACCGACCGCAGTGACGTGCCGGTGAACATCGCCAGGGGCATGCTGGCCATGGGGATGCAGCCGATCTCTCATATGGCGTCCCCGGCTGATACCGACGAGCAGATGGTCGAAGTGCGCTGGCTGTCGCCGGACACCGAGAGACTGCGCTGGATGGTCGGTGCTTCGAACTACGCGTACGATGTCCTGAACATCGTCTGGAGCCAGTACGACGCGATCGTCAACGGATACGCCGACCAACTGGTCGAACAGTACGGCTTTACGGTCGTCCCGAACGTTATCTTTTCGGAGGATTCGAAAAACGTTGGCCTGTTCGGCAGCATCAACTACGACATCAGCGACAGCACGACCTTTTCTTTTGAGGGTCGCTATCAGAACGAGAAGCTGACCCACGTCAACCCCGTGACCAACGAGTCGTTTACCAACGACACGGACTCGTTCCTGCCGCGCATCGCGATCACGCACACGCTGCCGAGCAACGTCACGCTCTACGCGCAGGCGTCGAAGGGCAACAATCCCGCCGGCGTAATTCCGGCCGCGCGCAGTCCGCGTATAGTCGAGTCTCACGCGCAGGCTACGGAACTGGAACTTATCAACTGGTCGCTCGACAGCGTGCTGTTTTACGAAGAAGAGGAGATCACCAATTTCGAGTTCGGCGTCAAGGCGACGCTTGCCGAGAACCGTGTGACGCTCGCCAGCACGCTCTACACAATGGACTGGGAGAACTACAACCAGCCGTTCACGCTGAACTGGAACATCAACACGCTGTGGGCGCAGTCCGGGAATCCCGGAATGTCGCCTGGGTTGCTGGGCGGCTTCGGTGGCGGCGATTACATGCTGCGCACCCAGCTCAACGCGGGCGACGCCAGTGTCGTCGGTTGGGAAAACGAAGTGCGCTGGCTCGCCGACGACAACTGGACGCTGGGAGGTACGTTGACCCGGCAGGACACGCAGTACGAAGAGTTCTGTTCACCGTCGGCCGTCCTCGATATCGGGCTCACACCCACGAGTCTGGTCACCGACGGTTCGGGCGTCCCGTTCAACTGCGTCAACGTCGTCGGCAATTCGCTGCAACGCCAGCCCGACCTGACGTATACGCTCAACGCGACTTACCGGGCGGCGCTGGGCAATACAGGCTGGCAGTGGAGCGCAAGAGCTGACTGGCGCCGCATCGGCGAGCAGTACCTCGACGATTTGGAGTTCATGTCCATGCCGGTGACCGAAACACTCAACGGGAGCGTCACCTTCCGTAACGACAACTGGAATGTCCGGTTCTGGGGTCGCAATCTTACGGATAACGATACGCCGCGCCGGATCAGCGAGGGTACTGACTGGAATACACCGTTGACCAGCAGTTTCTGGTTCATCCCGAGAGATCCGCGTGAGTTCGGGGCGCAGATGACCTACAGCTTCTAGGCTGACTGACGGCGCACCGAGTGCGCAACTCTCAGCGGCACAGGCAGCACGGTGAAGGCCGATGGCGCAGAAGCGTTATCGGCCTTCTTTTTGAAGCCGAACCTGAGTAGGCTCTCTTCATGGATCCTGCGGAGCGCAAACAAGGAGCTCGAATGAATAGTCTCAAGGGTATTGCAGCGGCTGCGCTGGCGTTCGCTACAACGGCCAACACGCAGCCTGCCCCCGAATCCCCCGTCTCCGCAGACATCGCGGCGGCGGTTTCGGCCGCCGTGCCCGACATCACCATCGTTGGCGGAGAACTCAATGCCGCCGGCAACCAGTTCGAGGTCACCGGCACGTTGCCGAACGGTGACGAGGTGGAGGTCGACATGGTGCAGTCCAACGGCGCCTAAACGGTGGACGAGGTGCAGCGCGACATCGAGTGGTCGACCGTGCCGGAACCGGTCCGCGCCGTGGCTGCTGCCGTGCCGGATTCGTTCGAACCGGTCCGCGTCATCGAAAGCACGCAGGCGGCGGACGGCTCGATCGTATATGAACTGTTCCGTGCAACGGAGGATGGAACCCCCGCCCGGGGGCCGGCCCTGGAAGTGCGCTGGCATGAAGGGAGTGCGGAGGTCTTGCCTTAGGCGCCGTAGTCGCTCTTGAGGAATCTTGACTGACGCTCGGCGGAAGCGATTGTACCCTTGGTTTCGAAAGGAGCTTACGCCCATTGAAGCCGAGGGAACCTGCCATGAAGAGAGTCTTTCCCACGTTCATGACGTTGTCCGCTGTCGTCGTACTGGCATTCGGTTACGCAGAGTTGAGCGAAGGACAGATGGGCGGCAGGGACCGCGGAGGGAATCGCTTCGAAGGGCCCATCGCTGACTTCCCGCTCACCGCCCTGCCCCGGGAGTTCGTCGCGCCGCCGGACAATCCCCAGACCCTGGAGAAGGTGGAGTTGGGGAGGCTGCTTTTTTGGGACCCGATCCTCTCCGGAAACCAGAAGGTTGCGTGCGGTACCTGTCATCATCCGGACTTCGGATACGCCGAGGATCTGGACCTCTCCATCGGCGTCGACGGGGCCGGCCTGGGCAGCGATCGCCGTTTCGTGTCTGCGGACCCGATTCCCTTCGTCAAGCGTAACAGCCAGACGGTTCTGAACACGGCTTTCAACGGTATCGACCTAGAGGGCGAGTACGATCCGGCAACGGCACCCATGTTCTGGGACGATCGTGCACGGGGGCTCGAGGCGCAGGCGCTGTTGCCGATCCTTACGTTCGAGGAGATGCGGGGGCATGCCTACCCCGAGGAAGACGCCGTCGACGCCGTCGTCACGCGCCTCCAGGCCATCCCGGAATACCGCTCGCTTTTCGCCGAGGCGTTCGATGGCGAAAACACCGTGAACGCCGAAAATCTCGGCAAGGCCCTGGCCGCGTTTCAACGCAGCCTGGTCGCGAACAATTCACCCTACGATCGCTATATGCGGGGTGAAACCAACGCCATGACCCGTCTGGAGATTCGGGGCATGCAGCGATTCGAGCAGGTGGGTTGCATCAATTGCCATAACGGGCCGATGTTTTCCGACTACAAGCTCCATGTGCTTGGCATTCGAGACAACAGGCTGCTTCAGGAATCGGATCCGGGCGCCGTCGAGCAGCCATACGCCTTTCGGACGCCTTCGCTGCGAAACCTGGCCCTAACGGCGCCCTATATGCACAACGGACTGTTCGCGACACTCGAGGACGTCATCGAGTTCTATGACGATGTCGGGGACCGCAACGAGAGGAACGTGAACCTGCAACGCAATCAGATCGATCCGCTCATCCGCACCCTGGACGATCCCGACGACCATGAACGCGAGTTGATCGCGTTCCTAAACGCCCTGAACGACGACAATTACGACCGCAAGATTCCGGACCGGGTCCCCAGCGGCCTCAATCCCGGGGGCGAGATTTGAGCGCACCTGCATTCCGGTTGACGGCACGCGTGTCAATGTGGATTCTGTTGCCGTGCCCACCGACGCCAATCCTGCGACCGCCCTTTCTTCCGACGCCGTACAGGTCGCTCAAGTCTACGGAGTCCTGGCGCCGCACCGGCTGACGGCCTCAAGCGTTCGGTTGATCCTGGACCGGGCGGGCATTGAACCGGCGAAACCGAGTTGGTCCGACGCGGCCATACGCCGATGCAATACCGAAATTGTCGACGCCGGAGTCGGCGAGCGGATGCACGGAGGCATTCGCGCCATTCCTGCGTGGGCGTTGCCGCTGACACGCCTGGCGCATGCGCACGATCGTATCGATTCGATCCTGTCCGCGTTCCGCTCCGTCGGCTATCGAAGCTTCCGGGTCGAGCCGCACGACCACAAGATGCTGTTGCGCTGTGCGGTGGTCGCCGGGCGCACCTCCCGCCTCGATGACCTGATAAAAGGCGACGACCGCAGCATCGACGATTGGTACTTCCTCGCCGAACCATTGGCGGAGGACCTGCTGTCCCGCCTGCCGCCACCGCATCTGGACCGCGCGCTCACCGCTTGCTTCCACCATGTCATCGACACGGCGGCGCGGCCCGAGCCCCTGATCGAGCTGTGCGAGCGTCTCGACGCTTCCCCCGAGACCCATGCGGGCCATGTCGCCTTCCTTCGCATCTTGCAGGGAAACTTCGAGGAAGCCGTGGCCCTCTTCGACCGGTTACCGCCGGACGCGCGCCAGACAAAGGCGGCAGTGACCGGCCTGGAGGCAACCCGCGCCCTCATCGCCACGATTCGCGGCGACGATTTGGACGCGCGGGCACACATCGACGCGGCCATCGACGCGCTAAAGGCCGGAACCCGCAAACAATATGTTTTTCCGGATTGGCCCGCACTGCTGCTTTCGCTGCTCTCCCTGGTTCGGACCGGTTCGCCGTCATCGCTGTCCAGGCTCGACTGGTTGCTCGAGTCCGCCAGGCGTCAGGTGGTCGATTGGGCGGCCCTGCTCTGGTTCGCGACGTGGGCCTACTCCTTGCGCGAGGGCCAATACCGTTACTTCCAACCTGCGGGCAGGCCCAGCCTGCAAACGCTGCTGGACGGGTTTCACGGCTGCTGGCAAGGAGATTTCGGAGACGACGACGGCCGCGCGTGGCGCGAGCACATGATCGCCTTTCGAAACCGCGCAGTCGAGAACGGCTTCGCCTGGATCGTGGCGGAATGCGACAATACGCTTCAGGTCTTCGCCGAGCGTTACCGCGACAAGGAAATCCTGGCCAAACTGCCGGACCCGCAACGGCTGCACGACCGGTTCGGCTCCAGGACCCTGACCATTCTCGCTGCGACGGAACCCCACTGGGAACACTCGGTGAAGGCGCTGGAGCGTCTGGCCTATGACGCACGCAAGAAGCAGGGCCGCAAGCGCACCGCCAGGGCCCCGGTGAAGAAACGGCTCGTCTGGGACCTCGATCTCGAACTCGGTGTCGATCTTGCGCCGCGCGAACAGCGCCAGTCCAGGACAGGCGCGTGGAGCAAGGGCCGCAAGGTCGCCCTCAAGCGGCTCGCCGCCGAAGCCGCCAAAATGGACTTCCTGCTCCCGCAGGACCGCGAAGCGGCGGCGGCCATTTCCGCACAGAAGTCCTGGCGCCGGGTCGAATACGTTCTGGGTGCCAGGGGCCTGTGGGCCCTGGCCGGACATCCGCATGTTTTCAATCCCGCCGGCGAACCGGTCGACATCGTTCGGCGCAAGCCGGAGTTGACCATCGGCGAAGGCGACAGCGACCTGGCCCTGATTCAAATCCAGCCACATGGCATGGAAGCCCACGGCGACTACTGTGTCACCGAAGTCACGCCCCGGCGATGCGAGGTGACGCGCCTGACCGCCGATCACGAGCGCCTGTTCGAGATTATCCCGCCGGAGGGGCTGGAACTGCCCGCGGATGCCCTGCCCCGCGTTCTGGAAGCGGCATCGGGGCTCACGTCGCAGGTCCGGGTGCACAGCGCCGCCGGCAGTGCGGCCACGGCGATCGCGGTCGAGGCGGACGAGGATGCCTGGGTGCTGCTGGAGCGCCTGGACCGGGACACGGGCCTGACGGCAGCACTGATGGTGGAACCGATTCCGGATTCCGGCATTCGCTTCGAGCCCGGCCAGGGCGGTGCGACCGTATTTGCCGATCGCGACGGACAGCAGGTGCAGGCGCAGCGCGACCTGGCGGCGGAACGGCGCGCCGCGTCCCGATTGATCGAGCACTGCGGGCAGTTGTCGTCATGGCCGACGGAAAGCGAGCCGCTGACGCTCACCGAGCCCGAACAGTGCCTTGAGTTCCTGGAGCAATTGACCGGCGCCAACGCGCGCTGCAAATGGCCCAGGGGCGAACCGCTGCGTATCGTCGCCAACCCCTCGGCGTCGGCACTGTCACTGACGGTGAAGACCGCTGATCAGTGGATGCAGGCATCCGGAAAACTCACCGTGGACGACCGGCGCGTACTCGAGCTGAAGCAATTGCTTGCCTTGTTGGAAGATCACCCGGGCTCTCGCTTCCTCAAACTCGGCAACAGCGAGTTTCTGGCCCTGACCGGCGCCTTTCGGCGCCAACTGGATGACCTGGCGAGCCTGACTTCGCCGGCGGCCCGGGACAACCTGCGGTTGCATCCGCTGTCCGCGCTGGCACTGGACGATCTGTTCGACGGCGCCGATCTCGAGGCTGACGACGGCTGGACCAAATTCCGGGCTCGCCTGGATGCGGCGCAGACCTTCGAACCCGACTTGCCGAGCACCCTGAGGGCCGAACTGCGCCCGTATCAGCTCGATGGATTTCGCTGGCTTGCGCGTCTTAGCCGCTGGGGCGCCGGCGCCTGCCTGGCCGACGACATGGGTCTGGGCAAGACCGTGCAATCCCTTGCCGTGCTTCTGGACCGGGCGCCGGCCGGACCGGCGCTGGTCGTGGCCCCCACTTCGGTGACTGCGAACTGGATCGACGAGGCGCGCCGGTTTGCGCCGACCCTGAACGTGAGACCCTACATCGGCCCCGCCGCTTCGCGCCGCACAATGCTCGAAAATCCCTCACCCTTCGACCTCTACATCACGACCTACGGGGTGCTCCAGAACGACGCCGAGCAGCTCGCCGAGGTGCATTGGCACAGCGCCGTGCTGGACGAAGCCCAGGCCATCAAGAATCCATCCGCCAAGCGCGCCCGCGCTGCCCGGCGGCTCAATGCGGATTTCCGCCTGATCACCACCGGCACGCCCATCCAGAACAACCTGATGGACCTGTTTTCGCTCTTCAGCTTCGCCAACCCGGGGCTCCTCGGATCCCAGGAGAATTTCCGCCGCAACTTCGGCATTCCCATCGAGCGCGATGGGGACCGCCATGCCCAAGCCCGGCTCCGCCGTCTCATTGCGCCGTTCATGTTGAGGCGATTGAAAAGCGACGTCATCGACGATCTGCCGCAGCGCACGGAAATCACCCTGCACGTGACGATGTCCCCCAGGGAAACGGCTCTGTACGAAGTCCTCCGCCAGCGCGCGGTCGAGGAACTCGAAGCGGCCCGTACAAGCAACCCCGAACTCGGCGACGGCGCCCGGCGCGTGCAGATTCTCGCCCACCTGACCAGGCTCCGGCTGGCCTGCTGCCACCCCAGGCTCGTGCCAGACGCCCCCCGGGCCGGGTCCGGCAGTTCGAAGCTCGATACCTTTGCGACTATCCTCGACGAACTGCTGGAGAACCGGCACAAGGTGCTGGTGTTCTCCCAATTCGTCAGGCACCTGAAGCTGATCGAGCAGTTCCTGAAAGAAGGCGGCATCGCTTATCAGTACCTCGACGGCAGTACGCCCGCACGAGCACGTGCCCAGCGCATCGCGGCCTTCCAGGCCGGCCAGGGTGACGCCTTCCTGATTTCGCTCAAGGCCGGCGGCTTCGGCCTCAACCTGACCGCGGCCGACTATGTGATCCACATGGACCCATGGTGGAATCCTGCCGTGGAGGACCAGGCATCGGATCGTGCCCACCGCATCGGCCAGACACGCCCGGTGACCATTTATCGGCTGGTCACCGAGGGCACGATCGAGGAGCAGATCGTGGACCTGCATCACAACAAGCGCGATCTGGCGGATCGTTTGCTGGCAGGTTCCGACGCCCCCGGCCGGTTGAATGCGGACGAGTTGCTCGACCTGCTCCGCCAACCCCTGGAGCCGCCAGGCTCCGCACCCGAGTCAATGATGTAACGTCGTAATGTTCCCGGCACGAGTGTCGCTGGTAACATTTATGGCAGCAATTGCAATTGTGTTGTACGCCATAATGGCGCATAATTTTGCAGTTCACGACAGCAGGAGTCGGGGTAGTGGGCAATTCGGTGGGTCTAAAGCACGCGCGGATGCATTTGCGCCTTGACGCCAAGTCCAAGCGCAAGTTGGAGCGGGCCGCGGCGTATGAGGAAACGACGGTCAGCCGATTCGTGCTGGCAAACGCCGTGGCTGCGGCCGAACGCGTGATCGAGGCACGTGAAAGGATTGTTCTGCCGGCGACGGACTGGGACGCCTTCCACGAGGCGCTGCTCGACCCGCCCGCGCCGAATCCGGAGCTGCGACGGGCCGCCCGCCGCTATCGCGAGCGAGTCGGCCTGTAGCGTCGATTCAATTTCCTTCGACTGCCGATCACGCTCGCCGGCGCGCGCGACTGAAACACGCCTTGTAATCCGTGAATGAGCCTGCCCTCATCATCGAACCGCTCGGTCCGCGGCACGACCGCGCATCTTTCTCCTGCGGGGAACCCGCCCTCGACAGCTACATCCGTCGCCAAGCCTCGCAGGACGCCCGGCGGCGTGTTGCGCAGGTTTTCGTCGCGGCAAGCGAAGCGAGTGAGGAAATCGCCGGATTCTTCACACTGAGCGCGGCAAGCTTTGAGAAGGACGAACTCCCAGTGAACCTGGCGAAACGGTTGCCGCATTATCCCGTTCCGGCGGTCGTGATCGGACGTTTGGCAGTCGACCTCAGTCACCGGGGCCGCAGGCTTGGCGAGTTCCTGTTACTCGACGCCGTCCGCCGCGTTAACCGGGCGAGCATCTCGATCGCGGTCTACGCCATCGTCGTCGATGCCAAGAACGACCGCGCCAGATCTTTCTACGAGCGCTATGGTTTCATACCCTTCCCGTCCGCGCCGCGTCGCCTGTTCCTGCCGATGCAAACGTTTGAGAAGCTCGGTCTGTAAGGCTGCCATCTCGCCAACGAACCACGCGGGATTCGTGCTGCCGGACCTTTTTTGGCTCTGGGTCCCCGGTAGACAGGTAGAGCCTTACGACTGCACGGTGTAGCGGAGTCCGCTGCTGGTCGCCGTCGCACCCTTGGGGATAGAACCGCGGGGTGGAAGCCCTGGAAACTCACTCCGTCGAGTGCGATCCCGCCTTGTGAGACCTGACAACCAGGCCAGGAAGAGCATAAGATCATGTAATCGCACGTATGTCATGGAGCAGGAACATGTCTAACAAACGAACAATGTCAGCCGTCCTGGGAGCCCTTGTTTTTCTCGTCGGCGCAGGCACCGTCGTCGGCAATATCATCACCGGCGAAGGCATTCCCAATCCGAATCCCGTGCTCACCAATCAATGGGGCGAACTGCCTGCTGGACGAACCTGGGGGCACACGGCCGGAATCGACATCGACCCCATCGATGGCCATGTCTGGGCCTATGAGCGCTGTGGAACCGCGGCGGGCATGGCTGCAGGCGGGCCTGTCAACTGCGATACGAATCCGGTCGATCCGATCTTCAAGTTTGATCGCCACACAGGGGAAGTGATGGCCAATTTCGGTGCGGGAATCATCACGATACCCCACGGCATTCATGCGGACCACGAAGGTAACGTGTGGGTCACCGACTTCGCCACGAACGCCGACGCCACAAAGGGCCAGCAAGTGCACAAGTTCAGTCCCGACGGCGAGTTGTTGATGAGCCTGGGTGTCGCGGGGCAGTCGGGTACCGACGGCGCCCACTTCAATCAGCCGAACGACGTGGTCGTCGCTGCAGACGGCAGTATTTTCGTTTCAGACGGCCACAGCGGCCAGGGCATGACAACGGCTGACGCGGTCGAAGAAGGCAGGCAGTCGGGTCAGACAGGCCGCATCATGAAGTTCGCACCCGATGGCACCTTCATCACGCAGTGGGGGCAGCTAGGGACGGCCCATGGCGAATTTCGTACGCCCCACGCGCTGGAGATCGATTCGCAGGATCGCCTCTGGGTAGCGGACCGCGGCAACCATCGCCTGGAGATATTCGACCTGGATGGCAACTACCTGGAATCCCGCTACAGCTACGGCCGCATCAGCGGAATCTTCATTACAGACGACGACATGGTCTACGCGATCGACTCCGAGTCCAACCCGTTCAACCACATCAACTGGATTGCGGGCGTTCGCATCGGCCCTCTGGACGAAGATCGAATTGTCGGCTTTATTCCGGGCTATCCCACCGAGAGTCGTGGCTATCAATCCACCGCTGGTGAAGGGGTGGCGGTGGCCGGCGACGGCACCGTGTTCGTCGCGGAAGGACCTGCATCGATACCCATTGCCGGGGGGGCCTTCAGCAGGTACAGCGCAGAGTAACTCGCTACTCGATTGTCGCTCTGCGCGCGAGCGACCGCTGCTTGACAGTTGCTCTGTGCTCGAGCGAGCACCGCTCTCGCAGAGCGAGGAGATTCGCACTGATTGAGGCGATGCGCTGAGGCAATGCTCTATCGGTTGCGGCTGTAGAGCCCGACTTCCTCGCTGCCGGGTCCGCTGCAGCCGTCATCGCCGTAGCGCACGAACTTCTGGACCCTCTGTCCGGTTTCCACCTCGCCAGTGTACATGTTGCCCTGGGAGTCGACGGCCAGCGCGTGGACCCAGTTGAACTCCCCGACCTGTCGTCCGGAACGGCCGATGCGGTCCAGTTCCTGGTGGTTGTCGCGGTTGATGATATAGAACGCCCCGTTCGCGAGATCGGCAACATATAGACAACTCTGATCCGCATCGGTGGATAACGCTGCCGAGGTCGACGTGCCGCTGGCGGTCTGGGGAGCGACGTGGATGTCCGCGACGAAACCGCACACACCGGGCTCCGCATTCGGATTGGCGCATGTGCCGCCGACCTCGTTCACGTCGAACACCTGGACGCGGTTGTTGCCCCGGTCGCAGGCATACAGGAGACCGTCATCGCTCACGATTGCGCAGTGCACCGGACTTCTGAAGAACATCGGCGTCATGTTGCCGGCCTGGAAATCACCGGCCCAGGGACCCGCGTCGTAGGGGTCGATGTCGGTGCCGTCCGGATCGTCCACGGGGTTCTGGCCATAGGCGCCGAAGTGCCCGATGTACTGACCGGTTTCGGCATCCAGGATGAGAATGCGGCGGTTGCCGTAACCGTCGGCGACGTACATGCGGTTGGTCGAGGCGTCGACGCTGAAGTCGGCCACGCGATACGGCTGCGGTGTGCCGTTCGGTCCGCCATCGACGTCTTCGCTGTTCGGGCCCTCCATGCCGGCGTGGCCGATCTGAAAGACGAACTCGCCTTCGGCGGTGAACTTGATAATGTGGGAGTCGTCGCCGTGGGTGCCCGACCATGGGGTCTGGCCGGCCGAATTCGTGCCGTTGCCCGAGACGTAGACGAAGTCGTTGTGATCGACGGCGAGCCCATGCTCTACTGCGGGCCAGACGCAGCCGTCCTCGGCCCGACAGTTGTTCTCAAGGAAGCCGGGGTCCTGGGGACCGCCCCAGGCGTCGAGCAGGTTTCCGGCCTGGTCGAATTTGAGCACCGATGGCGCAGGCACGCAGCAGCCGGAGGTCTGATCCACAAACGGGCGGGGATTGCCCAACCCATCGACCGGAACGCCGTCTTCGTTTTCGCCCGCAATCCCAAGACCCGCCGAAGCGCTGCTGCTCAGGGAACGGGGCCGGTGGAAGACCCAGATGTTGTCGTGACTGTCCACGGCGATGCCGCCGACCTGACCGATCCGCCAGTTGTTCGGCAGCGGCTTGGGCCAACTGGGATCGACGACGAAGCCCGGTGCCGAGGCACCATCAGCGAGCCGCGGCGCCGAGCGCTCGGCCAGGAGCTCCTGGAGGTCCCCCGGAAGCGCAGACGCGGCCGAACCGCCTCCATCCTGCGCAGAGGCAACGGGCAGATTCAAGAGTATCGCCGCGAGAGCGGCGAGAAGGACGCTATAGCTATTGGTCATTTCCCTCAACCTTCTTTTTCTCGGGAGCCTCGGGGCGGCGGGCTCCTCATTGGTCAGACTAGCACACCGCCTGGCGCGATCCGTCGTGCGTCAAGAACGCCGATCATGGCAGCTTACGACTCCGCCCAACCGCTGACGGCCTTGACTTCGAGAAACTCCTCCAGGCCCCAGACGCCGCCCTCGCGGCCGTTGCCCGAGGCCTTCATCCCACCGAACGGGCTTCCGGCTCCGCGAAACTGACCATTCATTTCCACCATTCCGGAACGCAGGCGCCGCGCCACGCGATTGCGCCTGGCGCCGTCTTCGCTCTGGATATAGTTGGTCAGTCCGTAGGGCGTGTCGTTGGCGATGCGAACGGCGTCCTCTTCGGTGTCAAAGGGAATAATCGACAAGACCGGGCCGAATATCTCCTCTTGCGCGATCGTCATGTCGTTGGACACGTCGGCGAACACCGTCGGGCGGACGAAATAGCCGCAATCCATGCCTTGCGGCAATCCCGGTCCTCCGGCAACCAGGCGTGCGCCCTCGTCGATCCCCGCTTGAATATAGCCTTGAATCCTGTCGAACTGCCCGCGGCTCACCACCGGACCGGCGTGCCGGCCTTCCCTGGATGCCGGGCCCACCGCGTAGCTGTCCGCAACCGCGGCCGCCGCCGCGACGCATTCGTCGTAAATCTCCCGTTGCACCAGCATCCGCGTCGGCGCATTGCACGACTGGCCCGTGTTGTTGAAGCAATGCAATACACCGTGCTTCACGGCTTTCTCGCCGGCATCGCTGAAGATGATGTTCGCGCCCTTCCCGCCGAGTTCCAGGTGCACGCGCTTGTGCGTGGCAGCGGCGTTCTTGGAGATGTCCTCCCCGGCCCGCGTGGAACCGGTGAATGAAATCAATTCGAGATCCGGGTGACCGCTGAGCTGCCTGCCGACACCGGGTCCGTCGCCGTTGAGCATGTTGAATACCCCGGCCGGCGTCCCGGCATCGTGCATGATCTCGGCGAACACCATGGCCGACAACGGTGCAATCTCCGACGGCTTCAGCACCATCGTGCAGCCCGCTGCCAGCGCCGGGATCACCTTGAGGGTGACCTGGTTCATCGGCCAGTTCCACGGCGTAATCAGGCCGCAGACACCCACAGGCTCGTAAAAGATTCGGTCGTTGGGCGCGTGCGGGCCAAGCATCCGGTCAAACTCGAATTCCTTCAATATGCGAATGAAGCCCTTGATGTGCCACTGGCCCGAACCCGCTTGCTGGGTCCTGGCCAGGTCGATCGGTGCGCCCATTTCCATGCTGATGGCGTGCGCGATGTCGTCGGACCTCGCCTTGTAGATTTCGAGGATGCGCTCGAGCAAGGCGACACGTTCATCCCTTGACGATGCGGACCAGCCGTCAAACGCCGAATTCGCTGCGGCCACGGCAGCGTCGGTGTCCGCCTGGCCTCCCAATGAAATCACTCCGACGACGCTCTCGGTCGAGGGGTCGATCACGTCGAAATCGTTGGCCTTGCAGGGCGCAACCCATCGACCGTCAATATAGAACTGGCGCTTGTCCAACACATGCCTCTCCCAATGGGCTGCTTCGGAATACGGGTTCTACCAAGATTTGCGCACGATTCCAATCGGTTTGAGCATTGGGGCATTGGGCATGAGTCCTTAACGGGGTTAGCATTGACCGTGAATATCAACAGTGAGGCTCGCTTTGCGTTTCGAGCCAGGGAGAGAATCATGATTCGGTTGTCACCTCATCGTCTTCTGGTTGCCGCCGCAATGTCGGCCGGTTTGTCGGCTTACGCGCAGGAACCATTGACCGCGCTGCCGGACGGCGCGGGGAAGGAACTGGTCGAGGCAGCCTGCGTGGCATGTCACGAGACCGACATCATCTACAGTTCCACCGGGTATACGCATGAACGGTGGCGCTATGTGGTCGACACGATGATCGACCTGCCCGAGCCCCTGGTCTCGGACCTCACGCAGTATCTCGCCGCGACGTTTCCGGAGCGATACGATCGTCGACCGATTGTCGTACCGGGTGACTTCAACATCACGTTCAAGGAGTGGAGCGTCCCCACGCTCGGGCAGCGGCCCCGGGACCCGCTCATGACCCCGGACGGGATGATCTGGTGGGCCGGCATGTACGGGAGCCTGATCGGGCGGCTCGACCCCGCGACGGGCCGGATGACGGAGTGGAAGCTCGATCCGCAGGCCACCCCACACAGCATTATCGACGATGCCCAAGGCAACATCTGGTACACGGGCAATGGTAACGGTACCGTGGGAATGCTCGACCCGGTCAGCGGCGAGATCACGGTCTACCCGATGCCGGATCCTGCGGCGCGCGATCCGCACACACCCCTTTTCACGCGTAGCGGAGATCTCTGGTTCACGCTCCAGAACAGCAACATGATCGGCCGGCTGGTGCCGGATACGGGCGACATCCGGCTGACCGACGCTCCCACGGAAGACGCCCGCCCCTACGGCATCGATGAAGATTCCAGCGGCATGATCTGGATCGCCTACCGCGGTGCGCCGAAGATCGCCCGCGTCGATCCCGACTCCTGGGAGATCACCGAGTTCGAGACCCCGAATCCCGACCCCGAATCACACCATGGCAACCACTATATCCGGCGTCTCTCGATCGACAGCAACGACATGATCTGGTACGTGGACTCCGGGCGCGGCTACCTGGGACGCCTCAATCCCGAGACCGGCGAAATCAGGGAATGGCTGACGCCGAACGGACACCGGTCCCACCCCTACGCCATCCGGGTGATCGACGACATCGTGTGGTTCAACGAGTCTGAAATGAGACCCGACGTGCTGCTGCGGTTCGATCCGCAGACCGAGAAGTTCCAGAGCTGGCCCGTCCCCTCCGGGGTCGGCATCATCCGCAACATGCGTGCCACGCATGACGGCAACCTGGTGATCCACCAGAGCAGTACAAACACCGTGGGACTGGTCCTCATCGACCACGAAAGCGCGTGGATGCCGGGGTCATACCGGCCCTGATCCAATTGACGGGCATGCAGATACTCAGAGCTAAGGAAAATGGATGTTCTGCAGTTATTGATCAGCGGAATCTCCCTGGGCTGCGTCTATGGATTGATCGCGCTCGGCTTCGTGCTCATCTACAAGGCCACGGAGATGGTGAACTTCGCCCAGGGCGACATCATGATGCTCGGCGCGTTCATTGCGTATACCTACATCAATGCCCTGGGCATGCCATTCCTGTGGGGTGTGCTCGCAACCATCGCGACCATGGCCGTATTCGGCATGCTCATCGAGCGGCTTGCCCTGCGAAGGATGATCGGCGAGCCGCCTTTCGCCGTGCTGATGATCACGATCGGTCTGGGCTTCATCTTTCGCGCCGCCGCGGGCGCAATCTGGGGAAACGACCCGAAGTCGATTTCCTCACCGCTGACCGGAGGCGTACTGAGGATCGGCGAGTTGACGGTCGGCTACGAGAATCTCGCGGTCATCACCGGCACGGCCGTGCTGTGTGCCGGCCTTTACCTGTTCTTCCGGTTCACCCGGCTCGGTATCGCCATGCAGGCCACGTCGCAGAACCAGCTCGCGGCCTTCTATATCGGCATACCGGTCAAACGGATCTTCAGTATCGTCTGGGCGCTGTCGTGCGCCATCGCCGCGGCCGCGGGGATCCTCGTTGCCCCCGTATCGCTCATTGACCCGACGATCGGTTTCATTGGCATAAAGGCCTTCGCGGCAGCCATCGTGGGCGGTTTCGGCAGTCTGCCGGGCGCCATCCTGGGTGGCCTGATCGTCGGCATCGCCGAGCAATTCGCCGGCCTCTACGGCCCGACGGGCTCCGCTGATATCAGCGCCTACGTCATCATCCTCCTGATGTTGTTCGTCAGGCCGGAAGGGCTGTTCGCAACCATCCAGCAGAAGAAAGTCTGATGCGTTTCATCTTCAAGACCCGCTACCAGCAGGACATCGCGATCTTCAAGCACGATGGGCAGCGATTCTGGTACGGGCTTCTGGCGATCGCCGTACTGCTGGCGCCGCTCGGTCTGGATACCTTCTACCTGGGGGAACTCGCGCTCGTCTACATCTATGCGATTGCCGGAATCGGCCTGATGCTGCTCGTCGGGTACACCGGTCTGGTCAGTCTGGGTCACGCGGCCTTTCTCGCCATCGGCGCCTATGCGCATGCGATTCTCATGGCCAACGGGCTCCCGTTCCCCGTGTCCCTGCTTCTGGCGAGCCTGGTTTGTACGGTGATCGGTGCGATCATCGGCCTGCCGGCCATGCGCATGACCGGGATCTACCTTGCGATTGCAACGCTGGCCTTCGCGTTCATTGTCGAACACGCCATAGCGCACCTGGAACCGCTGACCGGCGGGTTTCGGGGCATGGCGGTCCCGCGCCCGATCCTGTTCGGGCTGGACCTGGGCGCCGCCGTCCCGTTCTACTTCGTTTGCCTGATCATCCTGATTGCGTGTCTCGTCGGCGCGCTGAATCTTCTGCGTGGCCCGACGGGGCGTGCAATGATCAGCATCAGGGATTCGGAGATTTCCGCACAGGGCATCGGCATCGATCTGGTCAGGACCAAGAGTGTGGCCTTTGCGATATCGGCCGGATTCACGGGGCTTGCGGGCGGGCTGTTCGCACACAATTTCGGCTATCTCTCACCCGACACCTTTACCATTCTGACCTCCATACAGTTGTTGCTCATGGTCGTCGTGGGGGGCCTCGGCTCGCTGCACGGTGTCGTTTTCGGCGCGATCTTCGTCGTGCTGTTGCCTCAGTGTATCGCCCTGGTGCGGGACTGGTTGCCACCCACCGTCGGACAACTGCCGGGACTGGAACCCGGGCTTTTCGGGCTGGTGCTGGTGCTCTTCCTGATCTATGAACCACTGGGCGTCTACGGACGGTGGCGGAAGATCCGTGACTACTTCCAGGCCTTTCCGCTGTACCGCAAGGCGACGCACAAACGCCAGCGAAGCTACCTGCGCACAGAGCGGGTGAAATGAGCGGGGCGATCTTCAGCGCACAGGCGCTCAACCTGAGTTTCGGCGGCGTGCATGCCGTGCGCGACGTGTCTTTCGACGTCGAGCGCGGCGAAGTCTTCAGCATCATCGGACCGAACGGGGCCGGAAAAACGACAATCCTGAACCTGATCAGCCGCCTCTACGATGTCGAGGGTGACGGCCGCCTGCTGTTCGAAGGTTCGGACATTACGCACATCGCCACCAGCGAGGTTGCCCGCAGAGGCATCGCCAGAACCTTCCAGAACACCGAGCTTTTCGAGCACGAGACCGTGCTCAAGAACCTGCTGATCGGCCGGCATGTGCACAGGCGCACGGGCCTGCTCGCGGAACTCTTCTTCACGCCTTCGGTGTCCCGCCAGGAGCTTGCATTTCGACAGGCCGCCGAGGACGTCATCGACCTGCTGGATCTGCAGGGCTATCGCGACCAGGTGGTCGCCAACCTGCCCTACGGCATCCGCAAGATGGTGGAGGTTGCACGAGCGTTGTGCATCGGGCCAAAGCTGCTCCTGCTCGACGAACCTTCGTCCGGTCTCAATCCGGAAGAGACGGAGGACGTGGAGTTCTGGATCGAGGACATCAACGAGGAACTCGGTGCAACGGTCATCATGGTGGAGCACGACATGAATCTCGTCTCCCGCGCATCGAACCGCGTGATGGCCATGGCCGACGGCGCCGTGCTCGCCGTCGGCCAATCGAGCGACATTCAGAATCATCCCGACGTCCTGCGGGCCTACCTCGGGGACTAGCAAGACCGTGGCAAAAGCCCCCCTGCATTCGACCGACGATGCATCGCGCCCGGCTGCGTTGCTCGAGTTGAAAAATGTCGAGACCTACTACGGTCCGGTGATGGCGATCCGCGGGGTCAGCCTGCAGGTGAGGAAGGGGCAGATCGTGGCGCTGCTCGGCGCCAACGGGGCGGGCAAGACGACGGTCCTCAAGACCATCAGCGGCGCGATGGAGCCCCAGAAGGGCACGATCACGCTCGCTGGCACCGAAATACAGGGCCTCGATCCGGATGCAGTGGCCCGTATGGGGGTGGCCCATGTGCCGGAAGGCCGCGAGGTCTTTCCCTTTCTGTCGGTCGAAGACAATCTCAAGGTCGGCGCCTTCAGCCGCCGGGACGGCGGCGAGACGAGCGATCTGGTGTCGATGTACGACTACTTCCCCGCGCTTCGGGAGAAGCGGCATCTTCAGGCGGGTTTTCTGTCCGGGGGCCAGCAACAGATGCTCGCGATCGCGCGTGCGATGATGTTGAGGCCCGAGGTCATGCTTCTCGACGAACCCTCTCTCGGGCTGGCACCGAAACTGGTCGGCGAGATTGCGGCCATCGTGCGCCGACTGAACGATGAGCGAAACGTGACCGTGTTGCTGGTCGAGCAGAACGCAAAACTCGCCCTTCAAATCAGTCACTTCGGCTACGTGATGGAACTCGGACGTATCGTGATGGAGGACACGTCGGAACGCTTGAGAAACGCGACGGACATCAGGGAGTTCTACCTGGGCATGAAGGATCAGGGCGTGCGGGGCCGGCGCCGCTGGAAGCAGAGAAAGACCTGGCGCTGATGTCCAACGACGGCAGGGATCTCACCGCGATCGAGGGTTTTCGTACGATTCCCGGGTTGTTCTGGCATCGCGTCGTCACGGAGTCCGACAGGGTGGCCATTCGCGAAAAGGACTTCGGCATCTGGAACGAGTACACGTGGCGGCACTACGGCGACCAGGCCCGGTTGATCGGGCTCGGATTGAAGGCGCTGGGGCTTCAACGCGGCGATGTCTGCGCCATTGCGTCGGAAATCAACAAGGAATGGCTGTTCGCGGATCTCGGAATCATCTGTGCAGGCGGTGTCACCAACGGGGTCTACCCCACTGACAGTGCCAACCAGGTCGAGTACCTGATCACCGACAGCGGTACGCGCTTCTACTTCGCCGAAGACGAGGAGCAACTGGACAAGGTGCTCGAAGTCCGGGAATCCACGCCGACGCTTGAGAAGGTCATCATCTTCGACATGGAAGGGCTGCGGAGTTTCAACGACCAGCAGTGCATCGGCATCGAGGAGTTGCTTGACCTCGGGCAGGCCTCGCTCGCGGACCATCCCGAGATCTGGGAGCAGGAAATTCGCGCGGCCGACCCCGAGGACCTGATGATCATGACCTATACCTCGGGAACCACGGGCAGACCGAAGGGCGCGATGATCAGTCACCGCAACATGATTTACCAGATGAACTTGCTGTGTGAAGCACTGCCGATGCACCGGGGCGATGAGCAACTCGGTTTTCTGCCGCTCGCTCACATCGCCGGGCGAGTGTTCTACACCTTCGCCCCTATGCAATCGTGCGCGACCGTCAATATCGTGGAAAACCTGGAAACGACGGTACAGGACCAGCAGGAAGTATCCCCGACGGTTCATTTCGCGGTCCCGCGCGTGTGGGAGAAGCAATACTCAACCGTCTCGATCAAACTCGAAGAGGCGACAGCGCTGGGGCGGTTCGCCTACGGCCGCGCACTGGCGATCGGGAGGCGCGCCGCCGAGTTTCGCAAGCGCCGGGAGCCACTGCCGGGGGGTCTGGCGGTATTGCGCTTCATCGCCGATCTGCTTGTCTTGAGGAACGTGCGCCGCTTGCTGGGGATCGACCGGTGCCGGTGGCTGTCCACGGCTGCCGCGCCGATCGCACCGGACCTCATCGAGTGGTATTGGGCACTCAACCGGCCCATGTACGAGGTCTACGGACAAACGGAGTGCTCGGCGATCGCAACGGCCAATACCGAGGCGCATTGCCGTATCGGCAGCGTCGGCAGACCCATCCCGGGCATCGACATCAAACTCTCGAATGAAGGCGAAATCCTGATCAGGGGACCGAGCGTGATTCAGGGCTACTGGAATCAACCCGGCAAATCCGCCGAAACGATCGTGGACGGCTGGCTGCACACGGGCGACGTCGGGCGCATCGATGCCGACGGTTACATCTACATCGTGGATCGGATGAAGGACATCATCATCACGGCGGGGGGCAAGAACATCACTCCGAGCGAGATCGAGAATCAGCTCAAGTTTTCTCCCTACATATCGGATGCCGTCGTCGTTGGCGACAGGCGGCCTTACCTGACGTGCCTTGTGATGATTGATCAGGAGAACGTCGAAAGGTTTGCGCAGGTCAACGACGTGCCGTTCACCAACTACACCAGCCTTTGCCGCACCGATGCCGTGGTGGACCTCGTGGGCCGGGAGGTCGAAAAGGTCAACACGCGGTTTGCACGCGTGGAAACGATCAGGAAGTATCGCCTCATCGATCAGTTGCTGGATCCGGAGGACGAGGAACTGACTCCCACCATGAAACTGAAGCGCAAGGTCGTGAACGTGAAGTACGCCGATCTCATTGATAGCATGTACGGGTACTGAAATAATTGGGAACGGTTCCCCGGGTATTTCCCCGGGCGACCTGGATTGGGGAGTCGGTGATGTCTGCAAAACTAGTGCCTGTCCTGGTTTCTCTGTCGTTGATGGCGGCCTGCGGCGGCGGGGACGGCGCCGACAATACGGCCGGGGTCCCGGCCAGAGGCGTCACCGACACCGAGATCGTGATCGGGAGCCAGAACGACCTCTCCGGCCCCGCGGGCCTGCTTGGCGCCGATGCCGTAAACGGCGCTCGATTGCGTTTCGAGGAGGTCAACGCGGCGGGCGGCATCCACGGGCGGCAGATCCGGTTCGTCGTCGAGGATGCTCAATATCAGATCCCGCGAGCCATTCAGGCCACCAACAAACTGGTCAACCGCGACAATATCTTCGCCATGCTGCTGAGCATGGGCACGCCGATGAACAACGCCGTGATGGAGACGCTCTTCGAGGCCGGTGTCCCGAATCTCTTCCCGATCTCAGGCGCAAGGCAAATGGTCGAGCCCTTCCGGCCCATGATGTTTACCGCGCGCGGCATCTATTACGACGAGGTTCGCGCGGGAATTCGATACTTCGTCGAAGAGCGAGGCGCGCAGAGCATCTGTGTCATGTACCAGGACACGGACTACGGCCAGGAAATTCTGGAGGCCGCGCAGGACCAGACCGAGGCGATGGGCATGACGGTCACAGAGGTCACCGCCCACAGACCGACCGATACGGAGTTTACGGCGGCCGTGCTGCGCCTTCGCAATGCGGGCTGCGATACGGTGATGATGGGAACGATCAACCGGGACACGATCCTGATTTTCGAGACAGCCAGAAAGTTGGGCTGGACCGATGTCTCATTCGTCGGACAAAACGCTTCCTACAACAAGGCGATCGCCGCGACCGAAAGCGGGGCCGCGGAAGGCTATTTCGCTTTCGTCCACATTGCCGCCATTTACGGCGATGACGAGATGAGCCCGGAAATTGCGCGCTGGTATCGGAGTTTCACCGAACGGTTCGGGTCCGAGCCCGGGTACCCGGCAATCGAGGGCTACCGTAACGCCGGCATCCTGGTCGATGCGCTTGAAATGGCCGGACGCGACCTCAGTGCTGATGGGCTGATGGCGGCGCTGGAATCCATGACCGACCACGAGGACATTTTCGGCTATCGGCTGACGTTCGGTCCGGACGACCACAAGGGCGTGGATGAATCCGTTCTGACGACCGTCGTGGACGGCCGCTGGGTGACGCTGGAGGAATCCATCCGCTATTGAGGTTTACGCCCCGCTACATGGGTCATGACGCTGTTCCGATGCAAGCAGCACGGTCAGCGCGCCCGAGCGATTGCCCGTGCGGCGCGTCGGCGGGCGTGAGGGTCGAGAAGCCGCTTGCGAAGGCGTAGTGACACCGGTGTGACTTCGAGCAGTTCGTCATCCGCGAGATAGGCCAGCGCAATCTCCAGCGACATCCGCCGCGGTGGGCTCAGGCGCACGGCGTCGTCCTTGCCGGCGGCGCGGATATTGGTGAGTTGCTTGCTCTTCAGCGGGTTGACGTCGAGGTCTTGCGCCCGCGTGTGCTCGCCCACGATCATGCCGCCATAGACCGGCATTCCCGGCTCTATGAACAGCGCCCCCCGCTCCTCCAGGTTCCACAGCGCGTAGGCGACAGACCTGCCTTCGGTGATTGAGATGAGCACCCCGGTCTGCCGTCGCGGGAGCTTGCCCCTGAACGGCGAATAGCCATGAAATATCCGATGCATGACGGCCGTGCCTCGGGTCACCGTGAGCAGTTCGCCATTGAAACCGATCAGTCCGCGCGACGGGCCGTGAAAGAGCGCGCGTACGGTGTCCTGCCCCGAGGGCTGCAGCTCGACCAGTTCCGCGCGTCGTTCGGCGAGCGCATTCACCACGTCGCCGACGAAGGCCTGGTCGACATCGATCTGGATTTCTTCGATGGGCTCGAGAAGCCCGCCGCCTTGCGGGTCTTCGCGCATCAACACCCGCGGGCGCCCGACCGACAACTCGAACCCCTCGCGGCGCATCGTCTCTATCAATACCGCGAGTTGCAGTTCGCCGCGGCCGGCGACCTCGTAGGCGCCGTCCTCCGCCATACCGCTCACCTCGATTGCGACATTGCCTTCGGCCTCGCGTGCAAGGCGCGCTTCGATCATGCGGGAGGTGAGCTTCGTTCCCTCGCGTCCGGCAAGCGGCGAGTCGTTGACCGAAAACACCATCGCGATCGTCGGCGGATCGATCGGCTCGGCCGCGATCGGGACGCAGCCCTCGGAGGCGGCGACGGTGTCTGTGACCGAGGCGGTCTTGAGACCGGCGAGCGTCACGATCTCGCCGGCACCCGCGCGCTCGACCGAGATTCGTGCAAGCCCGTGCGCCCGCAGCAGCTTGGTGAGGCGGGAGACTTCGACCACGGTGCCATCCGTGCGCAGCACCGTCACGGTCTGGTTCGCCTTCACCTGACCGGAAAGCACACGGCCACTCACCAGCCGACCCAGAAAGGTGTCGGCCTCAAGCAGGCTGATCAACATGCGAAACGGCATATCCTGATCCGTCGACGGCGCCGGGACGTGCGCGACAACAGCCTCGAAGAGCGGAGCCATGTCGGTCCCGGCGACGGCCGGGTCGAGCGACGCCCGGCCGTCGCGCGCCGAGCAATACACGACTGGAAAGTCGAGTTGCGCGTCGGTGGCTCCCAAGGCGTCGAACAGATCGAAGACGGCCTCGTGTACGGCCTCGGGCCGGGCATCGGGACGATCCATCTTGCTGATCGCCACGATCGGCCGCAGGCCCAGGCGCAGTGCCTTGTCCACCACGAACTTTGTCTGAGGCATCGGGCCTTCGGCTGCGTCCACCAGGACGAGCGCACCGTCGACCATGCCGAGCACCCGTTCGACCTCACCGCCGAAGTCCACGTGGCCGGGGGTGTCGACGATGTCGATGCGCACGCCGTGCCATTGGATCGCGGTGCACTTGGCGAGGATCGTGATGCCGCGCTCGCGCTCGAGTTCGCCGCGGTCCATGGCGCGGTCCTGCATCGGCTGGTTCGCCCGCACCGTGCCGCTCTGGCGCAGCAGACAGTCGACCAGCGTGGTCTTGCCGTGATCGACGTGGGCGATGATGGCGATGCTGCGCAGGTCCATGGCTGCTGGTGGGGTGTCGTCAGGCCTATTGCGGGGAAACGCCAATTCCTGGGCGATTTCCGTTGCTCAGCCTACCGAACGTCGGTCGCTGTCGGCGCAGGCGGCATATCTGAAGCAATCGATGAGATGATCATTGACGAGTCCCGTAGCCTGCATGTGAGCATAAGCGATCGTGGAGCCCACGAACTTAATGCGCGGCGATAACCGGCACGCTTGCGGAGAATCGTTCTCCAGCTCAAGCCGGCCTGCGCACTTTCGAGGATCAGAAACTCGAAGTGGCTGCGATCATCACGGACGGGAACACCCCATTCGGTGTCGTGGTAGCTCAAGTACTGCTCGTCGACGCCCTCACTCCATGGACATCGGGTCTTGCCAACGGGCTGGTCGTTCGGCGCCATTCAGATGATGTCCGTTGGGTATACAACCAAATTTCGACCAGAGCCTGCTTGACGATTCCTGGCATCAGGACGACTCAGGACCGGCCAGACCCTTCGCCTTCCGTTTGATCGAATCGATGTCGAGGTCCCCGGCTTGACCGCTCTCCATACCAAGGGCGATAGCAGCCTGCAGGGCGGCGAGCTTATCACGTTGCTGTTGATCCTTTCGGATCAAATCTCGCACGCAATCGCTCAAGCTGGCAAGTCCGTCGGGGCGTGCCCCGTCGTAGGAAGACAGTTGAAGGAACCCAATTCCACATCCGCCCTGGAAAAGGTCCGCGTGCCGCTCAGCGGTTGGGTGTAGTAGCGCGGGTCTTCCGCAGTCCATGTCAGTTCCAGGTCGCCGCTGTCCGGAGCAACACGGAGTCTCTCGAACAGCTTCAGATCCGTCGTATTCATCCCCGTGTAGGGACTCACGCCGGTCTCCTCACCCTCCGAAAACTGTGCAGTTTCCATCAGTACGCCGGCAGAGAACAGCGCGGTCTCCATAACCAGTTCGCCACCCTCGAAACGCCCGACCGAGTGGCCGATGTCGGTTCGGGCAGTGCCTTCCGGATGATTCGCCGTGTCGAGGTGCACCACCCGCACGACATCCATGAACTCGTGATGGATTCGCAAGGTCCCGTCATCGCGACTGATTCGAACCGGAGTACCGGGTTGCATCCAGGCACGAAGAGGGCTGCCGGGCTCGCAGCGCAGGACGGGGTTCTGAGTCCGGGAATCATACGCATCCAGTGCAGCCTGCCCTTCCGGCGTGACGAAGTCGCCAGCTCGCTGCACGGTTCCCCGCCCTCTCGGATACCAGGTCCCGACAATGCCCGTGTCGGCACTGACCACAGGGGAGGAATACAGACTGTTCCCCGTACGGTTCTTGAGCGTCAGCACGCTGCCGTCGGCAAGCCGGACAGAAGCAAGGTAACAGCCCAGCGGATCGCGCCTCGCCTGGAACCCATCGATCACAACCCGGTCGCCTGGGCTGAACGAGTCCTGTGAGATACCCTTGCGGCGCAGTTGCGTCTGCGCGTTCAGTTCGCACCACCGGTTCGCGGTTTCCCCCGTCTCGCTAATTGTCTCGAAGTAGAGGTACGAGTGCGGATTGACGAATTCGAAGCCTGAGACGACGGCTTCGAACGCAATGTATCGATCCGTATCGAAGTGCGCGGCAAAGCCGTGGTGGGCGCCAGCCATCGGCGCAATCAAGACGGAAAGGATTCCAGGAACCAGCGCTGTTTGTACGGTTTGGCCCAGGTTACGTTTCATGCAGCCAGTATACGTACACACTCACGCAACTTCCTTGTCACGCCTTCCGTTTCAAGCCTCCCGTTTCAGGCCTTCCGTTTCAGGCCTTCCGTTTAACGCCTTCCGGACTCCAACTGTTCACGCGGCCGTTTTCCGGGTAGTACGTGAGCGTCACCCGGTTATGGTAGCCGTTGGTGTCGGCCACGTAGTCGTCCAGTTGTCGTTCAGCTTGAACCGTCCATCGACGCTCAAGACCGTATTGGAAGCATCGCCGAACTGGCGGTCGGTGTAGAGCATTCCGACGCGCGACTGGTCGGAAATGTCCCTGAAGGCCCGAAAGACACTGATGTCCGCAGACTCCCCGAACAACGGATCCGCCGGGTCGCGGACCTGCCCGGGCGCCTCGTCGTTCATGAGCATCGTTCCGATGCCCCAGTCCCCCAGCCTACCGGTAAACCGGGCGCCCGCTTCGGGATCGACGATGCGGCGCGTGAATACGAGCTGGGTTTCCGTGCGGAAGTAGTCGGCGTTCTCGATGAAAAACGGCCGCAACTCCGGGAACCGCACCTCGAAGCGCTCGTTTACGGTGACCTGTGGCTCGTCGGACTCGACCTGGCTGAAGTCCGGGTTGAGCGTGACGTCCAGCACCATGCTGTCCTGAAAGACGAATTTCGCATCAAGCCCCACATCGTCTTCCGAGTCGTCCCTGAACGCCGGTCCGGCGCCCGCATCCGGGTCCAGCACATCGAAGTCCCTGGCAAAGACAAACGGAACGACCTGGATATTGCGCCCGGGTGAAACGTCCCGGACGCCGGCAAGCGGTGCGGCCTGGTTGAGCCGGCCCTCGATGGCGATCGAGTACTCGGGCCAATAGGCCTCCTCGCTGCGACGCGGCATCTTGCGCTCGAGCATGACGCGCCATACCTGCTCGACCCCTTCGGCAAACCGCAGCGTTCGCATTGGTATGGTCATGAGAACCATGTAGCCCGCGTCCGTGACTCGCCCGTCGGTGTACCAGACAGCTTGATAGGCGGCGTCGAAAGCGGGAGTCCTGGCAACCTCGTTCCAGCGCGCATCCCACTGCACGCCCAGCGGGGTGGAGCGAAACGCGTAGGCCGCACGCTGGTTGTTGAAGGTGTCGATCAACAGGCCGACGGTATCGTCGTTCTCGATGTTCTCCCGCGGCGAGAGATTGGCCCGGATCAGTTCCGGCTGGGAATCGAAGGCGAGAAAGACCGCATAAAGGTTCCGGTTGTCGTAGCCCAGGTAGACATCCGTTCGTTCCGTGGCCGGATCGCCATCATCGGGCAGTCGCTGCACGAAGTCCGAGACCAGCGCCATGCTCTGGCGCATCTCGGTGGAGGGTTCCATCCCTGCAAAGTCCGCGAGCGTCGGCGGGCGATCGATCGCCGGAATGCTCAGTCCGTCTGTCGACTGGGCGGGAGCGACGGTGCAGAACGCAAGGCCAACAAGGAGCAGGCCATTCCGCATATAGCCAATACGCGTCGTGAGCGCGTGTGCAATATGCAGCCTGGAACCTTGGCGCATTGGTGTTCGAAAACCCGTAGCATGTATTGGTGACGGTACCTGTCGATATCTTAACCGGGAAATCCCGACGCGACCGGCGGCAGTGGGTTACGCGGCTCGGGCTGTGGTTAAATCGCCCGATGCAACTACAACTCATCATCCGAACGGCAATCACTCTTGCCACGATCATTCCGGCGCTGGCTGGCGCAGAAGTCATTGCCGTGATCGGCACTGGTGATGTGGGCAGTACGCTCGGCACCCGGTTCGCCCAGGCCGGGCACAGCGTTTACTTCGGCTCGCGCACGCCGGAATCCGAAAGAGTGCAGGCGCTGCTCAGCGATGCGGGAGAGAACGTGGCGGCGCTGACACCCCCGCAGGCCGCTGCCGCGGCGGACATGATCGTTCTGGCCGTACCCCATGACAGCGCAGTCGACGTATTGCAAAGCCTGGGCGATACGGCCGGAAAGGTGGTCATCGACGTCACCAATCCGCTGATCAGACTAGAGGGCCGCTATGCGCGGGCTACCGATACGTCAGTGGCGGCACAATTGCAGGCAGCCGCGCCCGAGGCGCACGTCGTCAAGGCGCTGAACGCGCTTGCGTACCGCACCATGGCGGAGCCCGCGCTCGCCGGCGGAACAGTCACCATTCCGATGGCTGGCAACGACGCAGCGGCCAAGGCCAGGGTCGCCAGCCTGATCTCAGACCTGGGCTTTGACTCCTGGGACCTGGGCCCGGTCGAATACGCAGGGGTGCTTGAAGACATGCTGATGGTGCGGCTTTATTCGAGGCTGCAGGGCCGCGCGTTCAACTACTATTTCAGGCCCGCACCCCATGAAACCGATGCGGACTGATTCCTCGGGAGCTTTGTTGGATTCACGCTGGAGAGCCCGTGATGGCTGAATTCATTGGCCGCTCCAGGGGCTTGCGCCGTAGGAATTCGCGAAAGCCCCTAGACCCGACCGTAGAGTAACGACAAGTAATTGAATCCGTCATCCGTCATGCCGGAAATCAAAACGAAGATGCCTCCCTCTCTTCCCTCTACAGCACCCGGCAGAGCGAGTCCCGCGAGCCCACTGTACTCTGCACCCTCAAACCCGGGTCGCGGAGGCGAACAACTCGAAAATCGCCATTCCAACCAATAGAGATTGAATCGTGTGTCGATCAATGACAGCTGACCGTTAACGATGCACCTGAGCCCCAGGTGGAACATGCCGAATACCACCCCATCGGAGTTGATATTGAGTGTGTTGGTCTGCGGCCCTGCCGGCAGCGTGTAGTTACCCGCAATTGCCTCAAGACTCGATGGCTGGTACTCGTACGAATGACCGGCGTAGGCGAACTCGACCAGTTCGTTCCAAACGACACGGTCACCGCTTGAGCATTCAATTCTCAGGAACATGCTTTGCCGTTCCCGCACGCTTCCGTCAAGTTCGCAGCTCAGCGTTTCCGGCTCCACAAAGGTGTTTGCTGCGAACTCCCATGATGCCTGTGCAACAAAGTTGCCGATTAACCGATTGCGGTCGTTTATGCCGACCATACCGGCACCGCCGACCAACCATTCCCGTTCGTCGTGCTGAAAATATCCATGCATGCGGAAATCGCCCTGTTCCGAAACGTAGAAGAGGAGTTCTGCGAATCGGTTAGCCGCCGAAAAGATACCGCCCGGCGACGCGTCGCTTGCCGACACCAGCGGGGACCTGTCATTGCCATAGCGACCTTCGCACGCGCTCAGCAGCGACGTGACAGCGACGACCAAAACCCACCGGGAGATCATGACCAACCTCGGCGCAGACCCAAAATCACATCAGTTTCCTGGACACGACGGACGCCTCGCTCATAACCCCGGCGTACTTTGCAGTTCCTCGAAAGGCATGGCGATACGTGCGCAGATCAGTATACGCTTCGCCTCGCCACGGACCCTCGGCGGACCGGCCAGGTAACTGAACTACAGGAAAATGTCCCACACGCTCGTCTCGACGGCCGGCAAGGCGATAGACCTGGGCGCGGGTCTCGCCGACAGGCTGAACGAGATCGCACAGCAGCCCGACCTGCTCGACGCACTGGCCGAAGCACTCGCTCAGGATCGGCCGGAATTGCCGCCGCGCTTGCGGGCTCTGTTACCCAAGCCTGAATTTCGCGCGCTCAGGACGTTTCTCAAGCGCGCGGCTGGATCGCTTTCGCCGGGTGAGCAACTGCGCCAGCTTGCCGGGCCTGTAGCCGAGATTCCCGCCCGGGGAATTCCCTGGAGCTGGAAGTCGGTACGCAAAGGCAAGTTTCCGGCTGGTGGGACGTTGACCTTATCGCTCAAGCGGAGCGCTGAGGCGAGCACCAAGGTCCGGCCGGGACCGAGTTACGAGTTCAAGGGTGCGCTCGGCGTTGCCGGCGATCTTAAGGCGCCGTTCTCTTTCGGTCGCGTCTCCGTATCGCGCCGACGATCCTATCGGAACACCCTGCGCGTGAAGTTCGCCCATCCCGAAGACATGCGTGTGCTCGAAGCACTGCGGCGGGATCTTCCGGTGATTTCCAGTCTCGATGATCCCGCTGCACTGCTTGATGCGGCGGCGTTCAAGTCGGCCAGGCTGACGGCGACGGGCAGCGTGCGCCTCAGCGCCGGCGTGCAGGCGGGTCGTTCGTGGATGCACGCTCTGGATGCGGGCGGCGGGTCGATGTCCAGCAAGTTGAAAGCCGGCGTCAGTTACAAGTTGAACTGGGTGAGGACCGGGAAGTTCAACGTCAGCACCAGTCGGCTCAAGGGCGGCCAATTGCGGGTGAGGCTGTCCGAGTCGCAAGAGACGAGTCGGGCAAGGTCGCTGTCGATTGGCGCCGAGGTAAAGGTCAGCGGGCTCGGCGAATCACTGGCTCCGCTGATGAAGAAACTGACCGAGGTGCCCGACCGCCTTGATGGCATCGTGAAGGCGTACTCCAGGCCCAGCGCGCTGTTGAGGGAAACGCTCGAAGCGCGACTGCACGGTTCGGACAAGTCCGTGCGCGCGCTTGCGAAGGTGCTTGCCGGCGGCGGTGAATCGGCCGCCAAACGACTCTGCGGCACCCTGATCGAAGCGATCGTGGAAACGGCAGACGCCGAGATAACGCACTGGACCGACCTTCTGGACGGCAAGGTCGATGGCGTCGTCGAGGAGGCGATGAAGCGGGTGCCGATAGCGTCGGACTGCCGCGACGAACTGGCCGCGATCGTGTGCCGGAAGACCGAAAATGCGTTGGAGAGCGTCAACAAATGCCTGGTGCGCGAGTTGCGGGTAGCGCTCAAACGGGACAGCGGGCCGGTCCGGCAGGCGCTGGCCCGATTTGCTGAAGCGAACCTGGAGGCGTTCGACGACCTTGACGAAGCCGCGAAGCATTGCATGGCGCCGCTCAAGCGGCTTCTGGCCGATTATCGCGAACTGGAGAAACGCATCACGAATTCCGTGGCGGCCGCCGAGAAAGAGCGACTTGCCATTCGGTACGGGCGATCCGTGTCCGCGACCGATAGCCACGCCGCGCTGCTCAGATTTCGCGTGGATCCGAGTGACGCAGGCACAAGGGAACTCTATCGGCAGATGCTTGGTGGAGACTTTGCTGACGCGACCAGGGCGGGCATGAACCCTGACAACACCGCGATTATGCTGGAAGGCAGCGTCTTCAAGCGCGTGCTCGAACGTGAGGTGACGTCCGGCCTGACGTTCAACCTGTTCGGGCTTGGAATCGCGTCCAGCCGCGCCCTGTCGACCGAACTCAAGGTAGAGCGCGGCGCGGGCGGACAGATCAATATTCTCAAGGCAGAAGGACAGGTCTCCGAATCGCGAGCGGCGTTCGGCGAGGGTCAGTCCATGCACATCGGCAGCCTGGTGAACCTGTTGACTTCGCCGGACGCGCCCGATGCGTTCACCGTGCAGCTAGGCTACACGGACAGAAACATGAAGCCCAAGGAATTGCGGCAGTACCTGAAAAGCCTGGAGGACGCCGGACTCATCGCCAACGGCGCGACCCGGCGTACCGCGGAGATGGACGCTACCCTCGGCGCCGTCAGGGGTCGTCGGCGCCGGATGCGCATCGACACGGCACTGGCGTTGTCGCGAGCAGAGCTTCGCGAAGCGTCAAACGCCGACGAGGAAACGGTTGTCCGCATCGCCATTGAAGAGCAACTGAAAGCGTATCGTCGCCTTGGATGGGCCAGGCGCGCGCTTGACCGGCTGGAGCGTGCTACGGGCAATTGCGCAGCCGACATAATTTTCGCCTGGCGCAATGACAACAGGCGGCAAATCGAGAGATACCTCGGTGTCGACCACCGGTCGGCTTCCAGAACGGCAAGGCACATCGTGTATCTCGTTGCGGCAATCACACGGCGCGCCGGGAACCTGGCGACCTTCATCGCGCAATGGCAGGAACTGGACCGATTGGAAGTACCAGCGCCGTCCGATGGGAACGAACGGCTGGGTGACGCCCAGCTCCGGGAGATTCATGAATTGCATGACGCCGTTATCAAGGACCTGAGGACATGGGCGCATGCCCGCGGGGCATTGGTGGGGCGATCCCGGGAAGACGTTTCCCCCGTCGCCGCTGCGTTCCTGGCCTCTCTTAGGAGATTGAGTTCGAAATCGGGGGACCCTCTGGTCCCCGTCATCAGCTGGACCGATAACGGAGATACACGGCGGGCTGCCGTCGTTTGAAAAAGCCAAACTGCGGCGCGGGCGCTGCCGCCGATTCAGTCAGACCAATCCCGCCGTCGGGCAACTGGTGTCTACCTACCAACACATCTGTGTCGCAGCATTGAAACGCCTGGGCCACTCACGTACGATATTATCGGAATGCTTGTAGCGTCTGCGCAACAGAAGAACATCGTGCAGACATACACTGCACACCATAGGGGGACTCAGTAATGTTCAAGTCTGGCAAACTTTCTTGCAGTGCCATCGTCGGTACTTGCATCGCGGCACTCTCCCTCCCGCTCCAGGCTCAGGAAGATCAGGGCGGGGAGTTGGAGGAGATCGTCGTCACCGGCTCCTTTCTCTACACCGGCATCGACTCACCGTCACCGGTTTCGGTGCTTTCGGGCGAGGATATGGTGGCTTACGCGCCACCCGATCTCGTCAGCTACTTCATCAACAACGTTCCGCAGAACTTCGAGGACGATATCGGCAGCCAGATCGAAAATGATGGTCAGAGCCGGGCGCGTTCGGACCGTAACGCGACGATCAACCTGCGCGGTCTCGGAGATATGAACACGCTCGTCGTGCTGAACGGGCGTCGCACAATCTCCTATCCGAGCCCGACCGGCACCGGCTGGTACCGCACCGCGATCAACTCGCTCGTGCCGCGGATTGCGGTGCAGCGGGCCGAGTTGTTGCTCGACGGCGGCTCGGCCACCTTCGGATCCGACCCCGTGGCCGGCGTGGTTAACTTCGTCACTCGCAACAACTTCCGCGGCTTCGACCTGAGTATCGACAGTCGGACGCTGGAAGAGGCTCCCGATGCCAAGAACGCGAGTATTTCAGCGATCTTCGGAGCCGGTAACGATGACACGAACATCATCCTGGCCATGGAGTTTCACCAGGAGGATCTGGTTGAGGTCATCGACGTCTCGCCGGAATTCGACGAATTCCAGGCGAACCCCGACGTCACGTTCCAAACGGGCTACGGGCTCGAAGCCAACGAAACTCTGGAGTATCGCAACGCGACGGGCGGCGCCGCATACGTCGATCCCGACTGCGGCAACCCGGCCTTCGGCGGACCGTTTTTCGCGGGTTGGCTCATAGACGATCAGCCGCTTGTGATGGACTCCGCAGTGGAAGCGTCCGACTACGCGTCTGCTACCGCCTGTGGGCGGCCGTACGACAACGGCTTGTTTGACGACGCCGGCAGGCTGCTCAACAACAATGTCAAGCAAATCAACCTGTTCTCCCGCGCCGAGCATCACTTGAGCGATGCGTTGCGGGTCAACGCCGAGATCGGCTACAGCCGCCAGCGATACGACGACATCGATCAGTGGGGCGACAACGGTTCCCAGGGATGGCTCATAGAACAGAACGCACTGGGCCCCGAGTTCGCGATTGCGGCCAACCATCCGGGCCTGGTCCGCGCACAGACGCTACAGCCGGGTTTCGGCATGGGCCTGCCCGTCTACGCCCGTGACGAGACGCTGCCGTTTCTGAGTGAGATGCCCGCGTTCAGTCAAAACGATCTGTTCCGCGCAGCGTTCGGCGTCGAAGGCGACATCAATTCCAACTGGACATGGCTGCTCGACGGTTCTGCCCAGTACAGCGATCTCCGCGCTGGCGTCCGTGACGTGGTCCTCGACCGCTATCCGCCGGCCATCAGCGGGCTGGGTGGACCGGACTGTCTCCCGGACACCGGGACGCCGGGCATGGGCGAGTGTTACTTTTACAATCCGTTCATGAGCTCGGCGCTGCCTGATGCGGCATCGCGGCAAACAAATCTCTCCCAGACCGGTCTTGCCAACCATCCGGATCTGCTGGGCTGGCTGATTCCGTTGCGCACGGATGTTTTCGAAGGCGAGCTCTTCACGCTGGACGCGCGCATCACGGGCCAGTTCGGCGATTTACCGGGCGGGCCGATCGGTTTCGCCGGCGGCATCGCTTACCGCGAAGAAGAGGTCGGGCGCGATGCCGACGCCATGGTCAATGCCGGCGAGATGGCCACGCTCGGCGTCTTTAACGACTTCCGCGGCAGCCAACAAGTGAATTCGGCGTATTTCGAGCTGGCCTTGCCGTTCCGCGAGGACATCAATGTCCAGGTCGCCGGACGCCAGGAAGAGTACGACATTGGCTTCAGCGAGTTCTCACCGAAGATTGCCGCGCTCTGGACGCCGACCGATCGGTTGACGCTGCGTGCTTCCTGGGGTACCTCGTTCAAAGGGCCTTCGATCAGCCAATCGGCGGCGGAGACTATATTCACCGGCATGGGCCCGCCGCGCACAACCGTCAGCGGTATGACATATGGCATGGGTCCCGGCACTGGGTTCATTTATATTTCGAAGCCGAACACGGCCCTCGATCCCCAGACCTCGGACAACATCTCGTTTGGCGCCGACTTTATCGTCAACGACCGGATCAGCGTGGGCGCCAGCCTCGTACAGATCGACATCGCGGACCTGATCGTCTCGACGACGGCGAACAATGTGCTCTCGCAATGCTACGTTCGCGATGCCGACGGCATCCCGTTCACGCAGAACGGAAGGAGCAATGGCTCGCTCATGTATCCGGTAGTCGGCCCCGACGGCTCCAAGTGCGTCGGTACGGTGATCGACGCTGATCCGTCCCTTTACTTCGATGTCGATGGGGATGGCGTTCTCGACACGACCCGGCAAAATATCGCTACGCTGCTCAACTCGCCGGTGAACATCGGTTATATCGACACGCAGTTCTTCGATTTGAATGCCAACATGAACTTCGATACACCGGTAGGCTCATTGAACTTCCGACCCTCAGTGACATTCACGCTGAAGTACGACTTCCCGCTCGGGGATATCGGAGGTCGCGACGGTCTGTGCAGCGACGGCGTCTGTAGTGGGATCGGCCGTAGCTTCGGCATGGGATTCAATGGTGTAACGGACATGCCCCACTGGCAGGGAGTCTTCCCCGCGACGCTCAACCTCAACAACCAGGACATCCGCGTTGTTGCGCGCTACCGCGACGGGCTGAACAACGCCTTTGACGATTTGCCGCAAGATAATTTCCTGACTGCCAGGTGGGAACGCGACGAGGGTCAGTTGACGATCGACGTCAATTGGTCCTACCGGTTCAACCAGGGATCGAGCGTTGCGCTTTCGGTCTACAACCTGTTTTCTACGGATCCGCCCGCTCAGGACGCTCAGCGTTTCAACCAGCGTAGACGCGAGTTCGGCCTTCAGTTCCGGCACTCGTTCGACACCAGGTGACGCCGCGCTGAAACGTGGCCAGACTCAGTCTGGCCACGAACAGGGGCTTTTTGGCACACACCAACTATCCCGACGTCGGGTGCGCCGACTGATCCCTCCGTCTCAGGTCGCCAAACGGATTGACGAAATGCCGGTCGGTCGCTACATGTACCGATTCCGGGTGTTTCTCGCGCATCATGGCCTTGATGACCGCGCCCATGCCTTTGCGGGCATATATCAGGAACAGGTACTTGCCGGCTTCGATGTCGTCATGGAATGGCGCCAGTTTGCTGTTTTCAGTTGATATACCAACCAGGCCGCCCACCCACGCCCCGAAAAAGGTAGCAAGCACCACGACGCCGGCGTACGCGGCGAAGGATACATTCGGGCCGAAGGGTTGCAGCGACGCCAATACCACGGCACCGATCACGCCAGCCATGAACCCGGCGCAAGCGCCGGTGAGTCCGGACCGTACGATGTCCAGAGTTTCAAGGTAATTGCTGGAGTGGATGCGATGCTTCTGCAGACCGGCTTCATCCTTGCTGATGACATGGATGTACCAGTCATCGACGCCGACGGCGTGCAGATCGTCCGAGATGGTATGGGCGCTCTTCAAGGCTGGTGTGAGAAAGTATAGGCATTTCATACTCTTCACCCTCCAAGACTAGCCTGACCATACTAGCACAGGTCATTTTAGCCTCCCGGGACAGAGTCCTTGCGGGAGTCATGCGAGGCTATTCCGGGCAGATTCGGGTCAAGGGGCTGGAATGACGCTGGGTGTTACGCAATCTCTTGCTTCACAATCCATTCACGAAGCGCGTCGTTGATCCGAGTTTGCCATCCAGCGCCGCCAGCCTTGAAGTGGGCAATCACATCCGGCGAAAGGCGAATGGTCGTTGAAACCTTCGGATTGGCGATCGTCGGGCGGCCACGACGTACTTTTGCCTTGGCCATCTTCGCCGGCCAGTCATCCTGCGACAGGTCCGGAGCATCATCCGGATCGAAATCTGCGTCCATAGAGCGTTCGTTCCCGTTCATTGGCTTTCCTCAAACTAATGATCCGACGCACACCGCTTCGTGGCGTCCAGACCAGGACCACCATCTCCCCGTCCAGAAACCCAGTCGAAATGAATCGTTCCTCGCCATAGTCTCGCCGATCATCCGTTACGGTGAGGGTAACGCCTTCCAATACCTCCCCCGCTCGCGCCATGTCGAGTCCCCTCGAACGGAGCGTAGCCTGCCGCTTCACCTCATCGAATTCAATCGGCACGATTTTACGTTACTACATTAAATCACACTAGCGTCTCACAATGATCAATCAGTGTGGGGAGGCCAGGCGAGAGACATTTTTCGGCAATTTCTGCAAGATTGCCGTTTCCATGCCACAGGGCGAACAATGCCCGATAGCCCGAACGCCCAATGAAACTGAAAATTTTCCAGGTCGACGCCTTCACCGACCGCCCCTTCGGCGGTAACCCGGCGGCGGTGGTGCCCCTTCGCGAATGGCTGCCGGATGAAACGATGCAGGCCATCGCGCTGGAGAACAACCTTTCCGAAACCGCCTTCTTCGTACCCCGTGACGAGGGCGATTTCGAACTGCGATGGTTCACCCCGCTGATCGAGGTGGACCTCTGCGGCCACGCAACGCTGGCCACCGCCTGGGTCCTGCTGAACCGGCTGGGCCACACCGGCGACAGCATCATCTTCCATTCCAGAAGCGGGGCGCTAACGGTGACTCGCGACGGCGACCGACTGGCGATGGATTTCCCGGCCCAGCCGCCGAAAGCGGCGGAAATCGGCAATGTCGGCGAGGCGCTGGGCGTGGAACCCGAAGCGGTCCTCGCCGCGCCCTACGCCATGGCGGTGTTGGACAGCGAAGCCACAGTCCGCGCGACCCTGCCTGACTTTGCCAGGGTCGCCGCACTGGAGATTCCGGAGCTGATCATCACGGCACCGGGCATGGAATGCGATTTCGTCTCGCGCTTCTTCGCGCCGGCCTGCGGAATCGACGAAGACCCCGTGACCGGCTCCTCCCATTGCATTCTGATCCCCTATTGGGCCGAACGGCTGGGCAAGTCGGAGCTTTTCGCCCGCCAGGTCTCGTCACGAGGCGGTGCGCTCTGGTGCGCGCTCAAGGACGATCGGGTCTCGATCGCGGGCCACGCTGCACCTTATCTGGAAGGGTCGATCACCATCAGGGCGCTGAACTGGTGCTCGTGATACGCCGCATTTACCGATCGCTTTGAACTACCGAAAAACTCGTACTGCGCTTGGCCCGGGGTGCAAGTTCGCAAAGCTCGTCGGAACCGTGGCTTGTTCGGTGACCGCCGGCAACGCCGGACAGGCGCCAGGTTAGCTGCGCTCCAAATCCGTATCGAGCGATGCTCGGCTCATGGTGGTTTCCAGGATCTCGGGCCGTCGCATTCGAAACTCGCGACTTACAAGCCAGCCCCTGTCAATCCTCGCCATCGCGGTCCTCGGGCGCGGCGCCGCGGCCCGGGGATCCCGCGAACAGGCGGCTTCCGTCGGGTAGCGTGACATCGCGTCCGTTGGCGCGGTTGGAACCGTCGCGAGCCTGATAGCCCTCGATGAGCACTTCGGTGCCGGGCGCGATCGAGTCCTTGCTCCAGCCCCGCCGCACGAGTACGCCGGCAGGGCCGGCCTCGATCATCCAGCTCTGAACGGTCCCGTCTTCCTGGGGGACATCGAGATGAATCCACGAGTGCGGATTGATCCATTCCATGCGGGTGATGGTTCCGCGGAGCTGGACCGGTTTCGTCGCATCGAATTCCGCCGAGAATGCGTGGTGCGCCGCTGCCGGCACGGCGGCCAGGAGCAGGCCGAGCCCGACGCTCACCAGTCCGTGGCAAACGTCCCGTGTTGGACGAAGCCTCCATACAAGCGTTGTTCGCATCGACCTCACCTCACTGTTGCGCGGCCTGCTCGCGCTCTTCGGCGCGCGCGCCGCTCAGGATGTTCGTCATGCCGTAATTGCCTTCATGGCACGCGTATTCGACGAGTTCGTACTGATCGTCATCCCTGCCGAATGTGAACATCCCCGTCCAGGGAGCCGTCCAGATCGTGGGGTCGTCGACCGTGAACGCGTACACGAGCGTGTCCGGCCCCGTCCGCCTGTAGCGTTCGATCAGCGTCATGTTTTCGCCTGATCCGCGGTATGAGAACCTGCCATTGAAGTTCGTGACCTCGACGACGAGCGTGTCGCCTTCCCACCTGCCGCGCGAATCGCCGAGCCATTGCGTCACGTTCGCTCCGAGATGCGGCCGGCCGTCGGTCGGTATGACCCGGGTTTCGTGGATCATCTCCTTCTGGATCGCGACGAAGCCGGGACCCTGCACGACCTGCAGGCCATTGTTGTAGACGCGCGGCAGCATCATTTCGGGCAGCCCCCGTGTGATGCAGCGTACCCACGAACTCAGATCCTCGGGTCCGGCCGGGCGGCCGCGCTCGGCGCTGGCCGCGGCGGCGATCAGCGCTTCGCCTTCGGGCGTCATCGGCGGAAGCCGGCCGTCGGGCGGATCGACGATCATCGCGACCTGCGTGGAAGGGGCATCCTTCGCATAGCCGAGCGTGGTATCGCGCCATTCGCGTTCGTAGCCCCAGATGCTGCGCAGCGTGCCCCGCTCGCGGCGGGCAGCGGCCTCCTCGGGCGTCAGCGCGGCACTTTCCACGGCGTCGAGCGGGCGCTCGAGCGGAATGCCGTGCGCGGCATCGCCGGTCCAGATTCCCTGCAGATCGGGTGCACCCCAGGGCGTTCGCGGCACCGTGTAGGGCTCGCGGGCTTGCGGCGTCACGTTCACCACGGTCTGCGCCGGGTCGATACCGGCCCAGCCGGTCTCGACCACGGCGACCCGAACGTTGTCAGGTCCTGCGAGCAACGCTCTGCTGGCGCCGCTGCGGCTGTTGTCCGGAACGGCCGGAGCCTCCTCGAACACGACTTGCCGTTCGCGCATGTCGGCCGCAGCCTCGTCCATATCCGTCACGACGAAACCGAGATGATCGAGCGTGCGCCCCGCAGTCGGCGCGGGTACGCCGTCCTCGTGCTGCGACACCAGCAACCAGACATCATCGAACAGCAGGCCATTGAACCGTCCCCTGAGGATCGCCGGCACGCCGCCCAGCACGTCCTGGTACCAGGCAAGCGTCGCCGCCGGATCGGCCGAGCTCAGGTGAATGTGGTGAAATCCAAGATAGTCGGGATCCTCGGCGAGCTCGATCCGTGTTCCCCAGGGATCGAAGATGAATGCGATCTTGAACAGGCCGGGGACGTCGCGAAACGTCGAGCCGTCCTCGAACCTCTGCAGCCGGACCCCCGCACCGCCGACGCCGACGGCCTCCAGTTCGCTCATCCTGGCCTCGAGATCGGGGAACGAGAAACCGATGTGATCCACGCCTGTACCCGCAGATCCGCCCAACGTCGAAGCAGCGCCGAACACGATCTCGACACCGTGACAATTCGCCGCGTCCGCCTGCCGCTCGCTTGGCTCGCACTCCATGTACTGCGTGTACCACCTCACGGCCTCGATCGGGCTCGGCACCGCGAGCTGCACAAAATCAACGCCAGCAGCCACTGCCGCCGCTGGAGTCAACACCAGCAGCGCCGCGGCACCCGGGAGCGCCAACAGCCCGTTGCGAAAGTCCACTTTCATACGGGGATACCTCCTCTTGAGCGCATGCTCATTGCGTCGGTTGCCTTCGAAGGTGGTCGTACAAGATCCCTTCGGCAAACTCCACGCACTTGAATTCGAGCACCTGAGCGTGTTCCTCGAGACGCCGGTACAGCGGCATGCGCATCGTCCACGGGTGTGTAAAGACGTTCGGGTCTTCGATCGTCGCCTCGTACATCAGCGCGTCGCGTGTGAGCGGCGTGTAACGTTCGGTCACGCGTAGCGTATCGCTTGCAAAGTTTCCCGCACGATCGAACCAGGCCAGGCCGTTGAAACCCGCAACATCGACCACCAGCGTATCGCCCTCCCACCGACCGTGCGAGCGGCCCATCCAGCTGTCGATCGGGGCGGGCTCGGGATTTTCCTTGTCCATGTGAATAGTGCGGTTCGCGTCGGCGAATCCATACACGATCATGATCTTGCCCGTGCCCTGGATGATCTGAAACGGGTACGGCAGATAGGTCGCGCGCGGCACGCCCGGCATGTAGCACTTGACTTCGGGATCGTCCGTGTAGCGGTTCTCGAAGTTCTCTTTCTTTTGTTCCAGCGACCAGGACTGGTACGGGATCTCGTTGCCCACCACGACGCCCTGCCCCGGCGGCACGGCGCCGATCGCACCGAGTTCGGTAGGCCCCGCACTGGCAGGATGATCCTGGATGTCCCAATGTGCCGTGCCGATCGCCTGCCAGATTCCGTTGAGGTCGGGATGGCCGTCCCAGGCCCGCGGAAACACGCCATCGGCCGGCTGCGACGCGGCATGCCCGGCAGCAAGCAACAAGAGCCCAAGGGCCGCGCCCCAGGCTCTCGATGCGCTGTAACACGCTTTTCTCATCAGCGTCCCCCGTTGTCTGACCCGAGGCCCGGTCAGCGGTCTTCGGGCGGTCGACGTGCCGCCGGCAAGTCAGCATTCATTCGCTCCATGATGGCACGCCGACCCATACCGGTAAAGGCGAACGGTGCGGCCACTATTGCAGCCAGGGCAGTGCCGATAGCGCTGCGTTACACTCGACAGGAAACGGGATTCGATCCCGTCGCCGAGGGTGCGCCTCGCGGCACAGTTACCGTGCGGCCAAGGTCCTGAAGGCAGATGCAGCATGAGAGGTAGTTGACATGACTCGACTCACTGACCCGAAGCACGGTTCACCGGATTCGCCGAATGGCTCGCCTCCCGACTCACCGCCTGGCTCAACACCGACGTCGATCGAGCGGCGCGCATTCTTGAAGACCGGCACAATTGCGGGTGCCGCGGCCTTGGCCGGCGCCACGGAAGTGTCGCGGGGGCAGTCTGCGGATTCCGCCGCATTGGACGAAGGCGCCACAACACCCGTCATGACGGCCCAGGCGGAGGCCGCGCCGCCCGCCGACGTGCAGGTCATGGAAGCCGATGAGCGGGCGGGTTCCGACTACATGGTCGATGTCTTCAAATCGCTCGATTTCGAGTATTTTTGCGCGAACCCGGGCTCGAGCTTCCGCGGCTTGCACGAGTCGCTGATCAACTACGGCGGCAACACGAGTCCCGAACTCATCACCTGCCTGCACGAAGAGTCGTCGGTCGCCATGGCGCACGGCTATTTCAAGGCCGAAGGCAAGCCGATCGCCATCATGGCGCACGGGACGGTCGGCCTGCAGCACGCCGCGATGGCGATTTACAACGCCTGGTGCGATCGGGTGCCCGTCTACGTGATCCTCGGCAACCATGGCGATGCTGCGCTGCGGCGCGGTGCGGAGTGGTATCACGGCGTGCAGGATGCGGCGCACATGGTACGGGACTTCACCAAGTGGGACGATACGCCGTGGTCGCTCACGCACTTCGCCGAATCCGCCGTGCGGGCCTACAAGGTGGCGATGACACCGCCGATGGCTCCGGTCGTGCTCACGCTCGACGGACATCTCCAGGAGGGACCGATTGCGGAGAACGCCGGGCTGCCGATACCGAGACTCACAGTGCCCTCGCCGCCGCAGGGCGAATCGGGCGCCGTTGAGGAAACCGCGCGCCTTCTCGTCGAAGCGGAATACCCGGTACTTGTCGCGGACCGCCTGGCACGCACACCGGAAGGGGTCGGCCTGCTCGTTGAACTCGCTGAGCTTCTGCAGGCCGCCGTCATCGACCAGGGCAGCCGCATGAACTTCCCGTCGCGCCATCCACTCAACCAGAGCCTGCGCGCCGGCGCCGTGATCCCCGAAGCCGACGTCATCGTCGGATTCGAGCTCACGGACTTCTGGGGGACGGTCAACTCGCTGCGCGACCAGTTGCACCGCTCCGTAAGACGGGTCGCGAAACCGTCCGCCAAGCTCGTTTCCGTGACGAGCGGCGATCTCTATTTAGGCTCGAACTATCAGGATTTCCGCCGAATGCAGGAAGTGGATATCGCGATCGCCGCAGACGCCGAGGCAACGCTGCCGGCGCTGATCGAGGCCGTGCGCCGGCTCGCGGACCGCGGCCGGCAGCGCGTGTTCGCCGAGCGCGGCGCGAGGCTCATCGAGGCCGGCCGGGCCGCTGCCGAGGACGCACGCGTGGCGGCGTCGTATGCCTGGGACGCGAGCCCCGTCAGCACGGCGCGGCTGTGCGCCGAGATCTGGGCGCAGATCCGGGACGAGGACTGGTCGCTCGTTTCGAGCTACTACAGCGACGGCGGCGGCTGGCCGCGAAAGCTCTGGGACTTCGATCAATACCACCAGTGGCTCGGCCACGCGGGCGGGGGCGGAATCGGCTACGGTGCGCCGGCTGCGGTCGGGGCCGCGCTCGCCAACCGCAGGCACGGCAGACTGTCTGTCGCGATTCAGACCGACGGCGACCTGATGTACGCGCCGGGCGTTCTGTGGACGGCTGCTCACCACGGCATTCCACTATTGAGCGTGATGAACAACAATCGTGCCTACCACATGGAAGTCATGCACGTGCAACGCATCTGCAACGCGCGCAACCGCGGCATCGACCGCGCCCGTATCGGCAGCGAGATCACCGACCCCGATATCGACTACGCGGCGATGGCACGTTCGTTCGGCGTGCACGCCGAAGGGCCGATCGCCGATCCTGCCGAGCTCGGCCCCGCGCTGGAACGCGCAGTCGCCGTCGTCAAGCGCGGCGAACCCGCGCTCGTCGATGTTGTGACTCAGGTGCGCTGACGATGGCCTGCAACGGCTCCATAAAGCGAAACATCCCCATCCTCTTTGCTGCGGCTGTTATCGCGGCGTCGCCGCGCGTGGAGGCTCAGGAGCCGTCCGACGGGCCTTCGTTGCTCGCGCAGTACGGCTGTGTGGTGTGTCACGGCGCCGAAGGCAGCGGCACGGCGGCCGGGCCGAGTATCGCGGCAGGCGAACAGTCCTTGCCCGAATTCATTGCATCGGTCAGGCAGCCGTTGCGCACGATGCCGGGGTACGACGCGCAAGTCGTGCCTGAGGAGGATCTGACGCGATTGTTCGCCTACCTCGAAGCACAACCCACGAAGGCGTCGGAGGCCGGGCGGGCAGATATCGGGGCGGATCTTTATTACGCCTACGGCTGCTATTCGTGCCATGCCAACGAAGCCCAGGGCGGCATGCACGGACCGCGACTCGGGCCCAACCCGATCACGTTCGCGCGCTTTTCCTGGTACACCCGCCATCCGACGAGAACGATGCCGCCGTACTCGCCCGTCGTGCTTTCGGATCAGGACATGGCCGATATCTACGCTTTCGTCGAGGCGCAACCGGCGCCGCCGCCGTTGAGCAGCATCCCTCTGCTCGCCCCGTAGTGCAGGCCGCAGAAACTTGAGAACGTGCGCCGGTGTGTGGGAGATTGATTGGAGTAATATGAAAACTTCTACTTATCCCCTTGTGTTTCTCGCGGTAGTGCTTCCCACGCCCGTACTGGCGCATCACGGCACAGTTACGAACCCACTTCTCTATCTCTCGGACGAACTCGCTGAATTCGAAGGTGAGCTCACAGAGGTCTTCTGGCGCAACCCCCATACGCGAGCGAGGTTGAGCGTCGCGGACGAGGACGGAGGTGCGACGACCTGGGAACTGGAATTTGCTCCATGGCCCCGCCATTTCGAGTTGATGGGCCTGGCTCCCGAGGACTTTCTGGGGCCCGTCAGGGTCGCCGGTTATATCTCGAGGCAACATCCCGACTCGCTGGGCGTCGTCAATTTCCTGCTGCCCGACGGGCGGGAGTACGTGCAGGGGCGAACTGCGGAGCTGCGCTGGTCGAGTGAGCGCCTGGATACGACGCGGCGGGCACCGGATGCAGCCAGTGTCCAGGCTGCCGAGGAAGCGGCCGACGGCATATTTCGCACGTGGAACGGGCGAATCGGCGCACCGGTTCCCGTAGAGGTGGGCCTGGCCTCCCAGACGCTCACCGAGCGGGGCCGTGAGCTGACCGCCGCCTACGACCCCCTGACGGACAACGGGCAACTGAGTTGCCGGCACGGGATGCCGGACACGATGTTCGATCCCCACGCGATGGAGATTTCCGACGAGGGCGGGACCATCCGCATCCATTCCGCCCAGTTCAACATCCAGCGGACCATTCATATGAACGGTGAGTCCGCTCAGGCGGACCCCTAAGCCTCACCGGTCGGTTACTCCACAGGACGATGGGAAGGTGACGAACTCGTCGTGACAACGACCCATGTGGACTGGCCATACTATTCAAACGACGGCACGCCGCAGTCGGACCAGGTTAAATATCTGGAGCGATTCTCCGCATCGGAGGATGGGCAGAGGCTGAACTATTCGATCACCATCGACGATCCGGTCATTTTCACCCGACCCTTCACACTGGACAGATTCCGGGAGTCGGCTCCTGGCGTCGAAATCGAGCCGTTCGATTGTGTACTTCAGTGGCAGGACTCCGGAGGCTGACGGGCGACCCTGTTCCGCAGCCACAGGATGTTCGACAGACGGAAGTGATCGGCCCACACTACACTACGCTACAATTCGCTCAGATTTCCGGAGATCGAACAATGGCCAGCATGAACGAAAGCAACCGAAGAGAATTCCTGGCACACAGTGCCGCTCTGGCGGCCGCGGCTACCCTGCCCGTCCGGTCGTTTGCACAGGAAACGATGCGGGCGCGCCCCATTCCCGGAACCGACGAGTACCTGCCCGTCATCGGATTGGGTGCCCCCGACATATTCATCGACCTCCCGCCGGAAGGCAGAGAACTGCCCGTATCCGTGCTTGAGACCATGGTGGACCTCGGTGGCAGACTGCTGGATACGCCCTCATTCTTCCGGCCGAACGTACCGTATCTCGGCGAGCTCCTTGCCGAAACGGGCTTGCGGGACGAGATGTTCCTGACCGGCAAGATCACGGTCAACGGCAAGGAGGCCGGCATCCAGCATCTCGAGCGGCTCGTTGCGAACCTGAACAAGCAGCCCATGGACCTGCTCATGATTCACAACATGCGGACGGTGGAGGAGCACTGGGCAACGCTCAGAGACTGGAAGGAGGCCGGACGGACCCGCTATATCGGTGTCAGTCTGACGAGAAACCGCGATTACGTGGAATTCGATCAATTCATGAGGACCGAACGCCCCGACTTCATCATGACAGGCTATTCGATCCACAATCCGATGGCCGCCGAGACCACGCTGCCGCTCGCCGCGGACCTCGGAATAGCCGTCCTGATCGTCGAGGCGTTCAAGATGATCGATGACGGCGGGATCTTCAGTTACGTCGCGGGCAGGCCACTGCCTGAGTGGGCGGCCGACTTCGATTGCGAGTCCTGGGCACAGTTCTCCCTGAAATACATACTGTCGCACCCGGCCGTGACCGGCATCGTGACCGAAACCCGCCAGGTCAGGCACGTCATCGACAACATGCGCGCCGGCTACGGGCGCCTCCCCGACGAAGCCACTCGCCAGCGAATGAGCGAGTATCTCCTGTCCCTGTAGTTCCGGGTTTGCCGGCCGGTTACGCGACGCGGCGCGGCACGTCGTCGCCAGGTTCCGTATGCTCCGCCTCGACCAGATGCCGCGTCCCGGCCGCCTTGTCGTACACGTGAAAGGCATTCAGGAAGCGTCCGTACAGGTGCAGACTCAGAACCGGCCCGCGGTTTGCGGGTACACCGGTGACGTGGATGTGGTCGGGATTGGGCACGAACGTCGCGACCGCGCCCGGTGGCAACAGCACGAGGCCGCCGGGCAGCAATTCGATCCCCTCGTCCCGGTGCGCGTCCACGTCGTGGTCTACACGCACGAACGACTGTTCCTCCAGCACGCCTTCCACGACACCGACGACACCCCACGTGCCGTGGTCGTGGATGGGCGTCCATTGGCCGGGAGCCCAGACCAGGGTGAAAAGCGAGAGGGAATCGTCGTGTCCGGCGAAGATCAGGTTGCGGGCGTACTGATCGGGACGACCCAGGCGGTGACAAGGCTCCAGGAACTCCGGCGCCGCCCGAAGGAGCTTACGCATTTGCGGCGCCAGCCTGCGCACGATTTCCGACGGTCCTGAATTTTCTGCGACAACGTCCGCACAGTCGGACTGAAACGTCTCAAGATGTGGATGCATGTTGGAAGGCTCCGGTGGTCGACATCGAACGATGTGAGTAATCTGACCGATCACTTGGTAGAACCATATGCATAAAATAACATATCAATATATGTAAAGTCCATATAGAAATATACGCCGGCTCTCCGGATTTCAACCCCGAATCCCGCTCCCGGCGACGATCACATGCACCAGGCCGAGTACGTATTTGAGGGCGACAATCGCCTCACCACGCATTGGAAAAGCATGGCGCGCGGTTTTCATGACGGGTCACCGGAAATTCAGGCCGCCGTCATCTCTTCCAAGGCTATAGTTTGTGTTGCGAGAATGTACCTTTTTGCGCAAGGAACCGGACCGTGAATTCGTCAACGAACCGTGCGATCCCGAAATCAACTCCTTGCACCTCTCGGTGGAATAGGAGAGCCTGAATGCAAATGCAACCCGGACTCATGGTGCCGCCAAAACACGACCACCCGCAGATTCATTGCAGAATAACTGGAGAAAATCGATGAGAACAACGACTACATTGCTATTGCTTGCTTCCGTGACCGGCTTGTCATCCCCGATGGCCCTCGCCCAGGGCATGGGCGGGGCCGGCGCGGACACGATCACCCAAATTACCGACAACGTGTATCGGCGCGGCCCGACGTCGAATACGTTCCTGGTGACCGACGAAGGCATCATCATGGTG
>LXNI01000232.1_pt1 | contig 70470 bp, 60 predicted proteins | sample 809091 | NCBI WGS metagenome assembly LXNI01 (sample SAMN04870527, study PRJNA318959) | sponge metagenome | biome: 01000161; feature: marine sponge reef; material: water | host: Sarcotragus foetidus | place: Greece: Milos, Mediterranean Sea | collected 2013-05-29 | depth 5-7 m
AAACTCACACAGGCGCTCGAACCAACCTCTCGCCATCTTGACCGACAAGAAAGAGCCGCGTAACGTCACTACAACGCGAGACGCCATCCACGAAGTTCAACAGAAAACGGGACAATCCCTTCGTCAGCCGCAGTTGGTTCACTTCGGTGTCAGCGGTCCACCTCACAAGCTTGTCGGCGAGGCTTCCAATGTCCTCGGCCAAGTTGGCGAGGGACTTCCGATGGATGAGCAGGAATTCTTGGAGCAGGCGTTCCCGGTGCTGTTCCTTCCGGCGTCTGGAGCCACTCGTCAGCCAGCGCATGCCCTTGTAGGCAAAGACGCCGCTGACCGCAACGATTCCGATTCCCGTGACCATGGAGGAGAGGCCGAAAACACCGCCCAAGCCGAGAGTCGCGAGGCCTGACGTGATTCCGGCGGCGCTCAGTCCTGTAACGCTGCCGCCCGCGTAGACGGCGGCAACGGGCACTCCTACGGCTGCTGCCTTTGCCGCCATCTCCTTGGCTGCTCGCCTGATTCCCTGCTCTGACAGTTCTCCTCTCAAGAGCCTCTCATGCAGCTCGCACTCGTTCTCGATGAGCGCGACTTTGCCGTCGTCCACTTCGAGCAGGCACGCCAACCGGCGGATGCCGTCTTCATGGCGTCGCTGACCTTCGCTGGCTGCTGATCGATCAAGTCGGATGGCATGCCACATCAGCCCGAAGCTGATGTCCTCGCGCGCTTCTCCCGCGAGTTTTCTGATCTGTTTCACAAGCACTCGGGGATCGAGTCTCTCCGGGTCCCGAATCCTCTCGCGCACCGTCTGGCGAGATTCAGCGTTGCATTCCCACTCCGTCATCAGGAGCTGGAGTTCGCAAACCTCGCGTTCGTTGATCTCGCTGTCGTCCTGGTATGTGAGCCAGACGAGTGCTTCCAGGCTGAAGCGCTTCAGTTCTTCGGGAAGCTCCTGAACGTTGACCCGTTTCTCCACTTTGGCGCTTCTGCTTATGAGGCCCTTCGTGTCTTCGTCCGCCTGCGGCGTTTGCTCCCGCGACCATGCGCCGGGCTTGGGCGCCTGTGCTTCCCACCTGCTTCGCGGTTGGTGCCGTCCCTTGGCCGTTCCGACCGTCTTCAGCGTAGAACTGGCCGCTCTTCTGGCCGTCAGTGTGATCGTGAGCGGCTGGTCCAGCTTCTGCAGCACCAAAGCCACCTGAGCCTCAAGCGCCGAGAGCCGCGCCTCGACCTCGTCTCCGCGAATTCGGGTGTTCCGCGGCGCGGAGGCGTCGGTGATTGTGGCGCTGGTACCCATGGTTACTCTCACTGCTGTCCCATAGATCCGGTTGAGAAAAGGGCCTGAATCCGTGCCTTGTTGTACTATCGGTTTCGGCGAAAAAGCCAATGGTCACAAGGAGGATTCAGGCCCATGGCGCACCATAGCACCGTGCTCGGACAGCTGCTCAGGATGGTGTCGAGACATGAGTTCGAGCGGGACGCCCGGAGGCACCACGAAGGGGCGCAGCTCCGATCCATGAGCCGGTGGAGCCAGTTCGTGGCCATGGCGATGGCTCAACTCTCGGGTCGGTGCAGCCTGCGGGATGTGGTGGCGAATCTGGAGGTTCAGAAACAGAAGCTCTACCACCTCGGAGTCGGGCGGGTCGCGCGGTCCTCGCTTGCGCGGGTGAACCAGGAGCAGCCTCATGAGCTCTTCGAGGTGCAGTTCTACAGGCTTCTGAACCGCTGCCGGGGCGTCGCGCCCGGCCACCGGTTCCGGTTCAAGAACCCGCTCTTGTCCCTGGACGCAACGTACATCGACCTTTGCCTTGCGGTGTTTCCGTGGGCGAAGTACAGCAAGAGCAAGGGGGCGATCAAGGTCCATGTCGGCCTCGACCATGCTGGCAACCTGCCGTCGTTCGTGAGGGTGACGGACGGCAAGGGGTCGGACATCAAGGTCGCGCGGACGCTGCGGCTGCCGCAGGGGAGCATCATCGTCGCCGACCGTCTGTATCAGGACTTCGGCTGGGTGAGATCCCTTGACGCACAAGGGGTCTTCCTGGTCACGCGGCTCAAGCGGGGAGTCAAGTACGCGGTTCGGGACCGTCGCTCCTACGCCCTGGGCCGCGGCGTGACCTCGGACCAGGTCGTCGCGCTCACGAGCAAAGAGGGCCGGAAGAAGTGCCCGATCTTGCTGCGGCGGGTGGGCTATCGCGACCCTGAGACCGGCAAGCACTACGTCTTCCTCACGAACAACTTCCAGCTTGCACCGAGGACCATCGCGGACATCTACAAGGCCCGCTGGCAGGTCGAACTCTTCTTCAAGTGGATCAAGCAGAACCTCCGCATCAAGAGCTTCCTCGGCACCTCCCGCAACGCCGTGTTGACCCAGATCCGGATCGCCATGTGCGTACACCTGATGCTCACCTACCTGAAGTCCTCGAACCGCTTCCACTGGCGGCTCAGCCAGCTCCTGCGGCTGCTTCAACTCAATCTCTTCGAACGACGAACGCTCAACGACCTGCTACAACCTGAACGTGACCCGCCCGACCGACAGAATCCTCAACTGCAACTCGCCCTTCCCTGAAGTCTGTGGGACAGCAATGGGTTACTCTGGTTGGGACTGGCTATCGTAAAACTTCGTAGCGTTTTCCTAAAAGGATCGTGCGTGTCCAACCGCTCTGCCGCATGCACATCGTACGGGTACCTTGACGCATGCGGCCGGGGTACGTCAAGCCGCAGGGCCGACGTACGAGCGCCGCCGCACCACGTTCAAGAAGACACGGGCCACCGGCGTTTCGAATCGGTGAGCGCCGCAAGCCCCGGCCGAAGGGTCGGTCGGGCTTCCTGCGCGTCGACACGGTGCATCAGGGGGACAAAGACGGCGAGAAGGACCCCGCCCCAGTGCCCAACGCGCTACCCTCGGGCGGCAGACGGTGCGGAACCGTCTGCCGCTTCCAGAAACCAACCCTGAACCGACCGGGATCGAAGCCTCTCTACCGTCGCCGTTCCACGCTCATTTCTCTATTGGAAAACGCTCCGGTTGGGCCGGGCGATGGGAACGGGCCCGGACGACGACCTCTTCCTCGCCACCGAGTGGGAGGAGAGCCGGGAACAGGTCGTCAGGAAGGCCGCGAGGAGGGGCGGCAGCTAGGACGCCTCGATGCGACACGGCTCATGGTCCGCCAGTGCCGTCGAGTGCCGGGACGCAGAGGACTTTCTGCGCCGGGTCTGACCTCCTCCTCGAAGCCGAAGTTGCCCCATTCGCGGCCGTTGCCGGACTGCTTGTAGCCGCCGAAGTCGGCGCGGGCACCGTTGATGTGGACGTTGGACCCGGTCAACGGTCCGGCGGGCCGGGATGACCGGCCCGAGCGTCAAACGACGTTGTCAGCGGACAGCCGAAGCGCCGGGCGACTGCTATCGTCCCTCTCGGCAGGGGAAACTCTGACCTCCTGGTAGCCGTTTGAGGACACGTGATGGCCGATTCCGAGTTCCTGCGACCGCGCCTTTGTGGCGCGCGGTTTGACGGCGGGTCCATTCCGCTTGACGTCCTTGGCGACCTGAAGGCGCTTGGCGTGATGCTCATAGAGGTCGCCAAGTGGGTCTTCTTGCAGAAGAACCCGGAGCGTCAACGATCTCCCAGGGGCTTCGCCGACGGCGTTGAACTCAAGCTGATCCGAATCGAAGACGGTAGTGCGGTTCCGGTGATTGGGATCGAGTCGAGTTCGCCGCAACGCTTTCTGGACTCTCCAGCAATGCCGCTTCCGTATCGAGAGTACTTTGGGGTCGCTCGCGACAAGATGGTGTCTGCGATCGCCGCCGCCGAATCTGGCGAACCGATAGCAGGGCATCTACCGCAGAAGTGCCTCAGCCACTTCGATCGGGTCGGGCGAAGCCTACGGGATGACGAAGCGATCGAGTTCTCTTCGCCGTCGGCGCCGCAGGGGGCCAGGCTGACCAGAAAGAGCCGACGTGCGTTGGTGCTGGCATCGGCCCGCCAAGAGTTGACGGAGCCGCGCCAACTCAGGGGGTTTGTGCCTGAGGTGGATCAGGACAAGAGAACATTCCATTTGCAGTTGATCAGCGGAGGCCGTGTTCAGGGACCGATGCCGGATGAGCACTTCGACTCCCTACTGGAGGCTTTCAACGGCTACTCGGAACGCGCATGGATTCGGCTTGACGGGATAGTGAGATTGAACCGGCAGGAGCGGCTCGTCGGTATACAGGACATTCAGCAAGTCGCACTGCTGGATCCACTGGATATCGCGGCGCGCTTGGCGGAGCTGCAGGAGTTGAGGGACGGCTGGTTGGATGGAGAAGGCGTGGCGCCGGACCAATCGGGTTTGGAGTGGCTGAAGCGTCTGTTCGAGGAGCGATATCCCGATGACTTGCGGCTTCCTCACCTTTGCCCTACAGCCGACGGTGGTGTTCATGCCGAGTGGTCGTTCCCGCCGGTGGAAGTTGGTGTTGACATCGATTTGATGGGGCGAAGGGCGGTTTGGTACAGCGTTGACATGGGTTCGGACAAGGACGACACGCGTGACTTGAACTTGGACGACGACCAGGAATGGGCGTGGTTCGTGGACCAGATTCGCGGCGCTTCATGTCCGAGATCATGAAGACAGAGACTCTGCTCCATCGCCAGGTCCATCCGCAGTTCTTCAGGAATGGCCGTGTAATGTCGCCGGCCTTTACGCCGACGCGCAAGGATGCCGGGCGGCTATCGGTGGACGACGGAAATCAGATAAGTGCGGAGGCCGCTTGGAAGCGGCACACGTCCGCGCGGAACTTGAGTTCCGTCGGTGTGCTCTCCGTTACGGTGAAGGAGTGCCAAGGGGAAGGACTTTCGGTCGTGCCGGAGCCTGAGCCGGATGCCCCGGAACATGTAGTGATTGACTTCAACAAGCTGACGAAGAACCAGACTGTGGGCGTGGCCAGACGGCTGAAAGAGAAAGCTGTCGAGCGAGGTTGGCAGTACGGTCCGGTAGCGGAGTAAGGGGTGCTGCCCTCTCGTGGCCTCGTGCTGTCCGAAGCCGCGCCGCCGCCGCCTCAGCTCGCCTTCGGCAGTGCTCCCATCACGGCCTTGACCTCGAGGAACTCCTCGAAGCCGAAATCTCCCCACTCGCGGCCGTTGCCGGACTGCTTGTAGCCGCCGAAGGGGGCGCCGAAGTCGGCGGGGGCGCCGTTGATGTGGACGTTGCCGGCGCGGATGCGGGAGGCGACGCTGCGGGCGTGATCGAGGTCGCCGGACTGGACGTAGCTCGACAGGCCGTAGGGTGTGTCGTTGGCGATGCGGATCGCTTCTTCTTCCGTCTCGTAGGGGAGGATCGCCAGCACCGGGCCGAAGATCTCTTCCTGGGCGATCGTCATGTCGTTGGAGACGCCGCCGAAGACGGTGGGGCGGACGTAGTAGCCGCTGTCCATGCCTTCGGGCCGGTCCGTGCCGCCGACAACAAGTTCGGCGCCTTCTTCGATGCCCTTGGCGATCAGGGCCTGGATCTTGTCGTACTGGACCTTGCTGACGACGGGGCCGATGTTGACGCCTTCCTGTCCCGGCGCACCGACGACGGTCGCCTCGGCGGCGGCCTTCGCGACTTCAAGCGCGCGGGCGTGCGACGCGGCGGGGACCAGCATGCGCGTCGGCGCGTTGCAGGACTGGCCGCTGTTCATGAAGCACTGCCGCGTGCCGGCCTTGACCGCCCGGTCGAGATCGGCGTCCTCGAGTACGACGTTCGGCGACTTGCCGCCGAGTTCCTGGGCGACGCGCTTGATCGAGTCGGCGGCGGCCTTGGCGACGGCCCGGCCGGCGCGGGTCGAGCCGGTGAAGGACATCATGTCGATCCCGGGATGGGCGGACAGCGCGGCGCCGACTTCGGGGCCTTCGCCGTTGATCAGGTTGAAGACGCCCGGCGGCACGCCGGCGTCGTGAAGGATCTCGGCGAGCAGGATCGCGTTGAGCGGCGCGACCTCGCTCGGCTTGAGAACCATCGTGCAGCCGGCGGCGAGTGCCGGCGCGACCTTGCAGGCGATCTGGTTGATCGGCCAGTTCCAGGGCGTGATCAGTCCGCAGACGCCGACCGGTTCCTTGACGATGTTCGTCGTGCCACGGGTCTCGACGAACTCGTAGTCCTTGAGCACGCCGAGGGCGCCGGCGAAGTGGCCCATGCCGGACGGCGCCTGCGCCGCGTTGGCGAGCCAGGCCGGCGCGCCCATCTCGGCGGAGATCGTTTCGGCCATCTCGCCGATGCGCGCCTTGTAGCCCGCGACGATCCGGCCGAGCAACTCGACCCGCTCTTCGCGGCTCGTCTGGGAGAATGACTCGAAGGCAGCCTGCGCCGCGGCCACCGCGCGGTCCACGTCGGCCGCGCTGCCGAGGCTGATCCGGCCGATCGCCTCTTCCGTCGACGGATCGATCACGTCCATCGTCTTCGGGGTCACAGGGTCGACCCACTCACCGTTGATGTAGAACTGCAGCGCTTCCTTCATGGGGGCGTCTCCTGGTGTGCTGGGTTGGGCGAAACCGCCGTGTCAACTGGCGGTTCGGTCCTGCGCTGGCGGGTGTGGGGCGGTCTTCGCCCACTCGCGGAGCGCGGAGTTGACGGCAGCCGAATCCTTGAACACGGCGGCAACGTCGGGATCGAGAAGCACCACGTTCGTTCCGCGCCGATGGGCCTTGTGGTGCTTTCCTCGAGTGGCTTTCGAGAAGTCGTATTCGGGGCGCATTTCGCCGTCTTCACGTGCCTGACTCATACTGATTTCTTTCGGCTGCTGTCGCTGGTCGGGCACTGAGGAGGCGAATGCGCCGGCCGCGCTCGACGTACGATACCACCAGCAGCCGGTTCCGGTGCGAGTGGCCCAGGCTGAATCGCTATCGATGGCTTCTTGCTGGCTTTGCACTGGCGCGGAGCAAACGCTTGGCCGCCTTCTCGCCGCACTCGGCGCCTACGGCGATGGCGCGGCTCAGGCCAACGCCGTGGAGCACGTTGCCGGCCAGGTAGAAGCCGTCGATGGGGTTCAGGGCCGCTTCGATCCTGGTCACCCGTTGCGGGTGGCCGGGGGCGTACTGGGGGATCGCGTGCGACCAGCGAGCGATGCTGGTGTAGGTCGGCGTGGCGTCGATGTCGACTGTCCGGCGTAGTTCGGCGCGGGTCAGGTTGATCAGATCGGCATCTCCGAGTTCGGCGGCTTCGGTGTCGACGGCGCCTCCGAACATGGAGCGGGCCAGGAATGTGTCGGCCGGACCGCGGCCGCGGAAAGTCGCCGACTCGTACTGGCAGCCGAGCATGCGGATGCCTTCGCCGCGGGCGACGAGGAAACCGTAGGCGGGCTCGATGTGGGTCGCGGCCGAGCCGTCGAAGGCGGTATGCACGACGGCCATGGGAGGTGACTCGATCTGCCGGAGTTCGTCCGCGGCCGCGGACGAGACACCTGCCACGAGATCGGCGGCAGCGGGCAGATCGGCGGCGACGATCACGGCCTCCGCGGCTAGCGGGCCGCCGGCCGAAGTGACGGTGAAGCCGCCGTCGGGTCCGCGCGCAATGGACGTCACCGGGCGATCGCAGCGGACCTCGATGCCCGGCAACCCGGCAGCCGCCCGCGGCAGGGCCGCGATGCCGCGTCGAAAGGTCCGATGCCCGGGAGGTGGCACGCCCCGCCTGCGGCCGGCGCGCGTCGCCTTGAACAGGGAGCCGTGGGCCTGTTCCATCGCCACCAGCCGGGGGAAGGCGGCCGCGGCCGAGAGTCTTCGGGCGTCGCCGGCGAAGATGCCAAGAACCACGGGTGAGATGAGCCGAGCGGCGGCCTGCCGGCCCATGCGGCGGGCGGCGAAGTCGAAGAGCGACTCGTCGGCGTGCGGGCTGGCGTCGCCGCTCGTGGCGGCCGCGTCCCCGAGGCGATCGTCACCGCTTGGCCGGGCTTGCACCAGGGGCTCCATCGCCAGTCGGAAGAGCCCGAGTGGTCCCAGCAGGCCGCTCTTCGCGAAGGCGAGCGGGCTGCGTTGCAGCTCCCGCAGCCTGCCGCCCCGGTAGATGTAGCGCCGGTTCGCAGCCGGTTCCGGCTCGATCACCTCCCCGGCGAGACCGCAGGCGTCGATCATCTCCCGCACCACGGGCTGATCGTCGAGAAAGCCCTGCGGACCGGTCTCGATCAGCAGACCGTCGGCGAACCCGGTCCGCGCCTTGCCGCCGACCTCGGCGTCCGCCTCCAGCACGACGACCTCGAGCGCGGCGCCGGCGCGCTGCGCTTCGGCGGAGGCCTTCCAGGCCGCGGCCAGGCCGGAAGGGCCGCCGCCGACGATGACCAGGCGGCGTGCCGCGGGCGCGTCGCTCGGAGGCAGTTCGTCGGCCACTGCCGGCGGGGCCGGCGTTCGGCCCGCGCCGCCGGCCCCGAGCGGGCGGTTCAGACGTCCTCCGCCTCGGCGTGAACGGCGTCGACCAGGGTCTGCACGGCCCCAAGCGGTGTGTCCGGCAGCACGCCGTGTCCCAGGTTCACGATGTGGCCGCGTCCGGACAGGCTTTCGAGCAGGCGGCCCGTCTCACGCCGGATCGCCTCGTTGCCGGCGAGCAGCACGGTCGGGTCCAGGTTTCCCTGCAGGCACAGCTCCGGTCGTCGTCGGCGGAGCGCGCCGAGGTCCGTGCGCCAGTCGACGCCGAGCGCTTCGCAGGGGAGTTCGGCGTAGTCGTCGACCAACTGGGGCGCGGCGTGGAGGAAGAGGATGCGCGGTACGCCGGCCTCGCCGAGGCGCACGAGGAGGCGTTCCAGGTGAGGTCGCACCCGCTGTCGCCACTTGGCCCGCGGGAACAGCCCGGCCCACGAGTCGAAGACCTGGACGGCGTCGGCGCCGGCCCGGTGCTGGGCGATCAGGTAGCGGGCGCAGAGGCGGCCGAGCCGGTCGAGCAGGGAATCGAAGGCGGCCGGCTCTTCGTACGCGAAGGCTCGCAACAGGGGGAAGTCGCGCACGCCGCGGCCTTGGACCAGGTAGGCGGCCAGGGTGAGCGGCGCGCCGGCGAACCCCAGCAGCGCCTTGCCCGGATCGAGTTCGCGGCGGACGATCCGCTGGGCCGCCGTGACCTCGGGCGCGATCTCGGCCTCGTCGAGGTGGTCCGGATCGGGCAGGGCGGCCACCGCCGCGGCGTCGCGTAGCGGTCGGGCCATCACGGGGCCGGGATCGAACCGGAAGTCGACGCCCAGGGCGGGCAACGGCGACATGATGTCGGCGAAGGTGATCGCGGCGTCAAAGGGGAACCGGCGCAGCGGCATCAGCGTGACGCGAGCCGCCAGTTCCGCGTCGCGGGAGAGGCCGGCGAACCCGTGGCGCTCCTTGAGAGTCCGGTACTCGGGCAGGATGCGCCCCGCCTGGCGCATGATCCACAGCGGTCTTCGCGGCGTGTCCTCGAAACGGAGCGTGCGCAGGAGCAGGCCGCTGTCCGGCTGTGCGGGCGTCGGCGATGCGGCGGTCGAGCTGGCCGCGGATTCGGCGAAGGCAGTCACTTCACGCTGCCCGCCGCGCGGCGGCGCTCCAGCAACTCGGGCGCCGCGGCGGCGAGGAAGGCGTCGACTCCATCCTGGCCGATCTCGGTCGCGACCCCTCGCAGGCCGACGACCGGCAGATGGCTGAGGCGTTTGGCCATCGTCTCGGTCCACCGCCTGAGCGCTTCTCGCTCGGCCTCCGAGAGGCCTTTCAGCTCGCCCTGCAGCAGGCGGTCGAGATTGGCGCCCAGGGAGTCCTGGTACTTCGCGCCGATCGCCCGGATGGCCCCGGCGACGGAGCGGGTCGCCATCGCCTCCCGGTAGGCGTCGAGTTCCTCGTCGATCAGGACGCGGGCTTCGGCGGTGCGATCGCGCCGGTTGCGCAGGGTCTGCTGGGCCAGTTCGTTGATCCGATCCATGCCGATCCGCTCGAGGCCCGCCGCGCCCGTGTCGGTCGGCGGAGCGTCGGCCGGAATCGCCATGTCGATCACGAGAGGGGGAGTGCCCAGTTCGCGTCGGCCGGCCGCGGCCAAGGCGGTCAGACAGCGCCGGTCGACGACGGGTCCGGGCGCGCCAGTCGAGAACAGAACCGCGGACACCGCTGGCGGTCGGGCCCTGAAGGCGTCCAGGCTCATCGTCTCGACGGTCGGCGGTGTAGCGGGAAGCCGTGCTGTTTCCGCGGTCCGCGCGGCGAGTTCTTCGGCCTTTCGGGGAGTGCGGTTGACGAGGATCAGAGGGATGCCGCGGTCGCGCAGGCGTTCCGTGCAGGTCTCGGTCATCGCCGCCACGCCGACCAGGGCGACAGGACCCGCGACTTCCGCCGCGCGGCCGGTCAGCAGGTCGGCCGCGATCTCGGACAGGGAGGTGCGCCCGGCGCCGACGCCGGTTTCGCGGTGGACCCGCTTGCCGGCCCGAAGCGCCGATTCGACCACGCGCCGCAGCTCGGCGTCGACCGTACTGGCGGTCGTCGCCTCGTCGAGAGCGTCCCGGAGCTGTCCCCGGATCTCCCGTTCGCCGGGCTGGGCCGAATCGAGGCCGGACGCCACGAGGTAGAGGTGCTCGACGGCCCCTTCGCCCTCCCAGCTCCGGAACACCCGTCGCGCCGCGCCGGCGCCCGCGACGAGGCGCAGCAGCTCCCGCCGGCAGGAGGCGAGCGTCGCGCCGGGTTCCGCCGAGAAGATGAAAGCGACCCGGTTGCAGGTGGCGAGGTAGATCAACCCCTGGGCGCCGATCCGCTGCTTCAGCCTCCGCGTCTCCGCGGCCCGCCGTTCGTCCGGCACCGTGTATCGCGCGATCTCCTCAGCGCTCGCATAGCGCCAGGTCGCAGCTACGACGCAACAGTTGTCCATCGGGCGATTCTGACGTAGTGCGACCTGTGGATTGTCACGGTTGTGTCTGTGTCGACGATCCACACTCGCGCGCGCCGCTGCGCGGCGGCGCACCCGGTTTCTGCCACTCGCGTGTGTTGCGGAGGATGATGTCGGCGAGAGCGTCGAGGTGGTCGGAGCGGTCGTTGAGGCAGGGGATGTAGCGAAGATTCTGGCCGCCGGACTCTTCGAAGTAGCCGCGGTTCTCGACTTCGATTTCCTCCAGGGTCTCGATGCAGTCGGCCGAGAAGCCAGGGCAGGCGACGTCGACGTTCTTGAGGCCGCTTGCCGGCAGTTCGCGCATCAGGGCATCGGTCTTTGGCCCGATCCACAGTTCGCGGCCGAACTGGGACTGGAACGTGCTGATGACCCGCTCCTCGTCGATCCCGAGTTCCTCGACCAGGAGCCGCGTCGTCTCGAGGCACTGGCACTGGTAGGGGTCGCCGTTGTCGACGTAGCGTTTGGGGACGCCGTGGTAGGAGAGAACGAGACGATCGGGTTCGGTATCTGTCCAAGTCTCCCGGATGCTCGCGGCGAGAGCGCAAAGGAAGCCTGGGTCGTCGTAGTAGCTGTTGATCGTGCGGAGCTCCGGCACCCAGCGCCAGCGCCTGAGTTGCCGGGCGAGCATGTCGATCGTCGAGGCGGTCGTGGCGGCCGAGTACTGGGGGAACAGGGGAAAGAAGAGGAGGCGCGTGCAGCCTTTCCCGCGTAGTTCGGCGAGCGCGTTCCTGATCGAAGGTTCGCCGTACCGCATGCCGAGTGCGACGTGGAACGGGGGTGCGGTTTCACCCTGGTGCTGCCGCAGCCTCGCGGCGATGCCCTCGACCTGGCGCCTGCCGATCGCCAGCAGCGGCGATCCCTCGTCGGTCCAGATCTTCTGGTAGAGCTTCGCGACCCGCTGCGGGCGCGTGGTGAGGACGAACAGGTAGAGGATCGGCAACCACTTCCAGCGCGGCACCTCGGCGATCCGGGTGTCGCTCAGGAACTGCCTGAGGTAGCGGCGCAGGGCCTTTGACGTCGGTGCCGCCGGCGTGCCGACGTTGGCCAGCAGGACGCCGATTGCGCCGCGGTCCGCGTCCGCGGCGACGCGAGGTTCCGGTTCGTAGAGCGATGTCGCGTTGGCCATGATTCGGCGGTCAGATCCAGTCGCGGCGGACCAGGAAGTCCGAAGTCAGCCGCGCTTCCGGGGAGCCCGGTTCGGGTTCGTAGTCGTACCGCCAGGCCGCTAGCGGCGGCAGGGACGCGAGGATCGACTCGGTGCGCGCCCGTGCCTGCAGCCCGTAGCGCGTGCCGCGGTCGTAGACCAGGTTGAACTCGACGTACCGCCCCCGGCGGTAGAGCTGGAAACCGCGCTCGCGCTCGCCGTATTGCATGTCCTTGCGGCGGTTCAGGATCGGCAGGTAGGCGGGCAGGAAGTGGTCGCCGATGCTGCGCGCGAAGGCGAAACAGCGCCCGAACCGGTCGAGTTCGTCCGGCTGCTCGAGCTGGTTCAGATCGTCGAAGAAGAGGCCGCCGACGCCCCGCATCTCCTGGCGGTGGGGGAGGTAGAAGTAGTCGTCGCAGGCGGCCTTGTAGCGGCTGTAGAGATCATCGCCGAACGGTGCGCAGGCCTCGACCGCGGTGCGGTGCCAGTGGACGGCGTCCTCCTCGAAGCCGTAGTAGGGCGTCAGGTCGAAGCCGCCCCCGAACCACCAGCCCTCCTCGTCCGCGTCGTCGCGGCTCGGGTTTCCAGGGTCCTGGGGCGGATGGGCGATGAAGAAGCGGATGTTCGCGTGGCTGGTCGGAGCGTACGGGTTGCGGGGATGGACGATCAGGGAGACGGATATCGCCTCGAAGCTGCGTCCGGCAAGCTCCGGGCGCCGCTCGGTGGCGGCGAGGGGCAGAGACTCCCCGCGGGAGTGGCTGAAGTTGACCGCCGCTTTCTCGATCACCTCGCCGTCGGTGAGCACGCGCGGCCGGGCGACGCCGCCCCGTTCGTTCCGGAGCTCCCGGGCGTCGAACGCGCCGCCGTCCACCTCGACCAGGGCGCCACAGATCCGGTCCTGGAGTTCCCGGAAGTAGGCGGCGACCGTCTGGGCGCTGGGCTCGCTTGCCGCCGGCGGAGAAGTCACGGCGCCGGAATCTCCGCCAGTGCCTCGCCGACGGCGGTCGCGAAACCCGCGAGTGCTTCCTCGTCGTGCGCCAGGGACAGGAAGCCGACCTCGTAGGCGGAGGGAGCGAGCATGTAGCCGCGGTCGAGCAGCCCCTGGTGGAGCAGGCCGAAGATCTCCGCCGTATTCGGGTGGAATCGGTCGACCCGGCGCGGCAGTTCGCCGTCGCCATAGGCAAGCCAGAAGATCGAACCGCAACGGATCAGCCGGTAGGGGTGCGCGCTCGCTTCGAGCACGGGGCCGAGTTCCTGATCGAGGAACGCTCCGAGAGCGTCCATTTGAGCCCATCCGTCGTTGGCCCGGAGCTCGTGGAGAGTGGCGAGCCCGGCGGCGACCGCGAGGGGGTTCCCGGACAGGGTGCCGGCCTGGTAGACCGGGCCGAGGGGCGAGAGCTGATCCATCCACCGCGCCGGTCCGCCATAGGCGCCGACCGGCAGACCGCCGCCGATCACCTTGCCCAGGGTATAGAGGTCGGGTTCGATCCCGAGCCCCGCGCCGACGGTGACGCCGGGTACCCGGAAGCCGCTCAGGACTTCGTCGAGGATCAGAAGGGCTCCGTGGTCGGTACACAGGCGGCGCAGTCGCTCGAGGTACTCGGGACGCTGCACCAGCAGGCCGTTGTTCGCGGGCAGCGGTTCGATGATCGCGGCCGCCAGGTTGCCGCCGTGGCGGCGGAAGGCCTGCTCCAGCGCGTCTTCGTCGTCGAGCGGCAGGACGATCGTGTCGCGGGCAGTCGCAGCGGGAATCCCCGCGCTCGACGCGATCCCGAAGGTGGCCAGGCCGCTTCCCGCCTCGACCAGGAGGGCGTCGACATGGCCGTGGTAGCAGCCCTCGAACTTCAGCACGAGGTCGCGGCCGGTGCAGCCGCGGGCGAGCCGGATCGCCGACTGGGTTGCCTCGGTGCCCGAGTTGACGAAGCGGATCTTCTCGATGCCGGGTACGAGTTGCTTGACCGTCCGCGCGAGTTCGACCTCGCCTTCGTGGGGCGCGGCGAACGACGTGCCGCGCGCGGCGGCTTCCCGCACCGCCTCGACGACCGCGGGATGGCTGTGGCCCAGGACGAGGGGACCGAACGAGCCGATGAAGTCGACGTAGCGCCGGCCGTCGACGGAGCGCATCGTCGCGCCCTCCGCGTCGGCGATGAAGGGCGGCGTGCCGCCGACGGCCCGGTAGGCGCGGACCGGGCTGTTTACGCCACCGACGAGGTGTCGCTGCGCCTCGGTCCAGAGTTGCTCACTGGTTCTACCGGCACTCATTCGGATGCCTCCGCGCTCGGGTCGCTGCTTGCTTCTTCCCGCCCGTTCACTTCTTCGTTCCAGAGGCGCTCGATGCCGGCGGCGGTCGGTTCCTGTGCGCACTTCACGTTGCCGGCTCCAGCACTCCGTAGGGCAGCGGCCGTGGTCGTCCCGATCGCCCAGCAGCTTCCCGGCCAGTCCAGGCCCGAGGCCGCGAAGGCGGCGACGGCCGATGGAGCCGTGAAGAGTACGCGCGCCCTCCCGGCTTGCCAACCCCCGGGCCAGGCGAGGTCCGGCGCCGGGTCGACGGTGTAGGCCTCCCAGGCAACGACTTCGCGACCGGCGGCTTCGAGCGTCTCGACCAACGCCCGGCCGCCACGGGCCGAATGCGGCACGAGGAGGAGGCATCGGCGATCGAGGACGCGGGTCACGTAGTCCGCAAGGCCGCGGCCGTCCGCGGCTCGCGCCGCCAGGTTCGGCGGTACGCCGGCGGCCAGCAGAGCGCGGGCCGTGCCCTCGCCGAGGGCGCACCAGGGAAGGCGTCCCCAGATCGGCTCGCGCGCGGCCCGCTCCGTCACGACGCGGGCGGCGGTCGGGGAGGAGACGAGCAGCCAGGGCCACTGCCGGCGCGGGCGGTCGAGGTCGACGCGGTCGGCGGGCCAGGGAACGTCGAAGACATCGACGGCGGTCGCCGGCAGAGCCGCGACCCGGACGGCCGGGTCGAGCCGGCAGGTCAGGCGCCGTACGGCGGACGCGGCGGAGGTCACGATGAGATCCGGCGTGCGAACCAGCCCCGCACTGGGTGCGCCGGTGCCCGCTGTAGGGATCGGCCCCCCACTGGGTGCGCCGGCCTGCCATCCGTGCGCCCGATGACGGGCGCGCGGACTGGTTCGCGGGTGGCGCGGACTCGCGCCACCCGGGTTCCGGCCGGCTGCCGCCGCAGGCGGCGGGAAAGACGCGCCGGCCGGGAGGCCGGCATCCGATCTGGCCAGACCCAGCTCGATCCGCGCGGCCAGCTCGTCAAGATCGATGCCGCCATCACCATCCGTTGCCGAAGCCGCGACGCGGGTCGCGAGCGGCGAATCGCCGGCGCCGGCCGCTTCCCGCCAGTCATCCGGCGCGATGGCGACATGGATCGCTCGGAGCGGGGAGTGCCTGGACGTACTTCCGTGGACCTCCGCCCATGCCCCGAACGGGCGCAGGCAGCCGCCGCCGAGCCGCCCCAGCAACGAGCGCTCGGCAAGCACCGCGGCGCGGGTCGGAAGATGGTCGAGGTGGACCATGGCCGGGTGCCCGTCGAGGCGGCCGCCGCGGAGGACCTGCACCGCCAGAGCCCCCTGCCCGGGAGCGCACGGCCAGGTTCTCAGGTCGAGCCGGAAGCCGCGGAGCGCCGCCGCGGACGCTTCGGGTTCGGCGTTTCGGGACAGGCGCAGGACGCCCGCTTCGGCCGCCAGCAGAGCGTCGATCGCGCCACTCTGGAGCCACTCCAGCCGGCGGCCCACCGAGCCGCGGACCGCGCAGCAGACGAGGTCCGGCCGCAAAGCGAGGGCGCCGGCCTGCCGCCTCGGGGACGACGTGCCCAGCCGCGCCCCGGCCGGCAGGACGGCGAACGCCTCGGTCGCGGACGGCTCGCGGCTGGCGCCAGCTTCGCCGTCATCCTCGAGCATCTCAGCCAGCGGGGAGGCTCGCGTCGCCTTCACGCCGGGTGCGAGCAGCAGCAGGTCGAACGGCCGCTCCCGCTCCGGCACCGCGGCGATCACGAGCCCCGGTTCGTCGTCGACGGGCAGATCCTTCAGCGAGTGGACGACCAGGTCGACCGTGCCGTCGCGAAGCGCCGCGCTCAGCTCGCCGGTGAATACGCCCTTGGACTGAGCGAAACTGCCGCCGAGGCTGCGATCGCCTTGCGACGACATGGCCTTGATGTCCGTCTGGACGCCGAACTGCCGCAACCGTCCCGCCACCAGGGCCGCCTGGATCCTCGCCAGTGGCGTTGCCCGGGTGCCGATGACGATCAGGGTCATGGGCAGAGGATACGCCGCCCCGTCAGTCCAATAGAGTTGCCGGCGTTGCCCCTGCCGCACGGCGGGCCGAATCCGTGGAGGTTTGCACCATGTTGTCTTGTTCGCTCCGTTTTCGCGCTTCGTCCTTCTTGTCCCTTGTTGCCGCCGGCGCAGTCCTTCTTCTGGCCGGCTGCGCGGGCGAAGAGCGCCCGACGGCGGCCGAGTTCACGACGGCGGCCGAGGAGACGCTCATCGAGCATTACTACGACGGCAGCCGCGCGGCATGGGTGCAGTCGACGTACATCAACGAGGACACGACCGCCCTGGCGGCCCGTTTCGGAGCGGAGGCGCTGACCCGCGCGATCGACTTCGCGCAGGAGGCGGCGACCTACGACGCGGCGTTGGAGGCGGACGAGGTGGCGCGCAAGCTCGACCTGCTGCGGGGCGGACTGACCCTGGCCGCGCCGGCCGACGAGGCGAAGATCGAGGAACTGAGCCGGATCGCGACCCGGATGGAGGCCACGTACGGATCGGGCAAGCACTGCCCGGATGGCCCGGACACGGACACCTGCCGATCCCTTGGCGACCTGGAGAACGTGATCGACAACAGCCGCGACGCCGATGCGCTGCTCGACGCGTGGGAGGGTTGGCGAACGATCTCGCCGCCGATGCGCGCCGATTACCAGCGCTTCGTGGAACTCTCGAACGAGGGCGCGCGGGAACTCGGGTTCGCCGACACCGGCGCCATGTGGCGTTCGAAGTACGACATGCCGCCCGATGACTTCGCGGCCGAGGTCGACCGGCTCTGGGACCAGGTCAAGCCGCTCTACGACGACCTGCAGTGCCATGTCCGGGCGGAACTCTCGGATCACCACGGAACGGACGTCGTCGATCCCGCGGGCCCGATCCCGGCCCACGTCCTCGGCAACATGTGGGCGCAGAGCTGGTCCAACGTCTACGACCTGGTGGCGCCCCCGGCCGCGGCCCCGGGTTACGACCTGACCGAGATCCTCCAGAGTCGGGGCACCTCCGAGGTCGAGATGGTCGAGATGGCCGAGGGCTTCTTCACCTCGCTGGGCATGGAGTCGTTGCCGGGCACGTTCTGGACGCGTTCCCAGTTCCTGAAGCCGCGCGACCGGGAGGTCGTATGCCACGCGAGCGCCTGGCAGCTCGACCTGGACGAGGACGTGCGGATCAAGATGTGCATCGACATCAACGCCGAGGACTTCTCGACGATCCACCACGAACTCGGCCACAGCTACTACCAGCTCGGCTACCGGGACCGGGCGCCGCTGTTCCGTGACAGTGCCAACGACGGCTTCCACGAGGCCCTGGGAGATGTGATCGCCCTCTCGGTAACCCCGGGCTACCTGGTGGACATCGGGCTGCTCGATGAAGAACCCTCCGCGGACGCCGACCTCGGCCTGCTGATGCGCATGGCGCTCGACAAGGTGGCCTTCCTGCCGTTCGGTCTGCTGATCGATCGCTGGCGCTGGGCCGTGTTCTCGGGTGATGTGCCGCCGGAGGAGTACAACGCCGCCTGGTGGCGCCTGCGCGAGCAGTACCAGGGCGTCGGCGCCCCGAGCGAACGGACCGAGGAGCACTTCGATCCCGGCGCCAAGTACCACGTGCCGGGCAACACGCCCTACACCCGCTACTTCCTGGCCCACATCCTCCAGTTCCAGTTGCACCGCGACCTGTGCGAGGCGATCGGCTACGAGGGGCCGCTCAACCGCTGCTCGATCTACGGCAACGAGGAGGCCGGGAGGCGTCTGAGCGAGATGATGGCGATGGGCCTCAGCCGTCCGTGGCCGGATGCGCTGGAAGCGGCCACCGGCAGCCGCGAGATGGACGCGACGGCGATCCTCGACTACTTCGCGCCGCTCGCCGAGTGGCTGAAGGAGCAGAACGAGGGCCGGGCCTGCGGCTGGAGCTAGCTTGCTGATCGCCACCTGGAACATCAACGGTTTGGGCGCCCGGTTCGACTTCCTCGTCCACTGGCTCAAGGCGCGGCAGCCGGACGTCGTCGGCCTCCAGGAGTTGAAGGCGACCGAGGAGCACTTCCCCGGGCAGGCGCTCGAGGAACTCGGCTATCAGGCCGCCGTGTGCGGCCAGAAGGCTTGGAACGGTGTCGCGGTGCTCTCGCGCCATCCGATCGAGGAGGTCCAGTCAGGCTTGCCCGGCGAGGAGGAGGCCGGCGCCCGCCTGATCCGGGTGCGGACGGCCGGCCTCGACTTCACGACCGTCTACTGCCCGAACGGTAAGGACATCGATCACCTGGACTATCCGCGCAAGCTGGCGTGGTTCGACTCGCTTCGCGGCTACTTTATGGACTCGCTCGGCGCCGACGAGCCGGCGGTTCTCTGCGGCGACTTCAACATCGCGCCGACCGGGCTCGACACACACGACGAAGAGCGTCTTGCCGGCGGCATCCACCACACGGAGGCGGAGCGCGAGCGGTTCGAGGCGCTCCTGGGTCTGGGGTTCGTCGACCTGTTCCGGGAACACCATCCGGACACGGTCAAGTTCTCCTGGTGGGACTACCGCTTCGGCGCTTTCCACCGGAACCTCGGCCTGCGGATCGACTTCCTGCTGGCGACCGAAGCGGTCCGGGCCCGGGTGGAGCATGTCGAGACGGATCGGGACTACCGCAAGAAGAAGGAAGGCCTGATCGCCTCGGACCACGCACCGGTGCTGGCCCGGTTGGCTGAGTAGTTGGGCGTGGGCGGCTCTACCCGGCTACCCGCTTCGGCGTCTCGAACCAGGCCAACCTGCCGCGATAGGGCTCAACCTCGCTCCACGAGTCGATATCCAGATGGATGCATGCCAGGGCGGCAGTGACGAAGCGGGGCGGATCGTCGCCGGTCAGCCGGCGGACAAGCTCGGCGCAGGTGGGTTGGTGGCCGACGAGAAGGAGGGAGTTCGCATCGTCAGGCTGCTCGCGCAGAAGGTCGATGGCGGACCCGGGCGACGCCAGGTACAGAGCCGGCTCCAGGATCGTCGTCCGGTTCCAGTTGCCGGCGGCGACCGCCAGCTCGATCGTCTGCCGGGTACGCAGGGCGGACGAACAGAGGATACGGTCGGGCGGTTCCCGTCGTTCGGCGAGAAGCCGCCCCATCGTCCTCGCGGCCGCGATGCCGCGCGGATTCAGGGGCCGATCGTGGTCCGCGCCGTAGGTTGCGCTCCAGTCCGACTTGGCGTGACGAAGAACGTACAGAATTCGCACTGTTGGGGAGTGACGGTAACAGGAGTGTGAGGTGGCGCTCCGGCTGTGTGTTGAACACGCGGTCCGGGGACCAGCGGGGCTGTCTCGTGAACCGTTGTGCGCGTGTGTCATGGACACACGGTCCGGGGACCGGCGGGCCGTCTCGTGAACGGTTGTGCGCGTGTGTCATTCTCGGAGCATGGTGAGGAGGGATGCGATGCCCCTGGCGGCCGCGGTCGCCGTCTGCGTAGTGTTTCTTGGCGCTGCAGCCGCGGGTCAAGGTGCTTCGCCTGCGTCCGAGAGGGCCGCACTCAACCTGGAGAGCTTCGATTTCGCCTGGCGGAAGATCGCCGAGACCTTCTGGGAGGAGGAGATGGGCGGCGTCGACTGGCGGGCCGTGCGCGACGAACTGAGACCGCGAGCGCGGGATGCGGCCGACGCCCGGGAACTGCGAAACGTGATCCAGGAAATGCTGGCGCGGCTTGGGCAGTCTCACTTCGGCGTCCTGCCGGGAGCCGGGTCGGGGGACCGTGGCGATGAGCCGGCTGAAAGCACCAGCGGCGACGGCGCCTGCACTCCGGCGCTGATGAGGACCGTCGGTGGCGGGGGTGGTTCATCCGCATCGGATGCGGGGCCCGGATTCGAGGTCCGTTTCGCAGATCACGTCGCGGTCGTCAGCCGGGTCGAAGCGGATTCGGCGGCTGGCCGCAATGGCTTGATGGCAGGCGCTGAAATCGTACGGATCGGCGACCAGATTCTCGCGTCTCTTTCCCGCTGCTTCGAGTTGGAGTCCCTCGATCCGCGGGTGGCCGACATGGTGCGAGCGCGCGCCGTCGACGGTCTGCTGTTCGGAGCGCCCGGCGATCCCGTGCAGGTGGAACTCGCGGATGGCGCCGGCGAGCGGTTCGTGCTCGAGCTGGACCGGGCCCACCGTCCGGGCGCGGTCGAGATCGGATTCGGCAATTTGCCGCCGATGCAGTACCTTTTCGAGACCGAGGAAGTGGGCACGGCGACGGGCGGACGAGTCCTCGTGGTCCGCTTCAACGTCTGGATGATCCCCGTGGTCAAAGCGTTCGAGGCGGCTCTCTATGAAGACCCGGCCGGCGCCTCGGGGTTCGATGGTCTGGTGATCGATCTGCGCGGCAATCCCGGCGGAATTGCCGGCACCGCGGTAGGGGTTGGGGGCTACCTGCTGGACGAGCAGGTCGACGTGGGCCGGATGCTGCACCGGGGATCGGACCTGAAGCTGCTGGTCAACCCGCGGCGGGTCTCGCGCAGCAACGAGAGAATCGAGGGGTTCAAGGGGCCGGTTGCAGTGATCATCGACGGCGGCAGCGCGAGCACCAGCGAGATCTTCGCCGCCGGCCTTCAGGACCATGGCCGGGCGCGGTTGTTCGGTGAGCCCTCGGCGGCGGCGGCGCTGCCGGCGGTGATCGAGCGGATGCCGAACGGCGATCTGCTGATGCACGCGATCGCGGACTTCGTTCGCCCGAGCGGCGAGCGGGTCGAAGGCCGGCCGGTCGTCCCGGATTCGCTGGTTCCTTTCACACGGGAGGGTCTGCTCGCCGGCAGGGACGAACCGCGGGAGGCGGCCCTGGCATGGGTCGCTTCGGAGCTGGAATGAACAACAGTCCTTGGAGCGAGGGATTGGGTCTCTGGAGTGACGGAGTCAGTTTCGGCCGGTTCGGCGCCGAGGGGGCTCTCGGACCGCCCTGGCTGTGGGTCGTGGCGGGGTTGCTGCTACTGCTGCTTGGCCGGCAGCTCTACACGGCGCTCCTGGGGTTGCTCGGTTTCTTCGTCAGCTACGGCATGCTCTCCGACGTGGCGACCCTGCCCAGCGACCTGCGCCTGGGGGTAGCGGTGGGAATCGGAGTCGTCAGCGCCTTGCTCGCCTTCGTCGTGCGCAAGGTCGCCGTCGCACTTGCCGGGGCGATGCTGGGCGCCGGCGCGGCGCTTTGGGCGGCCGGCTTCTACGGCCTGCAGTCACAGGTCCTGTGGTGGATCGTGACCGCGGCCGCGGCCCTTGTGGGAGCGTGGCTCCTGCGTCAGGTCTTCGAGACGGCGCTCATCGTGGTCTCGTCGTTCATCGGCGCGCTGCTCATCATGGCGGCCGTGGGTCTGGAGGGGTTGCCGGCCCACGCCGGCGTCGCCGTGCTGATCGTGGCTGGGGTCGCATTCCAGATGCGGAGTCGTCGCGGGGACGAACGCGGCGCGAAGAGGAAGTCGGCGAAGTAGGGGTACGAGATGCCGTATCGGCCGGGTCAGCGTCGGGGTTGGTATGACGCCGTCATGCGAGCGTCGCTGGTGTGGGTCCTGGTGGCTGCGTTGCCGGAGGCCGCGAGCGCCCTCCAGGACGAATCGTCGACGGGGCTCTGCGTGGCGGATGCGACGACCCTGTGCCTGAACGAGGATCGGTTCCGCGTCGTCGCCCACTGGGAGACGGCGGATGGCCGCGCCGGTACCGGTGAGGCAGTGGAGCTGACTGGAGACACCGGCTATTTCTGGTTCTTCAGCGAGAACAACGTTGAGGTCGTGATCAAGGTGCTGAACGGCTGCGCCATCGGCGACGGCGCCTACTGGGTGTTCATCGGCGGCTTGACCGACGTCCGGGTCGAACTCGAAGTCGAGGACGTCGAGGCCGACGAGTCCGAGACGTACCTCAACGAGGCCGGGACGCTGTTCAAGCCGGTAACCGACACCGAGGCGTTCTCCACCTGCGATTGAGGTTCACCCGCCGGACCCCCGGGCCGGCTGGCGGTCGTCGGTCGTTTGGGCGGAATGCTGGCCTCTCGCCTCGCCGACGCTCGTGCTCAACTGTTCGAGGTCGTGAGAGCGAGTGTTCCCGGGCCGGTTGCGGTGACGGTTCTGGCGGCTGCTGGCAGGAGGACGGCTTGGCCTGGGCCTGGTGTCTCGGTTCCAGAGTGGTTGTGGACTCCAATCTTCCCCTTGAGTGCGAGGGCGATTCGGGCGCGACCGTCGGGGTTCAGTGGCGCCTTGTCAGTGCCGTCGATCTGCAGGACGTCCAGACGGAAGTCCTCGGCCGGCGGCTGGAAGCAGGTCCGTGTGCCCCAGGGCCGTTCGTCGACTCGGGGCGCCAGCGGGGCGCCTGCTGAGGCTTCGTAGACGAGGATGTCGAGCAGTTCTTCGGCATCGATGCGCTTGGAGGTCAGGCCGAGGCGGAGGACGTTGTCGGAGTTCGCCATGACCTCGATCGCGGAGCCTTCCAGGTAGCTGTGCGGAACGCCCGGTCCGGTGAACAGGGCTTCGCCGGGTTCGAGGTGGACGAGACGGAGGAAGAGCGGCGCCGTGACCAGGGGGTCGTCCGGGTGGTGTGTGGCGATGCGAACGATCCAGAGCATCGCGTCCCGGCAATCGGCGTCGCCCTCGGTCGAGGCACGATGGGCTGCATCGACGGCGTTGGAGGCGAGGCCGGTTCCGGTGTGGCGTTGTAGCGATTCGAGCAACGGGCGGTAGGCGGCGGCGCCCTCGGACTCGAGGCGCCGGCCGCTCGACTCGAGTTGCTCGAGGCCGAGGGCGGCGAGGAGTCGGGCTGCCTCGGCGGCGGGCCGGAAGCCGGACAGGGCGGAGAAGGGCGTCAGGGCGTAGAGCAGTTCGGGCTTGTGGTTCGGGTCGCGGTATGTGCGGTTCGCCGCCGGGGTGCCTGGGGAGGCGGATGCGGCGCCCCTGGTCTCGCGGTCGAAGCCGGCCTCGGCCTGCTCGCGGTTCGGGTGAGTTTGGATCGAGAGGGGCCTTGCGGCGGAGAGGATCTTGGTCAGAAAGGGCAGAGCGTCGCCGCTTGCGCCGGGGCCGAGCATCTCGCTGCGGCGGTCGGCCACGAGCCGGTCGAGGGGTACCGGCCGGCCGGCATCGCCCGGCTCGTTGGCAGAACCGGCTTCGAGCACGACGCCGGCCGGTGCGTCGGCGTGGGCGCCGAACCACATTTCGGCTTCTGGCCGGCCTGCGGGTTCGCGGCCGCAGAGGCGCGGGATGAAGTCGCGGGTACCCCAGTCGTAGTGACGGACCTGGGGGACGAGCCGCAGGGGTCGGTCGAGCGGCGCCTTCACTGCGTCGTTGCGACCCATGACAGGGCGTCGTCTTCCGTGTCGATGTCGAGGAGTGGCGCCTCCGTCTCAAGGTCCACTTCGATGACGTGCGCTGCCAGTTCCCGGAGCAGGGGGCGTGCGCCTTCGTCGCCCCGGAGGCGATTCAGGTGGCCGAACCACGAGCGGCCGAAGGTGACCGGGGCGCCGCGCCGGTCGCGGTACGAGGGCACGACGATCGAATCGGGCCCGTCGAATTCGCCGAGCAACCGGTCGATGATCGCCGCGTCGAGCGCGGGCTGGTCGACGGGCAGGAACATCGCGCCCTCGGCGCGGTCCGATACGCGGGCGATGCCGCAACGGACCGATCCGCTCTGACCGTCCCTGTAGGCGGGGTTGTGGACCAACAGGAGGTCGAGGTCGTCCACTTCTTCCTTGACCTCCCGTTCCGCGTGGCCGGTGACCAGGATGACCTCCGTGAGGCCGGCCGCGAGCGCCGCCCGGCAAGTGCGCCGGACGAGAGTCTCGCCGCCGATCCGGTAGAGCTGTTTCGGTCTTGTCGCACCGGCGACGTTCTTCCCGGGAACGCGCGCATCCTCCCCGCATGCGGACTCGAACCGGGTCGAGAGGCCTGCCGCGAGAACCACACCGGAAACCGGGCCGGTCATCGTTCACCGGCCGGCAACTGGCCGCTGCGCACCGCGACCAGTTCGGCGGCGATCGCCAAGGCTATCTCCTCCGGCTTGCGGCCGCCGAGGTCGAGGCCGATCGGGGCGTGGATTCTGTCGATCAGCTCCGAGGCCAGGCCGGCTTCGCGAAGTGCCGCGACCCGCTTCGCGTGGGTGCGCGAGGAGCCCAGAGCGCCGACGTAGCGGACTCCCGCTTCGAGCGCGACCTGGAGCGCCGGGTTGTCGAGCTTCTCGTCGTGGGTGAGGAAGACGCAGAACGTGTTGGCGTGCAGCGTGGTCCGGGCCAGGTACTCGGCCGGCCACTCGACGATCAGTTCGTCGGCGTGGGGAAAGCGCTCGGCGGTGGCGAAGGCGGAGCGCGCGTCGACGATCACGGTGCGGAATCCGAGCTGCCGGGCGAAGTGGACCAGGTGGATCGCGACGTGGACCGCCCCGACGATGAACAACTGGGGCAGCGGCTCGAAGTTCTCGACGAACACCTCCGTGCCGTCGATCTTGCGGAGGCCCGTGGCCGGGAGATCCTGACCCGTTGCCAGAGTCGTGGCGGCCCGATCGAGGTCCGGGGAGCGGAGCGTTCCCTCCGTGCGGCCGTCGTGCCACACGAGAAGGCGCGAGCCAAGTGCGTCGTCGTCGGCTCGGGTGAACGCGACCAGCCGCTCGCCGGCCAGCAGGGACCGGCGCAGGGACTCGAACCGGGAACTCATCGGCGGCAGCCGGGCGGCCTCAGGCGTCGAGGCGCTCGACCAGGACTTCGACTTCGCCGCCGCAGGTGAGCCCGACGGACCACGCCTGCTCGTCGGAGATGCCGTAGAGGAGCCGTTTCGGTAGGCCGTTCTCCAGCACCGACTGGGCCTCCTGGATCACCGCGCCTTCGATGCAGCCGCCGCTGACCGAGCCGCTGATGCCGCCCGCGTCGGAGACGGCCATCTTCGAACCCAGTGGCCGGGGCGACGAGCCAACGGTGCGGATCACGGTGGCAACGGCGACCTTGCGGCCATCGGCACGCCAGCGATCCACGTCGGGGAGGATGTCGAGCACGGCCGCGATTGTACCGGCGAGCAGCCGGCTGCGGGGCTATAGTGACTTCAGGAGGTAGTGGACGATGACGTTGCGGCAGCCTTGGTCCCGGGTGGTTATAGCGACCGTGGGGTTGCTGGCGGTGTTCCTGGCCGGTTGCAACGTGCGTGTGGGTGACGGCACGGCGGAGGCCGAGCCCGAGCCGGTTCCGGTGACCGCCCGCAGCCAGCCCGGTACCGGGATGGGGCTCTACGAACCGGAGCAGCACGAGCTGTACGACGGCCGGTTCGTGATCACCGGCACGAACGTCCACCAGGTCGGCCGCCTGGACGACGAATCGCCCTGGGACCACATGGGCGACGACGCCAGCAACGTGGCGCCGGTGGGCGGCGAGATCACGATCGACGTCGACGAGATCGCAAACACCGGGTCGTTCCGCGCCGAGCTGCAGCTCCCCGAGGGCGACTACGTGGTGGAACTCGACCGGTTCCACGAGTTCTCGCCCTGCCAGGACGGGGGCATCGCGGCCTACCTGTTCGAGCATGGCGATGCCGGCTGCGGCGACTCGAACTGGCCGAAGAGCCTGCTCTACGTCGCCGGTTGGGGCTACGGCCGCGGCACCCTGAACGGCGAAGAGTTGTACAGCGACTACCAGATCCACTTCATGGTCACGCAAGGCATGCGCGACCGCGAGACCCTGCAGGTGCAACTCCAGCCGTCCGAGGGCCCGGCCGGGGCCGTGAACCCGGCGGCGCAGCAACTGGACTTCTACATTCGCAGCCCTGAGAACAACGACGCGAACCACCCCAACCGCGAAGTCTTCGACCACTTCTTCGCGATGGCGGTGACCTGGCAGTAGCGGCTGCGCGTCGGCTGGAGCGGCGGCGAGTCGGCGGCGATTGCACACGCCCGGCCGGAGAGCGGAGGGGAGGGTCCCAGCGGTCGCTCACGCTTCGGAGGTTGATGAGAAGTGGGCGCTCGCTCCACTACGCTCGCTCCGGTTCGTTGTCGGTTGTTGTGAGGTCGTTGGGCGTTGCTCGCTTCGAGGCCGCTGGGACTCTCCCCTCCGCTCCCCGACCGGGCTGGATGTCGTCGGGCTGGCCGCAGACTGCCGTCATCTGATCAGGGGAAGCGGGCAGTGCTGTCGTTATCTGAGACAATCCGCCGCTACGTGAGCCGTCTCGTTTCTTTCGTCGCCCTCGCTATGAGCCTCCCCGCCATGACCGCGGCTGCGGAGGTGCGGCTACTCGATACGCCTGCGGCGGAGAAGAGCAGTAGCTACTCCCTTACGGCGGCGCGGGGTGGCGTTGTGTTTCTGAGCTGGGTTGAGGCTCTGGAGGGGGGCGGCCACGCGCTGCGGTTTGCCGAGTTGGTTGGGGATGAATGGAGCGACGCGGCGACGATTGCGGCGGGCGAGAACTGGTTCGTGAACTGGATCGACCATCCGGCCGTTGTGCCGCTGGGCGGCGACCGGCTGGCCGCGCACTGGCTGGTTCACGACGAGGACCGGCAGGGCGACTACGGCTACGGCATCCGGTTGGTGTTCTCGGATGACCGGGGGGCGAGTTGGCGAGAGGTGTTCGAGGCGAGTGGTGAAGGTGTGGACGGCTACGCGGGCTTTGTGGCGTACGCCGGAGTCGGGGACGACTTCGAGGTGGCCTATCTGTCGACAGTCGGCGACGACCTGGCGGCGAAGGAAACCACCGACACGCCGGTGCCGGCCGGCGACGGGCACGGCGAAGTGGAGCCGCGGATGACTCTTCGTTCCGCGCGTTTTGACTTGGGAGGCGCCTTGAAGAGCGACCGGGAAGTTGACGCCGACGTTTGCAGTTGCTGCACGACGGCCATGGCGGCGACTCCGGGCAACCTCTTCCTGGCTTTCCGCGACCGCCGGGAGGGCGAGTTCCGGGACATTTCGTTTGTTCGGCTCGAGAACCAAAGGTGGAGCAATCCGAAACTGGTTCACCGGGACGGCTGGCACATCCGCGGGTGTCCGACGAACGGCCCGGCGCTGGCTTCGGGCCAAGCGGGCCCGGCAGTTGCCTGGTTCACTGCGGCCGGCGGCGAGTCGAAGGTGCTGGCGGCGTTCTGGAACACGAAAGAGCAGCGATTCGACGAACCGATCCGAATCGACGACGGCTCCCCACGCGGCTGGGCCGGTGTTGTCGTCCTCGGGGATGGCAGCGTGGCGGTCAGTTGGGTCGAACGGGCGGAAACCGGCGCTGAACTGCGGGTCCGTCGGGTATCCAGGGATGGGGGCACGGGCAATTCGGTCACCGTGGCACCCGCGCCTGCCGGCCGCAGTGCCGTCGGCGTCCCCAAGATCGTTCGCGACGGCGACAGCCTGATCCTCGCCTGGCGCGACGGCGGTGTGCGCGCTGCTCTGATATCCGCGTCGGATCTGGACTAGCCCGACACCGTCCAGCCGGTCCGGGGCCGAGGGAGAGGGTCCCAGCGGACTCGGAGCGAGCGACGCCCGAGGACCGTTCATGAACCGAAACCTACCGGAGCGAGCGTAGTGGAGTGAGCGCCGAACGCCCCAGTTTCCTACCAAGCGCGAACGGCCGCTGGGACCCTCTCCCTCGGCCCCGGACCGGCGGGTGCCGCCACCGCTAGTCGCCGCCGGCACCAGCCCCGGTCGCGGCCGTGACCGCCGCCGTGTGCTCCTCGTAGTCCTCTTCCGACAGGAAGACGAAATTCGTCCAGCCGATCGCCATGTCGTCGATCGTTCGGTTGCCCCAGCCGACCCAGGCGGTCGGGTCGGGGTTGTAGGGGTTGTTCTCCGAGTTGTCGTGGTACGAGGTCACGTGGAGGACCGTGCCGGCGGGGAACACCGGCGGGTTCTTGTAGGGATAGGCGATCTGCCAGTTGAAGTCGTAGTTCTGGATGCGCGTGAGCAGTTCGCGGCCGCCGTCGGTGTGGATCGCTTCGAGTTCCATCGCCTTGCCGCGGTAGTGCATGTGGGCCTGGAAGCTGATCAACTGGATCGGGCGGTCGAGCACGCGGTAGCCGTCGTGACGGACGTTGTCGGCGCCGGGCGGAATGGACAGCTCGTTGTTGCGCCAGCCGGTGCTGCTGGGCAGGCCGGCGAACAGCCGGGTGGAGACGATGCGGTGCTTGGGGACCACGCCGCGGGGATAGAAGCCGAAGCCGATCCGCTGCCGGTCGCGGATCTCCTCGCCGACCGAGTGGTAGTGCCCGCTGAAGCGGATGACCGAGCCGGCCATCAGCAGCTTGCCGGTGTTCTCGGAATAGATGTCGCCCGTGTTGCCGACCGCGTACTCAATCAGCAGCGACCCGACAGGGTTGCCCTCGCGGTCGCGGCGGTTGGGGTCGTCGTCCCGCTCGAAGAAGTCCTCTCCCACGTAGTCCGCGTCGTCCTGGATCGCGTAGACCATCGTGTGATGGACGGTCCGGCGGCCCGCCTTGCTGGGCTTGACCTCGATCCAGCGGATGTAGCGGTCCTCGGTGAGGCCGGTTTCGGCGAGGAAGCTGACGAACAGGTCGGGACCCTCCGGAGGAACGACCATGTCCTCCTGCATTTCGACGACCAGGTCGGGCTCGCCGTACTCCCATGCGTCGCCGTCGGGGAAGTCGATCGGCGCAGGCAGGTCGGCCGGGTTGCCGCGCGGTGACCCCGCGTCGACCCAGGCGGAGACCGTGGCGATCTCCTCGTCGCTCAGGCTGGGATCGGGGTCGTACTCGCCGACCGTGCGGTCGATGTGCCAGGGCGGCATCTCCCGGCTTGCTACCCGCCGCTTGATCGAGCGCGCCCAGGGTCGGGCCTGCTCGTACGTGAGCAGCGACATCGGCGAGGCGGTCCCGGGCCGGTGGCAGCGCTGGCAGGAGCGCTGCAGGATGGGCGCGATGTCCCGGCTGAAGGTCGGTGCGCCGTCGTCGGCCGCGGCGGCCGGGGAGGCTGCCGGGGCGGCGAGGAAGGCGAGCAGCAGGATCGGCGTCGGAGTCATCGCGTGGAGAGTGCGGTTCATGGTTCGCTCCCGGTTGGGGACGGTGCAGGTTCGATGCAGACGCCGCGTTCGGTGGTGGCCGTGTCGATCTGTTTCGCGCGGTGGTAGGCCAAGGAGATGTTCTCAATCAGGTAGAGGGGATCGACCCCCCCGCGTTCGGTGGTGGTCTGCTCTTGCCCTGCCCAGCTCAGCGTCCAGGCGAGGTTGCCCTCGTAGTCCTCCGGCAGGACGATGAGGCAGACGTTGCGCTGGCGGCCCGGTTCGAACACGGTCGGCTGGCCGCGGTCCGCTGGTCCCGGGTCGAAGCCGTTCGCTTCGCCTGCCGGAATCTCGACCGCGACCGAGTTGTGGTTGTAGTAGCCGAACACGAGGACGGCCGTGCCGTCCTCGTTGAGGACGTATCCCTCGTACACCGGGTAGATCGGACGGTTCGGCTGCGCCCAGGTCGCTGACGCGAGCGCGACCGCGAGGAGCAGGACAAGAGCCAGGACCGTTCGACGCCGAGCCATGATCAGGGATACGTGTAACCCGCCTGCAGGCCGAGCGGGATGCCGAGCAGCCAGTATCCGATCAGGAAGACCGTCCAGGTGATGAGCAGGGTGACGGCGTACGGGATCATCAGCGACAGGACGGTGCCGATGCCTGCCTTCTTCGTGTAGCGCTGGCAGAAGACGACGACGAGCGGGAAGTAGGGCATGAGCGGCGTGACAATGTTCGTCACGCTGTCGCCGACCCGGTAGGCGGCCTGGGTCAGTTCGGGCGAAATGCCCAGGCTCATCAGCATCGGCACGAAGATCACCGAGAGCACCGCCCACTTGGCGGAGGCCGAGCCGACGAACAGGTTGACGACCGCCGACAGCAGGATGATTCCTACGACCGTCGCTTGCGGAGGCAGGCCCAGGTCGCGCAGGAAGTTCGCTCCCTTGAGCGCGATGAGCAGGCCAACGTTCGAGCTGCTGAAGGCGGCGATGAACTGGGCGGCGAAGAACGCCATGACCAGGTAGTAGGCCATCGTGCGCATCGCGTCGCTCATGCCGTCGACGATGTCCCGGTGGGTCTTCACCGTGCCGGCGACGTAGCCGTGAACGACGCCGGGGATCAGGAAGAAGACGAAGATGAGGGGCACCAGCATCTGCATCAGTGGCGCCGAGAACGCGGTCAGCTCACCGGCGGGGCTGCGGAGCGGCGACGTGTCGGGCCACGCCCAGACCAGGAGCACGACAAGCCCTATCACCAGCGACGCCATGCCGGCGAGGAAGCCGAGGCGGTCCCTCCGGCTCGGTTCCTCCATCTTCGGCATCTCGTCCGGATCGCCGTCGATCTCAGTGCCCTTGAGCCTCGGCTCGATCACCCGGTCGGTCAAGTACCAGCCGACGCCGATCACGAGGACGGAGGAGACCGCGGTGAACGCCAGGTTGCAGAGCGGATTGACCAGGACCTCCGGATCCAGGATCTGGGCCGCGGACTGTGTAAAGCCTTGGAGCAGGGGGTCGATGCCCGAGGGGATGAAGTTCGCCGAGAAGCCGCCCGAAACGCCGGCGAACGCGGCCGCGATGCCCGCCAGCGGATGCCTGCCCGCAGCGTAGAAGATCACCCCGCCGAGCGGAATGACGAGGACGTAGCCGGCATCCGCCGCGGTGTGGCTGACGATCGCGGCCAGGATGAGCATCGGCGTCAGCAGGCTCCTCGGCGTGAAGCCGAGGATCAGCCGCAGGCCGGTGTTGATGAAGCCCGTCTTCTCGGCCACACCGACGCCCAGCAAGGCGACGAGCACGACGCCCAGCGGCGCGAACCCGGTGAACGTCGTCACCAGGCGGGCCATGAATGTCGCCAGCGCCTCGCCGGTGAGCTGGTTCTGGATCCGGACGGGTTCGCCGGTGACCGGGTTGACGTCCGCGAACTGGATCGGCGCCATGATCGCCGAGGCGATCCAGGTCACGAACAGCAGCAGCAGGAAGAGGATCGCCGGGTCCGGCAGCTTGTTGCCGACCACTTCGATGGCGGTGAGGATCCGGTTGAGGAAGCCCTTCGGTCTACCGTTATCCGCCTTCTGACCCTCGCCCTCTGCCTTCGCCATACGCAGGCCTCCCTTACTACGCTGTGGACGGAACGGTCATCTTAGCGCCCGCCTCCGAGGGGTCTTCGGCTGATTGCAAGGTTGACCCTCGGCCAATTGCAAGGTTGCGTCAGACGACGATCCGCGCCACCCGCTCCACGAACCAGAACGCCGCGATGATGCCGGTCGCGTAGATCGGCGTCCGCAGGATGAGCTCCGGCACGACGATCCCGATCCGGTTGACGACCGCGACCAGCGCCAGCACGACCGCTACGACCAGGAGTTGCCCCACCTCGACGCCGACGTTGAACAGGAACAGGGCCATCGCGATCGCCCTCTGCGGCAGGCCGATCTCGGCCAGGGCGCCGGCGAAACCGAAGCCGTGCAGCAGGCCGAAGGCGAACGCGATAAGCCAGGGGCTCTTCGTCGTGATCGGCGATCGCTGGTCCTCGGGCCGCAGCAGCTCGACTGCCAGGAACAGGATGGACAGGGCGATGACCGCCTCGACGGGGGCCGAGGACAGCTTGACGACGTCCAGGGACGACAGCGCCAGCGTGATGCTGTGGGCCAGCGTGAACGAGGTGATCACACCGACCAGGCGCCACGGACTGCGCACGTAGAAGAGTAGGCCGATGACGAACAGGATGTGGTCGAAGCCGAACACGAGGTGCTCGACGCCGAGCCGGAAGTAGGGCAGGGCGTTGCCGGCGGCCTCCCGGTCGACCGTTGCCGCGGGCGCCTCGGGGCGGAGCAGTTGGGTCAGGCTGTCGCCGTTGGCGAAGCTGATCCGGAGGAGGACGTCGGTCAGCGTCCGTTCGAGCCCCTGGATCGCGAAGGTCTCGCCGTGGAAGGTGCGTTCCTGGTCGCCGTCGGGCGACTCGCATTCGACTGTCCAGCGCTCGACCAGGGCGCCGGCCAGGTTCTCGGGCGGCTGCCGGCCGGTCTCGGTGCAGTGTTCCGGCAGGATCGGGTCGAGCAGCAGGAGGAGCGCGCCGCGCCGGGGCTGCTTCCAGACGACGTCGAAGGTGCCGGGGTCAGCCTCGTTCAACTCCAGGTAGCCGGGGCGGACCTCGTGAGCGAACGCCGCGGGCGCGGCGAAGAGCGCAACCAGGGTCGCCACCAGGAGCAGCCCGTGGCAGCAGCGGCGAATCAGGGCTCTTCTCCCGGTTCGTCGCCGCCTTCGAGTTCGGACACGAACTCGAGTTCCTCGATCTCCACCTGGTAGCGCTCGCGCAGGCGTTCGTGCGCTTCCCGGTTCGCGGCGTCCCGGGCGTCGCGCCGCGCGTCCTCGAGCACCCGCCGGCGCACGTCCTCGAACACCGCCGGCCTGGCTTCCGTGCGGGCGGAGAGCCGGACGATGTGGTAGCCGTAGGCGGATTCGACCGGTCCGGCCCACTCGCCGATCGGCAGGGTCGCCAACCCGTTGACGAAGGCGCCGCCGAACAGCTCGGCCAGGTCGCCAGCCGTTCGACGCCCGTACTCGCGGCGCAGCATGAACGGGTCGCCCAGGCGGCGCCAGAGCGTGTTCTCCGGTTCGGCGCCCCCGCCCTCGGCCTGGAGTTGCGCGAGGATGTCCGCCGCGACGCGGGCCGCTTCCTCGTCGCTGCCGCGCCGGTCCGGGCTCACATACACGTGGCGGAGTGTGAACCGCTGCGCGTCGCCGTAGCGCTCAGCGTTCTCCTCGAAGTAGGTGGCGAGTTCGGAATCGGCTACATCGTCGACCACGACCGTGTCCTCGATCAGGAAGGACATCTTCTGCGCGAGCCGGCGGCGGACGATCGTGTCGTCCGCGTCGAGGCCCATGCGCATCGCCTCCCGCACCAGGACCTCCTCTCGCACGTGATCCTCGACCAGGGAGTCGAGTTCGGCCGCGGTCGGCAGGCGGCCGATTTGGGCGCTCCAGAGGTCGGCTAGCCGGATCACCTGTTCCCGGGTGACGAGGATGGAGCGGCTCTCCGGGTCGAAGACGCCGCCGGCCATTCGGTCCAGGGCGAAGACGCCGGCGCCGATGATGAGGAACACCAGAAGGGGGTCGCGAAGGAAGCGGCGGAAGCGCGAGTCGGGCATGACGGGGAATACTACGCTCTCGGTTGTCGGCCGGTTGTGCGGCCGGGCAGGGAAGTGCAATGAACAGCAGCCAGAGGAGCATCGCGATGGAAAAGGGAACGGACCGTTTCGGGTGGAGCCCTACTGCGGCGTCGGCTACTGGGTGCGCCGGCCCTTTGGCCGGCTGCTGCCGCAGGCGGCCGGATAGACGCGTCGGCCTCCGGCCGGCGCCGAACCTCCTCCTCACGACCTGCCTCCTCCTGGCCCTCCTCGCTCCGTTGGCGCCCGCACTCGCCCAATCCGCCGAACCGCAGAAGGTCCTCTTCGACTGCGACATCGGCTCGGACATCGACGACGCGTACGCGCTGGCCCTGCTCCTGGCCAGTCCGGAGATCGAACTCGTCGGCATCACCGTCGGCCACGCGCGCACTACGGACAGGGCGCCGCTGGCGCTGCGCATGCTCTGGGAGACGGGTCTCGACCACATCCCGGTCTACGTCGGCCGCGAGACGCCGCTGGTCACGCTGCGCGACGGCAAGCCCCACGAGCAGTTCGCCGAGGCGCCGTACAACCGGCAGTTCCACTGGGCGCGCGGCTTCGACAAGCTGAAGCCGCAGGAACAGCCGGCCGCTGAGTACATCGTGGAGACCCTGAACGCTTACCCGGGCGAGATCACGCTGCTGACCGTTGGCCCCGTGACGAACATCGGCGACGCCCTGGAACTCGACCCGGACGTCCTGACGAAGGCGAAACGCGTCGTCTCCATGTACGGCTCGATCCGGTCCGGCTACAACGGCGGCGACGCGCAGCGGGAGTGGAACGTCCTGGCCGACGCCGCGTCGTCCAAGGTCTTTGACGCGGCCGTCCAGGCCGGGGGTACGGATGTCGTCTACATCCCCCTCGACGTGACGGACCACGTCCGCCTCGACGGGGACCGCCGTCTCCACCTTTCCATGCGCGGCACCCCGCTCACCGATGCGGTCACCGCGCTCTACTCCCTGTGGCGAAACGAAGAGCGAGACCAGACCACACCGCGCCTCTTCGACGCCGTCGCCGTGGGCTACCTGCTCTGGCCCGACCTCTTCGGCCTCGAACACGGCCGCGTTACCGTCGACGAACAGAGCATGACCCTCTTCGAACCCGGCGCCGAGCCGACGTCGACCGTCGCCCTGACCATCGACGACGCCGGGTTCATCGAACGCATGGTCACCCGCTACCTGGAGCAGAACCTCGGTCGGTAGCCACCAGGTGCGCCTACAACGACGCCAGCAACTCCCCCAACTGCTCCAGGCTCGCCAGGTTGTGCACCGGCAGAAAGTCGTCGACGTGCGGCAGCGCGGCCACGATGCCGCGCGTCAACGGCTGGTAGTCCGGAGACCCCAGCAACGGATTGAGCCAGATCAGGCGATGGCAGCTTCGGTGGAGGCGTTCCATCTCCTGGCCGAGCAGGGCGATGTCGCCGCGGTCCCAACCGTCGCTGATGATCAGGACGGCGGCGCCCTGACCGAGCAAGCGCCGGCTCCAGTTGAAGTTGAACTCCCGCAGGGCATCGCCTGTGCGGGTGCCGCCGCCCCAGTCCTCGATGCGGTGGGCTGCGGCCTGAAGCGCCCGGTCGACGTCGCGTTCGGCCAACTCCCGGGTAAGGCGGGTCAACCGCGTGCCGAAGGCGAACGCCTCGACTCGTGAGACGCCCGGGTCGGCCGACCGGGGATGCGAGACGGCGTAGATGAAGTGGAGCAGGAGCCGCGAGTAGGGCTCCATCGAGCCGGAAATGTCGCAGAGGAGAACCAGCGGACGCCGTCGATGCTTGCGATCGCGGCCGACGAGGTCGATCAGCTCGCCTCCATGGGTCAGGTTGCGCCGGAGCGTGCGGCGCAGGTCGAGGCGGTGGCCTCCGGAACTCGGCTTGAGCCGCCGCGTGCGGCGGGTTTCGAGCTCCCAGTGCATCGTTGCCATGAGCCGCTTGATCTCGTCGAGCTCATCCCCTTCGAGCTGGGCGAAGTCCTTGCGGCGCAACGCCTCCCGGGCGCTGTAGAGAGCCGTCCGCTCGGTCCGGTCGGTCTCCTTCGAGCCGTCGTCGCCCTCGTTGTCGTTCAGCGCCAGCTTCTGGATCGCCGCCCGCTTCGTCCGCTCGGTTCGCCGCTGGATCATCAAGCCGAGTTCGAGCTGTTCGAGCTCCCGCGGGTCGCGTGCCTGCCAGAAGAGTTCGAACGCCTTGTCGAACCAGGGTAGATCGCGCCGCCGGCTGACGAGGACGGCCCGGGCCGCGGCCTTTACGTCACGCTTGCGGGCAAGGTCGACGAGTTCGAGCGCGGCCACCCAGTCCCGCAACTGGGTCGGCGTCACGTCCAGGCTGCCCACCCGCAGCAGGCGGCCGAAGAGGACGATGTTGCGGAGCAGGTGGCCGCGGGCTGGCGCTGCCGCCGCGGTTTCAGTCACGGGCGCTGAACTGGCCGAAGAGCGGCTTGCGGGCGCGGTCCATGTGTTCGCGAAGCGGCTCGTGGCTCGTCAGGTCGTAGGAGGTCACGTCGACGGCGAAGGGCAGGTTGCTCTCGTGGAACAGCGTCCAGAGACGGTCGATGGCGCGCTCGTCCAGGTCGCCATGAAGCAGGAGGTCCAGATCGGAGTTCGGACGCCAGGAGCCCGTGGCGCGCGAGCCGAACACCTCCACTGCGGTGATCCGGTCCGCCCACGGTTCCAGAACGCGGCGGATCGTGGCGAGTTGTCTGGACGACAGGCCATGGTCCACACCTCCGTTGCCGGTGAGTCCCTCGCGGGCCGAGCTGCCGACCGGAGCGCCCACGTCAGGGGAGGCTTGTTTCGCCGCAGTCACTCGCCGTCACTCGATATCGGTCGCCGACGGCGTCTTGTGGCCTTCCAGTTCGTCGAAGAGAAGCATGTGGAGTTCGTCCATCGCAGCAAGGTAGATGCTGCGCACCCGGTAGAGAACCTCCTCGAAGCGCTCGAAGCTGTAGGTGTGGGACATCTTGTTCCGATCGTCCAGGGCGTCCATCCAAGCCTCGCCGTCGCTGATGAGCCGGGCTTCGAACGCCGCCCGAATCACGGCCCGGGGCGTGACCTGCGGCAAGACGACATTCTGGTGCTCCAGGTAGTCCTTCATGACCTTCCAGGCGAGTTCCATCGTGTACTCGAAGCGTTGGATGGTCCCCTCCCGCTCGAGTTGGGTGAGTTCCTCTTCATCCAGGGCTTCCCGGAGCAGGAGAAAGGCGCGCCGGTAGTTCGCGAAGCGGTAGTGCCAGCGGGGCGGTTCCGGAGTCGTCATCGGTTTCCTGCGCTTGAGGCGGCGTCAAGTCTACCGAGGCTTCGCCTCGGACCGACGAGCATCGGAGGCTACGGCCGGCTCTTCCGCAGCAGCCGGCGGACCGCCTCGTCGTCGATCTTGTCGAGGTCGTCCTGGTACTTGAGGAGCACGCCCAGGGTGTCGCGCAGGATGGCGTCGGAGAGGGTCTCCTGGTCGAGGGCGATCAGTGCGTTCGTCCAGTCGAGCGTCTCGGCGACGCCGGGCTGCTTGAAGAGGTCTTCCTCGCGCAGCGCCTGGACGAGCCGGACAATCTGGGAGGCGAAGTGCTCGGGCGCTTCGGGAACGCGGCGCAGCACGATCTGGACTTCCTTCTCGTAGTCCGGGAAGTCGATCCAGTGGTAGAGGCAACGGCGCTTCAGGGCGTCGTGGACTTCCCGGGTCCGGTTCGAGGTGACGACGGCTATGGGCGGCCGCTCGGCCGCCACGGTGCCGATCTCGGGGATCGTGATCTGGAAGTCGGCCAGGATCTCGAGCAGGTAGGCCTCGAACTCCTCGTCGGCGCGGTCCAGCTCGTCGATCAGGAGCACCGGCGGCGCCTGGCCTTCGCGGCTCTGGCGGACCGCCCGCAGCAGTGGCCGTTCGAGCAGGAAGTCGGCCGAGAACACGTCGTCCACGGCGCCGCGGCCGTCGCCGCCGCCGGCCGCCTCCAGGCCGCGCAGGTGGAGCAGTTGGCGCCGGTAGTTCCACTCGTAGACGGCGGTCGAGACGTCGAGCCCCTCGTAGCACTGGAGACGGATCAGCTCCGAGCCTAGGCAGCGTGACAGGGCCTTGGCGACTTCCGTCTTGCCGACGCCGGGTTCGCCCTCCAGGAAGATCGGCTTGCCCATGCTGAGCGACAGGTAGACCGCGGTCGCGAGGTCGCGCTCGGCGATGTAGTCCTCGGCGCGCAGCGCGGCGACGACGGCTTCGACGTCGGTGAAGCTGCGGTCGCGCGAAACGTTCGGGTGCTTGAAGTCGGGCAGGGCAGTCATGGCGCCAGAGGCGGCGGCAGCCTACCGCAGGGGGAGCCGGCGGGGACGCCGGCGCACCCAGTCCCGGAAAGCCGGCTGGGATGCTCGCAGCGACGCCGGCGCAGCCGGTGTCAGAGGTCGAGGATCGCGTCGACTTCGTCGGGCAACGGTTTCGGCTTCGACATGAGCGAGATGCCGAAGAACAGGGTCAACGACAGGAGCAGGGAGATGGCCCCGCCGTGGATGCCGTGGGGCACCTGGATTCCGGCGATCTCGATGATGAAGTTGACGGCCAGGCTGGAGATGATCGCGACATTCGCCGCGAACGCCGTCGCGCGCTTCCAGTTGAAGCCGATCGCCACGGTCGGCACGAGCGCGGCGGCGAACGTCCCCCAGCCGAAGGTGCCCAGCAGGGCGACGAGATCCTCCTTGGACAGGCTCACGAAGAGCGCCGCGCCCACGGCCAGGGCGAGCGTCGCGGTACGGGCCCAGAAGAGCTCCTTCTTGAGCGGCTTGCCGAAGAGCGCCTTCGGGATGTCGTGGATGATCGCCGCGGCGCCGATGTTCAGGAAGCCGTCCGCGGTCGACATGATGGCCGCGAAGAGGGCGGCGAAGACGATGCCGGCCAGAACCGGGTGGGCGTAGGACTGGAGGAAGGCGTAGGCCGCGTCGTCCGGCTGCCCGAGTTCGGGATGGTCGCCGGCCACGACCAGCGCCCGCATCGCGAAGCCGATCGCGATCCAGAGGAGCGCCGCGAGGACGCCGGCGATCGCGCTGACCAGGAAGATCTGCTTGAACTGGCGGATCTTCTTGTTCATCATCAACTTGGTGATGATGTGGGGCTGTCCGCAGGCCCCGACGACGAACAGGAGGTAGTAGGACAGCGCCCCCATGATGCCGAGGGTGCCCCAGGGACCGATCGCCTCGGGATCGTCGTTCACCAGGGTCATCGAGCCGCCGGCGATCCCGCCGTCGACCGCGTTCACCGCGGCGATGACGACCAGCACGCCGGCGACCGCCATCACCGCGCCCTGAACGACATCGGTGTAGACGCCCGCGATGATCCCGCCGGTCACGCAGTAGAAGACGAGGACGGCGACCGAGATCGCCATCGAGGCGCCGAGGCTCACGTGGGGCATGCCGTCGACGTTGTTCAGAATCTCCTGCAGGACGACCGCCATCGCCATGATCTGCGCGGCGAGGTAGCCGACGACGCCGAGGATGATCGCCACGGCGGTGAGGAACCGGGTGACCTCGCTCTGGTAGCGCAGCGCCACCGTGTCCGGCAGGGAGACCGTCTGGTACACCTCGGAGAAGATGCGCAGCCGCTTCGCGACGAGGAAGAACGTGAAGCAGCTCGCCACCGTGCCGCAGACGATCATCCACACGGACGTCATGCCCTGGCTGTAGACGAGGCCGGGACCGCCGACGAAGCCGAAGCCGGAGAGCGTGCTCGAGAAGAGCGCGAAGGCGGTGACGATGATTCCGAGTTCGCGGCCGGCCATGAAGAAGTCCTGGGACGACTTCGTGCGCCGCAGCGCCCAGATGCCGACGCCGATGCACAGCGCGAAGTAGATGAGCAGGCAGGTCAGAACGACCGCGTTGCGACTTTCTTCCATCAGCGGCCTTCCGCCTCCCTCTGTCGCTGGGCCGAGGCGAGTTCCGTCACCTTGCGTTCGTCTTCTTCCGTGAAGAACCAGCGATCGAAGATCCGCATGTAGACGAACATCAGGTAGACCGGGAACGGCCACACCGCGAAGAACACCCAGGCCGTCGGCCGCGGGAAGCCGAGGAACAGGGTGTGGGCCTCTTCGCCCGCGTAGCGCTGGTAGGAGAACACGAGCGCGGTGAAGACGGCCAGAAGAACCAGCGTGCCGATGATCAGCGGCTGCTTCGCCGGTCCCAGGGACAGCCCCTCGGGGCGTCGCCGCTGCATGCCCATCGCCAGGCAGCCGCCAAAGAAGAGAACCTGGAACGTGACGAACGCCCAGCCGATCCAGAGCGTCGTGGCGTGCCGCTCGGCGCCGGGGCCGCCCTGGCGCATCGTGGAGAACCGTTCATGCTCGAAGCCGCTGCTGCTGACCTCCGGCGCGCCCGCGCCATCGTCGATCACGACTTGCTGCGGCGCGATGAAGGCCGCGCCCACGGCGAGGCACATGCCGATCAGGGTGAGGAAGACGAACGAGTGGAGCTTCATGCGATGCGCGCCGCGGCGGGGAAAGCGCGGGCAGCCTACCCCAGGCGGCCGGAGTTCGCCGCGGCCGCGTTGTTATGGTCCCCCGCCATGGAGGCTGCTCCGACCCGGATCGAGAAGCCGCTCTATCGACTGCTCGCGTACATGCGCCTGACCCCGGGCGGGTACGTCCTCGGCGGCGTTCTGACCCTCCTCTACGCCGCGTTCTTCCTGCTCGTCCCGCTGGTGATCCGGGACATCGTCGACGCTCTCGAGAACGCCCGGGGCGAGGTCGGCCGGTCGATCCTGTGGCTGGTCCTCGTATCGCTCAGTCTGGCGCTGGCCCGGCTGTTCTCCCGCATCGTCATGTTCAACATCGGCCGGGAGATCGAGTTCCGCATCCGCAACGACTACTTCGCCCATCTCCAGAGCCTGCCGCAGTCCTTCTACCTCGCGCACCGCACGGGCGATCTCATGTCGCGGGCCGTGAACGACATCAACAGCATCCGGATGTTCCTGGGGATGGGCTTCCTGAACCTCCTGCAGACGCCGGTTCTCTTCGCCGGCGCGCTGGTCGTCCTGCTGCCCGTCGACCCCGTGCTGACGCTGGTGGCGCTTGCGCCGTTTCCTCTGTTCGTCCTGATCACCCGCCACTACAGCCGCTACATGTTCCAGGCGAATCTGGCCGGGCAGGAGCAGCTCGGCAAGGTGTCGACGGTCGTGCAGGAGAACGCGTCGGGCGCGCTCGTCGTGAAGGCCTACGATCTGCCGGACCTGGAGCGCGAACGCTTCGAGGACCAGAACCAGGAGCTCTTTCGGCGGATGATGAAGGTGGGCGTCATGCAGACGACGATGTTTGCCGGCGTCGGCCTGGTGCCTTCCCTCTCGGCGGCCCTGGTCCTGTGGCTGGGCGGCCAGCGGGTGCAGGCGGGCCTGCTCGGTTCCGAGGATCTCTGGCTGTTCTGGATTCTGATCGGCATGCTGACCTTCCCGACGATGATGCTGGGCTTCGTCGTGTCGATCACCCAGCGCGGCCTCGCGGCGCTGGAGCGGCTGGGCGCCGTGCTCGACATCGTCCCGTCGATTCGTGACCGGGAGGACACGGCGGACGTCTCGCGGATCGCCGGCCGGGTCGAGTTCAGGAATCTGACGTTCACCTACCCGGGCAGCTACGTGCCGGCGCTCAAGGGGATCGATCTGGTCGTCGAGGCGGGCGCCACGATCGGCATCGTGGGTCCGGTCGGGTCCGGCAAGACGACGCTGGTCAACCTCGTGCCGAGGCTTCTGGAGGTGGACGACGGCTCGATCCTGATCGACGACGTGGATCTGAACCGGTTGCCGGTCCACCTGCTGCGTTCGAGCATCGCGATGGTGCCGCAGGACAGCTTCCTGTTCTCCATTTCGGTGGCCGAGAACATCCGGTACGGCGTCCCTGACGCGGACATTGAGGAGGTGCGCCGGGCGGCCGCCCGGGCCCAGGTCGAGCGGGAGATCGACGAGTTCGAGGACGGCTTCGACACGGTCGTCGGCGAACGCGGCGTCACTCTGTCCGGCGGCCAGCGCCAGCGGGTCGCCCTGGCCCGGGCGATGATCCTGCGGCCTTCCATCCTGATCCTCGACGACTCGCTTTCGAGCGTCGATCACGGCACGGAAGAGGCGATCCTGGGCGACCTGGAAGGCCGGCGACGCGGCCGCACCTGCTTCATCGTGGCGCACCGGATCTCGGCCGTGCGGCACGCCGACCAGATCGTCGTGCTGGAGAACGGCCGGATCACCGAGCGCGGGACCCACCGCGAGCTGGTCGAGCAGGATGGCTTCTACGCCCGTCTGCATCGTCGTCAGGAGCTCCTGTCCGAACTCGAAGTCGGCGACGGGGACGTCGGCGAGGTCGGCGAGGTCGTGCCCGTGGGGGAACCTGCCGCTCTCTATGCCGCTTCGCCGCGGCAGGCAGAGCGGCCGCGGCGGGCGCCGGTCCCGCCCTCGCCGCTTAAGGAACCGGCGTGACCGAGGAACGGACAGAAGCGGCTGGACCCGGCCGGGAGCGAGATCTCGGCAAGGTCTACGACGCGGAGTTGATCCGGCGTCTGTGGCCCTTCATGCGGCCCTACCGCGGCTGGATCGTGTTCAACTTCGCGATGATTCCGCCGCGCGCGCTCCTCGAGCTCATGCCGGCGCTCGTCGTCGGCGCGGCGCTGAACTACCTGACCGAGGGAGCGGCGACAACGGAGGTGGGTTGGATGGCCCCCTTCGTCGTGCCGCGGCTTGGCCTTGGCGCCCTGGCCTGGATGTTCGGGATGGTGCTCGTCATCTCGGTGGTCACGCTCGGCGTCGACTGGCTGCGCGCGTTCACCATGATCTCGCTCGGTCAGCGGACGATCCGCGACGTGCGGCGGACGCTGTTCGACCACGTCCAGCGCTTGCCGATGCGCTTCTTCGACCGCTATCCGGTGGGGCGCCTCGTGACGCGGCTGACGAACGACCTGGAGCACCTGGCCGAGATGTTCTCGGCCGGGGTCATCGCGATGGTGGCCGACCTGTTCGTCATGGTCGTCATCCTTGTCATGCTGTTCTCGATCGACCCGCGGCTGGCCCTCGTGGCGCTCGCCATGGTGCCCTTCCTGGGGATTGCGGCGGCCATCTTCCGCTACAAGGTGCGGGAGGCGTACCGGGAAGTCCGGGTCAAGATCGCGCGGCTGAACGCCCATCTCCAGGAGACGATCTCCGGCATGAAGGTGGTCCAGTTGTTTGCCCGCGAGCGGCGCAACTTCGAGGACTTCCGGCGCGAGAATGCGTCCCACCGCGATTCCTGGCTGCGCTCGATCCGCTACGACGCGCTCCTGTTCTCGACGGTCGACCTGGCGACGAACCTGACCCGGGCGCTCATCTTCTGGTACGGCGCGCGGATGCTCGGCATCGGCGACATCACGCTCGGCACGATCTACGTCTTCACGGACTACATGAGCCGGTTCTTCAGGCCGCTGATGGACCTGTCGGCGAAGTACTCCGTGATGCAGTCCTCCATGGCGAGCGCCGAACGCGTGTTCCAGCTCCTCGACGAGCCGCGCGAACCGGAAGGTGCGGCCGACCCTCCGGGAGGCGTCGAAGGCGTGGCGCCGTCCGGCGGGGCCGGGGCTGGCGATCGGCCTGGAGCGGGCGCTGCGGCCGGCGCCGTCGGCGCGGAGCGAACCGTCGAGGCCTCCGGCTGCACGGTCGAGTTCGACGGCGTGACCTTTTCCTACGGCGCGGAAACCGTGCTGCGTGATGTCTCGTTCCGGGTCGCCGCCGGCGAGCGGGTGGCGATCGTCGGTCACACCGGATCCGGGAAGACGACGACGCTCAAGCTGCTAGCGCGTCTCTACGAGTTGCAGGAGGGTTCGATCCGCGTCGATGGCCGGGACATCCGGGACATTCCGAAGACCGAACTGCGGCGCCGGCTCGCCTTCGTGCTCCAGGACGTTTTTCTGTTCGACGGCGACCTGCGCTACAACATCGTCCTCGGCCGCGACGTGGACGACGAGGTGGTCGACGAGGCAGCCCGGGCGACTCACGTGGACGAGCTGATCGAGCGGCTGCCGAACGGCTGGCAGCACAAGGTCAGCGAGCGCGGAGTCAACTTCTCGACCGGCCAGCGGCAACTGCTCTCCTTCGCTCGTGCCCTGGCCCGCGAGCCGCAGCTCCTGCTCCTCGACGAGGCGACATCCAGCGTCGACACGGAGACCGAGGCGCTGATCCAGGACGCCCTCCGCCACCTGATGGAAGGCAAGACATCGATCGTCGTCGCCCACCGCCTGTCGACGATCAAGGACGTCGACCGCATCTACGTCTTCCACCACGGCGCCATCTGCGAACACGGCACCCACGACGAACTCCTCGACCTCCGCGGCGTCTACTGGCGCCTGTACCAGTTGCAGTACGCGCAACAGGAGACGGCGGCGTAACGGGCGGCTGGACGTCGTCGCCCACTGGGTAGGACGTCCCCGCGGAGCGAGGCCTTCGGCCTCGCGCGCTTTCTTCAGAAAGCCGATTCTTCAGAGAGCCGACGAGGACGTCGGCGCACCCAGTGTGCAAGTCTCTTCACGCCTTGGGAGGGCATCGGCGTTTCCGCCGGATTCCGGGACTGGGTGCGCCGGCGTCCCCGCCGGCTTCTGAGAAGAGACGCGCCGCGAAGCGGCGACCCCTCTCCGCGCAGCGGCGCAGCGCCTCCCAAGCCCGATGTAGAGTACCGTGCCACTTCCGCAACGATTACCTGGGAGGGATAGACGGCGGCCGTGCCCCTGCGCCGCAAACCATCGGAGCAGCCATCGGAGCTTCGCGACCAGCGGGCCGACTTCGATCGGATCTGGCTGGGCGGAGCGGATGTTGCGGCCGCTCGTGGACGGTTCGCGGAGCGCGAGGGCAGTTGGGCGCCCATGCTGGACTGCCGGCGGTGCGGTTCCCAGATGATGCTCCGTACGGCGCGTACGGGTCGGAACGCCGGGAACCAGTTCTGGGGTTGCTCGAAGTACCCGACCTGTCGTGAGAGGCTCAACCTGGAGGATGCCGGGATCCAGGTCGAACCGCCGGCGCCGCCATCGCGACCAGTTCGCGGCGCCAAGGAGACGCTGCCGGCAAGCCGTTCGTGGTTGAGCTCGACGGGCCGGAGCACGCCGCGAACGCCGACGTAGACAAGGCACGGGACCGGGCGCTCGCCAAGGTCGGTATCGAGGTCGTCCGCGTCCCGAACGGGGAGGTCGAAGCAGGTCGGGGACCGGCGCTCGATCAGGTTCGGGATCTCGTCCGACAGGCGGTGGGAGACGAGTGCGACAGCGCCCCTTCCGGTGGCCGGGAGCATCCGGGCGAACAGATCGCGGGGCTCATTCTCGACTGCGCTGAAGCGGCGCGGGTCCAACTCGCAGTCGTCAAGGCCGTCGGTCTCGGTTGGTGCGCGGGCGGCGAGGACTGGCGGATTCGGCTCATCGGAGGAAGTCCGTCCGCGGCTGCCGGCGTCCGCGACCTGCTCGACATGCTGCAGGCGCTCGACTATCTCTACGGTGGGGCGGACGATTCCTGTGTCCCGCGCTCCTGTCTCATTCAGGATGGCGAGGGCGCTGAACTCGCGCACTGGCACGCCGGGAAGGGCGAGACGGGCAAGGTCGCCCAATCCTCGGAAGCGGCGCTCGCCTCGGACCAGGGTGAAGCGGATGACTTCGCAAGCTCGGCTCCCCTCAAGGAGTTGACGATCGAGACGGATCGTCTCGCCGGACCGTTTCATGCGTTGACGTGTCCCGAAGCCGACTTCGTCATCCGCCCGGCCTACCTGCCTGTGCGCCTGGCCGCGGCCACGCCCGATTCCTTTGCGCGGGAGGCGATCACGCCTGAGACCGCAGATGAGGCAGAAGTCGCACTGACGGTGTTTCTACGTCAGATCTTCCGGAAGGAGGAGTTTCGCGATGGGCAGAATGCGGCCCTCTTCCAGGCCCTGAAGCAGCGCGACACGGTCGCGCTGCTGCCCACCGGTGGCGGCAAGAGCCTCATCTACCAGCTTGCGGGCCTGTTGATGCCGGGCGTGACGTTGGTGGTCGACCCCCTGATCGCACTGATGGAGGACCAGACCGAAGGTCTACGACAGTCCGGCATTGACCGCGTGGCCCACATTTCGAGCGGCCTGGCCGCGGAGGAACAAGAGCGCGTGTTGGACCGATTCGCCGGCGGCGAACTCTTGTTCCTCCTGATCGCTCCCGAGCGCCTCCTGACGCCTCGGTTTCGCACCGCCCTTGACGCGGCGCGCGAGGCGCCGATCAACCTGGCCGTGATCGACGAAGCGCACTGCGTATCCGAGTGGGGCCACGACTTCCGTCCGGCCTACCTGAGCCTGGCGAGCAACCTGCGGCTGCACGCGAGGGACGGCGCCGAGACGGCGCCACCGTTGCTTGCGCTGACCGGTACTGCGTCGCGGGCCGTCCTGCGGGACATGCTGGTTGCGCTGGATATTGACCGCGATCGCTCGGACGCCGTGATTCGGCCGGAGACCTTCAACCGTCCGGAGCTGCGATTCGAGATCGTCCGTGCCAAGGTCGGCATGCAGGAGGCGGCGCTCAGGAAGGTCCTCAAGCATCTCCCGGCGTCGTCGGGCCTTCCCGCCGCTGCCTTCTTCAGCCCCGACCGCATGCGCCCGGAGGAGACGCGGGCTGGCCTAGTGTTCGCGCCTCATGTCAACGGCCGGTTCGGCATTCGGCGGGTCCAGTCACGCGTCGAGCTCGTGACGCAAGCTGCCGTCGAGTCCTACGCCGGCAGCGAACCGAAGGACTTCAGCGGCGATTGGGAGAAGCGCAAGAGGCAGAACGCGACGGCGTACAAGCGCAATGAGGTGCCGATCCTCGTGGCGACGAAGGCTTTCGGAATGGGCATCGACAAGCCGAACATTCGCTGGACGGTCCACTACGGGATGCCGCAGTCCCTGGAGAGCTTCTACCAGGAGGCGGACCGCGCCGGCCGGGACGGCAAGGACGGGCCGGGCGCGGAGTGCAAGGTCGTGTTCACCGAGTACAACAGGGGCCGGTCAGACGACCTGCTTGATCCGAACGCGGAACTGGAGACGCTCCAAGCCCGATACGCCGAGATCAACCGTGACTGGAACACGATCGACGACGTCAGGAACTCGCTCTACTTTCATCTCGAGCAGAATTTCGGGAGCGCTCAATCCGACCTGAAGGACGTGGAGGACCTGGTCCGGCGGCTCGGAGATCTGACGAAGGCAGACCGGGTTACCATTCCCTTTCTTGGTGAAGACAAGAAGCGCGAGAAGGCCATCTACCGGCTCTTGCGAATCGGCGTCCTGACGGACTACGAGAGTGACTACGGAAGCCGCAAGTACCTGGTCGACGTCGAGAAGTTCGACCTGGAGCGCTGTGGGAAGGCCCTGCTCGAGTATGTGGAAGCGACCCAGGCGGCCCGGGCGCCCGCGTTGGAGCGACAGGTCGAGCAGATCTCCGGTTCACCCCAGGCGTGCGTGCTTGATCTGGCGCGTCTGCTGATCGAGTTCACCTACGACGTGGTGGAGCGTTCGCGGCGCAGGGCGATCCAGGAGTCCATGCTGCTCGCCCGGACGGCAACCAGCGACGAGGAGATCCGGCGACGGTTGCTCGACTACCTTTCGGAAGGTCTGGGCGGCGAACGGATTCAGGAACTCCTCGACCAGCGGACGATTGTCCTGCCGGACTGGTGGCGCCTGTTCGAAAAGGTCGAGTCGCGGATGGAGGCGGGTGACTCCGGGGCATCTGCATTCGTTTCCTCGAGTCGAACCCGGACCATCCCGGCCTGATTCTGACTCGCGCCATCGCCGAGTCGATGTGCTCGGATGCCGAGGCGTCGGTGACGGAACAGGGCGTGAGGAGCGGCATTCAGTCGGCCTTCTCGGAAAAGTTTCGTATGCCGGGAAGCGAATTGACTGAGGCGATCGACTGGATGTTCGATTTGGCTGAGCGCGACCCGGCCGATGGTGAGTGGCTGGGGGGCGATCGCGAGGGAGGTTTGGCGGCGCCCCTTGTTGCGGCGGTGCTCGGCTTCCTCGGCACTCCAGATCTCGAATGGGCAGGCGAAGTGGGTCTTCGAAGGGCGTCAGCTTCGCCGTACCGCTCTATCCGCCGCGTGGTGTCAGTTCGACGCCTGGAGCAGGTGATGAGAACGATGGAGGGCGCTGTGGAGCGGACGGTGGAACGATGGACGAGCATGCCGGTCTCCGACCGGCGACGATGACGGGTTGCACGACAGGAGGAGCGATGGACGACGTCGACAGGAGGCTGAGTGAGGCGGAAGGGCGCGCAGGCGAACTGCTTGCGAGGCTCGAACAGTTGCGGTCGGCGGAGCAGGAACTCGCCGCCACGACGCAGGAAGTTCGTGACTTCGTTGCCCAGGTGCGAGCTGCGATGGAGCCCCTTTCGCCTGCGGTGGAGGCTCTGCGCGCGGCAGCAGCAATCACCCGGCAGGTGAATCCGGCGGAGCTGTTTGCGGCTCTCAAGGACCTGAAGGAGCGCAGCGACGGCTTGGCCGTGGAGATCCAGCGACACGCTGAAGCAGTGGCCCAGCGGGTAGACAAGGCCGGGGAGCGGTCTGACGAACGCAGCGCCGCGTTGCTTCAGGAATCTCGCGACGCTTCCAGCGCCTTGAGCGGCAAGGTCGGCGAAGCCGAAACAACCCTGACCGAGAGGTTCGGGTCGGGGCTCACCAACGTGATGGATCAGCTCGGGGTCGTTGAGGAGGCCCAGGTACGTCAGGACGGTGCGATGGACCGTCTGCGGTCTCGTCTGAGCCTCGCGTTGGCCGCCGCGGGGACACTGATTGTTCTCGTCGTAGCGCAGTGGGTGCTCGGCGGCTGACCGATTCCCTCGCTCTTGGCGCCCTCGATTGCCGCGGTAGGCAAGCCCGCGTAGGTCAACGCCCTGGAGATGGCTGACGGTGGTGACCGCAAGACGGCGTCGCGTTCAGCGCGCGAGGTCTGCGTGATCTCAAGCGGCTGGATCGCCGGACAAGACGACGGGTAGTGGCAGCGATCAGCCGATTCGCCGGATAGCCTCAGCGGTCGGCTGCCCGGAGTTCGTCCATCAGTCCGGCGAGCGGCAGAGCTTCGACGCCGCCGGGCTGCGGGAACGCTTCGCTGCCCCCGTGGACGACGATCCGACGCTCCGCTTGCAGGTCGTCGCAGGCGACGAAGAACCCTTTGGAGGGCCTGACGCGGCTGGTCGACCGCTTGATCTCGACCGCCCAGCAGCGAGCGGGCTCGAACTCCAGCACGAGATCGACCTCGGCGCCCGCGTGGGTGCGAAAGTAGAGGGGTTGGACGCCGGGGGGCGTGACGGATAGCAGGTTCTCGATTGCGAAGCCTTCCCAACTCGGTCCGGCAATCGGATGCGCCAGAACTTCCTCCAACTCGCGCAGACCCAGCAGGGCATGCAGGATGCCGGAATCGCGAAGGTACAGGCGGGGCGCGCGCACCAGGCGTTTCCTCAGGTTGCCGGACCACGGCGCCAGCCTCCGAACCAGAAGGAGGTCTTCCAGCAGGTCGACGTAACGATGCACCGAGCGCACGTCGACCGCCAGGGAGGAGGCGAGCTGCGCTGCGTTGAACTGTTTGCCTTGAAGATGCGCGAGCATCGTCCAGAGCCGGCGCAGCGTTGTGGCCGGCAGTCGTGCGTCGAAGGCCGGAATGTCGCGTTCCAGGTAGGTGCGGACGAAGTCTCCCCGCCAGTTGAAGCTGGCCGCGTCGTGCGCCGCGAGCCACGATTCGGGGAACCCCCCTCGCGACCATAGGCGCTCCACATCCCGCCCGCCGGTCTCGCTCACGTCGATGGGACCGAGTTCCCGGTAGGCGACGCGGCCGGCGAGGGACTCCGCGCTCTGGCGCAGCAGGTCGGGCGAGGTGGAGCCCAGCAGCAGGTAGCGGCCCTTGCCTCGCCCTTGCCGGCGAAACCCGTCGATCAGGCCGCGTAGGACCGGAAAGAGGCCGGGCAACCGCTGTACCTCGTCCAGAATGACGAGTCGGCGCTTGTGCCGAAGCAGGGTCGGCCCGGGATCGGCGAGGACGGCGAGAGCCTCCGGGTTCTCCAGGTCGAAGTACACGGAGTCCCGATCCTCCGCGAGCTTGAGCGCCAGGGTCGTCTTGCCGACCTGCCTCGGCCCAAGGAGCACCAGACCCGCCTGCTCCTCGAGCGCTGTGCGGGCCGTGGTCTCCAGTCTTCGTGGGGCGTAGATCATTGAAAATCAGGCGCTATCGTACCTGATTTTCTAGGTATGTGGCTGAGGCTGGACGGCGAGCGGCGAACTCCCCTTCCAGGCATTTCTCGTGCCGCTGGACTCGAGCGGCGACCGGGTCGGGCTGCGTGAGCGGATCCCGTCGGCTGGGAGCGAACTTCCCGTCGTCTCGGTTCTACCGCGGTCGCGTCTGGCGCCGCGGCGCCTCTATCTCGGTCTGAAGCCCCAGATCCCCCTGGTCCTCCATCCACGCCCGCAACTGCGCGTGCAGCGCCTCGATCCGTCCCTGGTGCTCCGCTTCATCCGCCAGGTTCACCAGCTCATGCGGATCCTCGGCGAGATCAAAGAACTCGAACTCCGGCCGGTGCTGGTACCGCTCGTACAGCGCCCGGGCGGCGGCGTCCGTTTCGGCGGCGTCTTGCCACGAGAAGTAGAAGCCGTCACGGTTCTCCTCGGTCACCAGGTTCGTGAAGCGGTTCTCGTGGGCGATGTTCCAGATCAGCTTGTAGCGCTCGTCGCGGATGGAGCGGATGGGGTAGGGCTCCAGGTTCGCGATGATGCCGGTCGTCGTCTGGATGCCGTAGACGACGTCACGGTGCTTCGGACCTGGCTCGAGCAGGAGGCCGAGCATGCTCCGGCCCTCGATCTCGGGCGGCACGGCGCCTCCGGCGGCCTCGATCCAGGTCGGCAACAGGTCGTTGATCTGGAGCAGCGCGGTTGACGTCTGGCCGGCCGGAATCCTGCGAGACCAGCGGGCGACGACCGAGGTGCGGATACCGGCTTCGTAGAGGGTCCACTTGGCCAGAGGACCGCTGATGCCCTGCTCGCTGTAGAACATGGTCAGCGTGTTCTCGTGCGCCGCGTGCTCCTCGAGCAGATCGAGTACCTGCCCGAGCTGGCCGTCCATGAAGGTGATCTCGGCGTAGTAGCGCGTCAGGGCCTCGCGGGTCTCCGGCGTGTCGACGAACCAGGGCGGCAGCTCGAGGGACGCCGCGTCGTAGCGCGACGGGTCGCCCTTGCTCCAGGGCTGGTGGGGTTCCGTCGACGCGACGATCAGGGCGAACGGCTGCCTGGGATCGCGGCCGATGAACTCGCCGAGCCGGCCCGGGTCGAGGTCGCGGCCCGCCACCTTCTCAAACGGGTAGACCTCTTCCGGCGCCACGTGGGACTTGCCGGCCAGGCCGACCCGGTAGCCGAGGCCGGTCAGGTAGTGGACGACGCTCTTCGTGCCGGGCTTCGCCTTCGCGTGGTTCGGGTAGGCGCCGCTCCGTACCGGGTACTGGCCGGTGTAGAGCATGTGCCGGGTGGGCGAGCACATCGCGGTGGCGGTGTACATGTGCGTGAACGTCGTTCCCTGCTCGGCGAGCCGGTCCAGGTGCGGGGTGTGGACTTGCGCGTTGCCCAGGGCGCCGGCGTCGTTGTAGGTCATGTCGTCGGCGACGAACAGGAGGATGTTCGGCCGGTGGGCGGGTGGTCGCCACCGGTTGACGGCGGGGGTCGGCGGCAGCCAGGCGCCGGCGGTGCGGATCGCTCCGGGCTTGGAGGCCAGAAGGGAGTCGATCGCCGCGACGCGGGCGGCGTCTTCGGGCGCGAGGTTCGCGGCGTCTTTCGGCGACTGCTCGTTCGGGTCGGCGACGAGGTCGAACAGGCGGCCGTCGTCGTAGCGCTTGAACCGCTCGTCGAAGGCGTAGCGCGCCGGAGGGCCCGCGTACCAGCGGGATTCGTAGTGGATGAACAAGGCGTCGCGGTCGAGGGCGGAACCACCCTTGAGCATCGGCAGCAGGCTTTCGCCGTCCAGGTCGAGGCCCGGCGGCCGAGCCGCGCCGGCGGCATCGGCGAGGGTGGGGAACACGTCGCCGACATCGACGAGCGTCTCGGTCACCTCGCCGGCCGGAATCATGCCCGGCCACCAGGCGAGGTAGGGCACATGGCTGCCGGTCTGGAGCGACCGCCCCTTGCCGCCGGGGACTTCACGGCCGTCGCGCACCGACGTGATCCGCGTCGAGGTGCCGTTGTCGCCGATGAACAGGAGCAGCGTGTCGCGGTCCAGCTCGTGCTCGATCAGCTTCGCCCGCACGCGGCCGACCAGGTGATCCATGTAGGCGACCATCGCCGCGAACCGCTCCTGGTTCGACTCCGCGTCCGGGTCGTGCGGCGTCGTGACGAACGGGTCGTGGGGGAGCGCCATCGGGTAGTAGATGAAGAGCGGCTTGCGGCCGGCCGGATCCGCCGCGGCGTGCTCGTCGATCGCCTCGAGCACGAAGTCGTTCGTCAGATCCGGCCCGAAGGTGTCCTCGCCCCACGTCTCCTTGCGGTCGTTCGTCACCAGGGTCGGCCCCCAGTAGCGCGACCCGCGGTCCTCGCGGCGGAGTTGCCAGAGGCGGTGCTCGTCGAACCCCGCTTGCCGCGGAGAGGCGCCCTCGCCGACTGCGAACAGGTTGTTCGTCAACTGCCACTTGCCCGAGATTACCGTCCGGTAGCCCGCCTGCGCCAGGACGTGGGCGAACGTGACATCGGCCGGGTCGAGGACCATGAACTCCCGGTAGTTCCGGTAGTTGTGCAGCCCCGTCATCAGCTTGACCCGGGTCGGCGTGCACAGCGGCTGCGAGTGCCCGTTCTCGAACCGCATGCCCTCCGCCGCGATCCTGTCGAGCTCCGGCGTCTCGTAGGACGTGCCACCGTAGACGCCCAGAGTCTCGACGCCCAGGTCGTCGGCGAGGATGACGATGATGTTGGGCTGGGTCTGTTGCTGGGCGGAGGCTACGCCGGCCGTCGAGAGCAGGGCCAGGCCGACCAGCAGGAGGATCGCGAGGCGGGTTTTGGCGTGCATGCACGTCAAGTTAGCAGCGGAGGCGGCCGTTGACGGGCGTGGCGGGCTGGCATATGTTCGGCCTATGCCGAGTGTTGGCCAGCGAGCGGCGCCAGAGGAGCCAAGAACGACGCGCGTAGCACGCTTGTTCCGCAACGGCCGGAATCAGGCTCTGAGGATCCCCCGGGAGTTCGAGCTGGACGCCGACGAAGTGGCCATTTACCGCGAGGCGCGGCGCCTGATTATCGAACCGATCGATCGCAAACCCTCGATCGCCGAGGTGCTCGCTCAGCTCGAACCTCTCGAAGAGGACTTTCCCGAGATTGGCGACCCTCCGACCAGGCCGGAAGATCTCCTCTGATTCAGCCGAGCCGTGTTGCGGTACCTGCTGGACACGAACGCGGTGTCCCAACTGATTCGACGGCCGGACGGTCAGGTCGCTCGGCGAGTCGCGGAACTCGAACCCGGTAGTTTCGCCGTCAACGTGATCGTGGCGGCTGAGCTTCGGTACGGCGCCGAGCGCCGCGGGTCCTTGCGGCTCACGCGACAGTTGGAGGCTGTCTTGTCGGCCATTGACGTCTTGCCGCTCGAGGAGCCCGTTGACCGCCACTACGGTGAGATACGGAGCGAGCTTGAAAGGTCAGGTCGGCCGATAGGTTTCAACGACTTGCTGATCGCGGCCCACGCAAGGGCGCTTGGCCTGACACTGGTGACGAACAACGTCGGTGAGTTCCGGCGTGTGCGGGGGCTCTCCGTTGAGGACTGGCAGTGATGGCGGAACTCTCGGGCCGGACTGCGATCCTGAGTACGAGGCTCACGGGTTGGTGAGCGTCTGCAGCACGTCGAGGAACTCGGCCAGGATGTCGACTGCGCCCGAACCCGCATCGTCTTCCGCGTCGAGCTCGATCGGTTTGAAGCCCGGGTTCAGCGGCTCCAGCGTGATCCGCACATGCCGCCACGGACCGTCGGCGGCCACCCGCTTGTCGCTTCGATAGCGCTTCACGGTGAAGCGCTCACCGGTTTCAGGGTCCACTGCGTCCCGTAGCCGCACCAACACGACCCGCCCGGACCGGCTCCCCGCGACGCCTCTACGGAACAGGCACACGGAACCCTCCGGGATCCGTGGCTCCATCGACCGTCCAACGACCTTGACCGCGAACATGTCGGGCGTGAGTCGCCGCCCGGAGTCGACTTCGATCCAGCGCGTCTCGGGATCCGCCACCTCGCCCAGGGCGCCGTGAGGGTCACCGAACTTCCCCGCCGCGGCTTCGAGGTCTTCCAGGAACGGCACGCAATTCTCGTAGCGGTTCTTCGGGGTCGGCTCGACGAATGGGAGCACGTCGGCCTGGGGTGCTTGAGTCTCTCCTCCTGGCGCGGCCGTAGCGGTAGGCGCGTCCGGTGTCGCCGCTTCGAACCACGAATCGTCGGCGTCCACGGACTTCCGAACTTCAGCGGCGCCGAGGTACATGGCGAGCCGGGCGAAATGGCGCGACATCGCGCCGGCGTCATCCAGGTCCGTCACGGTGATCTCGACCACTTCGTGACCTTGCTGCCGCAGCCAGTACCGGATCTCCCGGTCCTGCTCGGCGGTGCGAGGATTGCCGTGCAGGGGCTCGCTTAGGCCGTCGAGGTAGACGCACACGTCGGGCATGCCGCTGTGGCCGCGGTAGATCACGTCGGGCGTCGTCGTGCCCAGGCCCGGGCCGAGGTTGATCTGTTCGCCGCGAACGCCTTCGGCGAACCCCGCCGACGCCAACAGCTGTCGGAGCCGGCGCTCGGCTTCGTTCACCGGCTGTTCGGTCGGCCCCTTCCCGGCGGGCGTGGCAGCGGGAATGGGATGTGACGACGACAGATCGCGTCCCCATTGGCGCAGACACTCCAGCGCTGTCTTTCGATTGAGATACTGGTGGTAGTAGCCGTTCCGGAAGGTCTGGAGGCAGTCGATGCAGGAGTGGTCGCAGCCGGACGCGCAGCCGTCGACAACGGCCTCCGCCGCCTGAACGACCTCGTCGAAGCGCTCGACGAGTTGAGCGAGCAGGCCCGAACCGCCCGGCATCGGGTCCCACAGCAGAGCGTCCACCTGGGGACGGTCGACCTGGCCCACGACCAGGATCTGCAGATCGTCCAGGTGCATGTCCAGCACCCCGGCGGCGCCGAACCGAAGTGCTTCCAGCACGCTGCAGGCAGTCGCGGGCTCCGGCAGGCCCGGCAGGGAGAGGATGTCGGCAGTGACGTCGGCGTGAAAGCCGATCCGACCCACCGGGCGCCCGCACCGCTCCAGATGGCCCTTGGCGAACTCCGTTTGTTGGCGCTCGGAGGACAGCGGCGAGACACTCTGGCCGCAGACCGTACATACCGGGTATCCCAGCCCGGAACCGTCGCCGATCGCGGACGACGAGCCCACATTGACCAGGCGCAGTTCGACGCCGTGACGCAGCAACGCATCCTGCTCGCCCCAGTGGAAGGCGCGGCCGCCGCGGTGCCCGTCGCGTTCCACGCCGTGGACCGCAACCGCCATCTGGAAGCGGTAGTCCTCGTCGTCCGAGATCTGGGACTGATGAGCCAGGTCCACGTCACATACCGCGAGCGTGCGAAGCGCGCCTCCGCCGATCGTCGATGCGGGAGCGCCGGCGTCGCACTGCCGCACCGCCTGGTTCTCGGTCGAAACCTCGAACGCCGGCATCTCCTCCCGGTCTTCGCCTCCCCCGCGCAGGAACCTCCTTGCCACGAAACGGTGTCCGTTGGCGTAGATCAGGTTGCCCGGGACGTACTCGCGCAGCGCGATGCCGGTCGGCCGGGGCAGGTTGAAGGCGAGCGCCCCGGAATGCCAGACCGGCACCTCCGCCATCGCCTGGACGGACCCTGTCTCAAGCCCGTAGCCGGGGAGGAAGCCTTGCGCCGCCAGCACGTTGAAGGTGTTCGCGTCGTGATGCCCCTGGGCGTCGCGGCGGTGTACGCGCGCCTGCCCCTTGAGCCGCTTGACCAGGCCGTCGCAGCGGCGGAAGAGGGCGTCGTCCTCCGGGTCGAGCGTGCCGTGCTGCTGGCGGATCTTGTGCAGCCTCTCCATCTGGGCGAGCGCCCACTCCAGCCGGCGCCGCAGGGACCGCTCCGCTTCCTCGAGGCCGGCAGTGAAGGAGTCGACGCAGCGGCCCAGCGCCTCAGGGGTAACCGCTGCGGCGTCCGCTGCTGGCCAACCCTGGGCGAAGGCCGCTTCGGCTTCGGCGAGAAGCGTGCCCCGGTGCCGGCGGATGACCTCGGCGAGGGGCCCGAAGTCGAACGGCGCGGTACGCACGGCGCCGCCCTCGAACAGCCAGGACGAGACGCGGCGCGGCAGGCAGCGTTCGAGCGCCGTTCGGATCTGCTCCGGCCCGGCCGAAGGAGGTTCGCCCGGTGCGGCGGTGCCTTGACGGCTGAGCCGCTGCAACCCGGTGAGGACCGAGGCGTTCACGTGCTTGCGGACCATCACGTCGTTGCTCAGGTTGAAAGCCGGCGGGTCGACTCGGCCGGAAAGCAGCTTCTCGGGCTGGGCGAAGTAGGCGCGGTCGTGAGACACGGGCCGGCAGTACGTGAGATGGACGGCCATCCGATGACGTCGGCCGGCGCGGCCGGCCCGCTGCCAGTAGTTGGCGGGCAGGGGCGGTACGTTGCGCATCAGCACGGCGTCGAGGGCGCCGATATCGACCCCGAGTTCAAGGGTCGCGGTGCAGACGAAGCAGTTCACCGCGTCGCTTCGACCCTTGAACAGGTTCTCCAGCCGTTCCCGCTCCCGATTCGGGACCATCGCCGTGTGCTCCTCCGGGCGCAGCATGGAGTAGTCGCCGTCCAGGAGTTGCAGGTCGTAGTCGTCCGGGTCTTCGCGCAGCCATTCCAGCGTGCCGTTGCACCGCCAGGCCGGGCAGCGGTCGTGCGGCGTCCGGCGGACGGTGCGGGCGCGGCAACCGCGGCAGCGGTAGACGCCGCGATGGGGCGACAGCTCGATCCGGTCGGCGTCGACCTGGTAGACGCCGCTGGCGTTCGGCATCGGGCGACCGCGGGCGCCCAGAAGCCGCACCTGCTTCAGCAGGCCGCGCTCGGCCAGCATCTCGAACAGGCTCCGCAGCAGCTCCTCCGCCTGCTCCGGCTCGGCGCCCCACTTCGCGGCCATCTGCCTCATCGTGGTCTGGCCGCCGTCGCTCAGCCACTGCAGGACGCGGCCGCGATCGTCGCCAGGTCGGCGTTTCAACTTGACGCCCTTCGGTCCGCCGGTCCGCCGGAGATAGCCCTGCTGGATCTCCAGGTCGCCGGCGAGGCGGTACCGGGTGAAGGTCAGATACTCCGCGTCGTAGAGGACCTTCTGACGGCGAACGTAGTCGAGTGCCGCGGCGACCCCCTCGCGCAACGATTCCGGCGGCAGGCCGAGCCTGTTTGCGTGATCCTGGATCCACGGCAGCGAAGCGTCCAGGTCGGCGTAGTCGACCTTCATCCGTCCCCAGGGTTCCAGCCCCAGGGGTTGCCGGGCGGACTCCGTGATCTCGCGCAGCACCTGCATGCGCAGGAACTTCCGCCGCTCGTTGCGGTGGCGTTGGCCGGCGGCCTCCCGGCGGGCCACTACCCAAACCTCCGGGATCAGCGCGCGCGAGAGGGCTTCGTTCTTCTCCAGGGTGTCGTCGAGGAACCAGGTCAGATCGCCTACCGACCCGTGCCCATCCTTGAGTCCGTCCGCCATCAACGACCGCAGACGGAACCGGCGCGCGTGGTCCTTCATCCATCCGGCCTGGAAGGCAGCGTCCTGGCGGTTGTCGCAGAACACGAGCAGCCGCGGCCGCTCCGAGTGGTGGACCATGTCCTGAGCCAGAACGTGCACGTCGGCGGCGTTGCTGGCGCGCACGGGCCGCGCCGGTTCGCGGTAGCGGCCGCCTCCACCCCGGCTGCCCAACGCGTTGCATGAGAGGCAACTCGTCAGGACCCCGGGCTTGTCCGGCTTCTGACGGACGGCGTGTAGCTGGATTCGCGGCCCGGGAGCGCCGCAGGCGAGGCAATCCCCGCCCGATCGTTCATGTGCGGCGCCGCAGTACCGGCAGAGGTGAATCGGAGCTGTTCGCCGTTCGAGAACGTGCGCGGCCTCTCTGTTCCCGCTGCGTCGTCCCGGGTCGGGACCGTCGTCGTCTTCCGCGTCGTGCTCGTCGCCGCCGATCAGCCGGTCCACCAGGACCACTCGCTTTCCCTCCCTGGCCTCGTCGAGCTTTCGCCAGATGACACCTTCCCCATGCGGCTCGCCGCCGCCTGGGCGCTTGCCGGTGAATGAGAAGTCCTCGAGATGCGCCACGTAGTAGTGCTGACCGCAGGTGGTGCAGGTAAGCACGGGCAGACGGGCCGACCGCGCTTCGCCTGACGGTTCGGCCTCCTCGGCCGGCGCCGTGCCGCCGTGCTCGATCTCGTCCTCCGCGGCCAGCCAGAGCCGAGGCTCGTCCGTCTCGTCTGGAAAGGAGACGACCGCGCCGGGAATGCCGCGCACGAAGCCGTGAACGACCGGCCGCAGCAGAGGCCGGCCATCGCTGCGCGCCGCGGCGGCCAGGGTCAGCCAGGCCAGGATTTCTGCCTCCGTGATGTCCCGGCCGAGGGATTCCTGGATTCTTGGCGGCAGTTCGTTCAGCGGCCGCGGCTCGTGCAGCGCCTCGTTCAGCCGGTAGACGATCTCGCTCCGCGCCAGGGCTCGGTAGAGCGCTTCGGGCCAGGGCTCATCGCCCAGATCCCGACCGGCGAGGGCTCGATAGGAGCGGCGGACGGCGTCTCCGGGTCCGTCCGGGTCCTCCTCGACCGCCTTCACGCAGTCGGCAAGCAGTTGGGCTGTGTCCTTGTGTGGGTCTCCGCGTGGCGCCGCCGCTTCAAGCCATCTCTCCTCGCTCCAAAGCTCCTGCTCGTAGTCCTCCCCGACCGTCTCGACGGACTCCTCCGGCACGCCGAAGAACCGCGAGGCGAAGACCCGCGCCGCCTCCGGCCGCTCGCGGTCGACGATCGTCGCCGAGGTGGCGACGCAGACCGTGTCCTCGGCCTGCCGGCCGCAGAAGGCCCGCAGACGGCGGATGAGGCACGCGGTCTCGGCGCCCATCGCTCCGGTGAACGTGTGAGCCTCGTCGAACACGAGGTAGTCGAGGCGGGCTCCCTGGAACAATTCGGCGTCGCGCTGGCGGGTGAGAAGCAGCTCCAGTTGCTTCACGTTGGTGAGCAGGATGCGCGGTTGCCCGCCAGCCGAACGCATTCTCTCCCGCGAGCAGGCCTCTTCGTGAGGGAACACACTCTCGCCGCTCTTGGCCGCGCGTACAGCCTCGAGCTGCGCGTCGTAGTCCGCGCGGGAAGACCCCGGAGGAAGCCTGACGCCGCCCACGTCGCCTTCCCTCTCCGGCGTCTTGCCGACGTACATGCCGAACGAAACGCCCGTGCCCGCCAGCAGCGACCGCAGCCGCATCAACTGGTCCTCGGCCAGCGCGTTCATTGGATAGACGATCACTGCGCTGATGCCGGCCGCCGCACCCTCGTCCCGCAGCCGCAGACAGCGACTGACGATCGGGTAGAGGAAGCACTCCGTCTTGCCGGAGCCGGTGCCGGTCGAAACGAGCGTCGAGCGACCCCCGACGATCGCGCGGATCGCCTTCTCCTGGTGCCGGTAGAGCTGCGAGACCTCGTCTGGAATCCGCTGCTCCAGGTGTTGGTGGAGCAGCCCTTCGGCTGCCAGGTCCGCTACCGCCTCGCCGCCGCTGAAGGGCCGCGAAAGGCTGACGAACGGTCCTTGCAGCAACGGCGACTCGCGCGCCTCGTCGAGCGACAGCAGTTCACGCATCTGCCCATGCAGGCGCGGATCCGCGAACGGATAGGCCCGCAACTGGTAGCGGAGAAAGCTGTGGAGGACCTTCTCCGTGAAGACGACAGGGTTCAGCGCCATGGGGCCGGCAAGGCTACCGCCTGGGGCTGCGGTCGCGGGGACCCGCCCTCGGCAGGTCTCGTCAGTCTCCCGGCGTTCACCGCTGGCGTGAGCAGCGGCGGCGGCGGAGGAAGTCGTTTCGGCGGGCCGGTGTCTCCTTGGCGGGGAACGCGCTACGCCGGTGACCCGGCACTTTCGGCAGGAATCTGAGGTCCTCGAAGTCGGCCTTCAGGTTCTCGTCGTGAGCGACGATCACGAGCGCATCCGATGCTGCAGCCAGCGCGAGCATGGGTTTGTCCTTCTCACCGGAACGCGTCTCGACGTTGCGCAGGCGGTCCTCTTCACGCTGGACGAGTTGGTCTTCGACCAGGATCGCAAGGCCGCCCTGGCTGTAGCGTCGAAAAAGAGCAAAGACATCGCAGTCCCGCCCAAGCTCCTGGCCGGCGCGACCGTAAGTCGAAAACGCGACGCGCCCATTGCCGTCGCCGATCCAGCGTAGAAGCTGTTGGCCCGCCGATTCGGGAGACGCCTGCCTGAAGACGTCAAACGCACTTGCGTCGAAAACCACCCGGGTACACATTGGCGGCGTTTACCGGCGAAAACCGAGGAGACGCTCGGTCTCGTCGAGGAAGAACCGCCGAAAGCCAGGCGGGGTGTCGACCAAGTTCGCCTGCTTGTCGACCTGAATGCCGTGTAGCTCGGTGGACTTTCGATCGTCGGTCCTCCGGAAGAAGACGATGCCGAGATCGGCCGGGTCCACTTCGCCCGACATGACGGCGATGCGAAACCAGTCGGGGACATGATCGCTGTGCGACTCGATCAGAACCCGACCGCGACGCGAGGCGATCGATCGAACCAATGCCGCTTGAGCTTGTGGGTGCAGGTGGGCTTCCGGCTGCTGCAGGAGAAGCGTTGCCTCCTCGGGCGCTGAGGCGATCGTGTGGAGCAGCGGCAGCGCGCTTTGGATGCCGAAGCCGACATCCACCAGGTTGTAGCTCTCGTTGGAAGCATCGGCCCAGACTTCGTGCTGACCCAACGCTCCGCGACGCACCTCAACGTCGTTGAAGATCGTCAGCTCTCTGCCCAGGTCACGGATCTTCTCCAGCGTGTCGGCATCTACCTTCCAGCGGAACGGGTTCGACTCGAAGGCCCGCTTGCGCCTCCAGCCGACCGGATCGCTGCTCGCGACGATCAACGCTTGTTCGCGGGTTGGCAAGGTGACGTGCTGTCGAAAGAAATTGACGAATCTGGCGAACATCCTGTCCGCTTCGGGCGTCAAGTCCCCAGTTAGCTGCTGTCGGAGCTTGGAGTTGCCGTCGTACGGTAGCTGGCGCCACCACACGAAATGCGATAGCCAGGTGCTGAACTGCCCGTGGGAGACGGAGGACTGTGCGAAATCGAACTCGAAATCCGGCCCGACGACTCGCCATATCTCCTCATCTCTATCGGTGGATTGGTCGAGGCGGAGGATCTCGAAGCGTGTTCCGTCGCCCCGGTCTGTTGCGAAACGGAGCCCCAATTCGCGCTCTCGAGGTGCCCCGTTGTCGCCCTTGTCGTACATGACGCGGACCCAGTCGTAGCAGTGACCCTGCAACGTGGCTTCGAGAGAGAACGTCTCGGCGCCGGAACGGGCGATTGTCTCGAAGGAGCCCATCCAGAATGGTTGCAGTGCGAAGTGATTCTCGTCGTCTAAGGCGCCCCAACTGGAGCGTTCGCGATCCCACTTCTGGAGATTCGCCACTTGCGCGAGCGTGCGAGCGCATCCGAGAAAGGTCGATTTGCCTGCGCTGTTCTCGCCGACCAGGACCGTGATTCGGGGCAACTCCGCCTGCTGGGTGCCGGCGAAGCAGCGGACGTTGGTCAGGGAGAGGCTTGTCAGGGAGCTCATTGTCCGGTGGATCCTACGAACTTTCGCCGAAAGTGTCGGAGCCGTGCCACGAGCCCAGGGCCGCTCGAGGCCTTACGCGGCTCCTCCCGTTCAGGCTGCGGCGTCTCCTCCAGGAACGGGTACACCGCTCGATCCCCCAGAGCGGCTCGAGCCTCGACCTCGCAGTGTTCGCGGCACTGCTCGTCGGCGACTCCGAGCGACCCCGGCACGTAGCTGTAGTGGAGCTTGCCTCCGTGCTGCGGCCACCAGTCGTCGCCGACCACCATTCTTAGCATCTCCAGGGTCATCAGACTGGCCAGATTGGCGCTGAACGGGAATACGTTCTGGTTCGTCGGCTTGTCGCCTGCCATCCTGGCGATGTAGCTCGGGTCGTCCAGCGAGCCGTCCCGCTCGAGCACGACATCCGACGTCGTGTACTGGCCGTCGCAGCGCAGGCAGCGACGCCCGGGGCCCGAACGGACCACACTCCAGGCCGCCTGCCCTAGCGTGCCGTCCTTCTTCGTGTCGACGAACACCCCTCCGAAGACGACCGGGATGCAGTGAGCGTAGGCGATGTGGTTCATCAGGTCCTTCGGTAGCGGACGGTCGACGCAGGAAAACAGGATGTCGCAGTCGAGCGCGGCGGAGAAGCAGTCCCGCTGCTGCAGCCAGCCGGCGTGGATGTCCACCTGGAACTCGGCCGCTGTCGCCGAGCGGCGCAGCCAGTCGGCGGCGTGTTCCACCTTGAGCCGACCCACGTCGTTCTTTCCTGCGTACAGCAGGCGGTCGAGATTGTGGGCCTCCACTCGGTCAGCGTCCACGAGCACGACCCGCTCGACGCCGACGCGGGCCAGCGTCTCGGCTACCAGGCAGCCCACGCTGCCGAGTCCCACGATGCCGATTCGCAGGCGCGCCAGGTCGGCTTGACGAGCGGCGCCCCAAGTGTCGATGGTCCGCCTCAGCGCGTCGTAACGTCGCGGAGGGGGCATCAGATCGTTGTTGTAGGTCAACCGTAGTCGGCGTCCGACAACGCGCACCTTGCCGCACCAGCTTCGTTCGAAGCCGTGGCCGGTCCATTGCCAGAAGCGCGCGCTCCACGACCCGTCCGTGCCGAGGGTCAGTCCCACGAGGGGTAGGCCGGTGGCGCGCGCCGGCCCGCCGATCCGGTCGCGTTCCGCCGTTACGTCCTCTCGGCTCATTGGCTGCCAGCCGGGTGTCGGGTGGCTGTGAAGGAGGGCCAGTCCGCACTCTTTCTCACACGCCGCGCGGGCGGCGCGCGACAGGTAGTCGGCCTCGAAGCTGGCACCGCCGTGGAGGATGCGTTCCCCGGCTTCGGGAAGGACCAATTCCGAGATCAGTGCGGTCGTGCGGCTTGCGCCCCGGCTGGGATGCCAGAGCGCGAAGCAGAGATCCTCCTGCCGCCTGCCCGAGCGCAGGTGGGCGAGGAGATGGTCGCAGGCGGCCTCATGAACTGGTTCGGTGAGCGCCGCTTCGAAGGTCACAGTTGCTCCAGGACGCGAAGTAGATGGCGCCGGACATAGGTGCGCATGTTCTTCTGCGACGGTTCCAGTGTGTCCCAGAAGTCGCTCGGAGGGAAGCTGAACGCCCACCACCTGGCGCCCTCGAAGTCGTGCTCCGAGTGTCTGGTGAACTGCGTGTCCTCAAGCTCGCGAAAGTGACGAAAGTGAACAAAGTGTGGCGGATACTCGGGGTACGCTGCTTCTTGGAAGCTCACGCCGATCTGCAGCGTCTGACCCTTAAGGCGCCCGTTCTGTACTTGGTAGGGGAAGACGACTCCCGCTCCGCCTGCTCCGTTCCAGGAGGGAACGACCCGGGCCTCGATGTCGAGCGCCCGTAGCTCTCCGGCGACTTTCTCGAGCACCGGTTCAGGCGACGGGAGTGGGCCCTGCGTGAAGCGCCACGAACTGGTCGCCGTCGGCTATGGGGACTTCATCGCCCAGATTCTCGTACCTCGCTCCCGTACGGACGTTGTCGAGGTAGTAGCTGTCAAGTTGGGCGAGATCGATCGCGGCGTCGGCGCCCGCGTGGCGCAGGATCTCCTCGACGGTCAGCGGAGTCCTCTCCGTGACCTGAGGCTCGCCGTTGACCGTGTAGCTGATTCGCGGTTTGGGAACAGGCGTGGGGTCCCTCTTGGGCTTGGCCTCGAACTTGTCCCCTTCCCTCAGTTCGACCAGCGTCGACGGGTCTGACCACGTCTCTCCCGTATCCGAACGCTCAAGCACGGCGTCGCCGGGGTCCAGTCCTATCTGCTCCAGAAGCCACGCGACGGTGACGCGGCTCTCCCGGGACGCGAACTCCCGTCCGTTGATTGTGAAGTGGACCATGATGCCCTCAGGAGACCTCCAGTTCCTCTCGCCGGGAGTCTAGGCGCTGGTCAGATGGCCGACTCCCGGCCTCAGCTTCTCGACTATAACGCCGGCCAGTGAACTCCGATCCCGTAGACTCTGCCGAGGAGGTGGGAACCCCGGTGAGGGACGAGTCAGAACGACTTCCCGTGTCGAAGCTCGACGATCCCGACATGCAAGCGGTCCCCGCGGCGATGGAGCGGGCGGTACGGCGGGCGCACTGGGTCGCGCATCAGCACGGCACGACGGTTCTGGTGGTGGAGGAGAACGGCGAGATGGTGGAGACCGACCCGGACCCCGCGCTGTACGAAGCCTGCCGGGCTGCGAGGTCGAAGAGGCGTTCAAAGTTCACCTCGGGCTGATCAGGTAGCTGGCCCGATGCGGATCGTCCGGCCGGCCCAAAGGAACGAACACGCGGAGACATGACCCGCAAACTGAAGATCGGCGAGGCCAGGACGCACGTCTCAGCGCTGCTGGAGAAGGTTGAGGCCGGCGAGGATTCTGTCATCTGCCGTGGCCCGACTCCGATTGCCCGTGTGGCGGCGGACATCGACGGCCGGGAACATGCCGTACTGTGCGCGACACTGCTCAGGGAACGGGAGAAACGGGGTGCTGTGACGACCTCGGAACTCTTGGCTTGGCGCCACGAAGGGCACGTGCGCTGACCACGTTCGTCCCCGACTAGTCTTCGCGGAGAGACGCGAGCCACTGGGCCGAGGACGTGAAGGAGCGGCCCTCGGGGGATTCAGCTTTGTCCTTGAACCCCTCGGCGATCAAGACGGCCCAACGCACTTCCTGCATCGTGGCGACAATCCATGTGTACAGGTTGTCCAGGCGGTCGAGTGGCTGGAAGACCTCGTGTGAAGGAGAAGCACCGACCTCGAAGAAGGCGTCGCGCGAGTGCCTGAGGCGCTCCTGGCGGCGCTTGAAGTAGACCTCGGCCTGCTCGAGAGCAGCCACGCCTTCCCCGTCGGGATCGGGGCTCTCCTCGGGGTCGAGCTTCTCAACTGCCATCGCTAGCGTGTTGCCCGCCCGGTCGACTAAGGGGAGGAGGTTGTCGTACTGCTGGCGCAGCTCTCTCGCCTGGGTGTCGAGCAGCCTTCTCGAGACGGGGGCCTTGATGTCCGGGTCGGCTACGAGCGCCCGAAGCGCACGGCTGACGTCACGTATGGCCTGGGACTGTGCCAGCATGAGCGTCTCGCCGGGGTGATCCAGGAGGGCTGCTCAGTATAAGACACGGCCGTGCATCGGGAGCTTGCGCTGTAGATTCCGGTCATGCCGCCGGAGCGCAAGATCATCATGATCGGCGGGCCGAATGGAGCCGGGAAGACCACCTTCGCTCTGGAGTTCCTTCCGTACGAGCCCGCGTGCCCTATCTTCGTCAACGCCGACCTGATCGCCGCGGGCGTCTCGCCCTTGGAGCCGGAAGCAGCCGGCTTCCGGGCCGGTCGCCTGATGCTGGAGGAGATGGACCGCCACGCGAGGCAAGGCAACAGCTTCGCCTTTGAGACGACCTTGGCCGGGCTTGGCTACGTGCGGAGGCTCCGGTTGTGGCGTGAACAGGGCTACGCCGTCAAGCTGATCTACTTGCCTCTTGCCACGCCCGAAGAAGCGATTCGGCGTGTGCAGCAGCGAGTGAAGCAGGGTGGGCACGGCGTTCCTGAGGCCGTTATTCGGCGGCGCTACCACAGGAGTGTGGCGAACTTCCGCGAGATCTACCGGGATCTCGTAGACTCTTGGTTGGTTCTCGACCGGCGAGGTCGCCGCTTGATTCTGGTGGATGAGGGAAGAAACGCATGACGGCGGACAAAGAACGGCTTCCTGTCTCGAAGCTTGACGACCCCGACATGCAGGCTGCGCCTGCCGCGATGGAGCGCGCCGTCCGTCGGGCACATAGGGATGCGCATCGGTACGGCACCGGCGTTCTGGTCGTGGAGGACGGCAAGATGGTGGAGGTCGACCCGGATCCGGCACTGTACGAGGACGACCCGAGGGCAAACCGGTAGAGACGTCGGCGCTCTCGCAGTAGTCGCCAAACACGGAAGCACGCACATGATGGAGGTCAGCAAGGTCACTCCTAGCAAACTGTTCCGCAAGACAGTTCGCTACGAAGTCCCCGCATTTCAGCGCCGGTACGTGTGGGAGCAGGAAAAGCAGTGGGAGCCGCTTTGGGAGGACGTGAGCGAAAAGGCCGAACTCGTGTTGGCTGCTGCACAGCAGTCGAGTGATTCCGGCGAGTCTGAGAACCCGCACTTCCTCGGCGCCATTGTGCTCCAGCAACTTCCGACTCGCTCGGATGAGTTCGAGGCGCGCCTCGTCGTGGACGGCCAGCAGCGTCTCACAACGCTCCAACTGCTACTGGACGCCATCCAGGAGACTCTTGTAGGCCGGCGCATAGAGAAGCCGGCGCGCCGGTTGTCACGCCTGGTCTTGAACGACGAGGACGACCTCGACGGGGACCACACCAAGGTCTTCAAAGTGTGGCCGACGCTAAACGACCAAGCCGCCTTTCGTCACGCGATGAGTAACGAACTCTCGGACGAGGGCTACGTCGAGTCGAGCATCGTCGCTGCCCATCGGTTCTTCAAGGAGCAAACCGCAACCTGGCTTGACGCGAAGGTGCGGGACGGAGCGAGCGAGCTTGATGCCGCCGAGGCTTTGGAACGCGCAGTCACACACCGGCTCGAGATCGTCGCGATCGACCTCGTAAAGAGTGACGACCCTCACACGATCTTCGAGACGCTCAACGCGCGGGGTACTCCGCTGCTCCAATCCGAGATGATCAAGAACCGCATCATGTACGACCTGCAGCGATCCGGCAGCGGCTCGTCGAGCGCGGTGTGGCCCTTTGAGGCAAGTGAAGAGAGCAGCAAGTGGTGGAGCCGTCAAACCGGTAGCGGTCGGCAGCGTCGGCCCCGCATCGACAGTTTCTTCAACGACTGGCTCTCGATGCGGAAGGCGCACTCGGTCAGGGCGAACCGTGAGTTCGACGAGTTCACCCGCTATGCGAGCAAGAAGCGGATCAACGAAGTGGTTGACGATCTCGGCCGAGTGTCCGAGACGTACCGTGACCTAGAGAATCGCTTGGGCCCTGATGCGCGGACGTTCCTCTACCGCCGAGACACGATGAGGGTCGGCGTCCTGACGCCGGTGCTGTTGTGGCTCGCATCATCGACGCCACCGAGCCAGCAGTTGCGGAAGGCGCTGGGCGCGCTTGAGAGCTACCTCGTGCGGCGCATGGCGTGTCGCTATGCCGCGCGCGCCTACAGCACCTTCTTCATCGAACTCCTCAGAGAACTCAAGTCGGCAGGTTCGGACCAAGTTGGCGACACGCTGGTCGAGCGCCTCGCTGCTCAGGAAAGCCAAGCGACGCTCTGGCCGAGCGATGAGGATCTCCGGGAGGCATTTCGGACTGAACCGTTCTACTGGTCGCTGAGTCGCGGGCGTCTTCGACTTCTTCTCGAAGGCATCGAGGAAGGACTAAGGACCACGAAGACCGAGCCTGACCCCGTGTCGCGCAACCTCACGATTGAGCACCTTATGCCGCAGAACTGGACTGATCACTGGCGGTTGCCGGACGCTGGGGACACGGTGGCAGCCACGCGGCACCGCGACCGTGTGATCCACACGATTGGCAACTTGACGCTGCTTACCCAACCGCTGAACTCGGCCGTGTCGAACGGCCCCTGGCAGGACAAGCGAGAGGCACTAGACTGCCACAGTGTCCTGTTTCTCAACAAGCATCTTGTGGACACGCCGGTCTGGAATGAAGGAACGATCGAGGAACGGTCTCGGCACCTCTGTGACGTAGCGGCTCGCGTGTGGCCGCACGCCGACGACTTCTCTTGAAGGGGACCCGGCGCTAGCTGAGCTAGCCGCGCTCCGTTGAGTGTGGTGTGCGCGGGAGCCGGCCGGCGCGACCTCACGCTGCCCGTGATGGCGAGTGTTCCCGAGCCACTACAGCCTTCAGGTGGGGCGGCTGGCAAAGACATTCCTGCCGTAGCCCAGATCCATCGGCAGCCCGTCCCATGCCGGCATCGATTCCTCACCGGTGATCAGGACGCCTGCGTCCCCAGCTGCTTCAACCGGTTCTCGCGCTGCGTGGAGGCCTAGCAGTGGCGGTGCCGGGGTTCGGTGCAGGAGGCGGTGGTGCATGCGGTACAGGAGCACGCGGTTCGAGAGCTCCGTTTCGCCGCCGTCGGCCCAGTACGATGTGGTGTGCGTCGCAGCGCCGTGAAGTACAGCCGGGGAAGCGGCAGCTTGGTCCCGGAGCTCCAGAGCGCGCCGAATGGGCGGCAGGATGGTGCGGGTTTGCGGCCTACGCTCAGAATCCCGCTGCATCCGTGCCTCATCCTGACCTTTCCGGCGTCGCAGCCGATGCGCTGGGCTGTTTCCGCTGAGACGGGGACGTGCGAGGTGGCCAGCCAGCCGCCGTTCACCCTTCGGGCCTTCGACGTGGTCCTCGCTCACGCGCGGTGCTGGCCTGGGAGAGCTGGGCGTTTCCGCGGAAGTGTGGCGATGACCCTTCTCCGCGCCACTGGGCTCAAGTTGCCGTGACGCCGACGTTTCCGCGGAAACGGTCGATCTTTGCCGGCTGCTTTGGTCGGTTGTTGCAGTTCGGCTTCGTTCACATGGACCACGACCTGGTAGCGGTCACCGCACGACCCTGGATCGAGACCGCCCTTGAGCGCGCTCCGGGCAACCAGACCAAGGGCCTCGGCGCGCCGTTTCCCGGCTGGCGGCCGATCGGCCGGGTCCTCGTCCTCGCCCTTCCGGGCGTACAGCTGCTCGTCCGCCGCGTCGAGCGCCTACATCAGCACCTCGCCGATCTCGGCGCGAGCCTACCCGCAGCTCGTCGTCACTGGCTTCGACCGAGCGGTGAATCCTCCGCCACGCTCCGACCATCCGTTCGATGTGCGCCGCGGTAGCGGCCCTGTCGAAGTTCAGAAGCTCCTCTTCCGCGTCGGGCCGGGCAGTGCGGGTCAGCGCCCTGACCTTGGATTGGGAGAGTTCGCCTCGCTTCATGGCCTCGCTCATCAAGGGCAGTCGCTCAGTGCACGGGCGAAGCGGCCTTGTTCGCGCGCTGCTCCGGGGCGAGGCAGGCCTATCTGCTAGGTGAGCCGTTGGGCTCGATTCACGAAGCCGCTGGCCCAGCCTTCCTGCTAATCGAACTCGCGGATGAAGCCGAGCAGTTTGTAGGTGCCGCGTCAATCCGCGCTGCGAGCGCAGCGAAGTCGTCGTCCATGTGCTCCTTGGCCCTCATGCCGGTCACTTCGTCGATCGTTGGTGTCTTGCACCGCATGACGCTTGGGCGGCGGCGAATGTGGCGCTCAGGAGGTAAAGGAGAGGAGGCCTCGCCAGACGACCCCGCGCCTCTGTCTCACGGTCTCAAGTCGACTACGGCCCGAATCGCGGACCTCACGTGTGTGGAGTCTGATACGGTCACTTCTAGACTAGTAGAGAAGCGCACTCAAGTTCGCCGGAGGAAACCGAGGATGGACCCCTTCACGAAGAGAACTACGATCCTGGCGCTCGTTGGCACGGTGCTTGTCCTGGGCACGGTCCGAGAGATGTGGGCCCAACCCGCCCCGATCCCCCGGGCCGTCGTACCCGTGAACGCCGCGCCCGACGCGATGAGATCGCTGTTTCCCGACCTCCAATCGGGTGACCGCATGATTCGGATCGAGGGTGCGCAGTGGCTGCAGTTGCAGTTTTCTGAGTTCCGTCTCGGCGACGGGCAGTTGAAGGTCAGTTCGCCCGTGGACGAGCAGACCTTCAACCAAGCTCAGCTCGAAGATTGGGAGGGGCTGACCGCTGTGTTCAACGGCTCCGAGGTCACGATCACCCTGACCCCCGACGCGTCCGGGGAGATCTCGGCCGACGTGGCGGACGTAATCATCGGCCTTCCGGGGGCGAACCCCGAGGTCGGGCCTGAGTCCGCCTGGCAGCCCCTCATTGAACTTCTCGGTGACGACCTCGAACGCTTCATCCCAGACGACGCTAGGCGGCAACCGGACGGACCGAGCTTGGACGCGGGGCTTGTGCCGGAGGCGATATGCGGTTCTGTCGACGACCGCGTCGCTTCACAGCACCCTGCGGTCGGTCGCATCATGCCGATCGGATGCACGGGCTGGATCATCGAGCGCGGTCGGCTACTCACCGCAGGTCACTGCATTAGCAGCAGTACGAAAACCATCGAGTTTAATGTGCCAACGTCGACTGCAAACGGCGCGACGGTGTCACCGCCGGTGCGCGACCAGTACCGGATCATCGCTGGCTCTATCGTGGATGAAGACACAGGTGCCGGTAGTGACTGGGCTGTGTTTCGGGTACTGCCGAACACGGAGACTGGGCTGAAGCCGATCGAGGCGCAGAAGGCTTCGTTCACCCCCTCCAACACGGAGAACCCAGCCACTGTTAGGATCACCGGCTACGGACTAGACGGTCCGCCGCCGGGGTTCGGCAATAGCTGGCCTTGGAACGAGGACAATCAGACTCAGCAGACCCACACCGGCAGGTTAACCGCGAATGCTGGAGGCGCTAACCGCGGAACGCTGCGCTATACGGTCGACACCCAAGGAGGGAACTCGGGCAGCCCGGTGATCGTGGAGGGTACCGATCAGGCTATCGGAATCCACACACACGGCGGTTGCTCGAGCGACGGCGGCACAAATGCGGGGACTAGCTTCCGCAATGAAGCCCTATGGAACGCTCTCTAGCATGGTGTGATTGTGCCGGTCGACACCAATGCGAGGACGGCGACGGGCGGTGGAACGACCGAGGTGGTTGGCTACCGTGACTCCAGATGTGGTCCCACTATCTGACGTCGCGGTGGGCTTCACTATCAAGGGTTGCGAGCGGCCAGCGTGTTGGACACGTATCAGGCCATCTCTTAAGCCGGTGGGCGGTGGGCCGGCGGTACGTACGCGGTGTGCCCCCTCCGCGGGGCCGGAACTGCCGAAGCCGCGGCGACGAGAACGCGCGTGCATTTGGAGGCGATACGCACGGTGGAGCCGATGCGTTTGAGGCCGCTAGGAGCGTGCGCGGTAGGAAGTTCCGTGGGCGCGCTGCGTTCTCATGATTCAGGAGCTTCCTGGCAGTTGGTGGGTCTTGGCGGGTTGGGTGCGTGTCGTGTGGACTCGGATTCGAGT
>LXNI01000233.1_pt1 | contig 70339 bp, 72 predicted proteins | sample 809091 | NCBI WGS metagenome assembly LXNI01 (sample SAMN04870527, study PRJNA318959) | sponge metagenome | biome: 01000161; feature: marine sponge reef; material: water | host: Sarcotragus foetidus | place: Greece: Milos, Mediterranean Sea | collected 2013-05-29 | depth 5-7 m
GTGGCGAGCCATTCGTCGATCTCCGACGCGGGCCAGCGCACGGCGCGCCGGCCGACGCGGATCGGCTCGGGGAACAGCCCCTCGCGCATGAACCGGTAGATCGAGCTGGTCGAAAGGCCACAGCGTGCCTCGACCTGTGGGCGGGTCAACAAGACGATTTGGCGATCACGAATATCAGTTTCCATGGCCACCACCCTGCAACGCCATACCGGTCGCAACCGGTCGCGACCCATCCGCCGACCGGTCGCAAGCCACCAGATCCCCACTACCAGAAGCACAGCCGCGTCAGTGGGCTCCAGTCCTTCACCGACTGCGGAAGATTTCGAGGCTCCCTCGGCTTGCCGCCGCCGCCGCCCGAATTACCCCGAGCAAGTGGGGGATGGATTGGGGGATAGAAGGAACTTCTTACCGGATTTGGTGGCTCTACCAGGGATTTTGCCAACTGTTCAAGTCCCAGGGGGGCAACCGCTCTGGGTCGGTCGCAGAGCTGTTCATTCGCGGCCGCAGCCCGCGAAGGGCGGGAATTCGAGTGGGTCAGACCACCTGGCGCGCGGCTAGGATGCGTGAGCCCCCGCCAGTCGCGGACCGCGCGTGGACCGGCATCGCACGCCGATCCTTGTGTGGGACCGATTGTGGGACGAAAAGGCAGATTGGCTCAATTCAGGCGACTGACCTGGGGAAACAATCAGCCTTCGAATCCCGTTGGGGGTACAACATTCTCGAAACTGACTAGCCAAGGCCGTTAGGCGGTGCGGTGGTTCCGCTGAAGGGCATGGGGCTGAGGCCGGGCTTGCGGTGGTCCCACAGGGGGTTGGCTCATGTCAGCAATTCCTCCATCTGGTCGGCGACATCGTGAACGGATTCGGGCGCGAAATTGGTGTAGGGATACATGATCGCCAGGTCCAAGCCGGCGTCAGCGAGGGCAAGGGCGTCGTCAACTGCTTTGTCGAGGGGTTCTTGGGCGTTGTAGTAGATGTGGGTGGACATGGTGATCTCGGCCGGGTCGCGCCCGATCTCGGCGCAGCATTCTTTGAGGCGCCGGTGACCGGTGGCGAAGTCCTCGACTGATCCGCTGGCGAAGTTCCAGTGGTCGGCCCATTTGGCGACAAGGGGCATCGTCCTTTTGGGGCCGGTGCCGCCTATGACCAAAGGGGGCGTCGGCTGTTGGGGCCCCTTAGGCTCGTTCCGGGCTTCGGTCAACGTGTAGAAGCGACCCTGATAGTTCGAAATCGGCTGGCTGAGCAGAAGCGAGACGCACTCGATGTACTCCTCGAGGCGGTCGAACCGCTCGCCGATAGTGCCGAGGTCGATGCCGTACGCCCCCGCCTCGGTCTCGTTCCATCCAGCACCAAGTCCGAGTTCGAGGCGACCGTTGGAGACGATGTCGAGCGTTGAGGTCATGGCGGCGAACACTGCTGGATGGCGGTACGGCGCGCCGTTCACCATCGTTCCGATGCGGATTCGGCTCGTCGTCTGGGCCAGCGCGCTGAGCGTCACCCAGGCTTCCAGGCAGGGTCCCTCATCGCCTCCGTAGATGGGGTAGAAGTGGTCGAAAAGCCAGGCAGACTCGTATCGCTCATCTTGGTCGAGCTCTACCCAGGTGGCCAGCACGTCGTCCCAGCTGATGTGCTGGGGCATCGTCTTGAAGCCGATCTTCATGGTGATACTCCCTTGGAGGCGTCGGCACAGAGTTGCCCAATGCAGTCGATCATCGCCGCCGGCTAGCCGAACGTCGGCCCGCCGGTGAGCTCGCTGGGCTCGATTTCGAGGTAGCGCTCAAGCTGGCGATGGGTGTTGATGATCCGAGCCTCTTCGCTGGACAGGGACATGTGGGTGAAGCCCGGCTGCTGAAGTCCCTGCTGGGTTCGGCGGAGGATGCCCAGGTCCTGGTTCAAGATGAGGCCGAGGGGCTCGGTGTCGCCATATTCCATGTCGATAGTCGGGGGCTGCTTCCGGGGCTCGTCGGGAGACGCCACCCGGTTCATGCTGAGGATGAAGAATTCAGATGTGCCCGTAGTGGTTCCGGGAGTCACCGACCACACCTGGAAGATGTCGGGGCTGATGATCATGGCGGAGTTGGGGAAGAAGTTGTACTGGGCGATGTCGATGAGCTGGTCGTCGCTGAAATGGCTGACGTCGTTTCCCTGCTCGGTTTGGACATCTCGGATCCTGGAAACGAGAACGTCTCGCATCTCCTGACCGTCGGCGAGTTCGGGCACGGAATCGCCCGGTTTGGCGTTGACCCGGCCGCCCATGTTGAGGACGAATGAATTCCAGACCTGCTCAGGTTCAGCGTTCGCGACCCGCGGACTGGGCACGCCGAAGTGCTGGACGCACAGGGTGGTGTGCCCCCAGATCTCCTGGGGCGAGTTGACATCGTCGAAGCTCGGCATCATCTCGCGATGGAGCATCTGAATGTGGTACGTCTCCGAGAATCCGTCGACGACGACTTTCCAGTTGGCAGGGGCCTTGACTCGGACCATGGCCTGACACCGGTAGTTGTTGAGACCGAGCCAAGCCGAGTGTTCAGGCATCGGATGTAGGTACTCGTGCAGCTCCATGGCGTCGTTGTCGAGGTTGATGAAGACAAGCTCGCCCCAGGTGTCTACCTTGACGGGCGAGAGAGCGAGGGGGCCGAGGTCGATCTCGCCAAATCCCTCCCGGGAGGGGACGCCCCGCAGGGCGCCGTTCAAGCTGTACGTCCAGCCGTGGTAGGGGCAGCGGATATTGCTCAGCCCCGACCCCGCGCCGGTGCAGAGCATATTGCCCCGGTGGCTGCACACGTTCTGGAAGGCGTGGAGTTCCCCGTTGCGGTCTCGGGTGATGACCACGGAGATCTCGTTAAGGCGGTACTCAAAAAAATCGCCGGGGTTGGCCACATGGTCCAGGCTGCACGCGAGGAGCCACACGCGGGGCCAGAGCTTGTCGCGTTCGGCTTGGGCGAACTCCTCGGAATAGTAGCGATTGGCAGGAACAAGGGTGGGGGTGCCGGTCGTGCTGCCGACCGAGGTGATGGACTCGCCGACGAAGCGGTTGGATTGGAAGGTGTCAGTCATGGCTGCCCCTTGGTTGTGGCCGCGACGGCATGGGCATGGAACCGAAAACCCGTTTTGTCGCGGGCGATGGTCCCGGCGGTGGGTGCTCCGTAGTGGGAGCCGATGACGAGCAGGGAGTTGTCGGCATGGGCCGAAGCGATGCGCCGCCGGGTGGTCGCAGCCCCGGCTGCGTCGGAGTCGGCGGGCACCCCCCAGTCGGCCTCGGCCCACTGCACCGGGTGGTGGGTGGCATCTCCGGTGATCATCGCGGTCTGCCCCTGCGACTCGATCCATACTGCGACGTGGCCCGGGGTGTGGCCCGGGGTGGGCTCAAGGCGGACTTCTTCGGTGATTCGATGGTCTGTATCCACGTAGTCGGCCTGGTTGTGGTCGACGATGGGCATGACGGCATCGATGAACGTGGCCGCGTCATCGCCGCGGCCGGCATCGACCTCGGCCCGCCAGTGGTCGAACTCGGTGCGGCCGAAGAGGTAGCGGGCGTTGGGGAAGGTGGGAACCCAGTTGTCGCCGTCGGGCTTGGTGTTCCAGCCGACGTGGTCGACATGGAGGTGGGTACACAAAACGAAGTCGATGGACTCCGGCCCATGGCCTGCGGTCTGCATGGCGTCGAGCATCCCCGCGCCGCGGTTCTCGGGGCCGCCGTAGACCGGGATGACGTGTTGGCCGAGGCACGTGTCCACGAGGATGCGCCGGCCTTCCGACTCGACCAGAAAGCCCGCAATGGCGAAACCGATGTTGCCGTCGCCGTCGGCGAAGTGGGGGCTGAGCCAGTCGAGGTGCGGCGCGAGGCTCTCGGGGGTCGCGTCCGGGAGTAGCAGGTTGGCGGGTAGCCACGCCTCGAGCTCTACGAATCGGGTGACGGTGACAGCCCCGATCTGCCACTTGAGCAGGCTCACTGGCACCGTCCTAGGGGCTTGACAGTGCACTTGACATTGCAACGGCCTTGCACTCTGCCGAGTTTCGCGTAGTTTATACAAAAGAGCAAGCGTATACAGATGTGTACTTACAGAGGATGGCGCCGATGTTCGACATCGTGGTCAAGGGTGGCCCTCACAGAGTTCAGCCCGCTTCGCCGAACGGGGGCCCGCAGAAGACCTGCGAGAGGCAGCGGGACATCTCTTCGCAATGTTGGCGCAGGGGGTAGGCGTTGCTGTGAGCCCAGCCGGTCAGCATCGCGTAGAAGGCGCCCATCATCAGCTCGCTGAGGATTTCCACCCCGTAGGCCCCATTGGTGTCGCCGCGGGCCACGCAGGCGCTGACGAAGTTGGCGAATCCGGCGCGGATCGGCGTAGGGCGGTCGGAAGGCTCTTGCTCGGTGACCCTGATGATCTCGTGGATCAGCATCCGCACTCGGCGCCGGGTGTCGTCGTCGTAGGCGGCAATGGTGTCGAAGTAGACGGCGAGGCGCTCCGGGGTTGCCACGTCGAGCCCAGCCGCCCCGTTCAGGTTGGCGGCCACCTCGGCCCGCTGCTGGGACGCGAACTCCTGGATGAGCGCAGACTTGTTGGTGAAGTGGTTGAAGAACGTCTTGCGGGCGACGTCGGCCACCTCGCAGATCTGGGTGGTGGTGGTTGCCTCAATCCCCTGGGCGGCAAAGAGCTCGATTGCCGTGTCGAGGATGTGCGCATGAAGCTCCCGCTTGCGGCGCTCCTGGCGATTCAGCGGCGGCGCCTCGGGCTCAGCCGTAGCTGTCATCGATCAGAGCCTGGGATAGCGGTCGTTGCCATTGCCGGATTAGTTTACTCATCTGAGCAAAGGTATACTGTTGAGTATCAATTATTCGTGCCCGGGGCGCCCAACGGCGACGCGCTGTGAACCGTCGCCGAGCATGAGGGGGAGTATGCCATGCCACTGGATGATCTCAGCGGAAAAGTAGCGGTGGTCACCGGTGCGGGCAGCGGTATCGGCGCAGCGATGGCCCGCCGTCTTGCCGCGGCGGGAATGCGGATAATGGCCGCTGACATCAACCAGACCACCGCAGAGGCGACCGCGGCGGAGCTGCGCGGCACCGGTGCCGACGCCGTGGGAGCCCATGTGGAGGTGGGCAATGCGGACTCTGCTGCCCAGCTCGCGCAGACCGCAGCCGACTTCGGCGGGTGCGACGTTCTGTGCGCCAACGCCGCGGTACAGAACGTGAAGCGCGCCGGCTCGCTGACCCAGGACGACTGGAACTGGGTGCTCGGAGTAAACCTCCTTGGCACTGCCCAAACCGTGGAGAGCTTCCTTCCCGTCATGCGGGCCACGCCGGACTCGAAACAGATCGTGGTGACTTCGTCAATATGCGGGCTCTTCGCCACCGCCCACATGGCCACCTACACCGCAAGCAAGTACGCAGTCACTGCCTACGCCGAAACCCGCAGAATCGAGCTCGAGCCGGAGAGCATCGGCGTGACCGTCTTCTTCCCGGGGATTGTGGCCACCGACCACATCAACACCAGCAGGGCAGCGCGTCCGACCCGCTTCGGAGAGCCTGACGAGGTGGACGACGGAGCCTTGCAGGACACGTTCGATGCGCTGATTCCCTCGCTGGACACGGTGGTCGATCCCGAGTACGCAACCCGAAACCTGGTTGCCGCCATCAGCGAAAACCGACCGTACCTGTTCAGCCACTCCGGGAGCACCGATCCGATTGCTGCCCGCTTCGACGCGCTCTTGGCCGCGCTGGCCCGGGCCGATGACTGACCGCCCACCCGTCCGCAACACCCTCCGAGGAGGATCGCCATGACATCAGACCGCACCGCCTTCGGCCACGACACGACCACCGACGAGGTTCTCGACGGGATCGACCTCGGCGGCCGACAGGCGCTCGTCACCGGCGGCATCGGCGCCGAGACGGCCCGAGCGCTGGCCTCCAAGGGGGCTTCCGTCGTCCTAACCGCCCGCAATGTGGAGAAGGGAGAGGAGGTGGCCGCGTCGATCCGGGCCTCCACCGGCAACGACCAGGTTGCCGTCGATGATCTGGAGCTGGGCTCTCTCGCCAGCATCCGGGCGTTCGCCGATCGATTCCTCGACGCCCACGGCGCGCTCCACATTCTGGTGAACAACGCCGGCATCATGGCCTGCCCGTATGACACCACCAGCGACGGCTTTGAGTTGCAGTTCGGCACCAATCACCTGGGCCATTTCCTGATGACCGGCCTGATCGCCCCGGCGCTTCTGGCCGGCGCTCCGGCCCGGGTCGTGTCCGTGGCCTCCCGCGGCCACCGCCGATCGCCGGTGGTCTTCGACGACGTCGGCTTCGAGAACCGCGAGTACGACAAGTTCGCCGCCTACGGCCAGTCGAAGACGGCAAACGTTCTCTTCGCGGTCGAGCTCGACCGGCACCTCGGCGGGCAGGGCGTCCACGCCAATGCGCTGCACCCCGGCGTCATCTTCACCGAACTGGGCCGACACATGGGCCGCGAGGACTTCCAGGTCCTCTTGGCCGAAGCCCCCGAGGGTGATCTGCAAATGAAGTCGATGGAGGCCGGCGCGGCGACGTCAGTCTTTGCCGCAACCGCCCCAGAGCTCGAGGGCCGCGGCGGCCTCTACCTCGAGGACTGCCAGGTCGCCGAGATCAACGACGACGAGGACACCGGCATCGGCGGCGTGCGCTCGTACGCCCTCGATGAAGCAGCGGCCCAGCAACTCTGGGCGATCTCGGAGGAGATGGTGGGCCAAACGTTCTCCATCTGAGCCGCAATATAAGTGACAGAACTTACATTGTGGCTATCTTCGGAGTGCCCGGGGCTCGATTGAAAGGAGGAACACCGTGTACGACCTCACAGACTGCGATCTCTCGTTCGCGGATCGCGATAAGCAACTCGCGGAATTGCGCGAGCACAAACCGGTGGCGTGGGACGACGAGAACGGCTGGTGGCTGATTACCCGGCACGCCGACATCACCAGCGTCTCCCGCGACACCAGATCGTTCAGCTCCGATTACGGCGTCACGTACTTCGCGCCGCTCCAGCTCTCGATGATTACCGCTGACCCACCCGATCACACTCGCATCCGCCGAATGGTCTCCAAGCAATTCACGCCGCGAATGGTGAAGCTGTGGCGGGGGCTCGCCGCCCGGAAGGCCGACGAGGGAATCGACCGCTTGCTGGCCGCAGGCGGGGGCGACTTCGTCGAAGAAGTCGCCGTCCCGACCACGCTGGCCGTGATCATGCACATGCTGGGCATCGGGGAAGAGCGCAGGACAGACATCCGATCCTGGTCCGACGACATGATGGCCGCGAGCGGTCGGGCCCACATTCCGGTGGTGGCTGAGAAAGCGCTGGCCGCCGGCGCGGCATGGACGAGCCATTTGGCCAGCCATATCGAGAAAAAGTTGGCGAACCCGGCGGACGATCTCCTGTCGCTGGTTGCCGCCGACCCGGAGGACCCCCTCACCGGTGAGGATCTCCGGCAGTTCGCGCTGTTGTTGATCGTGGCCGGCAACGAGACCACCCGTCACACGAGTTCCTTCGGAGTCGAGCTGTTCGCCCGCCACCCCGATCAGGCGACTGCGGTTCGTGCCGATGAGGAATTGATGGCGACGGCGATCCCGGAGGTCCTGCGATGTTCCAGCGTCGTGCGGGCGATGGCTCGAACGGCGATGCGAACGGTGGAACTCGGAGGGGCCACGATCGAGAAGGGTCAAATGGTCAACTTGATCTACCCGTCGGCCAACCGGGACGAGGCTGTCTTCGAAGATCCGTTCACCTTCGATGTTCGGCGCCACCCCAACCCCCACCTCGCGTTCGGCATCGGCACCCATTACTGTCTGGGCGCCAACCTCGCCCAGCTTCTACTCGGCGTGATTCTGGGGTCGTGGCTCCAGCGGGTCCCGGCTTACGAGGTTGTCGGCGTCGAGCACTTCCACACCGGGGTGGTCACCGGCCTTGAGCACCTCATGCTCGAGATCGGGTAACCCCTCACCCGCGTAGCTCGATAGCCCTCTTCAATGGCCCCAGATCATGGGGTGCCATGCTCATGATGATCACATGGTCTGCGCCCGCTATAGAAGCCCCTGATCCGAGGCGAGCGCCATTATTCCGACGACGTTTTTGACCAGGAGATTGGTGAAGTGATCCAAAGTCGATTGTCGGGAATGTAGAAGACGTTGATGTGGGCGAGCTGGGCTTGGAGCAGCTCATCCTTCCCGCCGAAGTGCCACCCCACCGCATAATTGTTGCGCTGGCCCGCCTCCTTGGTGATCGCGGCGATCGTTGTGGCGTCTATTCCATTGCGAGCAAAGAGCTTCTCACCCGCACGGATAAGCCGTTTCTTGGCCTGTTCACCTGATCGGGGCAAGACACCTCCATCGCCCGATGACCGTTGTGTGGAAATACAAGTAGATCAGACCACCCTTTACGCGGGTAGAGTACGTGAACCCCCGTCAGTCGCGGCCAGCGCGTAGACCGGCATTGCACACCGATGCTTGTGGGGGTGCAAAGGTCATGGTCCCGTGGTGCAGTTTGGAGTGCACGCCGGCCTGTCAAGCCGGAGGTCGCGGGTTCAAATCCCGTCGGGACCGCACAACAGAACATGGTCGGGTAGCTCAGTTGGCAGAGCGTCCGCCTGAAAAGCGGAAGGTCACCGGATCGACGCCGGTCCCGACCACCACCCACCCCCCCACGGCCCGGAGCGAAGCCCAACCCCGCTCCGGGCCGTACCCTTTGCGGGGCGTCCTACACTGCGAAGTTTCAGGAATTGGGGTCGAGAATCGAGACGAGCCTGGTCTGGTCAGCCCATTGGTTGATGGCGCGGTCAGCGGTTGCAAGTTGATAACCGCCGAGGATTGCTGTGGCGGTGATTATGCGATCGGCGGGGTCCGGGTGGAATCCCTCTGCGCCCAACTCCACAGACCGAATGGCAATCTCATCGTCCACCGGTACTGTCTTCAGACCATCGGCTATCCAATCCTTGTAGAGGGCGCGGGGCGACCTGTCTAAATCGAGTCGACCCTTGTCATACTGCAAGGCAATTTCCCAAAACGTAAACGAAGATACAGCGGCCGCGCCCTGGTCCCAGGCCGCTTGAATCTCGCTTCTAGCCTTTGGACCGAGTTGGGGCGTCGCTGAGACAAGCCACAAGAGGATGTGGGTATCAAGAAGAATCACCGGATAGGTGGAAGATCAGGGTCTAGCACTCGGTCAGGATTGCTGATGGCCTCCCAGTCCTCCAGGGGTACAGCGGGAGAGATGATGTCGCCGACAATGCGGATTTGATCCCGGTAACGTCCCCACATTTGAGGCTTCGACTCCTCCACCGGTACCAATCGCGACACCGGCTTGCCATGCTTGGTGATCACAATTTCTTCGCCGGTCTCGTTCACCTCATCCATTAGGGCCAGACACCGGTTCTTGAACTCTCCGGCTGGAATCGTGCGCTGTTTCGCTGACATGTCGAATCCTCCGATGCTGCAACTTCAAATATAGCCATAGCCAGTGGCTATAGCTATAGCAATTTGAATCGCCGCCAAGAGTTATCCGTAGTGGGTGGCGACGTTTTCGGGGTAGCTGCGGGAGAAGTAGTTCCAGAGTTGCTCGCCGTAGGTGGAGGGGCGGTAGGAGCTGGACATCTCGGCCACGCCGGCGGTGGTCTCGGCAATGCTGGCCATGAACCCGGCGGAGTTGTGGTGGGGGCTGGCGGCCACGGCGGCGGCGAAGCGCTCATGCAGGGGCAGCGGGGACAGACACGCGTCCAGCGACGGGCCGTGGAAATAGCCGGCTGAGTATCGCTCGTCGGTGGTGATCACCTGGTGTGCGGTGGCCACCAGGTAGTTACCGGTCATGGCTTGGAGAGTCTCGCCCAGGTTAATAACGTATGACCCCTCTATGGAGGGGACATCGATCCACTCCCCTTCCTGGTTCTGCACTTGCAGCCCCGCGGTGGGGCCGGGGTCCAGCACGGTCAAGAACCCGGTGTCGCGATGGGCGTTAACCCCGGCTTCGCCTTCGGGGGTGGGGGGATAGTGGACGAACTTGGCCAGCGACATGGTTTGGGTTCCGAAGAACTGCTCCAAGTGGTCCTCGGCCAGCCCCAGCCCCAGCGAGAGTGCTCCCAAGAGGCGATTGGCCAAGCCCCCCAATTCGTCGAACCACTGATTGGTGAGCTCTCGATGTCCGGGCAAGATGTCTTCGGGCAGCCACTGGTTGGGGCCCAGCAGGCGCAGGTAATAGGGCTCGACGTCTTTGGGATAGGCGGGCCACTCGGTCCACCAGTCGATCTGCTCTCGGATGTCGGGGAGGTTGTTGGTGTACTCGGCGCCCTCCGGTTCCCAGCCCCGGAAATGGCGGGAGCGCCGCTTGTCGATGAGGGCCTTCTGCTCGTCGGAGAAGGCGAAGAACTTCCGCAACATGGCGAAGATGTTGTCGCTCAGATCGTCGGATACCCCGTGGTTCACCACCAGCAGGAAGCCCACCTCGTGGCAGATCCGGCACAGCTCCTCGGCCAATTCTCTGCGCTGGTCGAGCGATCCCGACAGCGGGCCGAGATCCACCACCGGAATCTGATCGAACGCGGCTGGAGCAATCACGTTGTCAAGAGTAGTGGTCATTGTCGAGACCCCCGGAAAGCCATCAGCCGAATTCACCGCCCGCGAACCAGCGGTCGAACGCAGGCCGCATAGCCACATCGATCAGCTCGATCCTCTGTCCTGTACTGGGTGGAACCAAAAAGGCAAACCCTTCTATGCCGCCGTCGGCGCTGGCCCCGCCGTAGGCCAGCTCGCAGCCCCCGGCCATCAGCGTCTCGATGTCGGCGTGGAGGTCGTCGGTCCAATAGCCGAGGTGGTTGAGCCCCTCGTAGAGGTCTGCGTCCCAGAACGATCCCTTGGGGCCTTCGGCCAGTTCAAGCTGCACCGGGCCTTCCACCGTGTAGGAGAAGCGCACGCTGGTGGAAACCACCTTGCCGTCCACCAGCAACTCGAGGTCGAGCGACTGCAAGGAGTGCCACGTCACCCCGGTGGCGGCCGATATCTCAGCCATAGCCTCCTCGATATCGGCGACGACAATGCCGGCATGAAACGGGTCGGTGATCAGAGCCATGTTGGCACGGTAGCCGATTGCCAGTGAGTTGCGACTAGTGGCCCAGGTCGTCGATGTCGGTGACGAACTCGCGGGCATTCTCGTTGAATTCGGCCACCGTGCCGATGGTCTTGGCCTTGGCGGTGCCGCCCCGCAGCGCGGCCAGCGGATCGGTTTGGTCGCCGACATAGCCAAGGGCGAAGGCACCCTGGGTGTAGCCCATCATTCTCAGCAAATCGTCATCGAGGGTGCGAGCGATGTCCGGTGGGCAGGCCAGATACTGGTTCTCCTCTTGGCGCACCCAACCCACGGCGTAGGTGATGTTTACCCCCCGGCGCACGCGGCTGCTGGTATTGGCCCCGGCCCCGTGCAGCACTTTGCCCTCGTAGAAGAGCACGCTGCCTCGACGCATTTCGGCCTGGGCATCGGGCATCCGAATGGCTTCGTCATCGCCGATGCCTGAAGTGCTGGCCAGAATGTGGGTAGCGCCGTTTTCGGTGGTGAAGTCGGTGAGTGCCCACATGGTGTTGCACTGCACGTGGTAGTCGGCGTCGAACGGGAAGAAGTCGAAGGCCATTTCGTCTCGGTGCAGCTTCTGGCGGGTCTCCCCCGGCGCCACCGAGATGATCTGGGTGAGGTGGAGCTGCACCGCGCTCACATGGCCGAGGAAATTGCTCACCGTGCCGACCACGAACGGATCCATGACCAACTGGCGAGCGGTAGGACAGCGGGCCACCAGAGCACCGGTTCGGCGGGTGAAGCGTCCGTCGTACTCGTCGCGTCCCGCGTCGGATGCCTCGATGTAGGGCAGCGCCTCGGCTTCCAGCTGGTCCATGGCGGCCGCATCGGCCACATCGTCGACGATGGCATACCCGAAGCGGCGCAGGTGATCGCTTACCTCGGCTGGGTCGGCGGTGGGTGGGAAATGACTCAGGGTCACGGGGCAGATGGTACGAGAAGTAGGGTTCAAGTGATGGTTCAGCTGGTGATCCACGCCGATGACGTGGGGATGTGCCACGGTGCCAATCGAGCCTTCGTGGAACTGTCGCATCTCGGCACGATCACCTCTGGATCGGTGATGGTGCCGTGCCCTGCCGAAGAGGCCATCGGGTCGGCCGCAGCCGATGCCCGGGCCGCGGGGATGCCGGTGTTCGACCTAGTGCTGGAGACCGATTTCTCCCGTCCGCCGCACCAGCCAGCCGACTACAAGGCGATGCTCAGCGGCCTGAGCGACAAGGTTTCGGGCGACGGCCTGGTGTTCTGCGCCTTTCACCCCAATGCGCCGGGCGGCGCCGAGGTGGAGGTGATCGAGCCCGACACTTTTCACGTCCGCACCGACGAGTACGAACTCTTCGGCACCGACGGATGGGAGCATTGGCTCACAAGCCAGCCTTACGACCTGGCCTCTATGGCTGATCTGGCCTAGATGCCCCTAGCCGGTGGGGTGGGCCTCGAGATGGCGCTGGCCTTGGCGGCGCATGAGGGTCCAGGTCTGCTCTAAGTAGCCGGCCTGGTCGTCCACCAGCTTCTTCAGCCCCAGCCTCAGGTGCTCGGGTATCTCGGGGGCGTCGGTGGCCTCAAGGGTCACATCGAGCTGGGCTTGGTCTTCCAGGGTGGCGTGAAGGGCGGCGGCCCGGGCCAGAGTGGCACCCACGGTTATGGCCCCGTGCCACGGGATGATCACGGTGTGGTTGGTCTCGATGGCCGGGCCGATGGACTCGAAGCGGTCGTCGGGGCTGAGCACCTGGTCGTCGTGGAAGATGCAGCACAAGTTGTGGCGCATCTTCAGCGGTCGGGCCAATGAGGCCAGCGCGGTGATCCACCGTCCGTGGCTGTGGACGATGGCGCTCACGTCGCTGCGGTGCTGGTACACCCCGGCGTGGAACTCGAACCCCAAGCTCACTTCACGGTTGCCCTCCAGCAGGTTGCCGTCGTAGTCCAGCTTCATCACATCGTCGACGGTTACCTCGCCCAGGGTCCGGTCGAAGGCGTTGATCCAGAAGGCGTCCTCGCCGGTGGCCCGAACGCTCACGTGGCCTCCGATGCCGGTGTCGCACCCCCGTGCGGCGAGGGCCCTACAGGCCAGCACGATCTCATTCACGATCTCGTTGGCCCCGCCGCCGACAGCTTCAAAAGTGCTCATGGCCCCTAGAGTACGGCATCAATGGGACAGCGCCATTGTGAAACCGACGCCTTGCTTGTTTGCCTCCAACCCCACGCCCTGAATCAATGACGACGGTCGTAGTGCTCGGTGCCGGAGCGCTGGGATCGGTGTACGGGGCATGGTTCACCCAGGCCGGCGCCGAGGTCACCCTGGTGGCCCGTCCGACCCACGCCGAGGCGGTGAAACGGGGAGGGCTGCGCATTGACGATCAGCCGCCCGTGGCGGTGCGGGCCATATCCGACCCGGCCGAAGCCGGAGACTGCGACATTGTCTTGTTGGCCAGTAAGGCGTTCGACAACGCCGAACTGTTGGGCAACTACCGAGGAACCGCCCAAGCTGCCTTCTCGGTTCAGAACGGGGTGCGCCAAGCTGAGCCGATGGTGGACCGGTTCGGTTCTGCCGCGGTTGGCTGCGTATCTCTGGTGGGCGGCACGCTGGGCGAGCCCGGCCACGCCTCGCACTCCTTTGACGGACCCACCCTGCTGGGCGACCTCACCACCACCGCGCCGGGCACGGCGGCGGCCATCGCCGCGGCCCTGCCGGAGCACAAGTTAGAGGTTCAAGACGACATCGCCCCCGCACTGTGGTCCAAGGGGGTGCTGGCCGCGGCCGCCATGGGAGTAGTGGGGCTGACCCGGCTGGTGTACCACCGCATCTTCCTCATGCCCGAAACCCGGGACGTCTTCTACGATTTGGCCTGCGAAGGGGCAGCCATCGCCGCAGCAGAGGGAGTAGAACTGATCGACGGCCACGGCCCGTTCCAGATCCGGGCGCTCACCCAAGAGAGCCGGGCGGAGGCCCACCAGCGGCTCCGAGCCGTGGGCCAGCGAATGGAAGCAGCCGGAGAAACCCAGGTACGGGTGTCCATATTGCAGAGCATCGACCGAGGGCGGCCGTTCGAGGTCCAAGCGGTTTTCGCCGACTTGGTGGAGATTGCCGATAGCCACGGGCTTGAGGTGCCAACTCTGCGGGCCGTCACCCGGCTATTGACCGCGTCCATGCCCGGGGGATGACATAGCGATGAGACTGCGAGACCTGACTCGGATGCTGGCCCGAGCCCCCAAAGGCGCCAACCGGTGGCACACCTACGCCGATATGCGGGAGGCCGCTCGCCGGCGGCTGCCCAAAATGGTGTTCGACTTCGTGGAAGGCGGCGCGGAGGGTGAGCTGACCATCGCCGCCAACCGGACCGCCATCGACAAGGTGGAACTGACCCCCAGCTTCATGGTGGATGTGGCCGACCGGGAGGTGTCCACCTCCGTGCTGGGCCAGCCGGTTTCGCTCCCGTTCCTGCTGGCCCCCGCCGGGCTGGCCACGCTGGTCCACCGCGAAGGGGAGCTGGCCGCGGCCCGAGCCGCCGCCGCCGCGGGAACCGTGTTCGCAGTGAGCACCGGGTCGGGCTACTCACTGGAGGACATTGCCGACGCCGCCCCCGACGGCCGGCGGTGGTTCCAGCTCTATCTGTGGAAGAGCCCCGATGTGGTGAGATCGCTGGTACACCGGGCCAAAGACGCCGGCTACGAGGCTCTGGTGCTGACCGTGGACGTGCCGGTGGTGGGCAAGCGGGAGCGCGACCTTCGCAATGGCATGTCGCTTCCTCCCCGCATCCGGCTGAACAGCGCCCTGGACACCGCCCGGAGGCTCCGATGGCTGCGCCAGCTGGTGACCGGCCCGGACATAACTTTCGGCAGTTTGGTGGAGCTGGGCATCGGCGACGACGCCAGCGCCATCGGGGCCTATGTCGACCGAGAACTGGCCGACCCGTCCCGAACTTGGGACGACGTGGGGTGGCTGCGGCGGGAGTGGGACGGCCCGCTGCTGGTTAAAGGAGTAATAACTGTGGCCGATGCCGAGGCCGCCGTGCGTTGGGGGGCCGACGGGGTGATCGTGTCCAACCACGGCGGCCGCCAGCTTGACTCGGTGCCGGGAACCTTCGACATGCTTCCCCGGATTGCCGAAGCGGTGGGCGACCAAGCTGAAGTGCTGGTTGACGGCGGTTGCCAGCGAGGCGCGGACGTGGTGAAGGCTCGAGCCCTGGGAGCGCAGGCGGCCATGGGCGGGCGAAGCTGGTTCTGGGGCCTGGCCGTAGGCGGCGAGGCTGGAGTGGCTCGGATGCTCGACATCTACCGGGCCGACATCGACCGCACGCTGGCCCTGGTGGGCCGGCGGCGCTTCGACGACATCGGCCCGGATTTGGTGGCCGAATAAGGCGCTCGCAAGACCTACAAGATCCCAACGGGTGGTGCTGGACGACACCGCCGAGAACCTGCTGGCCCACCCCGATCTCCAAGCCTCCTACCTGGGCACCGCCGGGCAGTAGGCGCAGGCAACAAGAGCCCACCCGACTCCCACGACATCGATCCCCCCGATAGGGAAATTGTCGATAGTCCACTAAAGAGACGAGTTGTTGCGCTAGCTTTTTTCTGCCGCTTCGTAGGGGGTGCTAATCCGATAGTTCGGGTTCGGACCAGGGCATGCGGTTTTCAAGACGGGCTGAGCGCCGAATTGGCGCCAAGGCCTGATGAAATCTGAAGGAGCCATTGGTGCGAAATCTCCCTCGGCCCAACCTCGGCGGGTTGGGCCAACCTAGGGGTGCCAGAGCCCCCCAATCCAAGCGCATGACAGGCTGCCGGGTTGCCCGTTTCGTTGGTGTTGTTGCCCTGGCCGCGGTCGCATCGTCGTGCCTGCCAGTTGGCAGTGCATCGACGAGTACCGACGGAGCTGTCACCGTCGGAAACGGACTCGGGAGCAATCCCGGCGCAACTTCGTCCATTGACGGTCTAGCAGCAACAACGGGGGGCGCCTCCACGGCGTCCGGGATTGAGTTCGCAGCTGCCGGATTCGACCGCGAGGACATTCGCGACGCCCTGGCTAATCTCAACTTGGATCCTGCCGCAATCGACCGGCCGGTAGCCACCCCGACTACCTCGGCGGCGCCTGAGCGGGTCTGGGTGATAGCAGACGACGAGCAGGCTGCAACGCTGGCGGCCCACGGCTACCGGATCGGCGACACGGTGATCGTGGCCACCGGGGACCTCCGAGCCCTCCCCCCGCTGACAAGGGAGAAGATCTTCAACGCCAACGCAGTGGAATTGGCCCCGGGCCTCGACGAGGATGCGCGCTGGCAGCTGGAGGCAATCCGCCAGGGCCATGAGATTCCCGGAGGTGGCCTGCTCATGTTCGATGAGGGATTTGATCGCCGCTTGGTGGCCATATACGGCCATCCGTTGGCGTCGAGCCTTGGAGTGCTGGGAGAACAGGGCCACGTAGAGGGTGTCGAACGACTCCAGTCCCTCGCCAGGGGCTACGACGCCGACGGTGCAGTGGTGCTGCCTACATTCGAGATCATCGCCACCGTGGCATCAGCCAGCGCCGGAGGGGACGGGGATTATTCGTCGATGACCGCTCGGGACACGATCAGGCCGTGGATCGAGACCGCAGCCGCCAACGACGTGTACGTGGTGTTGGACCTCCAGCCGGGGCGAAGTGACTTCTTGACCCAGGCGAAGGTCTACGAGGAGTTCCTGCTCCTTCCTCACGTTGGGCTGGCTCTCGATCCCGAATGGAGGCTCAAGCCTCACCAGGTGCATCTAGAGCAGATCGGCACGGTGGACGCGGCCGAGATCAACCGGGTCGTGGAGTGGCTGGCAGGCATAGTGCGCGAAAACGCCCTCCCTCAGAAGCTGCTGGTGCTCCACCAATTCCGCCACTCCATGATCACCAACCGCGAACTTGTCGACACGCCCCCAGAGTTGGCAGTGCTGATCCATATGGACGGCCAAGGTCAGCTGAACTTGAAGTACAACACCTGGAACGCCTTGACGGTGCAACCTGATGCCGATCAGTTCTATTGGGGCTGGAAGAACTTCTACGACGAAGACTCCCCCATGGCCACCCCACAGCAAGTAATTGAGCTGGCACCCAACCCAGTGTTCGTCTCCTTCCAGTAGGGAGCTTTAGTGGTGCGTCGCCAAAATAATCGCGCATGTCCTGCTAGGCATCGACGCCTCTCGCGGCGTTGCGCCTCCTTGCCGTACGCTCCGGGTATGGCTGCGTCGGTGCGCCTTGCGAGAGACGCCGCTGCCGTCGCATTCCATGGCGCTATTTCGGCGACGCACCACTAGCCGAAGTCAATCCCATGGGCGTCGGCGATGGCGGTGAGGATGCGGCCGGGCTCCCGGGCGTCGCCGATGACTTGTACGGCGAGTCCGGCGGCAACCAGGTCGGCGGACAGCGGATCGTAGGGGTTCTTGGCCACTGGGAGGACTAGATCGGCTTTGGGTGGCGTGTCCACCCTGGTCTTGATTTGAACATCGAGGATCTGCAAGCGCTCCAGAGCAGGCTGGACCACCAAGTCGAGAAGGGCATTGGCGGCAACCCGGCGGCCGGGGGTGGTCACGGTCACCGCTAGTCCTCGGATGGCCAGCCACTCTGCCAGGCCGAGAGCCTCGTAGCCACCGAAGCGGTCGTCTACCACTGCGGTACTCCCCTCGGGCAGCGAGCTGGTGTCGGGGATCTCGGCACCGGTGGCGCCGGTGGCTATCACCACGAGGTCGGGGTGGGCGGCGGTGATTGCGTCGACATCGGCGGCTTGGTTCAACCGCACATCGACGCCCAGGCGGGACAGCTCCCGCTCTTGCCAGTCGCAAATGTCGCCCAGCAGCCCGCGGGTAGGCAGCTCTTGGGCTTGCCGGACGGCACCGCCCAAGCGGTTGCGGGCCTCGAACAGCACCACAGAATGACCCCGCTCGGCGGTCAGTCGGGCCGCTTCCATGCCGCCGGGCCCACCGCCGACCACGACCATTCGACGGGATTGAGGGCTGGGCCCGGGTGGAGGCTCAGCCTCGCGTCCCACCAGAGGGTTGACCGCGCACGACAGACGGCCCCGGTTGAGACCGCCGACGCAGCCATCGTTGCCCGCGATGCAGGGGCGGACCTCGGTCTCTCGGCCCTCGATGGTCTTGATCACTAGCTCGGGATCGGCGATATGGGCTCGGGTGAAGCCCACTATGTCAGCCACACCGTTGGCGATCAGAAGGTCGGCCTCGGACAGAGTGCGGAACCGGCCGGTCACGATGGCGGGGAGATCAACCGCAGCCACCACAGGAGCGGCGGCCTCCAGTTCGTAGCCAGCCGGCTCGTGCATCCCGCCCATGATCTTGTGGGGCCGCAGGCAGCTGCCGTAGGTGAGGTTCACGTAGTCGATTAGGCCGTCGTCGGCCAGCACCTTCACCAGTTCGGCACAATCATGCTCGGTCACTCCCCCGTCGCCCACTGCTTCTGATCCGACCCGCACCCCCAACACGACATCAGAGCCGATGGCCTCTCGCACCCCGCCGACGATCTCGCGGGCCAGCCGGATGCGGTTCTCCCACGAGCCGCCGTAGTGGTCGGTGCGCTGGTTGGTGGCTGGCGACATGAACTGTTGAAGCAGATAGCCGTGGGCGATGTGGACCTCTACGCCGTCGAGGCCGCCCTCGACACTCCACCGAGCCGCCTGGGCAAAGGCATCGGTGAGCTCGGCGATGTCGTCGGCGGTCATGGCCTTGGCTGGGCGGCGGATGCTAGGACCAGCCAGCTCCGACGCCGACCATGGCGGGCCCCCATCGGCAGTCACCCCCTCGTAGCCCAGATGACCGAGCTGCTGGAACACCCTCATGTCGTAGGGGGCCAGGCGATCCATCAGCCGGCGGTAGTCGTCGACCACCGAGGCCTCGTGCAGCCGCAGCGTCCCCATGTCGGTGGGATGAACCGACGCCGCCTCCAAGATTGTCAGCCCGCATCCACCCGCGGCCCGGGCCTCGTGGTAGGCGATCAACTCGTCGGTGATCCGCCCCTGGCCGATGTTGGTGCCGTGAGCGGTACGCACCACCCGGTTCTTGACCACCACCCGATTGATTTCAATCGGTGCCAGCGCATGCTCATAGCTCATGGCATCAACCCGTAAAACCCTTCAGCGAGCTTGGCCGCAGTCGCCCCTCCGGTCAAGACCGCATCTCGCCGACCCGGTTGGCGCGGGCGAAACAGGCGGCCGCGGCCGCGCTGCCCAGGGCCATCACCAACCAGGCCCAGGTGTATGTGCCCAACCAGTCCACCAGCGCGCCGAAGCTCACCGGGGTGGCCAGCGCACCCATGTAGTAGCCGGTCATGGTGACGCCGGTGGCCCGGGCCACGGCTTGCGGGGCCCGATCGACCACCGCGGCGTGCATGATGCCGATGGCCGCTAGCTGGACGATGAAGCCGGCGAACAGACCGATGGTGGCCACAGCCAGGCCAAACGTCAGACCGCTCATGGTCACGAGAATCGACGCGGTCAACACCACGCACAGCCCGACAATGAGCGGCACGCGTTTGGTTCGGCCGAGATAGTCGGCCCGCAACGCGGTCAACGACATGCAGACCGCGCCCAGTCCAGCGGCTATTCCAGCGATAGCGCCCGCCACTGGTTTGGAGGTGCCCAGCCCTTCGTCAAAGTACGGCACTGCCCAAGAAAACAGCGGCTGCGAGGAGCCGACCAAGAAGAAAGCAGACACCGCGAACCACCAGAACCCACGGGGAAGGACCGATTCTTGGCGCTGCGCCCGTGTTCGGGAGGAGCGGATGTCGGGTATGACCGCAGCGGCATTGAACGCACTGACCGCGGCAATGGTCCCGGCAATCATCAAGATGAGGTTCCAACTCCAGCGGTCGGAAGCCCAGGGCACCAATACTGCGCTTATCAGCGCCATCGTCGGCACTCCCGACGTCTTGGCCGACAATGCCAGCGTGCGACGGCTTTCTGGCACAGCGGCGGCCACCGCTTCATTTGTGGCCGCGTTGGTCAGGGAGTAGCCGAAACCGGCAAACACCGCGGCCCCGATCAACGCGGCGTAGCTGTCAAGGAGGGCGGCCGACCATGCGGCCACCGCCACGATCAATTGATCGGCAACCACCGCAGCACGGGTTCCAACCTTCTCGGTGATCCGGGCTCCGATGATCGATCCCAAACCGGTGCAACCAAAGTGCAGACTCACCAACAGCCCGACTTGGGCGCGGGAAATCCCGAGATCTTCGCGCACCGCGGCGACGAAGTATCCGGGGAAAAAGCCCAGGCTGGAGCCGACGCCCAGTGCCAGCATGCTGGCCGCAACCACCGCCGGGCCCCGGCCAGCTCCCGACCGAGTGCTCACGCGTTTCCCCCAACCAACACTTCGGGCGACGTTATCGGGCGGCAGAACCAACCCAACGGTTGGGCAACCTTTGGCAGTCGGCTAGCCCGGTACGCTCCACTGGTGGACTTGTCGCCCGCGGCGGTGGGACGAGCGGTATCTGAAGTGTTCGACGGAGTAGATGCCCTGCCCCGAGTCGAGCGCTTGGACCGGGGGTTTTCCTGGGTGACGCTGGGCGTTGACGACGTGATCGTGCGAGTGGCACCTCTGGGGGGAACGCTTGATCCCTACGACCCCCAAGTGGAGGAGGCCAATCTGCGCCGGGTGGAAGGGATCGTTCCCGCCCCTCAAGTGCTGGCGGTGCAGGCCGACGCTCTCAACCCCATCGGCCGACCGTTTGGCGTCCACACCCGAGTGCCGGGAAGGGTGCTGCGGCTCACAGACGTGACCGAGCGCCGACCGCAGTACATCTCCGCGGCGGCCCAAGCACTGGGAAAGCTGCACAGCCTGGCCGCGCCGGGGACGGTGGCCGAGGCCTACGACACCGAGCTCGACCGGACCGAGACCGTCTATCGACGGGCCGCTCCCGACCGCCACCCCGAGTTCGAGGCCGCGTTGGCGTGGCTGCGAGGGCACCGGCCCGACTGCGACGAGACCGCGGTGTGGTGCCACGGAGACTTCCGGTTCGCCAACATGAGTTGGACAGGGCCCGGGGAGTTGGGCGGCATCTTGGACTGGGAGCGGGCCTGGGCCGGCGACCCCATGTGCGATGTGGCCTTCACCAACCGCTTCTCCGGCTGGTGCACCATCGAAGACTCGGCTGACTACGGCCACCCGATCGACCAAGAGCGGCTGGCCTATGCCGCCCGTTTCGAGCGGGTCCGCTCCTTCACCGCGTCGATGCGGGCCATACGGGCCTGGCTAGACGGCCGCTCCAACGACCCCCGCCTGCTCACCATCGGCCACCGGGGCGAGGCGGCCATGAAGACGGAACTCGACTGGGCCAAGCCCTAGCCCCGTCCCAGGACCATCACGTTGTGGTACTGGGCGCCGGAGCCTGCACCGGTGACCAAGGCGATCTCGGCATCGGGCACTTGGCCAGGGCCGGCGGTGCCTCGGAGTTGCCTCGCCGCCTCGACGATCTTGAGGGTGGGACCGCCCCAGCCGATGTGGCTGTAGCTGAGCAGGCCGCCGTCAGTGTTGAGCGGGTGGCGGCCGTCGATGCCGATGCCCGCCTCGGCCAGGTAGTCGGCCCCCTCGCCTTCGCCGCACAGCCCCAGCATCTCGAATTGGCGCACCACTTCGTAGGTGTTGATGTCGTAGAGCTCGAACACGTCCACGTCTTGGGGACTCAACTCGGCTAGCTCGAATGCCCGGCGGGCCGCGTCGGCCCCTAAGCCCCACACCTCGTCGTAGCGAGGCGGGTTCACGTACTGCTGGCGGTGCCACTCCGATCCCCCGCCCAAAATGGCCACCGGCGGCTGGGGGAGATCCCGAGCCCGCTCGGCGGTGGTGAGCACCATGGCCGCAGCCCCCTCGGTGGCCAGGCACAGGTCCAAGAGCCGGAATGGCTCAGCCACCATCGGCGATGCCAGCACATCGGCTGCGGTGAAGGGACCCCGCCCGGTCATCACCGCGGCGGGGTTGGCGTGGCCGGCGTTGCGGATGGCGGCGGCTATGGCGGCCATCTTCTCGGGGTCGGGAGTGAAGCGGTGGCGGTACACCTGGGCCACCAGGGCGAATTGGGCCGCGGTGAGAGATCCCCAGCAGGCGATGAATTCGTTGTCGGGCCGGGTGTAGTCGGCCACGGTGGCCCCGCCCATGACCCCGGCCTGGCCGCCGAACACCACCGCTGTCTCGCACAGCCCGGCGGCGATGGCGGCGGCGGCATCCAGGGCACCGGGAACGCCCTGGGGGTAGGTGTCGCACACCCAGCGCAGCGGCCGGCCGAACACCTCGGCCCAGTCGGCCGAGCCCGGTTGGAACACCGTGCCCCCCGGTCCGGGCCAGCGGGCGGCCACGCCATCAACATCGGCGGAGGTCAGCCCGGCGTCGCTGAGCGCGGCCAGTGCGGCTCGCAAGGAGATCTCTGCCGAGGTGGTGTCGAGCTGGCGGGCCATTTCGGTGTCCGCCACCCCGACAATGGCCACCCGGCGCAGCGGATGGGAGCCGCTCACACCCGCCGGCCCTCACCCCAGTAGCGGGAGCGAAGCTCTTCTTTGGCGATCTTTCCCACCGCGTTCTTGGGCAGCGAGTCGGCGAACTCCACCCGCTCGGGAATCTTGATGGAGGTGAGTTCCGATTGTCGGCACCACAGCCGCAGCTCCTGGCCATCGGCCGCCGCCCCCTGCTTGAGGGCCACCACGGCCACAATCGCCTCGCCCCACTCGGGGTCGGGCACGCCGATCACCGACGCCTCCAACACCGCGGGATGGCGGTACAACACGTTCTCAATCTCGGTGGGGGCGATGTTCAGCCCGCCCCGGATGATGAGGTTCTTCATCCGGTCGACGATGTAGATGAAGCCCTCGTCATCGACCTCGGCCACGTCACCGCTGTGCATCCATCCGTCCCGCAGTGCATCAGCAGTGCGCTCGGGGTCCCGGAAATAGCCCTTCATCACATGGGGGCCGCCGAAGATGACCTCGCCCCGCTCACCCACGGCCACGTCTTGGCCTTCGGGGTCCACCACCCGCACATCCACCGCATACGACGGCTGGCCGCAGGACGACAGCAGCTCGGGGCGCTCCTGCAACCCCCGCACATGGTCTTCCTTGCGCAGAATGGTGCCGATGGAGGCGATCTCGGCCATGCCGTAGAGCTGGTTGAACACCGGGCCAAATCGCTCCACCAACTCGGCCAGGCGGTCGGGGGATATGGGCGACGAGCCGTAGCCCAGCGTGCGCAGCGAACCCAGCTTGTGGTCGTCGGCCCGTTCCAGGCGATCAAGCAGGCGCATGAGCTGGGTGGGCACCAGAAACGAGTGACTCACCCCCTGGTCCTCCACAATGTGGGCGTAGCGCACCGGGTCGAAGTTGCGGCTGTCGACGAAGCCCTGGGCCGCGCCGATGAGCAGGCACGGGAGGATGGTGATGTTCACGCTGGAGTTGTGGGGGATCTGGATGAGGTAGCGGCTGTGGCGGTCGATCTCGTATTCCAGACAGGCCACGGTGGCGTGCTGGAGCACCCGGGCGTGGTCGAAGTGAACCCCCTTGGGCCGCCCGGTGGTGCCGCTGGTGTAGACGATGCAGAAGTCGTCGTCGGGTCGCACTTGGTGCAGGGTGTCGGGGGGTGTGGCCGAGGCGGCATCGGCCAGGGCGTCGAGGTCGCGGTCGATGTCGATCACCGGAAGGTCAAAACCGTCGAGCTGGTCGCGGTGCTCGGCGTCGGTGATGGCGAGGGTTGGGTCGGCGTTATCGAACACCTGCTCCAGCTCCACCGAGCCGAGCCGGAAGTTGAGCCCCACATAGCAGCCGCCGGCCTTGGTGATGCCGCCCATCACCTCCACCACCTCGGGGCGGTTGGCCACCAACAGGGCCACCCGGTCGCCCTTGCCCAGACCATGACCACCGAGCAGGGCGTTGGCAATGCGGTTGGTGCGCTCGTCAAGCTGGCGGTTGGTCAGCTCCCTCTCTCCGAAGATGGCGGGGTCGCCAGGATGGCGGGCCGCGTTGCGGGCGAAGGACAGCCCGACGTTCATCGGGCCACCACGTCGGGGGTGAAGGCGGGAAGCCGGTGGCCGTCGGGGCCGGTCACGAATCGCACGGTCACCGCCATGTCGATGGCCACGTGATCGGGCTCGCAGTCCACGATCCACGTCAGCAAGTGCCAGCCTTCGTCGATATCCACGTCGGCCAGCACATACGGGGCGTCGAACGCCGGGGTCGGCGGCCGATGGACGGTGGTGTGGCTGTACACCCGGCCCCGCCCGCTGCTGGGCACATAGATCCAGTTGGTGCTCTGACATTGCGGACAGGCGAACTGGGGGACGAAGAAGTTGTGGCCGCAATCCCCGCACACCGGGCGGACCAACTCCCCCCGGTCGACCGCGGCCCAGAATTCCCCGGTCAGCGGGCGAAGACTCCGGTCCTCAACCTCGTCAGTCGGCCCGTCCATCAGTGATCTGCCTATCAGAACACCACGGGGTACTCACCCCACCAGACCCGGGCGATGTTGGGATCTTGCTGGGGGGGATTGTCGGGGTCGCGTCGGGCGCCTCGGGCCAGCAGGCCGCGGAGAATCAGCGCCACCGTGCCCAACAGGATGGGCGCCCCGGTGTTCTCATCGGCCGGCACGCCGCCGTCGAGCTCCATGCCGATGCAGGCGTGGCGCCCCCCGCCGAAGGTGTGGCCCCACCGGGGCACGTCCTCGCGAATTGAGCGGAGCGGGTTGAAGCTGTCAGCGTCGGCCCCGAATACCTCGGTGTCCCGATTGGCCGACCACAGGTCCATCACCACCGTGTCGCCCACCGCCATCTCGGTGCCGTCGCGCAGCGTGACCGGCTCGACCGCCTCCCGGCGGGCCACCGGGCTGGCCGGGTGCAGGCGCATGGACTCGTGGACGCACTCCTGGAGGAACACGGAATCCTCAACCATGCGATCCCTATCCTCGGGATGGTCGTCGAACCAGCCGAACGCGCCGTGCACGGCGTGAGTGGTGGCCGCCCCCGTGGAGTGCATCCCGGCCAGCATGTAAAAGGCAACCTCCCGTCGGACCACGTCGCGGGGTAGGTCCAGGGAGTCCTGGTTGCGGACCAGCACGGTGAGCACGTCTTTGGGAAGGTCGTCCTCGGGGATATCGCCGGCAACGAACCGCTCATATTGCTCGGTTCGGCGGGCCAGCGAGGGAGCGAAGAATTCTTCGTCCCACCGCTCCAGGGCCTCGGCCACCTCAGCCTTCAACTCCTCGGGATCCCGAGTGCTGTGAACCGCGGTGGCTCCTTCGCTGAACTTGACCGCATAGGAGAACAGCCGATCGGTTTCCTCGGGGGTTCCCTTCGAATAATCCACCCCGGCCGCAGCGGCGGTGAGATTTACCACGATCCGCCGGGCCAATGGCACCACGTCGCCCCGCCCTTCAGCGGCGGCGGGGTCCAACTGCTTGTCCACCGCCAGCGGAAGCAGGTCTCGCTCATAGTGCTCAAACGTCTCCCGGCGGAACAGCCGATTCTCCAGCCGGCGGCGACGGCGGTGATCGTCGCCCCATAGGGTGAGCAAGGTGTCGGCCATGATCACCCCCGCCGCGTCGTACAGCGCTTGCTTGAGGCCTTTTTGCCGGTAGGCGTCGCGGACATCGTCGAATCGGGTGAGGGTGATCTCTGTCATCGGGTCTTGTCTCCTTGGATCAGGTCGGGTGGATCAGCCTTCTTCGGCGACGCCGTCGATCGACGCCGGACGAGGCATTCCGGCCAGCACGGTGTGAACTACGCCGCCGTCCACCACCATGTTGTGGCCGTTGACGTATTCGGCATCCGCTGAGCACAGCCACATCACTGCTTTGGCGATGTCGTCGGCGCTGCCCAGTCGCCGGCTGGGGGTGCGGGCCGATCGGGTGGACCGGACTTCGGGGTCGGCCAAGACTGGAGCCGACATGCCGTCGTCGATAATGCCAGGGGCCACTGAGTTCACCCGGATCCCGGCCGGACCCCATTCGATGGCCATCTGCCGGGTGAGCTGGATCACCGCGGCTTTGGTGGGGCTGTAGGCGCCGGAATTGGGGCCGGGGGCGATGCCGTTGATGGAGGAGATGTTGACCATCGACCCTTGGCGGCCTTCGGCGATCAGGCGACGGGCCACGGCTCGGCCGCATACGAACGGGCCGTTGAGGTTGACATCTACCACCGCCCGCCAATCGTCCTCTGAATGGTCGACCAGCGGGGTGAATCGCACAATACCCGCGTTGTTCACCAGCGCATCCGGGGTGCCGAAGGTATCCAACACAGCCTCAATCGCCTCCGAGTCGGTGGTGGAAGCTACAAGGGCCACTGCATCGGGCAGCGACTGGGCCGTTTCCTCGGCGGAATCAGCGTTGACGTCCAAAACGCCAACCCGGTACCCCGCGGCCGCAGCCTGCCGGGCGATCTCCGCCCCAATACCGTGTCCCGCCCCGGTAACAATCATCGATTTAGTCACGAGCGCCAACCCTAGTGGGTGCTTGCCGGGACCATCACCGACGGGCGTGGCCAAGAACCCGTGCTACTCCAAGAGGTTGCCATTGGAGTCGTAGACGTTGATGGCTCGGGAGGGGCAGTTGCGGGCGGCTCGCAGGAGTTGTTGGTCGGTCAGGTTGCCGACGGTGGGCAATACGGTGGACAGCTCGTCGTCGTCGAAGGCGAAGGCGGCGGGATAGTCGGCCACGCACCGCCCCGAGCTCATGCACTCGTCCTGGTCGATCTCCACTCGGTAGGCCATCGCTTAACCCTAGTGGTCCCCTATAAGTTGGCTGGTCAATGAAGCCCATTGACAGCATGTCGATCTTGATCACCGGGGGTGGCTCGGGCATCGGTGCCGGGGCGGCCGAGCACCTGGCCAGCCGGGGGGCGCGGGTGACCATCACTGGGCGCCGCCAAGATCGAGTGGCAGAGGTGGCCGCTCGGATGGGCGATGGGGGGCGGGCGGTGGCCGGAGACGTGACGGTGGCTGATGACCGCACCGCCATGATCGAGGCCGCAGTGGACCACGGCGGCGGGCTGGACGCCCTGATTAGCAACGCCGCCAACATGTATCGCGGCCCGGTGGACGAGCTGGAGGAGCAGGCCCTGCTTGAGGTGTTCCACACCAACGTGGTGGCCGGGATGATGCTGGTGGGCGAGGCGCTGCCCCATCTGCGGGAGCGCCAGGGGTGCGTGCTGTTCTTGGGTTCGGTTCACACCCAACGGGCCTTTCCCGGCGTTGCTCCCTACGCGGCTACCAAGGGGGCGCTGGAGGCGCTCACCGGGGTGCTGGCCGCGGAGTTGGGGCCTCAGGGCGTGCGGGTGGGATGCGTGCGGCCGGGCGCGGTGTTCACCGAGATCAACCAGCGAGCGGGGCTAATGGGCGACGACGAGGCCAAGGCTCGGCTCGAAGGGTTGGGGCCAGCCCACGCCTTGGGGCGTATTGGCACAGTTACCGAGATCGCCGAGGCGTTCGAGTATCTGATCGGGGCGGAGTGGGCCACCGGCTCGGTGCTGACGGTGGATGGCGGACTCAGCCTCGGCGTTACCAATGCGTGACTGATGCGTGATCACCTGAAAGCGGTTCAAGACCATCTGGACGCGGTCCACGCCGGCGACCCCGAGGCCATGGCTGCCGACTACACCGACGATGCTGTGCTGGTGCGCGATGTGACCTACCAGGGTCGGGACGCCATCGCCAGCTACTTCGCCACCGTGCCCGACCGGTTGGGGAGTGGTCATGTGGAATTCGCCGAACCCCGAATGGAAGACGGACTGGTGGCCGTTGCCTGGAAGCTGGTGGGCGGTCCCGGTGACGGAGCTTCGGGCACTGATCGATTCGAGGTGACCCGGGGAATGATCGTGCGCCAGACCGTGACCCTGGACGGCGGGGACTTCTAGAGGTCCGATGTTCGACGAGACCTACGATGTGGTGGTGGTTGGGTTCGGCGCCGCGGGCACGGCTGCGGCCATCACCTTGAGCGATGCCGGGGCCTCGGTGGTGCTGGTAGAGAAAAACCCCGAACACCGCCACACTCCCTCTACCCGGATGTCGGGCGGCATGGTGATGACGGTTACCGACGTGGATGCCGGGGCACGCTATCTAGATGTCTGCGCGTCGGGCATGGTGCCCTTCGACGTGTCCCACGCCTGGGCAGAGCGGGCTGCCGGCCTGCCGCAGTGGTTCGAAGACGCCATCGGCAGCTTGGACATGGTGGCCTCGGCGGGGGCTGAGCATCCCGGCTTCGATGGAGCGGAGGCGATTGTGGCCGTGCAGCCCGACGGGGTGGCCGAGCGGCTGGCCGCCGCGGCCGGGGGTGGCCCCCGGCTGTTCGAGGGGTTGGCCGCCGCGGTGGCCCGGCGGAATATACCCATCCAGTGGGACACCGCCGCTTCTCGGCTGATTCAGGACGCCGACGGGCAAGTGACCGGTCTGGCCGCGACCCGCAACGGTCGGCACGTGGCGCTGGGTGCCCGATGCGGCGTGGTGCTGGCCTGCGGCGGATATGAGTTCGACGAAGACCTCAAGCGCAACCATCTGCGGACCTACCCGGTGTACTTCTACGGCAACCCCAACAACACCGGTGATGGGGTGCGCATGGCGGCTGGGGTGGGGGCCTCCATGTGGCACATGAACCAGATGATCGGCCGGGCGATCGGCCACTTCGACCTCGACGGTCACCCGTTGAACTTCATCATCGGCATCGACCCGCCGGGCTATGTGATCTGCGACCGAGCCGGGAACCGGTTTGCCAACGAGCACAATCAGGCGCTGCTTCGCCACGACTTCTATTACGACCTGCTGGCCTACGATGCGGCCACCAACACCCACCCCCGGGTGCCGTGCTACTGGTTCTTCGACGAGTCCCGGCGGCTGGCCGGACCCCTCACCTACACCCACTTCGGTGCGGTGGCCGTGGGCCTCTACGACTGGAGCGACGACAACTCTGCTGAGATCGAGCGGGGCTGGATCGCTCCCGGCGACACCATCGCCGAGGCCGCCATGGCCGCCGGTATGACCGAGGAATCGGCCAAGCAAGCGGAGACCACCGTGGACAACTACAACCAGGCGTGCCTCGAAGGCGAGCCCGACCCCTGGGGCCGCCCAGCCGACACCATGGTGCCCATCTCCGAGCCGCCCTACTACTGCGTGGCCCTGTGGCCTGGGGGATCCAACACCACCGGTGGCCCCCGCCGCGACCGCCACGGCCGCGTCCTCGACGCCTTCGGCGACCCAATTCCTGGTCTCTACGGCGCAGGGGAACTAGGCCAAGCCTCCGGTGTTCTCTACCCCGGCGACGGATCCAACCTCTCCGAGGCCTTCTGCTTCGGCCAAATCGCCGCGGAACACGCGCTCAATCGCAAGCTGACCTGATCATTGCCTGCCGTTGGCCGCGACTCGGCCGGCGATGCGACCGAGGGTCAGGGCGGCGGTGATTTTGACCCCGCCGAGGCCGATGGCGGGGCTGACTCCGCCCACGCAGTCGCCCACCGCGTAGAGGCCAGCGATGGGATCGCCGAATACGTCGAGCACCTGTATGTCGGCGTTCACCCGGAAGCCGCCGGCGGGGAAGTTGATGCCCACTACCATCGGCGCGGCCCACAGTGGCGGCTCGACGATGCCGGTTCGGGGATGTCCGAAGATCACCCGGCCGAAGTCGGGATCGCGGTCGGTGCCGGACACCACTGTTTGGTTCCAGCGGTCCAGGGTGTCGACCAAGCTGTCGGCGTCGCAGCCGATGGCCGCGGCAAGCTCGGCAGGAGTAGCCCCGGAGACGGCCGGCTTGGGCATCTCGCCCACCAACTGGGCCTTGGCTTGGGCGATGCGGTTGTCGAACACGTACCACGCCTGTTGATCTTCTTGGGCTTCCAAAGCAGCAACCCGGTCATCGTAGGGACCGGCCTCATCGTGGAAGCGGTGGCCTTGCTGGTTGACCGCGATGGAGTCTTCCACCAGGGCAGAGCCCACCATGATTAGCGGGGGGATCATGGTCATGTTGATCAGGTCGCCCCCTACTGCCAAGCCCATGATGTGGCCGTCTCCCCGACAGAGCTCGGTGCCGAGATAGGGGGTGGACGCCTGGGCTTCAGGCTGGAAACGAGAGCGCAGGTCGGGGTTGGCCTGATAGCCCCCGGCGGCCAGGATGACCCCGTTGGCCGCGTCGAATTGCCGAGCAGTATCGGTTGAGACACCGGTAATCCGGTCATCGTCTTGAAGCAGGCGCACGGCCCGGGTGCGATAGCGGATGTCCACCCCGGCGTCGGCCAGGGCAGACTCGAAACAGGTGGTGAACATGTCGGTGTCGGACACGCTCACCATTCGATCCACGGTGTGCTGCACTGGACGGGGCAGGAACCGGTCGAACCGGAAGCCCAACTCGATGAGTTCCTGGTAGGTGGCCGCTGAGTCCTCGGCGTAGCGCCGGGCCAAGTCCACGTCGAAAATCAGCCCATAGCGGTGCTTTTGGCGGTCGATCTCAGCCTGCATGTCGGCCAGGAAGTCCTCGGGGCTGTCGTCGGCCCCGTTGCTGGCCTGCATATCGAAATCGGCGAAGGCCAGGTAGCCGGTGGAACGAGCGGCGTTGCCTCCGAGTTGCTTGTCGGCCTCCAAGAGCACCACAGAGGCACCGCTTCGGGCGGCGACTAGAGCGGCGGCCGACCCTCCGGGGCCACCTCCTACGACGACTACATCGAAGGTTTCCATCGCACTTTTCAGGCTATCTGCGGTGTGTTGGCTACCGGTCGGTGGCGGCGGGAAATTCGGCCCCGGCCAGCCAGTTGAGGAAGTCTTGGCGGCGGGCCGCGTCCACCAGTTCTACCCGCAGCCCAGTGGTGGGCATCCAGTGGTAGGTGAAGCCCAGCGGCCGTCCGTCAGAGGCTTCGTAAGAGGCCAGCCACTCGTAGCCGGCGTCGGCCAAGCGTTGGGCGTCAGCCACCAAGTCGTGGCTCCAATAGCCCAGGTGGTGAACTCCACCAGCGGTTGATGTATCCCACACCGTTCCCGGCGTGGCCGAGATGAACTCGATGTGGGGCGGCCCATCGACGGAGTAAGTGAACCGGAAATCGGCCTTCACCACCCCGTTGGGCTGACGCGCCATGAACTCCCGGTGCTGGACGGGGGCCCACTCAAACCCGTGGAGGGCACTCCACTCGGCCATGGCGGCGTCGAGATCGGTCACCACGATTCCGAAGTGGTAGAAGTCCTCCAGGGGCACCAACCCCTGAAGAGCACCAGACTGTGAATTGGATGTTGTATCAGGCATGGCCATGCCACCCTCCGTCAGTGAATAGAACTTCGCCAGTCACATAAGACGCCTTCTCGCTGAGCAGAAACGAGATGACCTCGGCGATCTCCGCGGGTTCGGCGACCCGGCCCATCGGCACCCGGGCATCCAGCCAGGCTACCTGCTCGGGATTGCCAAGCCGCTCCGCGGTCATCGGGGTGCGCACCGGCCCCGGCGCCACCGCGTTGACCCGCACCCCCAACGGTGCCGCCTCCACCGCGGCCGCCCGGGTAAGCGCCGACACCGCTCCTTTGGAGGCCACGTAGTGGGCCTGATCGGGCACCGCTATCTCGGCGTTCACCGACGACACGTTGACGATGACCCCGGTTGCGCTGGGATGGTGTCGGCGCAAGAATCCCCGGATGCCCAGCCAAGTGCCAACCACGTTGACTCGCAGATGGCGCTCAAAATCATCCAGCTCAGTTTCGACAATCGAGCTTCGAGTGCGGATACCAGCGCAGTTCACCAACCCAGCAAGCTCGCCCACCTCGTTGAACACCCGATCCCAGGCAGCCTCATCAGCAACGTCCAGCAAGGTCACGTTGGCGGCGGAGGTGACATCGGCAGCCACAACTTCCCAGCCATTGGCGGCCAGTACTCGACAAGTCTCCGCACCGATTCCCGATGCCCCGCCGGTAACCAGCACCCGACCCGGCATCAGCGCTTAGTGGCCCAAATACGACCGGACCAGGTCGTGGGAAGCCCGCAGCTCCGATGACGGCCCGCTGATGTCGTTGTTGCCGGTGCGCAGCACGTAAGTGCGATCGGAAACTTCCAGCACCCCGGCGTTCTGCTCCACCAGCAAGAAGGTAGTGCCGCCCTCGTCACGAAGGTCCACGACCAGCTCGAAAAGCTGGTCCACCAGGTTGGGGGCCAGGCCGAAGGACAGCTCGTCGATCATCAACAACTTGGGCCGGGTGATCATGGCCCGGGCCAGGGCCAGCATCTGCTGCTGGCCACCTGACAGCGAGGAGGCCTGCTCGCCGATCTTCTCGGCCAGCGCGGGCAGAAGACCCAGCAAACGATCCCGGTCTCGACGGATGGCGCCGGCACCGTCGGAACGCAGCCCCAAGCCCAACTCCAGGTTCTCTTTCACCGACAGGTTCTGGAAGATGCCCCGTCCCTCAGGCAGATGCCCGAGACCTCGCATGGCCCGGCGCTCGATGGCCAGGCTGCCCAGGTTCTCCCCGTCGAGCACTACCGACCCCGACCAGGTGTCCAATACCCCGGAGATGGCCCGCAGCAAGGTGGTCTTGCCCGCGCCGTTGGCCCCCAGAACCGACACGATCTCGCCTTCTTCCACCGACAAGGAGACGCCGTGCAGTACTTCGAGGCGGCCGTAGCCCGAAACCAGATCGTTGATCTCGAGCAGCATCAGGACCGCTCCTCCTGCTCAGGGTCATCGTCTTCAGCCCACACCTCGATGAGCTCGCCCTCTTCTTCGACATGGTCGATATGGTGGTGCTCAGCCAGCGGACTCTCCACCTCGTGAATCTCGCCGCCTTCCTCGGCTTCGAATCCGTGGCCCAGGTAAGCCTCTATAACTACCGGATCGGTGGTTACATGCTCAGGGCTGCCCTCGGAGATGATCTCGCCGAAGTGCAGCACGCTGATCTTGGGGCAAAGACTGGTCACCAACTGCAAGTCGTGCTCGATGATGATCACGCACAGGTTGCGCTCGGCTTGGATCTCCCGCAGTCCCCGCAGCAGCACGGTTACATCGTCGGCCCCCAGCCCGGCGGCGGGCTCGTCAAGCAGCACAACAGAAGGAAAGGCCACCAGTGCCCGGGCCACCTCCACGAGCTTCTGGGAGCCTAGCGACAGCGCTCCGGCATCCTCATGAGCCACATCGGCCAGCCCGAAGCGATCGAGCATGTCCATGCAGATCTGCCGGGCCTCGGTCTCCTCCCGGCGCTGTGGCGGCCAGAGCAAGAGCTCAGCAAAGTGGCCCCAGCGAAACAGATGATGCCGTCCCAGCAGTGTGTTCTCCATGACCGTGGCGTCGAGGATTAGCCGAGGGGCCTGGAAAGTGCGTCCTATGCCTGCTTTCACCCGTTGGGTACGGGACAGGTGCAACAGATCCTCGCCGTGCAATCGAACCGCGCCCTCGTTGCCGCGAACATAGCCAGAGATCACGTTGAACACCGTGGTCTTGCCCGCGCCGTTAGGACCGATCAGTCCGTTGAAGCCCGGGGTGAAATCGAGGTCGACCCCTTGCAGCACATGGTTCCCGCCGAAGGCCACATGCAGGTCTTCGACGGCCAGTGAAGCGGTGGCGTCTAAGGGATTGGCACCCGGCGCAGCGGTGTCAACGGCACTCATGTTGAGAAGTCCATCAGTGATTCCAGTCTTCGCTGGAGTTCTTTGACCCATCGGCTCTCGCGGATGCGCTCAGGCAGGGAAGCAATCCCGCTAGGCAGAATGAGCACGGCCAAAATAAGGACAATACCCAAGATCAAAAACAGCAACTTTTGAGTGTCCTGCAATTTCTGGCGCAGGAAAACAAAGAAGATCGCGCCAATAAGCGGGCCCCACTTATGGCTCAGCCCTCCCACAATGAGAACGACGAGCAGGAACACCAACAACCGGGTGCGGAAAGCTGAGGGGTTGGCAAAGGAGCTGTTCTGGGCCCACATGGCGCCGGCTAACGCAGCCGCGAACGCTGAAATTCCAAAGGCCACGAGTTTGTAGTATGTAGAGGAGATCCCGATGGGGCCGGTGGCGATGTCTATGTCTCTCACTGCCTTGAGTGTTCGACCCAACCGGCGGCGAGTCAGCACAATGTAAGCCACCATCATCACGAACAGTGCGCCAAGCGCGAGCATGTATACGCTGAGAATGCGGTCCAGACCGGGGACTCGGAATTGCGGGACCTGCTTGCCCGTTCCCCCGTTGGTCTTGAGGCCATCCCAGACCTTTTCGTCAAGCCGGATGATGGTGATTATCAACTCGCCTAAAGCCAGGGTGGCAATGGCCAAGAAAAACCCCTTCAGCCGGGCGGCTGGGAATCCCACCACCACTCCGATAACGGCTGCGGCAATGCAGACCACCGGCAGCGCCACAAAAAACGGCCAGTCATAGCCCGCCAGGGCGTCTCGGGCGTCACTAGGGGCTGTCAGCACGGCAGTGCCATAGGCACCAAGACCAAAAAGGCCCGCGACGGCTAGACCCAGAGTTCCGGAATATCCCACCAACAAGTTGAAGCCCACCGCAGCAACCGCGAATGCAAAGACAAAGGCCAGATTGCCTCTTCCGAAGTTGTTGCTGCTGTCAAAGATGTCTGTCCAACCCAGGATCGGCAACCAGGGCACTGCAGCTAGGAACGCAAAAACTGCCGCAGTAGTAGCCCACTCCGGCAAAACACGGCGGAACCTACTCTTGGGCGCATAAAGAGCAGTCTCAACGCGATCAGCCACTTGCTATACCTCTCGCGTCCGAGCCGTACGGCTGAACCCACCGGGGGCAACCAGAAGGACCACAACTACGACCAACAGGGCGATGGTGGGTTGCAAGCTCGTACTGATTTGCCCACCGGCGAGAGCTTCGCCAACGCCGATAAGCAGACCGCCGGCGAATGTGCCCCCAAGTGATACAAACCCACCTAGCACTGCGGCAATAAATCCCTTGAGGATCAACCCTTCAGCGCTGCCCAATTCCAGCACCGTAGAACTTGTATTGAGAATCATGGCTGCACCGGCTACAAGAGTACCGATAGCCCAAGCAACCAACGACACCATGCCGGCGTTAATTCCCAGAAGGCGAGCAGTCGGACCATCCTCAGCAATGGCTCGCATCCGCACTCCCCACTGTGACCGGAAGAATAGTGCCATAGCACCAGCGATTGCGAGTCCCACTGCAATCGTTACAACTTGATCCAGCCCAATGCGGGTATTACCTAAATCAAAAGTCTCCCCCGACCAAGGAGCGTCGAATCGCTTTGGGGTTGATCCCCAAATGTTCTCGATTACGGAACCCAGCATGAAGTTCAGCCCGATAGTGAATAACAAGAAAGGGAAATGGTCTACAACACCGAGAGGTTTGACCCAGTGGCGAATCACTAGGTAAGTGAGCACCATAGTTATTAGGCCCAAAATGACAGCCACTGCAAAGGGAAAGCCACCGTCAGTTACTGGGAACCAATCAAGGAAAGTGGGAAGCCCTTCGTCATTCAAAAAGAAGATGCTGACTGATCCCAAAGCCAATACGGCGAATATCGCCAAAGGCTGATTGGACAACCCAGCGAGTGGGCGCAGCAAGAAAAACTGGGTGAGTGCCCCGAACACGGCTGCGAAAGCCAAGGCCAAGACAATGGCTAGCCAGAACGGCCATCCAACACCGCCCTTATCGGGGTCGGCTGACAAAAACCACGCCATGAAGGCAGCCACCAGGCCCATCTCGGCCATGGCGAAGTTGGGCACATCGGTGGACTTCATGATGACCACGATGGCCAAGCCGATGAGAGCGTAACTTGAGCCGGTTTCAAGACCGGCCACAATCTGCTGGAGGAGTTGATCCACCTGCTGTGCTCCTAGAAATGGTTGGTCCGGGACTGGCGTTTACCTGTCCCGGACCAGCTAACGAATTAGCTCGCCGGCGGGAGGAACTCGCGAACCTGAGTCCACGACTCGGTGTCGGCGTCGTACTCGGAGATACCGGCGCCAGAGGCGCAGCTGTGGCCACCGGGAAGCGGCCCGCAGGCCAACACCGGCATCGCCGGAATCAAGATGGGATCGTCCATCATTGCTTCGGCTGTGGCGTGGAAGTTCTCGTAGGAGTAGTCGCCATCCAGCCGGTCCCATAGTTCGAAGAACGCCCGAGTGATGGAATAGGTCTGAAGGCTGAAGTTGGGGGCCAAGCTCTCTGCGCCGGGACCGTCGTAGGCTTCCCACAGACCAGCCCAGTGCTGCACGAAATCCATGTCGGAATCGGGCAGGGCACCCTGAAGAGCGCCCAGGTAGCCGTCGGCCGCTTCAGGATTGGCCAAGCCAACAGTGGTCTGGCCACCGGCTCCAGCCGATCCCTGATCAGAGCAAACCAGAGGATTGAATCCAGCCTCGTGGAACTGGTCGAGCACCAAGCCGTTCTGGGTGCCGTCGAGCGCGGTGAGCACCGCGTCAGCACCGGAGTCGATCACGGAGAGAACCGCAGGGGCCACCGCGTCCGAAAGCACCTCAACCTCTTCCTTGGCCACGATCTCCATACCGTGGACCGGAGCCTGCAAGTCGATGGCGTTGAACGCCTCCTCGCCAAGCTCGTTGTCCTGGCCTATGGCCGCCACCTTGGTAGCGCCCTGCTCGGCAAAGTGGTCGATGCAGATGCGACCCTGCTCGGTGCGGGTCGGGTTGGTGAGATACACCTGTTGGATGTCCTGGTCGGCGGGCGATACCGGGCCCCACAGCGGGGTGCCGGCGGCCTCGATGTCGGGGTAGGTGGACGGGATGGCCTGCGAGCCCGCAGTGCCCACAAAGCCCCACACGTTGTCCTGCTCGATCATCTTGCGGACGTTGGTAACCATCTGCTCGATCTCGAAGCGGTCGTCTTCCCAAACCAGCTCGAAGGTGCAGCCGTCGATGCCGCCATTGGCGTTGACCTCTTCGACCGCGATGATGATGCCCGCAATCAGACCCTCACCAGCGACCGCAGCCCGGCCGGTGAACGGCTGGGAGCTGCCTATGGTGATCACGCCGTTCTCCTTGTCGACGCCGCGCACATCGCCGTCGGTGTTGGAAGCACAGCCACCGGCCATATCGTCTTCGGCCATTCCGTCGTCGCCCTCACCGTCGGCCATGTCATCCTCGGCCATTCCGTCGTCGCCCTCGCCATCGGCCATGTCATCCTCGGCCATTCCGTCGTCGCCCTCACCGTCGGCCATGTCGTCTTCGGCCGGTGCCGGAGCTTGAGTGGCGGCTGGCGCAGGTTCAGACCCCCCCCCGTCGTCATCATCGTTGCCGCAGGCGGCAGCTACAAGGGCCACTGCGAACAGCAGGGCGAGGACTTTCAGAAGCTTCGACATGGATTCCCCTCCAGGTCGTTGGACTTACAAGATTTCGAGACCCTAACAGACAGGCCCTCTGTGGCAAAGTAGCAGGGATGGCTGACATATCCGTGACCACGTTCTCCGACGCCCGGGAGTGCTATCGGAACAAGAACCTCCGCCAGGCGCTGCTCGACCAGTTCGAGGCCGGCAAGATCGACGCCGACGACCTGCCCAAGGACGTGTTGATGGTGCTGATGCACAACCAAGACCGCCTGGAGCTGAGCCACGAGTCCATCCGGCTCCAGCCCTCCAGCCCCACCGGGATGCGCTGGGCGCTGGCCGATATAGAACTGTCCAGCGGGGCGCGCATCGCCGAGGGCGACCGGGTCACGCTGGATCTGCTGTCGGTGAACCGGGACCAGTCGGTGTTCGGTGACGACGCGGCTGATTTCAACCCCGACCGCACCCTGCCCGAGGGCATTGCCCCGTGGGGGCTGAGCTTCGGGCAGGGGATGCACGCCTGCATCGGCCAAGACCTAGCCTCTGGGGTCTCATATGTGGACGGCGACGACGTGGACGCCCATTTGTTCGGCCTGGTTCCGGCGGCCGTGCAGACCCTGTTCGACCACGATTGCCGCCCCGACCCCGACCATCCCCCTGAGATGGACGCCTCCACCACCCGCCCCTACTTCGGCCGCTACCCGGTACTATTCAACACCTGAACAGCGGCCGAGTTCCCTACAAGCCCAGTATGGATTGAATGCCGTCGTCGATGGCTTCGACAAAGGGTAGGGGGAGTCGGCCCGCCCGCTCCGCGATCCAAGAGCGGTCTACCAACTCCAGGCCGAGGGGCACCGCTACAGAGTCCTTCGCCAGACCCGTCGCCGACGAGGGGAGCAGCACGTTGCCGGCCAGGCCGGCTCTTTGTAGGTTCGATGTCAAAGGCACCACATGGGTCTGCCATATGTCGAGGCCGAGGACATCGGCAGATGACACGACTACACACGGTCGGTGTTTGTCGAGCCCAACCCAGCGCACCTCCCCCCTTGCTACCACGGCGCCGATCGCTCCATACGCTCGCCGACCGCCGGCGCGTCTGGCTTTGTCTCGCCTTCGCCAGCCGCCAACGCGGCATCTGCGGCGAGCTGGTGGGAAAACGTCAAAGCAGTGCTAGCTGAGTGGCGACGAAGCTGCTCGGTCACCCACCTCGAAAAGGGTATGTCGAGACTGTCAATAATCGGCACAACATCATCTGGAACACTGATCGTCTTGTTGGGCATGTACGTATTATACGTACGTGCTACACGCTGTCCACTGGCACTCGGAGGCTAGGCCGAAAACCTCAGCCGAGCAGATCCCAGGTGACGACCTGAACCTCATCGTCAAAGCCGATACCATCCAACACCCGAGCGGCGGGTGGCGTGCCGCCGGACCAGAAAGATGACCCAACATCACAGAGGAGCCCTGCGGGAATTGGGGCGAACCCGGCCGAACCCGGCCCAAGACCGGAACCCGCCCACCAGACCCCCTCACCCAACCCGACGGCACACCACCCGCCGCTACGTCAACACACTGCTCCGAAGCAACACACGACCGCGCACTTCATTCTCCCGGTTCAACAAAGACCTCAGTAGAGTCGACTTGGCGTCCAATAGCTGGCGTTTTCTTTACCCAAGACATACCGCTAGGTCTCGAAGTCGTTGATGAAGGATGCGAAATCGGTTAGGGGGACTGCGGTGGCGTCGGTGCGCTGTTGGGGGTGGTCGCCGCCGTAGACGATGGCCGCCGAGGATACCCCCGGAATCGTGCGCCTTATGCGGCGCAGTCCGGCGAACCAAGCGGCGGAGATTGTGGCGCCCGACTTGATCTCCACGGCTGCGAGGCCGCCGGGAGTTGGATATAGGAGGTCGCACTCGAGGCCGTCGGATGTGCGGAAGAACGACGGCTCGGCGTAGCGGGCGCGGTTGTGCGAGTGCTTGACCACCTCGGACATGGCGGCGTTCTCAAACAGCGGGCCGCGCAGCGGGTGGGCGAAAAGCTGGTCGCGGCTGCGGATTCCGACTAGATAGCTGGCCAGGCCGACGTCGACGAAATACAGCTTCGGCGACTTCACGAGCCGCTTGCGGATGTTGGTGTGGTACGGCGGAAGGCGGAACACGATGTCGCTCGCTTCCAAGACCGCAAGCCACTCGCGGGCCGTCGGCTGCGAAACCCCGGCATCAGCGCCGAGGCTGGACAGGTTCAACAACTGGCCGACCCGGCCAGCGCACAACCGCACGAACCGGCGAAAAGCGGCCAGATCGCGAATCCCGCCAATCCGCCGGGCATCGCGCTCCACATAGGTCATCAGATAATCGGCAAGCGCCTGAGTCGGGTTCAGCCCCTGGTCGTGAATCCGCGGATAGCACCCCGAGAACAGGATCTCATCGACGGCGTCGGACGCCCCGGCGAGGCGACGCTCGGCGAGCGTGAACGGCAGCAGGCGCAGCAGGGCCGTGCGACCGGCGAGCGATTGGCTGATCGTGGATGTCAGACCGAACTGCTCACTGCCAGTGAGCACGAACCGCCCGTTGCGGCGGTCCTCGTCTACCAGGACCTGTAGATAGGACAGAAGGTCCGGCACCCGCTGGATCTCGTCGAGCACGGCACCGTCTGGGAACTGCGCCAAAAAGCGCCGCGGGTCCGACTCGGCAAACTCGCGGGCATCGGGATCCTCCAGGTTGGCGTATCCCAAATGGGCGAAGGCGCTGCGGCACAGCGTCGTCTTGCCAGACTGGCGCGGGCCGGTAACAGTGACGATCGGATACTGCCCGAACAACTCCAACAGCTGAGGTGTTATCTCCCGCTCGATCACCATACCCACACGCTAACACCCCGCAAATCCAAGATATGATCTTTAATCTACGGTGTGGGGTCGCCGATCTTGGTCCAGAACTTCGGCCTGAAGACCTCCAGCGCCATCATGGACGACACCCCGAAGATTAGCGGCCCGGCGAACACGATGAACCAGAGGCCGTATCCGACTCTGACGTCATCGGGCTCGAAATCGCCCGCGAGCGTGCTGATATAGATCGCGCTGTACACGGCGATGCCCGTGATGGCCAGGCCGCACAGAGGCGCTACAACGGCCGCCCACTTCAGACCCATGTGCCTGAACACCAGCACACCGGCGATGCCCAGCAACCCGAGGAAGAACACAGCTATGCCCTCGACCAGACCCGTGCCGTATATGGCGTATACGGTCACATTGAGCCTGCCAGGGACGATCGTCTCGCTTTGCGCGATTCGCAACCAATCGAACAGCGTGCTCAGCGCAACCAGCGCGCACACGCAGATGACCGTGCGGCGCATCAGTTTGAAATCGTCGTCCGCCGCGCCCATTTCGCCATCGTAGGACACACTGCTCTTCTCCTCGTCCGGCAGAGCCTCTCTGCGGCCGCTGGCCGAGGTTCTTTCCGGGCTGGCCGCGATGGCCACAAGACCGTTCCAGCAAAACGCGACTGCATTGCTCAGAAAAGCGCGATTGGAAAGTCCACAATATCGCGACTGGCGGCTGCCTTGGTGCGTTCTGACAGCTAGAGTGCCTGAGCATGTCCGACCAATTGACGCCGGTCGGTTACCGGCCTCGGGTAGTGGACGCGGAGGTGGACAGAGCGCTGCGGGCCTCGCCGGCGGTGGTCATCGAGGGGCCGCGGGCCTGCGGCAAGACATGGACCGGTCGCCGCCATTCCCGTAGCGAGGTGCCGTTCGACGCGGTGTTCGACAATCGTTTGGCGGCCCAAGTCTCCCCTAGAGAGCTTCTGGAAGGGCCGGTGCCTCGCCTGTTGGACGAATGGCAGCTTGCCCCCGATGTGTGGGATGCCATGCGTCGGGCCTGCGACGACCGGGGCGAGAAAGGCCAGTTCATCTTGACCGGGTCGGCCAACCCGCCAGACGACGCCACCCGTCATACCGGCACGGGCCGGATCATACGAGTGCAGATGCGGCCGATGAGCCTGTTCGAGAGCGGGGAGTCGAGCGGAAACGTCTCCCTTCGCGGGCTGTTGGCCTCCGAGCCGTGCTCTGCTCCGGCGCCCGGCCTCTCACTCCCCGACATCATCGGTCTGACCTGTCGCGGGGGGTGGCCCGGAATGCTGGACGATTCGGCTGAGATGGCCCAAAGACAGCTTCGCAGCTACTTGGACGAGACAAGCCGCACCGACATCTCACGCGTCGACGGCGTGACCCGCGACCCCCAAGGAGTCCGCCGCCTTCTCACCTCCCTCGGACGCAACACATCTACCGACGTGACATTCAAGACACTGGGCGAGGACGCGGGCGGCAACGGCCAAGCCCTGCATCCCCAGACAGTGAAGAGCTACCTGGGCGCCCTGTCCCGGCTGTTCATCACCGACGACCTGCCGGGCTGGAGGCCGCATCTGCGATCCCGGGCCGAGCTGCGCCGAACGCCCAAGCGCTACTTCACCGACCCATCCCTGGCCGTGGCCGCACTGCGCGCCAACCAGGAACAGCTTATGGAGGAGTTGAGCTTCTTCGGCCTGCTGTTCGAGTCGCTGGTCCTGCGCGACCTGCGGGTCTACGCCCGGGCCAACGACTGGGAGCTGTCCCACTACCACGACAGCTCCGGCCTGGAAGCAGACCTGATCCTCACCAGCATGGACAATCGCAGATGGGCCGCGGCCGAAGTGAAACTCGGCGGCGAAAAGCTCGTCGAAGAAGGCATCCGCTCGCTGCGCCGCCTGCGCGACCGGATAGACACCGACAAGATGAGCGACCCCGCCAAACTCATGGTCATCACCGCCGGCGGCCACGGCTTCGAATACCCCGACGGCATCGCTGTCGTCCCCATAACCGCCCTCGGCCCCTAGCCCGGCAACACATTCCGAACTCCCAGCCGACCTTGAAGAGGGCGAACCTCCCAGCTATTCGATGAGCTCCCTCGTCAATGAGCTGGCAGCCCAGTTGGCCACCTTCTCGCCGGAGATGGGGCCCCGGGTGGGCCAGGGGCGATCCAAGTCGACCGGCTGGCCGCGGCTGATCACCCAGCGGAGATTGGATCGGTCGGCCAGCACGGTGACATCGGCAGCCGGGTCGCCGTCTACCACCAGCACGTCAGCAGCCATGCCGGGTGTCAGCGTGCCCACCTCGCCCTCCATGCGCATTGCGATGGCGCCGTTGGCGGTGGCGCAGGCGATGGCCTGAAGCGGACTCAGCCCCACCGACTCCACCAGCACCTCCATCTCCCGGGCGTGCCAGTGGCCGTATGGGGTGAGGGCGAACCCCGACTCCGAGCCGCACAGCAGCGGCACCCCGGCGTCGTGGGCCTTGGCCATCATCTTTGCGGTGGCCTCGATCTCGCCTCGGAACACATCCTGCATGCCAGCACCGGCGCCCACCAAGTGGCCGTAGTCAGCCAGATTGGCCAAGAAAGTGAAGGTGGGCATGAGGGCGGCCCCGGCGTCGATCACCGCCTCGAGGGCGGCGTCGTCCATGAACGAGGCGTGCAAGATGAGGTCAACTCCGGCTTCGGCGCAGGCTTGGGTGCTTCCGGCCGAGCGGGCGTGGGCCATAACCGGGGTCTCAAGCTCGTGGGCGGTGTCGCACACTGCCTTCAGTTCCTCAGGCTTCCAGGCCAAAAGCTCGCCTTGGTGGCGGGGGATCGACCCGGTGGCGTGGATCTTTATCCAGTCGGCGCCGTGCTTGATGTGGCGGCGGGTCATCTGAATCATCTCGTCGACAGTGGTCACCACCTGCGCGTAGCCCACCACGCCGGTGTCGGGAATCAGCCGTCCGGCAGTACCGCCCACCGCGGTGACCAGCGCCTGCACCCCAGTGGCCATGCGAGGGCCCTCGACTACGCCCGCGTCGATGGCGTCGCGCAGCGATGGTCCCATGGAGAACAGCGTGTCGGGGTCGCAGAACCCGGTGACCCCGGCCATGAGCAGCTTCTGGAGGTTCTGGGCGGCGATCAGTGCGGCGAGAGTGTGGTCGCGGTGGAAGAACAGCTCGTCGTTGGACTGCACGTCGTCGAAGGTGCAGTGGATGTGGGCGTCGATGAGCCCGGGCATCACGGTGCATCCGGCGGCGTCGATCATGTTGACGCCCATCCGGTTGGCAGCCGCCGATTCCGCCTCGGGACCGACGGCGACAATTCGATCGCCCTCCAGCAGCACCGAGGTGTCGGGCTGGGCGCCGGTGCCGTCGATCACCGTGCCGCCGGTGATGACGATGGGCGTCGGCTCAGACATCTGGCTCAGTCCCTCTCAATCTTCCAGCAGAGCCGCGGCGGCGTCTTTGACGGACATGCCCACCTCGACGCCTCGGTCGCGGGCCGGCTGGTTGCACGCGCTGATGATCCCCTCATCGTACGCCTTGAAGGCATCGCCCACCGGGGCACTCCAAGCATCGCAGCACGCTCCGGCCAGTCCGTGGGCCTCGGTGATGGCCAACCCGGCGATGCCAGCGTCATTCTTGCTGCGACCCCCGTCGGAGCAGATGAAGCCGTGGGGACTCACCTCCAATAGGAAATCCGCACCGCTGCGCCCGGTGTGTCCAGCCGTGACCAGCACGTTGCGGGAGTCCTCGGGCAGGGCGAACACGATGGAGTCGGTGACCACGAGCTGTCGTCCGCTGTCGGAGGTGGCCTTGACCTCTCGGCGGATCTTGGTGCCCTCGTCCACCTCGCCGGGATCGTTGGTCAACAGCAGCTTGGCCGCCTCCGACACCGACATTCCCTCGACAATCCCGCATCGCTCGGCGTAGATGTTGAGCCGAGAAATGATCCCCGTTTCGTACAGGTCGAGGCCATTGCCCAACTCGGCGCTCATCCCGTCGGCGGTTGCCGCGGGGATGCCCAGCGCCTCCAAGAACCACAGCCCGGAGATACCCGCACCGTCTTTGCCGATGCAGCCGTCATGGCCGATTACCCCCCTGGGCCGGTGGGGGGCCATAAGACGGGCGGGCAGAACGCCGAGATACGAAGACGGCACCACAACATCGGTGTCCCGGTTGCGGGCGTCCACATAACGGGCCGAATCCATTGTGACAATCCGACGGTCGCCGTCGGCATACACCACCTCTTGGGGGTGGTCCTCTTCGTTGGCCAATAGGGGCGCTTCTTCAGGCACGATTCGACGATACTCGGTCCCTCGGGTCATGCCGCATGGGCAAGATCGCAAGGCACACTACTCGGCATGACAAGGCCGGCATCCGAATTCCCAGCCCTCAAGGCCCAAGAAGTGCTGCGGCTGCTGCGGAAAATCGGATATCGAGAGGTTCGAAGGCGCGGATCGCACCGGACGCTGGAGGCTGCTGGCAGAGGACGAATTCGGTTCGCATGGCACGACGGGCGAGAGGTGCCCCCTAGGTACTTGAGGGATATGCTTGTTGAAGACGCAGGACTGTCGAGCGAAGAGATCTCTTCGCTGCTGAACTGGTAGAACCCCGAACGGGGAGCGCTGATGAGCAATATCCGAATCGAGAAGAACACAGAAGAAGGTCCTGTGTGGATCGCTTCCGGCAAGATTGGCGGCTCATCCTTTTATGGGGGTTCAGACGACTTAGACGAACTCAAGCGGTGGATTGCTGAGGTCGAATCCGACGAAGCCAACGAGATGGGCAATGCTCAGAGCCCGGTGCGGCCCGCTTCGCGGATCATGGGGGCGTAGTCGGCGAAGCCGGGGGCGTCGGGGCGGGCGCCGGTGGTGAATCCGGCGTCGACGGCCAGGGTGTGGCCGCTGGTGTAGCCCGACTCGTCGGAGGCCAGCCACAGCGCGGCGCTGGCCACGTCGGTGGCGAGGCCGGGTCGGCCGATCAGCGGGGAGCTTGCGGTGAGCTCGGCCCGGGCGCCGTCCATGTTGGTGTGGTCGCCGGTGTGGGCGTAGGCCACCATCGGGGTGAGCACCGAGGCAGGGGCGATGCAGTTCACCCGGATGCCGAAGCGGCACAGCTCGGCGGCCGCGTTCTTGGTCAGGCCGACCACGGCGTGCTTGGCCGCGGCGTAGGCGTGGGGTCCGAGGCCGCCCATCACCCCGGCGGTGCTCGACATGGAGATGATCGAGCCGCTGGTGCGGGGCTTCATCGCCCGGGCGGCGTGCTTGATTCCGTAGAACACTCCGTGGAGCAAGATGTCGATGCTGGCGTGCCACTCGTCGGCCGGGGTGGTGTCGATGGGACCAACCGCGCCGACAATGCCGGCGTTGTTGTACATCACGTCGAGCTGGCCGAACTCGGCCACCGCGGCATCCACCAGGCCAGCCACATCGTCTTCGGACGTCACGTCGCAGCGGACAAACACCGCACCGTCGCCCAGGGCCTCGGCCAGCGCCTGACCGGCGTCGTCTTGGATGTCGCCCAGGGCCACCTTGGCACCCTCTGCGGCGAACAATTCGGCCGCGGCCCGGCCTATGCCGCTGGATGCCCCGGTTATGGCCGCCACCCGTCCTGCAAGTCGCCCGCTCATTTCCACCTCCAATGAAAGGTTCTGCGCCCGGAACCGTAACCTGACCGGTCTATGAGCACCAGATCACAAGAAACCCCGGCCCTCGATGTGGATCGAATTCAGGACCTCTTGGACCGCGACGCCATTCGCCACATTCAGATCCGCTACGCCTGGAGCCTGGACAACCACCGCTGGGAGGCGCTCAAGGAGATCTTCTTGCCCGACGCGGTGGCCGACTACCGGGGAGAGCGGTTCGAGGGGCTCGAGGCCATCGTGGCCAAGTGCGCCTCGTCGCTGGAGCCGGCCGACGCTAGCCAGCACCTCAACGGGTGCCACTGGGCCCAGGTGGACGGCGACAAGGCCATAGCCGGCTGCTACTTCATCGCCACCAAGTACATAGCCGACACCCCGGGCGGCGACACTTTCATCGTGGGCGGCAAATACATCGACCAGATGGTCCGCACCCCCGACGGCTGGCGCATCGCCCACCGCCTGCTCGAGCAAACCTTCCTCGACGGCAACCCCGAAGTAGAAGCCGTCTCCCAAGCCCGCTGGGCCGCCCGTCAGCAGGGCGGAGGGTAGGCCTTACGGCATGTCCAGTTGGCCTTTGTCGAATTCTCCCCAGCACTCAAGTCTTCCGTCGGGGCGAAGCCCACATGTATGCCACAAACCTGCCGAGATCGCCGTAAACTCTCCTCCGGGCTCGTATGTGGCGGCGTTTTGGATGTAGTCGTTTGAAATTACGTGAACCCAACACTCAACCGACCTGTCCAATCGCAAACCGCACGAATGCCACCCCCCGGCAGAAACCGACGTGAACACGCCTTGGATGGCACCGATTTCTCCTAGCTGGTTGCCGACGTAGCCCCAACACTGGGCGGTTCCATCTTTGCGCAACCCGCAGGCGTGGACTGCACCGGCAGAAACAGACGTGAATTCAACGCGGGGAGCTTCCGCCTGGCCGTATTCGTTGTCCCCCCAACAGTCAACAAATCCATCAGGGCGTAACCAGCACACGTACTCCCAATCCTCAGGAATTTTTCCAATTGATACTTCTTTGTACTCGTACTCGCCGACCATCCCCCCCACTTGGGCAAACACATCGCTGCCCCAACACTCAACTACCCCGCTAGGTCGCTCCCCACATGAGTTTTCTCCTCCAGCGTAGACAGCAACGAATTCGCCCCTAGGAGCATCAAGCTGGCCAAAATCGTTGTCCCCCCAGCACTCAACTACCCCACTTGAACGCACCCCACACGAATGCACTGATCCCGCCGACACTACGGAGAATTCGCCCCCAGGAGCATCTGCTTGTCCGTATTCGTTGTCCCCCCAGCACTCCACAGCCCCACTTGAACGCACCCCACACGAATGCACTGATCCCGCCGATACGGCTATCCAAGTACCGGTTGCGACATTGCGAACGGAAGCAGGAACGTAGTCCCCGAGATCATGCACCAGCGGCACATAGTGGCCCCAGCACTCAATTGCTCCATCGGCTCGCAGACTGCACGCGTGAGGGCCGCCAACTGACAGTTCTCTATGTTCACCTTCTGGGACGTCAAACTGTTCACCCAGCGACCATCCCCGAAAGAGCGGCCAACACTCCACAGCCCCACTGAACCGCAGTCCGCACGAGCGAGTACTGCCAGAGGAGACGGATGCGAACTCGCCCTCCGGCACATCCGATTGCTGGAAGGGCGGACCCTCCGAACACACCTCTGTCCCATTAGCCTGCCAACAGATGGCATGAGTCCTCCCCCAGCACACAACCGTTCGATCAACCCGCAACCCACACGCCCACGAATCCCCAACCGACACCGCCAAAAACTCCCCCTCCGGCACATCCCACTCCTCGTCGACATTCCGCCCCCAGCACACAACCGTTTGATCAACCCGCAACCCACACGCCTGAAATTTTCCAGCTGATACCACAGCGAACTGGCCCTCCGGCACATCCCGGACAACCTTGGAGCGGTAGTAGCCCCAGCACTCCACCGCTCCGCTAGCACGCAATCCGCATGAATGCTCTGCACCGGCCGAGACCATCGTGAACTTGCCCTCGGGTGCAATTAACCGGCCGTAGAAATAGTCGCCCCAGCACTTGATGGTTCCATCAAAGCGCAAACCGCATGCATGGGTTTCCCCAACAGAGATGGCCGAGAACTTGTCTTCGGGAGCGTTCAACTGCCCATAAGACCGATCCCCCCAACAGTCGATGGTCTCGTCCCAACGCAAATCCGCCAGATTTGGGAGAGAACAATCCCGTCGTAGTACCCCCCAGCATTCAACGGTCCCGTCTTCACGCAATCCACAGGCGAAGTCCAATCCAGCTGAGACATCTCTCCAAGTGCCGTCTGGGATTTTCGCCCAAGATGGAGTCTCAGGCGTAGGGGGCGAAGTGGCTTCTGGCTTCGAGAACGCGGCTGGAGTTGGCGTCGGGGATAGGGTCGCTTCCGGCTTTGGGAGCGTGGTTGGCATTGGCGTCGGGGATTGTGTGGGGGGCAGCTCAGGGGGTGGTTTCGGCGTAGAAAACGCAGTCGGATTCGGTGTGGGAGAGGGAATTGGCATAGCGACCGATGCCGAATCCGGAGTTGCAGTTGCGGGGACAACGGCAGTTGCGTCATCTGCCGCCGGGAAAGCGCCTACCTCGTCTCCATCGTTGCTTGAGCAAGCCGCGGCTCCGAGGGCCGCAACCAGAATCAAACCGATACAGCGAACGCGCACCTGCCACCCCTTTGCAAACATCATACGAATCACGACCCGTCAGAGCCGGAGCAGGCGGGTGGCGTTGGCGTTGAGGGTGTCGGCTAGGTGGGCGATGTCGGGGCCGGTGCCTCGGTCCCAGCCGCCGAAGTTGGTGCCGTAGACCAAGCGGTCGGTGCCGAATTGCTCTAGGGCCAGGGTGAGCTCGGCGGGGCCGGTGATGTGGCAGTCGAACCACAGACGACTGAGGGCTCGGTCGAAGGCCCCCGGTTCTTTGATCCACTCGGGGGCGGCGGGGCGGCGCTCGGCCAGCTTGCGGAGCTTTGAGAGAATGACCGGCGTGGTGCCGCCGCCGTGGGACAGGCACAGGTCTAGGTTGGGGTGGCGCTCTGTGACCCCGCCAAACACCAGGGTAGCCACCGCCACCGTCTCCTCATACGAGTACTCCAGCACCAAGTCGAGGTCCCAGCGGCGCAGCCGGGGATCGAGCAGCGGGCCGTCGATGCCCGATTGGGTGGGGTGTAAGAAGTGGGGCACGTTGAGCTCGGTGCACAGTGACCAGAGCTGGTCCATAGCCGTATCATCCAGCGGGGTGCCGAAGTCGGTGCCGGTGTAACCGGCCAAAAGGCCCAGCTCCTGCACCGCCCGTTCGAGCTCAACGCAGGCGGCGTCGACGTCTTGCATGGGGAGCGCGGCCAGGCCAACGAACCGGTCGGGATGGGTAGCCACCGCGGCGGCCAGGTCGTCGTTGTGGCGGCGGCAGAAGTCGACGGCCAGCCGAGACTCGATGAAGTGGAGGTAGGTCAGCGGGTTGGGCGACAGGGCCTGCACCGAGATGCCTTGAGCGTCCATGGCCTCGAGGCGCATGTCCAGCTCAATGAACAGCGACCCCCGGTAGGCCACCCCGTCGAGTTGATAGCCGCCTACTCGGAACCAGGGGGTGCCGTCGTCGTGGGCGCCGATTTCAGGACCGCACGGGCCAGCCGCGCCCATCGTGCCCTCCAGCACGATGTGGGCGTGGACGTCGATTAGCCCGGTCATGTCAGCCCGCGCCCCTCACTTCGGTCCGCCGTAAGGCGGCGAAATAGAGCCTCAACGGCCTTCCATGATCCCGTCGGCGCCGGGCAGCCAGGAGGCCACTCCGGAAATGGGGATGGCGCACACCACCGCCTCGGTGATCTCGGCTTCGGTGGCCCCAGCGTTACGGGCGCCGTTGGCGTGGATATTCACGAACCGGCTGGAGAACTCAGCGGCGTTGATGGTGCACAACAGCAACTCCACGTGCTTGGCGTCGAGATTGTTCTCGGCCAGCGACCACTGCCGCATCAACACGTAGCCCTCCAGAGCCCGGGGGGCATTGTCGGCCATCACCTCCACGTAGTCGGGAACGAAGCCGAAGTAGCTCTCGAAGTAGTCCAGTGCGGCCTGGCGATCCAGGGAGAAGTCGGGGATCGGCGCGGAGGATTGATCGGCGGCAATGCCGAACGCCTGGTCGATGGCTCGGGCGAAGGCGTTGTAGGTGGCCTCGCCTCGGGAGATGAGCACGGCCAGCGAGGCGCCCCGGGCGTCGCTGAGGCTGAGCCCTAGCTCGCGCGACCGGGTCATCTCCCGGAGAGCCAGTTCCCGCTGGCCCCGCACGGAGGCGGCACAGGCCATGTACATAGCCTTGGCCCATGCAGGGCAGGCGCCGTCGCGGTCGGTCACGTCGCGGATGCGGGCGTAACCCTCGGCGAACTTGGTTGAGATGGCGGCTAACTCACCGCTGGCCAGCGCCGGGCTGGCCAACTCGCTGTGAACTGCATTGTTGGACATGGCTTGCATGGTCATTGGTTGCTACCTCCGTATGGACTGTGAAACTTACAAGGCCAACATTGGGCCAGTCAGAGTTTGGACACCTCGCCGCCGTCGATCACGAAGCACGACCCGGTGACGAACTCCGACGCTTCTGATGCCAGATAGCACACCAGTGGCCCCAGTTCTTCGGGCCGGCCCATGCGGCGAGCGGGGATCTTGCGGAGCCGGACGGCCAGCGTGTCGGGATCGGCCATGACCGCGGCCTGCGCTTCGGTCTCGAACGCACCGGGGGCGATCACGTTCACCCGGATGCCGTAGCGGGCCCATTCACTGGCCAAGGCCTCGGTCAGTCGCAACAGACCGCCTTTGGATGCCGAATAGGCGGCCAACAGCGCCTTGCCTTTGAGCGCCGAGGTGGAGGCCACGTTGATGACTGAGCCGGATTGGCCAGCGTCGATCCAATGGCGTGCCGCGCTACGGGCCAAAGCGGCGGGGGCGGCCAGGTTCACGGCCAGCACCTCGTCGAACACTTCGTCAGGCTGGTCGACGAACTTCGACGCCGGGGCGATGCCTGCATTGTTGACCACCGAGTCGAGACGGCCGAATCGGCTGACGGCCTCATCCACCAGATGGGCCACCGCAGTTCGGTCCAACATGTCGCAGGGCACGGCGGCCACCGAGTCGCCCAACTCTTCGGCCAGCGCGGCCAAGGCGTCTGCCGAGCGGGCCGCGGCCACCACTTGCGCTCCCTCGGCCACTAGGGCCCGCACCGCGGCTTCTCCCAACCCCCGGCTGGCCCCGGTCACCACCGTCACATGGCCGTTGAGCCCCAAGTCCACTATTCGTCTCCCTGCTTGTCGGCCACCTCGTCGCACAGGCGGGTGGCGATGCCCAGCCAGAGCACCTCGGATGCTCCTTCGTAGATCCGCATGGGCCGGGCCTGGCGGTAGTAGCGCTCGATGTCGGAGCCCCGGATCAGCCCCCACCGGCCCATCACCTGCACGCAACGGTCGACCACTCGGCTGGCCGCCTCGGTGGCGGCCAGTTTGGCCAGCGATGACCGGTCGAGATGGGCCGACGGATCCTCCCGAGCGGCCTCGGCGGTGGCGTAGGCCAGCAGGCGGGTGGACTCCAGCTCAGCCCAGGAGTCGGCCAGCAGTCCCGCCACCGGCCCCAGCCGCACCAGCGGTCGGCCGAACTGCTCTCGGACCGCCGCGTGGCTGGCCGCGCACGACAGAGCCCCGTCCATGAGCCCGACGGCGGCCCCGGCCACCGAGATTCGGAACACCGACAAGGTGGCCAACACATGGCGGAATCCGGCGCCGGGCTCCCCCAATCGGGCTGAAGCGGGCAGGCGCACCCGGTCGAAGGTCACCTCGCCCAGCACATGGGGAGCGATGATCTCCGGCGAGGGCTCGATCGAGACGCCGGGGGCATCAGCGGGCACCAGCACCAGCGAGAACCGATTCTCCTCTCGGGCCATGGTGGTGTAGAAGCCGGCCGCTCCCCCGTTTGAGATGAACGACTTGGCCCCGTTCAACTCCACCTCGCCGCCGTGGTCGGTCAATGTGGTCTCGATGCCCCGAAGGTCGGACCCGGCCACCGGCTCTGTGAGGGCCAATGCGGCCAGCACCTCGGCAGAGGCCACGCGGGGCAGCCACTCCTCCCGCTGCTCATCGGTGCCGGCCACTGCGATGGCGTAGCTGCCTATGCCCTGGAGCGCGAACAGCGAGTCCAAGTGCGAAGAAGCCCGCATGAGGGCCTCTCGAACCACGCACACCGCCAGCGGGTCCACCCGGTCGAGGCGGCCTCCGTAAGCCGCGGGCACCATCAGCGAGCTCAGGTCGCTGGCCCGCAGCACATCGAGGGTGGGCTGGTGGACATGGCTGTACTCGTCAGCCTCCGCGGCGAACGACGCCACCTGCCGGGCTACCGCCTGGGCCTCTTGTTGAATGGCCCGTGTGTCGGAGTCGAGCTCAAACGCCATACGATGCCGGACAGTACGCGCTTTACGACAGGGGGACCACCGTGAGCGACATCATCGTTGAGCGACACGACCGAATCTTGTGGCTGAGGCTGAACCGGCCGGAGCGGTTGAACTCCTATGACCGCAACACCATCGACGAGATCATCGCCGCCTTCCGGGAGCACGTCGACGCCGGGGTGGTGGTGATCACCGGCCAGGGTCGGGCGTTCTGCGCCGGCGGATATCTGGCCAATCTGGCCGAGGCGAACTTCTATGAGCTGCGGTCTATGTTCTACGGCTCGCTGGAGCTGTTCGACGCCATCCGCAACGCGCCCATGCCGGTAATCGCGGCGGTGAACGGCCCGGCGTTCGGCGGCGGCAACGAGCTGGTGGTGGCGTGCGACTTCGCCATCGCGGCGGCCTCGGCCGAGCTGGGCCAGACCGGCGTGAAGGTGGGCAGCGCCCCGGTGCTGGGCGGCACAAACCTGCTGGCCATGACTATTGGGGAGAAGAAAGCCAAAGAGGTGGCCTTTTTGTGCCGCAAGTACACCGCCGAGCAGGCCTGCGAGATGGGGTGGATCAACGCTGTGGTGCCCGACGAGGAGCTGGAGGACGAGGTGGGGCGCTGGTGCGAGGAGCTGCTGAAGATGAGCCCCCGCTACTTGGAGGCGGCCAAGATCAGCTCCAACGTGTACTGGAACCAGCTGCGGGACAACATGGCCTCCGGGCTGGGGATGCTGGCTCAGGCCATTGGGTCGCCCGACATGATCGAAGGGGCCACCGCATTCATGGAAAAGCGCCGGCCTCAGTTCCCGCCGAGGACCGCCCGATGAGCTCAGACACCGACAAGCAAACCGAGGTGCTGGCCTCGGCTCGGGGCCGGGTGGTGTGCATGGACTCGGCCTACGACGTAGACGAGACCAACCGGGACCGGGACGTGTGCGTCAACTCGTCGTACTGCGGAGTGCTGCCCGCCCGGTTCATCGCCGAGCACCGGCCCCGGGCGGCCATTGGCATGGACTGCGGGGTGGGGCCGGAGGGATCGGCCATCGCCGGGCTGTGGTACCTGGAAGCGCTGGGCATCCCCGCCGCGGTGGCCGACGTGATGACCGCCCATCTGGGCGACGGTGTGCATCTCTACAACCACGGGGTGGTCAGCTTTGTCAACCAGCTGGCTTTGGACTGCGGGGTGACTGCGGGCATGTCGGTGCGAGACGCCTCCGCGGTTCTGCTGGACAACGACCCAGCGGCTGCCGCGGCATCGGAGATCACCAACCGCACGGTGATGGAGACCGCCCCCGACGGGCGCTGCGTGGTGGCGGCCGACTCCATCGCCTTCGGAACTGCCGAGGACACCGACCGCAACGTGCTGGTCACCGCCGGCCACACCGGCCGATCCGCGGTGCCCTACCTGCGCCGCTGCCGCCCGTTCGGCTTCATTTGCTCAGACGGCGGCCGGGGCATGGACGACTCCGGCATGGCCGGGCTCTACATCGTGGAAACCGACGGCTTGGCCGGCGCCACCGTGGATGCCCGCCGGGCCCGCATGGGAAGTGGCCTATCCCACTACCACGACGGCATCATCTCCGCCGCCAACGCCCACGCCACCGCCGCCGGCGTCGAGATCGGCATGCCCTGCCCCCAAGCCGCCAGCCTGCTGCTGAAGCGATAGGGCGTCGCACCACTAGCATGACAACACCGTGACCACCGCCCTGCAAACGGCACTCCCATGACGATCCTGGCCGCAGCCGATCTGCTGGCACAGTCGTCTGATGACGCCATCATCGACGAGTCCCTGAACGTGTCCGATTGGATTCAGGCCGGGATCATCGTGGCGGCCACGATTGTTGTGGCGGTGGTGGTCGCCCGCCTGGTGCGCAGAGTGCTGACCCATGTGGTGGGTCCGGGCTTCGCCGCCATCGTGACGGCCAGGCTGGCGGCGTATCTCATTTTCCTGATCGGACTGTTCTACGCGCTCACCAGCCTGGGTGTGCAGGTTGGGCCTCTGATCGGCGCCATCGGGCTGGGCGGCCTGGTTCTAGCCCTGGCATTGCAGAAGCTGGTGGAGAACTTCTTCTCCGGGCTGATCCTCCAGGCCCGTAGGCCCTTCAGGGTGGGCGATACGGTTCTGCTCGGAGACCATCTGGGCATCGCCACCGACATCGACTCCCGCACCACCGTGCTGCGCGGACTCGACGGATCTACGGTGCGGGTTCCCAATAGCGAGGTGGCCGCCGGACCCATCATCAACCTCACCAACGAGCCTCTTCGGCGCAGCGAGCTGGAAGTGGGCGTGGCCTACGACACCAACCTGCAAGCAGCCACCGAGTGCCTGACGGAAGCACTCGGACAGGTTGAGCGGGTAAGCGTTGAGCCGCCCGCGCAGGCGCTGTTGACCCGCTTCGGCTCATCCAGCATCGACTTCACGCTGTACTACTGGCACGACAGCGATGTGCCGACAGAGCTGGCCACCCGCCACGACGTGATCCTGTCGGTACACCAGAGCTTTGCCGCCGCGGGCATCACTATCGCCTTCCCGCAGGTGGTGGTGTGGTCTGGCCACAACGAAGACGACCAGCCCTACCTCGGCCGCGCCGACATCATCACCGCCTCTCCTGGTCCGGGCAACCAGCCCGCCGTGCCCCCCGCCCTGGTCCGCCAACTATCCCGCTGGCGCGTCCGCTCCGGCATCCTGCGCCGCTTCAACCCCGGCGACTGATCCCATCCGCGGCCAAACAATGCTGGTTGTGACTGATCTGGACCGGACGTTCTGGGGTTTGGACTGTGTCGCGCCCGCGGCTCATTTGGACGCTCTGGTCGAGTTAGAGGCGGCAGGACACGTCGTTCTGGTGGCCACCGGGCGTCGACTCCGAAATGTTGCCCGACTTCTGGACCTGAACGGCCTCCAGATGCCTGTGGTGGCCCTCGACGGGTCGGTCGGATTGGACTTCGCCACTATGCATCGCTTCCATCGCATCGCCTTCGAACCAGCCACTCTGTGGATGACGCTGGAGGTCCTTGCCTCTCTGGGGATCCGACCCTGTCTCTACATCGATGACCACGCCGAACCCGGTGGTGACGTGGTGGTCCCGGAAGACCCAACCACCGAGCGCACCCACTTGAAATTCCTCGAAGAAGACATAAACCATGGCCTTGACCCGAACGATGTCCAGGCCGATGTCTTGGAGCTTGTGCTGACCGGCCTCCCCTCAGACCTCGCCCACCTGGCGGCAAAGGCAGTTCACTCTCAGTCACTGGGTATCGCCCGCGTGGACGAACCCGATCCCCTCTACGGAGGAAGCCGACTCACTGTGTCGCCCCCCGGTGTGTCCAAAGTGTCCGGCGTGCAAGCCTTCTGCCGGTGGACAGGCCACCCATTCCACTTCGCCGCCGTCGGCGACGGCGTAAACGACCTCGAACTGCTAGAAGCCGCCTCCATCAGCATCGCCATCGCCAACAGCCACGCCAGCCAAACCGCCAACGCCAACCACATCATCCCTCCCCCCGAAGACGCAGGCTGGGCCACCATTCCGAAGCTCGTGAGTGGAGGCAACCTGCCCTGACAGCACCCGACAGCCAACTCAATGAGCATTAGGGGTTGCCAAATTCTATTGACCGCGTTGCCTGACGCACTTCATGGGCTGGCCAAGTAATCGGTATCGTCTCGCACCAGGTCGAAATGGGCTCTGTCGAGGTAATGGGTCCAGGTTGACTGCCCCTTGACTCGCAGCGGTCCAACGCATTCACCGGGTGAGCCCCACACTGCCGTTTCCACGCGCGTTCTGATGGCGGCGTCTTCAAGTGCAGGGAGCAGGTCAGAATCAGAAGAAAACACCACGGCAACGTCGTAAGTGCCATTACGCGCACCGATGGCCACATCCAACGCGAGCATAACGTCGATGCCCTTTTCCTGGGGTCGCCACCCAGTTCGTTGGCCGGGCCGGTGTACCGGGTGGTAGGTAAGTGGCCTGGAGAAAACCTCCACACCTGGAATTTGGCTCCAAGAGCTCATCCGGCGCTCGTCAGAACGGTGGACCTTCTGGCCGCTGCGGCGGTCGGTGCATCCCTTGTACACCCGTACGCCAGCAAGCTCACGGTTCGGGTACTTATGGCAGCCGAGCTCGAAGAGCTGCCTGCCCAACTTGAGGGGATCGATATGGCCTACCGGCGCCGAGGCATCCGCATGGAAAAACTGGCCGCGGGCCCGGTAATAGACGTTCTGGTAGTCCAGAAATATGACGACTCGCCATGGTTGCATGTCAGTAAGCGATCTGAGGCAAAAAATAGCCCCGCCATGCCCTGACGAAGCAGGCCAGGCGGGGAAGTATGTGATCAGACTAACCGCAGAACATGAGACCGACAACAAATTTGCCCGATCGCATCCCTCCCCCCGAAGAGGCAGGCTGGGCCACCATTCCGACGCTCGTGAGCTGAGGCGTCAGTCAACAGGGCCAGCCTGCTTTCTGCCGGTTTCGGCAGTCGATCGATAGTGAATCCAGGTTGGGCTCTGGCTCCACGCCGGGGCAAGGCGACGGAATGCGGCCGGCGTCGAGCAGTGCGGCGGGGTTGGTGCAGCTTGTCTGATTGACAGGCTCCATGCCCCAAAGCATGCGGGCGACTTCACGAGCCACCACAGTGAGAGGGAGCGCGTCGCCCCTGTCGCGGGCTTGGTCCTGATATGCGATATGAGCCGGGCCCTCGATCCATTGGACGGAACTCCGAGACCAAGCCGACAGCCCGTCGTGGCCCGGCAACAAGAGTGACTCGCGGACCAGCGTGACCCAATGCGATTTGACTACAAAGGGGTCAGAACTCAGATAGGTCCAGCCGCCGTTGGCGTTGAGTACGCGGTTTGAGCAGTTTTCGGAGGTGAAACCCGGAGTGTTTCTCATGTGTGCAATGTCGAAGAGAGTGGCATCGGGTTGTGGGAAGGTGGCAAACACCTCAGAGCCAGCTTCGAATTTGACGACTGCACTGCCGCGGGACTCCCACAAGAAGAAGGGTGTGAGGTGCCTATTGGCCAACTCAGCGAGCCGCTGCAACTCGCCTTCGGGGAACGGCTGAGTAAGGCCTGGAATAGTCTTCCAATCCTCACCGGGAGGCGTAGCCTCTCCGGGCATGCAATGGTGGAGCCGAATGGTGACAGTTCCAGCAGGCTCGCCGTGCTCGCAGCCGCCCGGAACCAATTCGGTATCGACTCCGAACCGGCACCGATAGCTGTTCAGCAGGGTTTCTTGGCTAATGATGAGCCGGTCGCGCACCTCGATGTCTTGACCTGTGGGATTCTCAGGTGCCACTCCTGGCGAGATCGCATCGGGGTTCGGGCAACTTCCCGGCACCACGTCTGCATCCACACCGAACAAGCACCTATAGGCGTTCAATAGGTTCTCCTGGTCCGCGATAAGCCGATCCCGCACCACGACTCCGTCAGCCGGGTGAGCCAGAGCAGCAGGTGCGACAACCGATGCCGTTAGGACCGGGGCCACCATCGCGAGCGCCACGCCAAGCCTGAACCTCACAAAGACCCGATCCCACCTAGAAACCCCACAGCCGGGCACGCTACTACGGGACTTCACTGATCACACCCCATCGACAAATAGGCCCCAATGGCTGCGAATGAGATCTCTTCGGCCTGGTTAGTCATTGCCCCGCTTCCGTCCAGCACTAGGTGGGCATGGTCATGCGACGCCTGCTCAGCTATGTAGCGCTCTTCTGCTGGCATCCAGACGTCAACCCACTTGACCCTCGCTTCCTCTCCGTTGCGGGCCATCCCCCGAGACAAGCGAACGGCCCGCGGAGCGGTAACCCAGATCCTCAAGTCGTAGAAATCTCGCAGCGCCTCGTGAGTCGAATAGACACCCTCGACAATGAGGGTCACCCCGCTGGGTTCGCGCACCCAGTCTCCAAGCGCATCAGCCTCCCAGTCTTAGCGCTGGTAGTGAAGATCCCCGCCCTCGGTATGGGGGATGAGAACCTGCGACGCGAGTCGCGCGAGATCGAACAGTCCGGCTGCTTCGATCTCAGATGGGTTGGAATCCGACTCCGGCCGGTAGAAGTCATCCCCTTCGACCAGAACCGCCTTGGGCAGAGCCTCAGTAAGCCCGGCAGCAAGCGTGCTCTTTCCCGCAGCACCCGGACCATCGATGCCGACCCTGGCTGCCACTCCTAGACCACTTGCTATGCGCGCTATGTCGGCAATGCTCAGGACAGATCCAGTCTCAATCGACACCAAACCATTCTGGCTCTCCGCGGATCAGGTCGGGGTGAGGGTGTCGAGCAGCGCCCGGTTGGGTTTGCCGGCGTAGAGCAGTGAGCGGATCCGGTAGTTGGCGAAGTTGGTGAACCCGAACGCAGCGCGTTTGACCCGTTTGATGAGATTGTTCGCGGCCTCGGTGGCGGCGTTGGTGGCCCGGGCGGCGTGCCAGTTCGAGATCTGGTGGCGCCAGCGCCAGATGGTGCGGCCGAGCCGGTTGATCTCCGGGGGCAGGCCGGGGTCCTGGAGGTCGGCGGCGAGTTGGGCGACGGTGGCGGCGCCCACCTTGGCGTCGTCGATGCCCTAGACGCTGCGCAGGGTTTCTTTGGCGTGCCAGGCGTCGCGGACCTCGCCGTAGGGGTCGCCTGCGTCGAGCAGGCCCCGCAGCCTGGTGCGGCCGGAGTCGGTGATCCGCTCGGACGCCGACACCAGCAGCTTGCGCGCCCGATAGAGCGGGTCGTGCTTGCGGCCGCGGTGCCCCAGGGTTTGGTTCTGGACCCGGCGGCGGACCTCGTCGAGGGCGTCATTGCCGAGCCGGACGACGTGGAACGGGTCCGCGACCTGCTTCGCGTGCGGCAGCGCCACCTCGAACGCCGGGCGGTAGGGGCCCGAGAGGTCCAGCACCGCCCAGCGCACTCCGGCCAGCCAGCTCCGGGGCCGTGCCAGCAGCCACCGTGTCGGCGCCTGTGCGGTTCTGCCTGCGACTATGTCCAGCAGCTGGCCCCGCCCGACGTCGACGATGCCAGTCGCCCAGGCCTTGGTGCGGAACCGGCCCCGCCGCCACATCAGGTGCTCGTCGAGGCCCAGCGCCTCAGTCTGGGCGACGCGCTCGGTGTCGGCTTCCAGCAGCGCCTCGCCCCAGCGGCGCACCGCCGCGTTCACCGGGTGCCAGCTGCACCCCAGCTCATCCGCGACCTCCCCCAGGGGGCGGCCCCGCCCGCCCCGTCGTCGACGCCGAGCACCTCGACGTCGCCCAGTCCCACCAACAGCTCGCAGACGCGCGTAGAGTCGCACTCCACAGGGATCCTCCAGTGATCCGGTTGCCTGTCAGCGCCGATTCTGGGGGATCCCTCGCGTTCAGCCGCGGACCCTCACCCCGCTGACTCCGACCTCAAACGCGGAGAGCCACCATTCTGCCCACCAATGTGGGCTTCCCCCAGTTGGGCTGCTGTTCTTCGTGCCAGGAATGAACGAGACGCTGCGAGTGTGCGGCTCCGCCGAGATCGTCACCCACGGCGAGGCTCTCGAATCGCTGTCGGAGAGCGGCAAGGCACCGCCGTCGGGGCTCAAGGTCACGGTCAAAGACGCTTTCTTGCGTTGCGGTCGGGCGCTCATCCGCTCCCGCCTGTGGGATTCCGAAGCCCGAATCGACCGCTCCGCCTGCCCCACCTACGGCCAGGTTCTGGCCGATCAGATCAAGGGCGCCGAAGCCCAGGCAATCGACGCCGAAGAGGACGAAGCCAACCGCAACAAGCTCTACTAGCGGTGTGGCCAATCGGCCATTGAGCGGACGGCTGTCGGCTGATCTGGATTCCGGTTCGCCTGTGCATTCGGCTGAACCTGTGGCCTCAGCCTCGTTGAATCGCTTCTTTGGCGTTGGCCAGGATCGCGGTTGCCTGGTCTTTGGTGAAGCGGACGACGGCCACCAGATTCACTTTGTCGCTGACCTTGTAGGCGAGAATGCCGGCGGTCACGCCGACCACTAGCGCTAAACCGGCGGAGGCACCAGCTGAGCCGGCCACCGCTACAGCAGCCAGGCTCGCTCCCGACGTCGCCGCACCCTTGAAGCTTCCGTCGACCAACTCGGCAAACTCCTCGGCGCTGCTGGCCTTGCTGTAGGCCCGGGCCATGGCCACCACCGAGACCACCATCAACAAGGGGTTCGCTCTCACGGCGGCCGATGTCCCGATAGCCGAAGCGAGCCGGGCGAACTCCTCGGTATCGGCGCGGTTCCACCGATAGATCACCGACACGACTCCGATGGCCGCTCCGAACAGGTCGGCTGTGTCGTAGGTGTTCAGCTCGTAGAACCAGGCCTTGGGGATCCCGAACTTCGACTCCAACGCGGCCGCCACTGAATCGAAGGTGGGCTTATCCCAGGTGCCCAAAGGCAACCCTCGGGGTGTCGACGCATCTCTCAGCAGCGCCTTGACCGTTCCCAACGCCTCTTGCACCACAGTGTCGTCGGCAGACACTCCCCTCGCCGCCCTGAACGCCCCAGCGATGGTATGACCCCCATCGAACAACCGGTGATAGCTGCCGCCCAGACCCGAGCGCAGCGCCGGATCGAGATAGTTGGCGTCCATCGCCTTGTCGTAGACCGTCGGGGCCCCCTTCACCCCGGCAGCAACCAGCTTGTTGAGCCCGCTAGACAGATCACTCGCCACCAACGCCTGCGCCGCCGTCAACACCTGCCCGGCCCGCTCCTTCGTGCCGTCCATTGCCGCTCGGCCCCCAACCCGAACCCGCCAAGCCGCCACCATCCCAACCCCGGCCACATTCACCAAAGCCCGCCGACCGCCCTCCGCCATCGCACTCTTGACCTTTTTCACCTTCGACCGCCCGCGACCCTGCGCAGCACCCCCTTCCGGAACCTCACCACCCTGCCCCATCACGTCACTCACCCCGCGAAATGTACCTCAACCTGAGGTTCCCCCTGAAGAGTGCAGAACTTAACTAGGTGAGAGCGAGCCAGGTGATGAGGTGGACGTCTTCGGTGCGGATTTCGGGGAGGGGGTCGGGGGGGATGTAGGGCTCTAGGCCGAGGGTTTGGATGACGGTGAGGATGTTTTGGGCTTGTTGGGTGGGGTCATCGGTGCTGGTGATGGCGGCTTGGAAAGTGCGGATGGTGCGTTCGGGGTAGGGGGCGTTGATGGTGTCGATGGCGCGGTCGATTTCGTCTTGGGTGAGGTCGAGGGGTGGGTGCTTGCGGAGAATCTCGGCGGCGCGGTGGAGGCGTGGGGCGACTTTGGGTTGGAGGTTTGCCGGGTCGGACATGAAGTTCCACTGGTCGACGATGTGGGCTCGGGCGGTCTCCCAGGCAGTGAAGGCGCCGTGGATGGTGGCGTCGTCTAGTTGGCGGGGGGTGTCAAAGCCGGCTGGCGGGCGGGCTTTGTCGAGACAAGCCAAGGTTTCGTCAATTACGGCGGCATCGGTGTCGGTCTCCACGAAGCGGAAAATGGGTCTGGGGTGGTCGCCGACGCGGGCGCAGAATACGTAGCCGGGGCGGCCATCGGGTGAGGACACGGCCATGCCTGAGCCGGAACCCCAGGGGAGGGACTTGATCTGGTCGGCCAAGTCGGTGTCTTCCAACGCTTGGCGCAGTTCTTGGCGGAATTGTTCGCCGGACAGCGCTCCCCGGGCGGTCCCGCCTCGCTCGAAGAGTTCGGGGTTCTCGTTTCGAAGGCGCTCGATCTCCTCTCGGGTCTCGGTGAAGTTGATATCAGCTTGGGCGGCCTGGTTGGGCAGCACATCGCCAACGCCGATGCTGGCGGCGGCTTGGGCGATCTTGCGGTGCAGGCGCTCTTCGAGTCCGAGCAGGTCGTCGAGGCGGTCGTCGGGGAACACGCAGCGCAGGAACACCTCTGTGTGGTGAGAGCCGATCCGGTCGATGCGGCCGTGGCGCTGGACCAGGCGCATGGGGTTCCAGGGCAGGTCGTAGTTGATGATGTGGCGGGCTTGCTGGAGGTTGACGCCCTCGGCCAACACGTCGGTTGTGACCACGATGTCGAAGCGGTCGTCGTCGGCACCGGCGGGGGCGTCGGTGGTAAGGGGGGCGAACCCCCAAAGGACGCTCTCTTTGCTCTCAGTGCCGGTGGTCCCCGACAGCGAGGCGATGCGGTCCCGATAGGGGGCCAGACGCTCGTCGGTTGCGGTCATCTCGACCAGGTGCTCATACACCCAGTCCACGGTGTCGGCGAAGTAGCTGAAAATCAGCACCTTGCGGCGGTTGCCCACGTCGTCGTCGCCGATGCCCTGGGTTTCAGCCTCGGCGGCGATGTCGGCCAGCTCGTCTACCAGGGCGGCCAGGTTGGGATCGTCTGACTGAGTGATGGTTCGGGCCTCAGCGGCGAACGACCGCAGCAGGCCCCTGTCCCGGTCCACGTAGACCCGCAGGCGGTCGACCTCGTATTGGGCGGCGTCCTCTGACACCCCGACGATGTCGTCTAGGAAGGTGTCGACCTGCTCTTCGTCCATCTCATCGGAATCTGTGGCGATCCAGTCGGCCAGCGCTTCTCCGGTGGCCACCCGGCCATTGTCGAGTAGCGATAAGAAGGCATCGTGGCTCGTGGCCATCCGCTCGCAGGTCTCGGCGAAGGCAAACGGCGACGACTCGAATCGTTTCAACAGTCCTGATCGCAACAGGCCGACGAGCTGCTTCTCGTAGGCATCCTCCGCGTGGTCCAAGCGGAACTGTGATGGCGAGTACCGGGCCATTGTGAGAACGCCGGGATCGTCGACACCAACATCAGGGTCAAGAGCATGGGCAAACCGGTAGAAGAAGCCGGGCATCACCTCGTCGAGGTTGTAGTCCACCTTGTGGACCCTGGGAGTGGGAAAGACGATCTGCTGGTCCTGTCCGCCGACCTTGATGGTGTCGTTGGGGTAGAACCGCTTGACGAAGGCCCGGGTGCGGCGCACCGCCACCGCATCGAGCACGTCGAACAAGTGCTCGGGAGTGAGGTCGTCGGGGTTGAGGGCCATGGCGGTGGCGAAGTGGTCGCGCAGCGAGCGGATACCGGCATCGGCGAACACGGCGTCGTTGCGCAAGAAGTAGCCCAGAAGGTGGTACAAGTCCCACAAGCTGTTGTTGACCGGCGTGGCGGTGAGCATCACCAGCTTCTTGGGCGGCGCCCCGGCCAAAAGCTGGCGCAGCGCATGGGCCCGCTGGGTTCCGGGGTTGCGCAGGTTGTGGGCCTCGTCGATCACCACCATGGCGTACTCATCGGCCTCGTCCCACAGCTCCTCGAACCAGTCCTGCACCTGGCCCACCACATGGGGCGAGTAGTTGCCCAGATTCAACTCCAGGTTGGTGGCCAGCCCGGCATAGGTGAAGTTGGACGACCCGGCCACCACCCCATGGGAGCGATCGCCCACCAAGAAGGCCTTGCCGTGCAAGAACCGCCCTTCCAGGCGGCGCACCTCGACATTCTCCGAACGCAGCCACTTCACCAACCGGCGGGTGGTGGCATCGACCTCAAACGTGAATCCGAGATGGTCCCGCTCAACCAACAGATTCTGCTCGTGGCCTTCCAGAGCCCGGCGCAATCGAGCGCGGGCCGCCCGCTGAGGATTGGCCGACTTCGAGCGCAATGCCCGCCGACGGCTCTCCGGCGGGGCCGGCTCCGCCCCCAACAACAGCCGCACACCGGTGACTTGATCCAGCGCATCAGCCAAAAGCGAATAGCCGCCCACGTTGAAATAGGCAGTGGCAACATCCAAACAGGCCCCGCCCACAAACCCGGTGGCGGCATGGGCGATGAACCCGTTCAACGCCCCCGCCACCGTCTGCTGCCCACGATTGACGGCCAATTCGGGCTTCTCAACCCTGGTCATTTCGCCGTTACACCCGGAGGATTAAAAGGGGTTGCAATTACATGAAATTTCTGTAACATCGGACTCGTGGAAAACGTTGCCCGCCAGGAAGCCCCCTCTGAGCAGAATGACCGCGAGTCTGCCGAGCCTGCGAAGGTTCCCTTCCACTTGCGGCCCCTGGAGGAAAAAGAGGCTGCAATCGCCGAATTCAGAAAGTTCTGCGACGAGAATTTCGCCCCAGATGCAGACGAAATCATGTCGCTGTATCTGGAGGAGCGGGCGGCCATCAGGAAGATATACCCCGGTACTCTCGTCGATTTAGGACGCCAAGGGATCGTCAAGGTGCGCGCCTTGGGGAAAGACGGCTGGTACGACGTAGAGCCTGAAGAAGGGGCGGATACCTGAAAGCGAAGCAGCCGCCCATCGTTCTTGACGCATGGCCGATCGTGCGCTACGCATGGGGTGAACCGGACTACGTCGCAGAGATCAGGGAATTGCTGAGAGGATCCGCCCCCATCATTGTCAGCAGCATCAATCTCGGAGAGGCCCACTACACATTGGCCCGCCGCCAAGGATTTGCAGCAGCAGACGACCTCTGGGACCACTTCTGTGCCAAAGCCCAGGTAGAAGCGCCAACTTTGGAGGTAACCCGCAGCGCCGCCAGGCTTGTCGTGACTAGCCGCATTCCGTGGGCTGATGCCCATGCTGCGGCCACGGCAATGGCCCATGGCGGCGTGGTTTGGGCGGGGGACGAGCACCTGAACAAGCCCGGCCCCTGGAAACGGCGGGATCTGCGCAAATTGGTCATCTCCCCTCGGGCGGGACGCAAGAAGTAGTCGAGCGCCGCTCACCCTGTGAGCCTCCTGAAGTGGGTGAGGACGGCGGCGTGGCGGTCGGAGTAGTCGACGGTTTCGCTGAAGGTTTCGTAGACCACGGCCAAGTCGTCCTCGTCGAGGCCGTAGAGGTGCGCGACGCAGGCGTCGAGCTCGCAGATGAGGTCTTGCTTGACGGCCCCATCGTTGGCCGACCCAACCGGCACCCCCACCTCTGCCGCCCACTCCGCAAACCGCTCATCCACCGCAGCCAGCCGCCCGGAGATCGCGACGACGCGGTCCCGGACTGGGTGCCCTTCGCCAGGGTCGGGGATGGACATCTGGTTGAATTGCCCAAACGACATGACCAATTCGATGGTGCGACGAGCCTGCCAATCACAGGGCATGGAGCTCAACACGCCAAGGACATACGCCTCGTCAACGACTGTTCCCTCGATCTGAAGCAGATACGGCGCCTTGTGCACAATTACTCGATCGCCGGGGACAAGCGCGGCAATGAGTGTCCGTGAATCCGTAGATCTAGTCACATCTCTGAATGCAATCCGGGGATGCCGGCATGGCAACGATTTCGGATCGTTGGCAATCTCTTCCACCTGCTCGGCAAACGCCGACGACCGAGTCCGTCTTTGCAACAGGCGCTTCTCTTGGAGGTGGGCAATCATGTTTTCGGCATTGGCGCTGTCGTAGTAGACCCCGGTGTCTGGCACCCAGACGTTGAACGAAGTGCCCTTGTATACGGGCCATACAGCGCTCATGCCGATCGGTTCTGGGCCTCTTGGGCCGCGGCGCCGTCATCGTTCATGAAGCGGCTCCGGTCGCGGGTGGCGTCGAACTCTCGTACTGGGCGGAAGCGCCATCGTCGTTGAGGAACTTCGCTCGATCGTGGGTGGCGTGGAATTCTGCGACCGGGCGGAAGCGCCATCGTCGTTGAGGAACCGGCGTCGGTCGGTGGTCGCGTTGAAGTCGCCTTGGACTGGGCGGAACCTCCACCGTCGTGCCCTCCGAGAGAGAGAGAGAGAGAGAGAGAGAGAGGAATCCGGCAAGTCAGCGCCGCCGAAGCGGGGCTGTTGCTTGATCTTGCGCCAGACCCGGAAAGCGGGACGAGTGGGGATCTGGGGGAACGCCGCTGTGTTCGACCACCGGGTGAACTCTGAGACAGGAATCGGCTCGGGCTTTCCGTCCACCACTTCGCAAAAGTGGGAGAGTGAGCTGGCCGGGCCGGGGTAGATGGCTACATAGGGCTCATCAGGATCGCCCTCAAAGCCACCTCCGAGGTTCGGTCCGTCGATTGAGCTTGTGGGCTGCGACCAGCGCGACGGTGTATCGGCCGTCGACTCCATCGAACGCCCACTGCCTGGTGTTGAGGCAGGTGACGACGGAGAGGAGCGGGTGGCCGCCAGCAGCGCCACCGTGTAGGAGTTGTGGACTCCCTCGAACACCCAGCCCTTGTGATTGATAACCGTGGCCACCGATATCCGCAATTGGCTCCGACCCCCCCCCCCGCGGCATTTCTGTTCCTACCAGTGCATCCACGATCTCGGTGCGCCAGTTGGCCATACCAGCGTCTGACACTGCGGAACGGGGCAGCACCATCCCGATCTTCCCTCCGTCTCGACACAAGGTGAGGTTCGCCCAAGAGAACGCCTTGTAGAGATCGGTTTGGCCCGATCCGAGATTCGGAAAAGTCGCCCGCAGCACCAGCTTGAGGGCTTCGGCTCGTTCTCTTTCGCTCTCAAACTCAGCAGACAGGTCCGGCCGTTGGGCCTCTAGGGCGTCAATACGGGCTCGCCGTTTGGCGACCGGAAGCGACCGGACCCCGGGTAAGTGCATTCCCCACCAGACCTCGCGATCCACAACGACCTTCTCCCACGGGGGATTGCCGAGCAGGCAGTCGAAGCCGCTCCGCTCTCCCCGTGCGAACACTTCTGGCCAAGCGGTCGGGAAGTGGACCGGCGCCAGACGCTGCACTGCGTCTCGCACAGCAGGTTCATCGGCCAGGATGGCCACTTTTTCTGGGGTGAAGTCGAAGTCGCGTTGAATCTCAATAGCTCCGGCTCGCACGGCGGTGGCTACCACGACAATGGCGACCACCTACCAACGAGTCCGACCACGACGGTCAGAGACCTCGTGAGAATCCTGCTCCCAGGATCATCTATGACTATCCGCCTCGGTATGGATGAGCTGGTATTCCAGCCGAACACCTCAGCCGGTCAAATCACCGACAAGAAGGTGGTCAAGTCGCTCCGCCAAACCATCTCAGCGTAGCTACGAGCCGTTTGGAAGGCCCAATAAACTCCGCGGAGTGGGCGGCAAAGCACCTCCATCGGGACTCAAGCTCTCCGGTCATAACCCCTGAACCACTGCCCCGACGCTGAAGGAGTCCAGTGGACTATGGCCTCTCTGAAAACAAGCCTCCCACAACTGTGACCGAGCTCTCGTCGATCTGATCAGTCCTTGCCCCGCTGCCGTCGAGCACTAGGTGGGCGTGGTTTTGGGGAGCTTGCTCGGCGACATAGCGGTCTTCGGCTGGCATCCAGACGTCAACCCACTTGCTCTTCGCTCCTTCTCCGTCTCGCTCTAGTCCACGAGACAAACGAACCTCACGCGGAGACGTGACCCAGATCCTCAAGTCGTAGAAATCTCGAAGCGCCTCGTGCGTCGAATAGACGCCTTCAACGATGAGGGGCACCCCGCTGGGTTCGCGCACCCAATCTCCAAGTGCCTCAGACTCCCAGTCGTAGCGCTGGTAGTGAAGATCCCTGTTCTCGGTATGGGGGATGAGCACTTGGGACGCGAGACGGGTGAGATCGAACAGGTCGGCAATCTCAATTTCAGACCTGCTGGAATCTGACTCAGGCCGGTAGAAGGTGGGCTATGGGCCGAGGGAGGTGATCGGGGCCACCTGCACGCCGTCGGCGCGGCGGTAGGCGGTCCCCGCAGATGTGACCACCACCAGAGCCGACAGTTCGCTCGCTCGTTGCCCAGCAACCTTGTCGCGCAGTCTCAGCAGCGACTGCGCGGCCCGCTCCACCGACTGCGGCGACGGGCTGAGCTTGGCTTCCACGGCGATCCATGCGCCGTCGTTGCGTTCGATCACCGCGTCGGCTTCCAGACCGACATTGTCTCGGTAGTGGTACACCTGTGCGAGCAACGCTTGGCTGTATATGCGCAGATCGCGAACGACCAGCGACTCGAACATCAGTCCGAGCGTCTCGGGGTCCGCCAGCAGCCGTGCAGGAGTCGCCCGCAGCATCGATGCAGCAAGCGACGGGTCGACAAAGTGAATCTTGGGTGTCTTGCGCAATGTGGCCCGGGACCGCAGCTCCACCGACCACGCCGGCTGAGGCTCCACCACGAAGATCCGCTCTAACGCGTGCAGGTAGGCGGCAGCGGTGCCGCGGGCCAGTGGCATGTCGCCGCCCGCGTCGGAGGCCAAGCTGACCACCTTCGCCTCGGTCGCCACATTCCGGGCTATTGAGCGCATCAGGCGGAGCAGCGCCTCGGGCTGGTGGCGCACCCCGGCAGCGGCCGACACCTCGACCCGAGCCGCCTCGGTGACGTAGTCGCCGATCGTTCTCGCCGCGTCGTCGGCGGTCCGGTCGAGGTTGGCGGGCCAGCCTCCGGCGCAGATGAACGACGCCACATCGGCGAGGCTCGTGTCCGTACGGGGCATGGCGGCGGCCGGCTCTCCTTCGAACAACGCCCGGACCGAGACCTCTCCCCCCGAATGGCCCTGCTCGAACAGCGACATGGGACGCATGCGTACGCGGGCGATTCGTCCCATGCCCGAGTGCCGGGTGATGTCGTCGGTGGGCATGGCCGAGCCGGTCAGGACGAATTGGCCCGGCTCGGCCCGGTCGTCGCACTCTCTGCGGACCAGGTTCCACAGCGTTGGAGCGTGCTGCCACTCGTCGAGCAGGCGGGGAGTGGCGCCGGCCAGCACCGTCTCCGGAGCGGACTCCGCCAATAGCAGGACGGCCGGGTCGTCGACCCGGGCCTCGCTGCGAGCGAAGCGGCGGGCGGTCCACGTCTTGCCGCACGCCCGCGCACCATCGATGAGCACGGCCCCTACTCGACTGAGAGCGCCGGAGATGTCGGCCTCAGCGAGGCGGGGACGGTAGTCGGGCATGGTCAACCGGCCGTCCCCGGCCTGCGCGTCGCTCATATCGACCCTTGCGACAGACATGGTCGGAGCCCTGCCCGCTGATCGCGCCGAGCATGCCGTGCGTCATTCTGCAACCTTGGCATAGTGAAGATTGTAACTCGAATGGACTACAGTTTAGAGGTCAGTCATTTAGCACTATGGAGATGTTCGAGCCGGAAGGATCGCCCGGGGAGGGGCTGGCTGGGTCATTGGCGGGTGACGCGGACTCGGTAGGGGCTGAGTTGGTGTGAGTGTCGGAGTACATGAATCCCGACGAAGTCGGCCCCTGAAGCGGGCCCGGCACGTTGCTATCGGCTGGCATTCCGCGACTCCAACTAGCCGATCAAACCAGCCAGCTCATCGACATGATGGCGCCACTCGTCGGGGGAGAGGGCTAGAGGGACAAGCAACACGTGCTCTAGGCCGGCTTCGATGTAGGAGGCCAGGGTTTCGGCAACGTGGTCGACGTTGCCGATCACCATTTCCCGGTCGCCGTAGCCGTCACCGACCACGGACCAGCGGCCGGCGCTGTCTAGCGGGTCGCCGAGGCGGAGTTCCATGTGGATGGAGATGGTGGTGTCTTCGGGAGCGCGACCGAGGCGGTCTTGTTCGGCACGAAGCACCTCCAGGCGCTCGGCGAAGATCTCGGGAGGGGCCCAGGTGCCCATCCAACCGTCGCAGCGGGCGGCCCGGCGGAGGGCTCCAGGGGATGATCCGCCGATCCAGATGGGAATCGGCGCCGAAGGCTGGGGGTTGATTCGCACGCCGGTGAAGCTGAAGTGCTCGCTGTCGAATTCAGTGGCCCCGGACCAAGCCGCCTGCCAGCCGGCGATGTAGTCGTCTAGGCGCTGAGCCCGGTGCACCATGGGCACACCGCAAGCCTCGAACTCCGGTTCCAGCCAACCGGCCCCCACACCCAAGATGGTGCGGCCCGGGGCTAGCCAGTCGAGGGTGGCCCATTGCTTGGCGAACTGCGTGGGGTTGCGATAGGCGGGGATCAGCACTGATGTCCCGAGTCCTACCCGCTGGGTGTGAGCGGCCACCGCCGACAACAGCGGCACCGGCTCGGGAAAGAACGACGGCATCCCCTCCAAATCGACCGGCACGGCCACGTGGTCGGCGGTCCACACATCGTCGAAGCCCGCGGCCTCGGCCCGCTGAGCGATTTCCACGAGCAATTCCAGCGAAGCAGCCCGGCCAAGCTGGGGCAGGTGGATGCCCCACTTCATGAGCGCAAAGCCAATCCGATGAAGGCGGCACTCATGGCCAGTGGTGCGTCGCCGAAATAGCGCCATGGAATGCGACGGCAGCGGCGTCTCTCGCAAGGCGCACCGACGCAGCCATACCCGTAGCGTACGGCAAGGAGGCGCAACGCCGCGAGAGGCGTTGAT
>LXNI01000234.1_pt1 | contig 70140 bp, 64 predicted proteins | sample 809091 | NCBI WGS metagenome assembly LXNI01 (sample SAMN04870527, study PRJNA318959) | sponge metagenome | biome: 01000161; feature: marine sponge reef; material: water | host: Sarcotragus foetidus | place: Greece: Milos, Mediterranean Sea | collected 2013-05-29 | depth 5-7 m
CCGCGCAGTCCGTGCACTACGGCCGCATCGCCCTCAGCCTCGAACTTCCGGCGCAACCTGCGAAAATGCCGCCGTATCACCCCGATCCGCGCCGCTCCCGCAGCCGCGCTCAGCACTCCCTCCTTCACCTGTCTCAACACCGGGATGCGATCCCTCTCCTTCAGACTCAAGTCCATCTGCTCCTCTCCCGGATCCGGTTCCGTCGTTGACCGAACATGATCCGAAAGAGGACATTTCTACTTCGCTAAGGGAGGACATTTTTGAATCGGACTCAAGCGACGGGCCAAACCGGCCTGTCCGAACTCGCCGGTTGCCGCTCTCCTCTGGTCAAGAGATCATCGGCCACGGACCTGCCCCTTCCCTGGGCCTTTCCCCTCACTTTTCAGTTCAGTTCAGAGACCCCCGACTTCAGGCTTCGCATTGGAAAGACTGCCGCTTGACGCCGCGGCGCACGCCGTGGCCAGCGTCGATGCCGCCCAGGAAGTCCAGCGGGCCCGCAGGACGCTGTTCCCGCTCATCGCCAAGGCACTGATCCCCGCAGCGTGATCCGCGCCGCTACCCCCTCGGCTCGCACCGTTCGCCTCGGGGGGCAGCGGACCTGCCCGCCCCCACATTGCTGTGCAACCCTCGAAACACCAACGGCAATGGCTCGGGGTCACGTGGCTCGACGCGCTCGGCGGGGGATGCCTCGGGCCCCTGACAACCCACGGACCGCAGCCCTCGGAGCCCGGCGTAGCGCCGCTCCGGCGGATTCATCCACGAACCGCTGCCACCGGAGTCAACCGCAGTCGTCGTTCAGACGGCCCTTCCCCCCCGTGATCTCGGCAATCGCGCCGTCGAGATCCGCCCTGCGGTGGCGCGGGACGAGGACTCGATAACGCACATCGGCGCCGAAAACGCGCTCCGTAACGGTGGCACCGAGAGCATCGAGCGCGCGGTCGACACGGTCGGTGCTGCGGTAGTCGACCGTGACCACCACCGGGATCCGATCGACCCTCTCCATTGTGGGGCACGCCTCCAGGACGCGCTTCGCACCCGAGGCGTAGGCGCGCGCGAGTCCACCGGTACCGAGCTTCACCCCTCCGTAGAAGCGGGCGCACACCACCACCACCTCGCCCACCCCTGAGTGCAGCAAGGTGTGCAGCATCGGCTTCCCTGCGGTTCCGTGCGGCTCCCCCGCGTCGCTCATCCCGACCTGAGCCGTGGATCCGGGCGGACCCGCGTTGTAGGCCCAGCAGTAGTGGGTCGCTCCAGGCAGCCGTGCGCGCGTCTCCTGAACGAACCGTGCGGCCTCCTCCCGGCTTGTGGCCCGCCTCGCACGGGTCACGAACCGGCTCCGCCGGATGACGTCCTCGACTTCGGCAACTGCGGAGGGGACGCGGTAGGGATGCATGGCCGGACACGTTCGATGAGGTGTGAGGAGGACTTTCCATTTCGGGAATACCACCTTACTCTACTATCGCGTGACTCGGATCGCGCAACGTGACCCTTCCAGGGAGTAGAGTGTGAAAAGGACAGGCGACTCCGCCCCCCGGCGCCCCGACGATGCCAAGAGGGAAGTACCGTTGCGCGTCCTGGCCGATGTCCCTCTGGAAGAGGAAGTCATCCTGGTCCGGATGGACGTGGCCGGCGACGACGTGGTGCCGTTGCTGGAGCAGGGCATCGTGCCGGGGTGCAAGTTGTGTCCGGTCCGGCATGCTCCCGCGGGAGGTCCGATCGTCTATCGCGTTGACGGCGCCCTCGTCGCGCTCCGGAGAGAGACCGCGTCCTGTCTCTGCGTGCGCAGCGCACTGGAAGCCGCGGGGGTTCTCGACTCGAATTGAACCCGGGTAGCGCGTCCGCCACGCTGCCGGCGGAAGCGGCCGAAGGAACCTCGGCGGACGCCGGACACCCGCTGGTCGCTCTGGTAGGTCCCCCCAATTCGGGGAAGTCCACCCTCTTCAATAACCTCACGGGACTGCGCCAGAAGGTTGCGAACTACCCGGGGGTCACGGTCGAACGCCGGTCCGGCGTGGCCGATTCGGACGCCGGCCCGGTTGAGATGATCGATCTTCCCGGCGTGCACGGCCTCTCTCCGCGCAGCGTGGATCAGACGATCACCCGCAACGCGCTGCTCGGCGAACTGGAGACCGATCGAAGGCCCGACGCGGTCGTGCTGGTGCTCGACGCGACCCGGCTCCGGTCCCACCTGATGGTCGCGGAACCGGTTCTGGGACTCGGACTGCCGACCCTGGTCGTCCTCACCATGGCCGACGAACTGGATCGCCGTGACGGCGCGCTGAAGAGCGCCCGGTTGTCGCGGGACCTGGGCGTCGAGGTCGCGTTGGTCAACGCCCGGGACACCGGCACCCTGGAACCCGTACGCCGCTTTCTCACCGCTCTCCACACGGGGGGCGAGGAGGTCCGCGCGTGCCCGATCGTGGTCGCCGCCGACCACCTCGAGGGCCATCCGTCGGGCCGCTCCCTGCCCGTGATCGATGTATTCGCCGCCCGGCGCGAGCGCGCCCGGGAACTTGGGCGTTCGGCCGGATTCCGGGCCCCGCGGCCGTCACGCTTCACGAACCGGCTCGATGGCATCGTGCTGCACCGTCTCTGGGGTCCGCTCATCTTCGCGGTCGTGGTGGCGCTGGTCTTTCAGGCCATCTTCGCGTGGGCGGTTCCCCTCATGGACGGCACCGAAGCGCTGGTCGGCGCATCGGGCGAATACGTGGCGGGCGTCCTGCCCGACACCTGGTTCCGCGCCCTGCTGATCGACGGGGTCTGGGCCGGGGTGGGGTCGGTGCTCGTCTTCCTTCCCCAGATCCTCATCCTTTTCTTCTTCATCGCGATCCTGGAGGATTCCGGCTACATGGCCCGCGCGGCGGTGATTGCCGACCGCCTCATGCACAGGGTGGGACTGCAGGGCAAGTCCTTTCTGCCCCTGCTCTCCGCCTACGCCTGCGCGATCCCCGCGATCATGTCCGCGCGCACCGTCGAAGACGACCGGGACCGCATCGCGACGATCTTCATTGCGCCGTTCATGACCTGTTCGGCGCGGCTGCCCGTGTATGCGCTCCTCATCGCGGCCTTCATCCCCGCCGGACCGCTGCTCGGACCGTTTCTGGGACGCCGTACCGCGGTCCTCATCGGCCTGTATGCGCTGGGACTGCTCGCGGCGGTCGGGACGGCGGCGCTCCTGAAAAGCACGCTGCTCCGCGGCCGGTCGATGCCGTTCGTCATGGAGCTGCCGCCCTATCGGTGGCCCAGCGCCCGCTCGATCGTGGCGCGCCTGCTCGACCGCACGAAGGTCTTCCTGCGGCGGGCCGGCAAGATCATCCTCGCGGTGACCGTCGTGCTGTGGATTCTGGCCCAGTTCCCAAGGACGCCCGCCGGGGCGCCACCCGAGATCGGCGACAGCGCGCTCGGCCAAGTGGGTCAGGTCATCGAACCGGCGATCGAGCCGCTGGGCTTCGATTGGAGAGTGGGGATCGGCCTGGTCACGTCGCTGGCGGCCAGAGAGGTGATCGTGGGCGCCCTGGGCACGATCTACGGTGTGGAGACGGAGGACGATCAGGACTTCGAACTGCGCGCCGCCCTGCAGCAGGATCTGGACTTCGGGGCCGCGGTGGCGCTGCTCATCTTCTTCGTCTTCGCGCTGCAGTGCATGTCCACGGTGGCCGTGATGCGGCGCGAAACGGGAGGATGGCGATGGCCGATCCTGCAGTTCTGCTACATGCTGACGCTGGCGTACGTGGGGGCATGGGCGGCGAACGCGCTGCTGTGACGCGGGGGCTCCGCGGTGTTTTGACTCCCGCCGCTTGGCGACTTAAGCCGCGAGGTCTCCGACGAGCTTCCAGTGCCTTCGACACCCGCCATCCCCACTTCATACGTCATAGGACAGGAATCCCAAGATGACAAGGAATCCCAGGACGACAACGAGGAATGCGTCATTGGCAACGATAATCGGTTGGCGAATCGTGAGGCCGTGGTGCGGGTCGGCTGGGGTGTTTCTGTTCCTGACCGCCAGTTCAGTCTCCGGTCAGCAACCGGGCGACAGTGTGAGGGTGTCGGGCGAACTGGTCGGGGTGGTTGTCGACGCTGACAGCGCCCGGCTGCTCCTGTCTTCCGCGTATCCACCGTACGCCGGGATGCGGAGGCTCGAAGTACCCTACGCCGAGATGCGGAGTCTCGAAGTATGGGGCGGTACCCGGAACCATCCCGGACGTGGGTTCATGTTGGGGTTCGTGGCCGGGGCGATTCCGTGGGGCACGTTGTTTGGGATCTACTGTGCCAGTGTACGCCCGGTGGGGGGCTGTGATGCTTCCGACCAGCTTTGGGTCGTGGCAACCAGCGTTGGGGTCGGGTTGCTGGGTGGTATAGTCGGAGCGCTGATCGGCCTGGCAATCGAAACCGACATCTGGAATCCGGTACCCATTCCGGGCGGGTTGTCGGTACGGTTGACCTTGGGGGGTCGATCTCCCGTTGGTGCATGGTGAATCGCGTACACCCCACCGTCCACAACGCGCACCCTCCGCCCCATCTTAGGGTCAGCAGGACGGTTCCTGCGACCGTCACGTACCGTTCGTCATACCCGCAAACCCCCGGTTGCGTGATTTCTTGCCATGATTTGCGCCACCTGCAACCTGCCAGCCCGGCGCCTCGCCGCTCTCGGGGCTGGGTCAGCGGACTGCTGGCGGCTCTGGCTTTCCTTGCAGCAATGTGGGGCTGCACGCCCGATCAACCGGCGTCGGGGGACGCTGGCGCCCTGGTGGACGATCGGGGCCGGATGCATGATCCGTCCGTCCCCCGAACCCGCATTGTTTCGCTCATTCCCGCAGTGACCGAGACGCTGGTGGCGATCGGTGCGGCGGACCGACTGGTCGCCCGCACCCGTTATGACGAAGATCCCGTGCTCGCGGATCTTCCCTCGGTGGGGGGCGGAATCGATCCGAGCCTCGAGTTTCTGGCGCAGCTCGAACCCGACCTTGTCGTGCTGTGGGCCTCCGGGGCGAATGGGGTGTTACTCGAGGACCGCCTCGACGGGATCGGGCTGGACTGGTACGCAGCCGCCATCGAGACGGTGGACGACTTCCGCCGGCACGCGCGCAACCTGGGGCAACTGGTCGGATTGGCCGCCGCGGCAGACTCCGTGATCGCCCGGGTGGAGCGCGACTTGGGGGCCGCGGCGCAGTCGTGGTCGGGACTGGACCCGGTGGAGGTCGTCTATGTCGTGCAGCAGGAGCCGCCCATGACCGTGGGACCCGGCACCTTTCTGAACTCGCTGCTCGGTGCGGCGGGAGCCGTCAACGCCTTCAGCGACATCGTGGGCTCCTGGCCGCTGGTGAGCATGGAAGAGGTGGTGAAGCGCGATCCCGCCTATGTGATTGTGCCGGTTCAGGGCTACGGCACACCCGGGCTGCGGCCAGACTACCGCGATCCTTCAATCGAGCGGTTGCGGGGACAACCGGGCTGGGCGGCAGTCCCGGCAGTGGCGGCGGGCCGGGTCATCTCTGTCGACGGTTCGCTCTTCGGGCGGCCGGGCCCGCGGATAGGTGAGGCTGCGCGGTACCTGGCCATGCGGCTGCACGGCGCCCGCTGATGGCCGGCCGGCAACTCCCCCGCTCTCGCCGCTGGCGGGGACCGTCAACCGTCACCTACGATACCGCCGGCGGCCGCTTCTTCAGAACGAAGAGCCCTTCCTTGATGCTCGAGACGATGATCATCCCGCTCTTGAAGTACGGATAGACGCTCCAGGCCCCCGCGAACCCCGCCTTGTCCTCGCCGAACGGCACGGTGTCGAAGAATCCCACCTCACGGGGCTCCTCCGGGTTCGAGATATCCAGAATCCGCAGCCCGCTCAAGTAGTTGGCCTGGTACATGAAGTCGCCGAGCACATACAGGTTGTGGTCCGATGAGGTGGTCGTCCCGAGGTGCTCCGTGACCAGCACCGGGTCCTCCAGTTCGGCGATATCCCACACCAGCGTGCGCGTGCGGGACACGTTCCCGGCAAGCTCGTCGGTCTCGTCGTTCATGTAGAAGTAGCGGTGGTCGTCGGACAGCCAACCCTGGTGCAGGTATCCGCTGTTGGGATAGCCGGCGCTGGAGAGCGCAACGGGCGCTTCCTTGTCGGTCACGTCCGAGATCGAGAGCGCGTTTTCGTTCGCTCCGAGACAGATCTCGCGGTCCCGGTACTTTTCGTCCGGGCCCCGGTAGCGGACGCACTGCGCGTCGTGGCTGTAGCCCGTGCGCGCGCTCCCGGTACCGGCGTCCGCGAAGCAGCCCGCGAAGACGGGACTGCGCGGATCCCGGATGTCGACCATGTGAAGGCCTCCGCCGCAGGTCTCCCCGCCACCCGAGGCTCCCACCACGTACGCGAAGCCCGTCTCCTCGTTGATCACGATGTTGTGGGCCGAGTTGATGCCGTCGTAGTGGGCGGTCGTCTCGAAGGTCGCGGGAGGATTCGGCACGTCTCGAAGGCGGGTGAGGTCGAAGATCTGTACGCCGTGGCGTCCGGCGTTGTCCGCCACCACGAAGGCGTGGTTGCGGTAGACCTTGATGTCGCGCCACATGTTGGGTGTCGCCCCTTCGGTGAGCGGCAGTTCACCCAGATAGACCGGGTTGGCGGGGTCGGTCAGGTCGATGAAGGTCGTCGCGTCCGACCGCCCCATGATCGCGTATTCGCGCCCCGTTTCGGGGTCGGTCCATCCCCACAGGTCGTTGGCGATCGCGCCCCGCTCGCCGCCCAGGTCGTGGGTGGGCACGAAGGCGACCAGGTCGACCTCGCCGCACCCGAATCCGCCCGCCGAACCCCCTTCGCACCCGACCTCCCCGCCGACCAGCGCCTCGAGTTCGCCGCCCTCGTCGATGATTCTGCCCTCGGATTCCCACCCGTCGGGGGTGCGGCCGAAGAGGTACCCCACCCCCTCGAAAAAGTCGGCGCCGGGTGCGCCCACCACCGCCACGTCCCCATCCAGGGCGACAGCGAGGCCGTAAAAGTTGAACGGGCTGCCAGGGCCGAACTCCGCGACCTCCTCCCACTCGCCGGACACCCCGCGGCGGAACGCGAACCCCCCGCCGATGCCGCCGCCGACCAACGGGGCCCCGGCGACGACATCGTCCCCGGAGGCCGCGACCGCCATGCCGAACCCGGACGCCGCCTCGGGCGTGGCCGGCTGGATCGTGTGTGCGTGCGTCCACCTCCTACCCGCGCCTGCCCAGGTCCAGATGAAGTGGTAGACGGCACCGCTCAGCTGTCCACCGAGAGGCGCGCCCGCGAAAACCTCGCGTTGCGATATGGCCACGCTGGTTCCCATGGAGGCCGGGACAGCTTCGGGTGATTCAAGGCGCACGAGCGGCGTCCAGGTGCCCGAATCCCTGCCGAACAGGTACACAAACCCCGGTTGGAGATTGGGTACGCCCGTCCCGGGGATCAGAGAAATCGCCCCACCGGGCGCGCCGACCGCCAGCAAGTGGTCCTCGATGTCCAGCGACGTGCCGTATCCCGCGCCGTCGGGAAGGTCGGCGGGTTGGAGGGCCCCGCCCAGCGCATAACCGGCCGTCCCCGGCTGGAAGACGAACACCGCACCCCGGCCTTCGTCGGCCCCGGGCGCACCGACCAGGATGTCGCTCCCGTTCGTGGCCACCGCGGCTCCGAAACGCGCGTCAGCCGCGGCGTCGGCCCAGGCGAGCCGATCGCTCAGCGACCACCCGTCATCCCCCCGCCGGTACACGTACACCGCTCCGGTCCCCTCGTCGGGTGCGCCAACCGCCAACAGGTCGCCGCCCACGTCCAGCCCTTCGCCGAAGCCCGTGGCGGCATCGGTCACGGGCGCCGGCAGCGACGCCGTCTCGGTCCATCCGTCATCCGTGCGGGTGAAGATATGAACCCCGCCCGCGCGGTTCCCCGGCATGGGGAAGATCGAGAGCCCGCCGGGCCGCCCCACGAAGATCTCGTTCCCCTGCACCACGACCCTGGCCGAAAACGCGGTCGCGACGGTCGCGGCCGAAACGGGCCGGGCGCTCGTCTGTCCCGCGGCCGCCGACGGCGTGCAGACGAAAAGTGCCACCTGAGCGAAGGCGTAGAGTCCGGCGAGACGGGCGTGCATCATGTTTCGATTCCGAGGTTGGCGGGGACGTGTGCGCGGTTGACTCTCGGCCGGCGATTCCGAAAGACCCGTCACTATAATCGGACCGGGCACGCCAGCCCACCAGACCATGACGGCGCTCAATGAGCGGCGTCCGCCCGGCCTCGTAGGAAGAAGACCCCCTCGTACATCGAGGTCACCGCGATGATCCCGCTCTCGAAGTAGGGGTAGTTGCTCCAGGATCCGAGGAGTTCCTCGGTTTCGCCGACCGGCTCCGTGTCGAAGAAGCCGACTTCATGCGGGTGCTCGCGGTTCGAGATGTCGACGATTCTCAGGCCGCTCCGATAGCTCGACTGGTACATCAGGTCGCCCCGGATATAGAGATTATGGTCCGTCGAGCGGGTCGGGGCGCGGTAGGAGCGAGCCAGGATGGGATCGTCCAGATCCCGCAGGTCCCACACGAGGGTGCGCGTATTCCGCAAACCCGCGTCTTCGTCCATCTCGTCGTTCAGGTAGTAGTACTCGTGCGCCTCGTCCATCCAACCCTGGTGGGCGTACCCCACGCGCGGATACGTCGCGACCGCGATCGAGAAGGGCCGATCCTTGTCCGTCACGTCGACGATGGCGATGGCGGTCTCGTTGGCTCCAAGACAGATCTCCCTTCCCAGGTGGTCGCTGTCGGGCCCGCGGTAGAGAATGCACTGGGCGTCGTGAGTGTACCCGGTGCCGAACATCCCTGTTGAGGGATCGGCGTAGCAGCCGGCAAAGACAGGCTGGGCCGGGTCACGGATGTCGATCATGTGAAGACCGCCGCCACAGGTCTCGCCGCCGCTTCCGCCGCCTACCGAGTAGGCGTAGCCCGTCTCGTCGTTGATCACGATGTTGTGGGCGCTGGCGATGTGGTCGTAGAGGAAGGTGGGCTCGAAGACTGCCGGATCGTCGCCGGCGTTCCTGAGCTGGGTCAGGTCGAAAACTTGCATCCCGTGCTCCCCGGCGCCATCGGAGACGATGAAGGCATGGTCGCGATACACCTTGATGTCCCGCCAAATGGTCTCGCGCGCGCCGTCTGTCAGCGGCAGCACGCCCGCGTACACCGGGTTCTCGGGATCGGTCAGGTCAATGAATGAGGTCCCGGCGGAGTGTCCGACAAGCGCCCATTCCGTTCCCGTCGCGGGGTCGGTCCATCCCCAGAGATCGTTCGTCGAACCGTTGGGCGCCGCGCCGATATCGGCCAGGGGGAGAAACGAGACCAGGTCGATGTCCTTGCAGGGGAAGCCGCGGGCTTCGCCCCACTCGCAGGCCACGGTGCCGCCGGTGATCGCCACCTGTCCCGGGGGTATCGTGTCCACCGGCACGCTGCGCACGACCGGTCCGGTGTGGTCTCCCTCCACACACGCCGACAGGAGGGCCACCAACGCCGCGACCATGCCGACGGCACGCAATCCCTGCATTCTGTATCCCATGACAATCTCCCTCCCGACGCTCGCACCCCTCCGACGATGGATGCCTCTGCGGCTGAGGCATCGGCGGGGCCATGTGAACATTCGACTACCGAATAGTAGTCTGTGTGGCGAGCGCTGGTTCCAACGGAAGGGTGCCGGTGGTTCAGCCGAAGCACGACATCCCGGATCGTGTCATCTTGAATGGGCCATGACTCTGCTGCGCCCGGAGATCCCGATGACCCCATCCCGCATACACCCACGCGTCGCCGCCACCCTGTGCGCGCTGGCGACCGGAGCCGCCACGTCATGCGACCCGGGCCCCGAGCGCGTCCACCTCGCCACCGCCCACCAGATGGGCCCGGTTGCCTACCGGGACCCGGCGGGCGGCATCTCCCCCGACGGGCGCCTCCTCGCCTACACCCAGGGCCGCGAGTTGCTTGTGCGCGACCTCGCCACAGACGAAGTCCGCAGCCTGGGCCTCGCCCCCAGCCAGCTCCGCTACATCACGTGGCACCCGGACAGCGACCGGCTGCTCGTGCACGAACGCTCCTTCAACCGGCGCCGGCAGGCGTGGTTCGTCTACGACCTCGAGAGCGGAGCCAAGGAGACCATGTGGGGCACGGGGTATGCCACCGAACTGCCCCCACCGTCCACCCTGCTGGAACTCGGCTGGGCGCCCGACGGGCAGTCGCTGGTCGGTGTCGTCAGGAACGCACAGGTCTCCCGTGTCTGGCGAATCCGCGCCGATGGCACCTCCGGCGAGGTGGTGGCCGAGAGCTTGCGCCTTTCGTACCCCGTGGTCTCGCCCACCGGTGAAGTGGCCTGCATCGAGCGGTATGGTGGGACGCAGCACCTCCGCTACCCGTGTGCGGAGCCGCGGGTCCACTGGCTGGACGGCCAGCAGCCGTATGGACACGTCGCGTTTTCCCGCGACGGTGCCGAGCTCTACTACGCCGCACCGAACGACGACGGCGTCCTCGAACTGTGGTCCCGGCCCGTGGGCGGCGGCAAAGCCCGGCAGCTGGCCGTCGCCGAGCGAGACGCCTACGGCCCCGCCGTCACCGCCGATGGAAACATCGTCTACCGCAGCCAGCACTACATGGTCTCCCTGTCCGCGGTCCCCCCCGCCGGCGGCACGCCCAGACGCATCACCACCTTTCAATCCGAAACCCCGACCTGGAGCCCCGACGGCACCGAGGTCTCGTTCACCTTCGGCCGCTGGCGCGTCGCCACCGACGATGTGCTGTACCCCGACATCGACCAGCACATCGGCATCGTGGACGCGACCTCGCCGTCGCCAAAGAGCGCGCCCGACCGGATCGTCCGCGGCTCCTGGTCCGAGGATCAGGGCATGCACTGGTCCCCCAACGGCCGCTGGATCACCTATCACAGCCACATCGGCGGTACCGACGACATCTACCTCATTCCCGCCGACGACCCCTCCGACCCCCACATCATTTCGGTCGAGGGCCACGAGACCGGCTGGCCCCGCTGGTCACCCGACGGCCGCTGGATCGTCTTCCCCAGCTACACCCGCGACGCCGCCGGAGCGCGCAAGAGCTTCCTCTACGTGATCGCGGTAGACCAGGAGACAGGAGAGACGCTGCCCCAGCGAGCCGTGGACCTGGGGGATTTCCGCCACGATGCGCTCCAGGCCGAGTGGACTCCGGATTCGGAGGGACTGGTGTTCGAAGCAGCGGAGGGGGCGGGCAGGAAGGCGCTCTACAGGGTTCCGCGGCAGGGCGGCACCCCCGAACGCTTCCATGAATGGGCCTCGGACCAGGTGCATTCGGGGATCGCGGTGTCGCCGGACGGGGCGTGGGTAGCGTACATCGGGCCGGATAGTGCCGGGTTTTTCCAGGTGTACCGGGTGCCGCCGGGTGGAGGGGAGGCGGAGCAGATCACGGCAGATCCCACGCGGAAGACGCAGCCGGCCTATGATCCGACGGGAAAGTGGCTGGCGTATACGGTGTTCAGCTACGAGGCGCGGTTCTGGCGCTTGGGTGACTAAGCGCTTAGCCAACCCCTACCACCGCCGCACCCTCCCCGTCACCTCAACATCGACCTTCACCCCGTCCACCGACCGTGGCAACTTCGCCCGCAACCGTGGGTCATCGCGTTCCAGGTACACCTTCACGCACGCCTTCCCCCCCTTCAGCCCAATCGCCGTTCCGGCCACCCCCTCGATGCCGATCACCTTTCGGGTGACCTTCTTGCACGCGTCCTCGAACCGGTCCCGCACGGCGTCAGCTCCCGTCTATCGTGACGTCGAAGCGCTTGAGCACCGCGTCGATCGGATTGGCCAGCGTACTGCTCTGGCTCCCCGCGAAGAGCAGCCCCACAGGCCGGCGCGCGTTCGAGCCGCTGCCGCCCGCCACGATCAGCGACCCCGAGTCCCCCGGCCCCGAGAACCCGGTCCCCGAAATCATGATCTGGCCGACGAAGCGTGCCGTGCCGTCGCGGAAGCCGACATTCATGGTGGCGTTGATGCCGGTGACCTTGGCGGTGGTGTGACCCGTGGTGCGGCCGTACTTCTGGACCTCCATGCCCAGGCGGGCCGCAGTGGTCGCGCTCCGGGGGGTGCCGTAGCCGTTTGACGGGGTGCTGTTGCCGAGTTCGTCGGTACTCGTGGCCGCGATGGCCGCGTCAATGCGGTTCTCGGGACAGGTGGGGAAGGGGGCGCAGAACCGGATGGGTTCGAAGTCGTGCAGGGTGGCGATCGCGTCGTCGGGGTTGACGCCCCCGTCGGCGGTGCCGGGCTGCAGGATGTGGTCGCCCAGGTTGGCCGCGTTCCGGTTGGCGTAGACGTGGTTGTTGCTCAGCGCGAAGACGTCCTCGCCCGAGACGACCCGGGCGGCGATGGTGCCGGCCGTCACGTCGACCTGTCCGGTGGAGACGCCGATGGGCACGGGGCGCGGGAACGAGCGCTTCGGGTCGGTCTCGTTGGTGGCGGCCGCGGCCGCGGGACCTCCGTTGGCCTCCGCGGGCAGCTGCATGTCGCCCAGCGCGCGGAACTCGCCGGTGACCTCGGTCACGAACGCGTGGCCATCCAGGCTCGCCGGGAGGCCGAGGACGCCGGCGTGCGCCAGGAAGACCTTGACGACCGGCAGGCCGTTGCTCCCGATCGCAACGGCGGTGCCCGCCACCCCTGGAATGCCCAGCAGATCCTGATTGTGACTCTCCTGAACCGCTATCGCAGCCGCGAAGTCGCCGTGCGCGAAGCTGAGAAAGCCGGGTTCCACCGCTGCCGGACCGCCGATCGGACGGAAGAAGAGGACATCCAGCACCACGGCGGCGGCCAGGGTCGCGAAGCGCACTCCATTTTTCTTGCTCATTGCCGAAACCTCCCTCGCCGCGCGTGTACGGTTGGGTATCGGTACTCTCCCGGCCACTGAAATGTTTCGTTCGCGGGGACATTTGCGCCAGTCCCCGGCGCGTCCGCGGTCGACCGCTTCGCGCTCCGCCACCGGTTGCCAGGCCGCTTCACTGGTCCTCTGGAAAGAGCTCACCCTGATGTTCGCCCACCTCCGGGGGATACCAGCGAAGGGCCGCCCGAGTTCCATTCCAGCGAATCGGCATCGCAACGTCGACGTAGTCTTCGATATCGGGGTGATCCAAGCGGCGCAGCATGCCGGTGGCGGCTGTCTGAGGATCCGCCAGCGCCGAGGCCACGGTGTGGATGGGGGCGGCGGGAACCCGATGACGCCGCAGCATCCCGAGAATCCCCGCCACGGAAAGCCGCCGGGTGCGCTCTGCGAGAATCCCCGCCAGCCTCTCCCGGTTCGCCACCCGCGAAGCGTTCGACCGGAAGTCGGGGTCCTCCACCAGCTCAAGGTCGAGGGCATCGCACAACCGCGCGAAGATGACATCGTTGCCCGCCGCGATCATGACGCTGCCGTCCGTGCAGGGAAAACCCTGGTACGGCGCGATCATCGCGAGCCCCGTCCCCATGCGTTCCGGCAACACCCCCGTGGCGAGATGGCTGGTCATGTGGTAGGACATCCACGCGAGCGCCGTGTCCAGCAGGGAGGTGGTGATATGGCAGCCGCGTCCGTTCCTCTCCCGCTCCATCAGCGCCCCCATTACCGCGATCGCCGTCCACATCCCCGTCCCCAGGTCGACGATCGAAGTGCCCACGCGGGCCGGATCCCCCTCCGGGTCGCCCGTCACCGACATCAGCCCGGACCGCGCCTGCATGAGCGGATCGTACCCCGGGTCGTCGGCGAGCGGTCCCTCGGTACCATGCGACGTCACGGACACGTAGATGACCCCCGGGTTGATCGCCCGCACGGCCTCGTACCCGATCCCCAGCCGCTCCGCCACCCCCCGCCGCAGCGCCTGCAGCACCACGTCCGAACCCGCCGCCAGTTCCAGCGCTCTCTCACGTCCCCGCTCCGTCTTCAGGTCCACCACCACGCCGCGCTTGTTGCGGTTCACCGTCTGGAACAGGTGGCTGTTCCCTCCGACGAACGGGGGTCCCCACCTCCGGGCCGGATCGCCCCCGGGCGGCTCCACCTTGACCACGTCGGCGCCCAGGTCGCCCAGAATCTGCGTCGCGAACGGGCCCGCCAGGTTCTGCGCAAAGTCGAGGACGCGCAGCCCCGCGAGGGGCGTGACGGCGACCTCCCCGCGCGGTTCGGCCGACCCGCCACCGGGGGGGGCCGAGGCGTGCGATCGGTCGCCTCCGGGCCGAGTCGTCCCGGGTTCTTTCTGGAACACGATGGATCGCTGTCCCTTGCTGGGGTATGTAGGGTGACGCTTCTTTAGAGGCACGGCGACCCAACATGCGGTTGGACCACCGTCCACTCCGGACGGGAAACCAACCCCCGCCCGGCGCCGTGATAGAAATATGGAGACGATTCGAATTCCGAACAGCGCGACGTACTCACCCGTCTCGCTCACCGACCTGATGTTCGCGGCGCCGCTGGCGACCCGCCTCCTCCTGGGGGCGACGCTGCCGGGACGCCTGGTGCAGGCCGCGGCCGCGGGTGCGTACGCGGGCTGCGTGCTCAGCGACTGGGCCAGCCGGCGCGGCGTGCGCAAGATCGACTTTCTGGGCACGTACGGCGCCGACGTCAAGCACATGGACGAAATGCCGGTGGCGCGGCGCGAGGAGGACATCCAGCGCTACAGCGAAGAGCTGATGAGGATCCATGAACCGATCGTGCGCAGCCGGGAGGTGGTCGCGGCCGACATCAACGAGCGCCTCACGACGTACATCGCGGGCATCACCGGCCAGCGCGTGGAGACCAGCAGCTCCGTGCGCGAAATGACGCTTGCCCGGTTCATCATGCCCTTCGCATCGGGAAGTTGCGATGTCCTTTCAGGGGACATTGCCCTGTTTCGCAATGCCGGCATCTTCGAGCCGCACATCCTGGCCCACGAGTTCTGCCACCGGAAGGGCTATCTCAAGGAGCTGGAGGCGCAGGCGCTCGCCTACCTGGCGCTGTCGCGCTCACGAGACCCGCAGCTCCGCCAGTCGGCGCTGGCCGAACGCGTGTACCGCAACCTCCGCGTGCTCGACAACGACGATCCCGCCCGCTACGGCGAACTCCTCGCGGAGACGCCTCTCGACGGCCCGGTCCTCGACGACTTCCTTCGCCTGCGCCCCCCGGACCAGCGCGCGGGCACCTTCTCGAACGCCATGAGGGAGCTGTACGACTCGCGCATGAAGCTGACGGGACAGAACGGCCTGTCGGACTACGACCGCGGCTTCACCAACTTCCTGTACACCTACGAGCGCGCGGTGAAGGCAGGCCGCGCGGCCTGACAAGCCCGTGTATCCACGGACTGCTGAGCATCACAGATAGGGCCGCAGCCACCGGTCCACCGAGAAGACCAGCTCGAAGGCGCCCCCCGGCAGTCCCCACACGCCGTCGATCCGCAGGATGTCGTGCAGCGTTGACAGCCCGGCGCCCAGGTAGCCGCGCAATCCGTCGGTTGGTGCCACCTCCCAACCGTTGGCGAGCGCCCCGGGGGTGGCTCCGACCGCTCCGGCGCCTGCCACGAGCCTCGCCGTGAGCCACATGGGCACCACGCTCAGCGACGCCTGACCCCGGGCGAGCAGGAAACGTCGCCCGCCGTATGCGCGGAACGGGTGGCCGGGCAGGGTCCCCCGCCCACCCAGAAAGAAGTGCAGCTGGTCGGGCAGGGTGCCCCGGACCGCGCCCGACTCCAGGGCCAGGCTGGCCTTGCGCGTGATGTCCTGATTGGCCAGCCGTGCCTCCACCCGCGCAGCGACGGTGGCGCTGCCCTCTCCGTCCCAGCGCCCCACCCTTCCGGTCAGGCTCGTCTCCACACTCCAGGCGGGCACCGAAGCCCACCGCATGGTCAGCCCGCCGGCGCCGCTCGCGAAAGCGCCTTCCCCCACCGGGCGCAGCGGGCGCCGGCTGTCACCCGAACCAAGCCCCGTCGACCACGGCACTTCGACCCCGTCAAAGTCCTCCCACACCACCTCCACATGAACGCTTGCTCCGCCATCTCCAAGCCGGCGTTCCACCCCGAGGCGTCCGCCCGTCGCGAAGTAGGGATCGCTGTAGTCGAGGTTGCGGAACACGGTCGAGAGCGTATTCAACGCCCCCGACGCCCCCGGCCGGGGACCGGGATCGCGCAGCTCATGGCCGAACAGCTTCACCGTGGCGGTCGTGCCGCCGCCGTTGCTCCATCGCCCCCGCACCGTCCCCGAAGGCCTCCCGCTCGCGAACCCGTAGCCCACGAGCCCGTTGAGGTTGAGAGTCGGCCGGGGCGCGAACGATGCCCCCATCCCGACGTGCACCCCCTCGGCCCGGTTCACCCGCAGCACCGACGAAACCCGGTCCGCGAAGAGCCGCGTCTTCGGCAGTCCGCTCACCAGCTGCTCCCGCGCGATCTGCCGTGCCTCGGCCTCGAGCCCGGCCAGGCTAACGGGCGACAGACCCTCTTCGGCCATCCGGTCCAGGAGGCCTTCCTGAAATGCGCTGGAGTCGGCGGTACCGTATGGAACCGTCGTTACCCGGGGCCCGGCGAAGAAGCCCGGTTCCAATTCGGGGTCGAACTCGTAGCCGGTCACCAGCAGCTGGGCGCGGATCACGGTCCCCACCGGGAGGTCCAGCTCGGGCACCTCGCGCCGCACCTCCACCTCCTGCCGGTACGGGAGCCAGTACCTGTCTTCCTCCCGGTCCGGGGGCAACTCCGGCCGCGCCTGACCCCTGGGAAGAAACCACGGGCTGTGCTCCAGCCGGACGTTGATCCGGTCGGTGCGCGGGTCGATGTAGGAGGCCGGGGTGAAGCCGAATACCATCCGCACCAGCGCTCCCGACCCTTCCTCGACAAAGACGCTGCCCACGAAAGCCGGCACGTCGTCGCGGCGCGGCCGCACCTCCACCTCGTGCACCCGGATGGGGGCGGGCAGAGTCTGGACGGTGAGCTGCAGGGTGTTGACGATGCGGTAGTGGTAGAGCGCCTCGCCTTCGATGCCGAGCGGATGGGGGACATCCCGCACATCGCGCCCCTGGCCGATCGCAATCCGGTCGCCGAAGCCGTTCTGGACCGCCGTCAGCCGGTCGATGTAGTAGCGGAAGTCCTTGGCCGGCAGGAGTTCCTTCCGACGCAGCCCGCGCATGATCTGGCGGGTGCGCCCGTCGCCGCTCCTGTAGACGTCGACCGCCACCTGGTCCACCCGCACCGGGACGGGGTCACCGCCGTCGTCGCGCTCCAGGTAGAAGTAGATGTGCCCTTCGGCCCGGGCCTCGTAGGCGATCGTGTGGCCAAACGAGTTCCCGGAAGCCCTGACCACGCGTGCCAGACGCACCAGGGACATCGTGGCGGAGTCGTCGAACTCGGCCTCCTGGCAGAAAGCCGCCTCCGCGCCTGTGAGGAGGGCGCAGGAGGCGAAAAGCGCGGCTACCCGGCGCCGGCGCCTTTTCGCACGACCGGCGCCGCGCCGCGCCAGGTGCAGCGCGGGGATTTCACCACGGACCGCTACGTAACGTCGCTGAGCGAGAGCCCGTTCTTCCGCAGAAATGCCGCCAACCCCATCTTGTCGATCGACCGCAAGGCGGAAGTGGAGACCTTGATCCGCACCCTCTTCCCCAGCTCGGGGACGAAGATCCGCTTCGTCTGCAGGTTCGGCAGCTGCCGCTTCTTGGTCTTGTTGTGAGCGTGGGAGACGTTGTTCCCGGTCAGGGGACGCTTCCCCGTGATGTCGCACTTGCGGGACATCGTGATTCCTCCGTTGGTACCCCTGGAAGCCCGTGGATGATTCCGCGCGCCTACTTTTCTTCCTTGAAGAGGACGTGGCGGCGCAGCACGGGGTCGTAGCGCCTGAGTTCCAGACGCTGGGGGTGGTTTCTCTTGTTCTTCGTGGTGGTGAAGCGATGGGGGCTCTCGGTGCTCGACATCTTGATCGTGACCCGAGGGCCCTTGCCGGATTTCTTCGCCATGGTTTCTCCTTCGCTGGCCCGGTGCAATTACCGGCTTCTCGACCCGGCGCTCGCCGGGTCCGCCGTGGGCCGCCAGATAAGATAGCCCGTTGACCGGATTCGTCCAGTCGGAATAGAATGTATGTTCGCTGTTACCGAACCCCGCGCACGCGTACGCCGCGGAGCGAAACCCGGAATACCCGAAGTGAAAAAGAACATTCATCCCCAATACCGGCCCGTCGTCTTCCAGGACGTCTCCACCGGCTACGCCTTCCTGACCCGCTCTACCGTCTCGACCAAGCGGAAGATCGAGTGGGAGGACGGAAACGAGTACCCGCTCGTCACCCTCGAGATTTCGTCCTCGTCGCACCCGTTCTACACGGGCACCCAGCGGCTGCTCGACACCGCGGGGCGCGTGGAGCGCTTCCAGCGCCGGTACGGGATCCAGGAGGAGTCGGAGGAGGAATAGCGGGCCCGTCCGCGAATCGCTCGCGGACCACCCCCGGCCGCAAGACGTCCCCCTCTATCCGCGCCGCGTCTCCTCCACCTCGGCGTATGCGTCGTGCTCGTGGATCGACTCGAAGTTGACCACGTGCACCCTGAACCACGTCACCTGGTTCATCGCGCGGAGCCCCAGCGTCACCTCGCGCACCAGGTCCTCCACGAAGCGCGGGTTGTCGTAGGCCTGCTCGGTGACCCACTTCTCGTCGGCGCGCTTGAGCACCGGGTAGAGGCCGCACGAGGCTGAATCGTCCACCAGCGCGACCACGTCCTCGATCCACAGTTCGCCCTCGAAACGCGCCTCCACGCTCACCATGCTGCGCTGGTTGTGGGCGCCCCGGGCGCTGATCTCGCGCGAGCAGGGGCAGAGCGTGGTGACCGGGACCTTCACCGTGAGCACGAAGTCGTCCTCCACCCCGCTTGACGCGTCGAAGGCGCAGTCGTAGGACAGCAGCCCCGCCGCGCCCGTCACCGGCGCCCGCTTCTCCATGAAGTAGGGGAAGGAGACGCGCAGGTGCGCGGTCTCGGCGTCCAGTCGTTCGCGCATGGTGCGCAGGATCTCCGGCAGCGCCTCCCCCGACACTTCACCGTCGTGGGAGTTCAGGATCTCCATGAAACGGCTCATGTGGGTGCCCTTGAAGTGGTGGGGCAGGTCCACCGACATGTCGATCTTGGCTACGGTATGCTGCGCCACCTTCTGCCGGTCCTTCACGGCGATCGGGAAACGGATGTTCTGCACCCCCACCTTCGCGATGGGGACGCGGCGCCCGTCGGGGTTGGCCTGCACGTCGGCCAGGGTGGCAGTTTCGGTTGGTCCGTTCATGTCTGGTCCGGCGTGCCGGGGGTTTCCGGCTCGGCCCGCCGTCTCCTGTCGATGTGTCGCATCTTGTGTTCCACCGCGGCGGCCAGGTCGATGCCGCGGCTGTTGGCGAAGTTCAGCAGCGCGATGCACACGTCGGCCGCTTCGTCCACGAAGTCCGCCTCGTCCACCTGGCGGCCCTTCCAGACCTTCTTCTCCAGGTTGGCGAGCTCCCCGGTCTCGCCGGCGAGTTCCAGGGCGAAGAACCGGGGTGGGCGGTGGGGGAAGGCGGCCTCCTGGTAGCGCTGGAACTCCGTCTGCAGTGTCGCGAGTCCCCCGTAGCTGGCGGGGAGGAGTCCGCTGGCGGAGTCCGCGGGGATGTTGTCGTTCATGGGCAGGGGCTGGCGAGAGTCGGGCGGCGGCTCCGCCCGTGCCGTGAAAAAATGCCACAAATGGGCCATATTGTCGAACATGGGCGACAATGACGGCAGTTCAGGCGGGACACCCGTGCGCGTCGGCATCGTGTCGGTGTCGGACCGTGCGTCCCGCGGCGAGTACGAGGACCGCGGCGGGCCGGCGGTGCGCGAGTACCTGTCCGAGGTGCTGGTGACTCCGTGGGAGGCCGAGAGCCGGGTGATTCCGGACGAAGTGGACCTAATCAGCGCGACGCTGGTGGAGTTGGTGGACGAATCGGGGTGCTGTCTGGTGATAACCACGGGGGGGACCGGGCCGGCGCCGCGTGACGTCACCCCCGAGGCGACGGCTGCCGTGCTCGACAAGGAGCTGGCCGGGTTCGGTGAGGCCATGCGGGCGGTGTCGCGTCCACATGTGCCGACTGCGATCCTGTCGCGACAGGTGGCGGGGGTGCGGGGGAGTGGGTTGATCATCAACCTGCCGGGCTCGCCGAAGGCCGTGCGCGAGTGTCTGGATGCGGTGTTCGCGGCGGTGCCGGATTGCGTGGATCTGATCGGGGGGCCGTATCTGGAGACGGATCGGGAGCGGGTGGAGGCATACCGGCCTCATTGAGGAGAGGAGGTGGTGAAGGTGAGCGAGTCCGCTCTTGATCTTGATTTCCCTCTCCGAATTGGCGACGATTCAAGGCTACGGTACGTGTCGCCACCAGACACCACCCCCACCCCTCCAGAGAATCACCGAATGGCCAAGAAGGGCAAACTGCAGAAGAACGACCGACGCGCGGAGCTGGTCGCCAGGTACGCCGAGAAGCGGCAGGAACTGACGAGCATCATGAAGGATCCGAAGGCCTTGCCCGACGCGAAGCGGAAGGCCATGGCGTCGCTGCAGGCGCTTCCCCGCGATTCGGCCGCCGTGCGCTACCGCAACCGCTGCCAGATGAGCGGGCGGCCCCGCGGCTTCATCGGCAAGTTCGGCATCTCCCGGATCGCCTTTCGCGAGATGTCCCTGCACGGGTTGATCCCGGGCGTCCGCAAGTCATCCTGGTAGGGCGGGGGGGATCGGGTCCTCCTGCGCCTCGGCGCTGTAGTCCGGGCGAGCGTATTCGGCGATCCGGTCTACCAGGGCTTCAAGTTGCCGGCGGCGCTTTGCGCTGACCCACCTCATGAGGCGCCGGGCCCCGAAGTAGAGTCCCCCGATCACGACGATGGGGAAGAGAACGCTGAAGAGCATCGAGCCGAGAACCTTGGCGCCCACGAAGATTCCCACACCGAGCCCCACTCCCAGGCCCCCCGCGCCGACCACCCCGCCGAAGAGATTGTCGGCGGACGCCTGCAGGTCCTCGAAGGCCTGAATGCGGGTTTCCCCCATTCGTGACGCGACGGTGACCTGGATGGAGCGCTCCCCCCCTTCGGCCGACTTCCATGTGAGGGTGCGGCCGGCCATCTTAACGCTCCCGGGCCCCAGGGAATTGTACCTGGCATCCATTTCCGCCGGGACCTGCCAGAAGTCCTCGTGGGTGATTTCGCCGGGGATGATGCGCTCCGTCCGAATCATGAGGGGGGTCCCCGCCCACCGTGTTCCGGGTTGCGGCGACTCGAAGTAGTCCATCCGGGCCGCGGCGCGCTGGACATACGCCGGGTCGATCCCGGCCTCGGCCGCGGCTTCCTGAATCTGGGCCAGGGTGAGTCCCTCGCCGTCGGGGCCTCGACCGCGCCCTGCTTCCTCTTCCTGAATTTTCGTGGCCAACTTCAGCAAACTGCGCACGGCCTCGTCGCCGTACCGGCGGGAAGGGGGGCGTCGGTCGTCGGATGCCATTGCGCGTGGAGAGCCCGAGGTTCAGGAATGGATATGCCCGCGACTACGAAGCTAACATGACCACCCGCGCCACCCCGCTCACCGCGCACGCCGGAATCGAGGTGCCGCTCATCTGCGGGGCGATGTACCCGTGCAGCAATCCCGAGCTCGTGGCGGCGGCGTCGGAGGCGGGGGGGATCGGGATCGTGCAGCCCATCAGCCTGACCTGGGTGCACGGTTACGACTTCCGCGAGGGGCTGCGCCACATTCGCACCCTGACCGACAGGCCGATCGGCATGAACGCACTGATCGAGAAGGCGTCGAAGAAGTACCACGAACGGATGATCGAGTGGATCGACATCGCGCTTGAGGAGGGGGTGCGGTTCTTCGTCACGTCGCTGGGCAAGCCGCGGTGGGTGGTGGACCGGGTGGAGCCGCACGGGGGCGTCGTCTACCACGACGTGACGGAACGCAAGTGGGCGCTGAAGGGGCTGGAATCGGGGGTGCATGGGCTGATCGCGGTGAACCGCCGCGCGGGGGGGCACGCGGGTCCCCGGGGCGTCGAGGCGTTGCTGGAGGAGGTGGGGGATCTGGGGGTTCCGGTGGTGTGCGCGGGGGGGGTGGGGACGCCGCGCGAATTTGCCCGGGCGCTGGAACTCGGGTACGCGGGCGTGCAGTTGGGGACCCGATTCATCGCCACGCACGAATGCACCGCTTCGGATGCCTACAAGCGGGCCATTCTGGAGGCGGGCGAGGACGACGTGGTGCTCTCGGAGAAGCTGACCGGGGTGCCTGTCTCCCTTCTGCACACCCCGTACGTGCGCCGCATGGGTCTCACGGCGGGTCCGCTGGCCAGGCGGCTGCTGAGGAGCAACCGCACCAAGCACTGGACGCGCCTGGCCTATTCGGTCAAGTCCTTCTGGCAGCTGAAGCGGTCGCTGCGCGACGAGGAGAAGGAGCTGTGGCAGGCGGGGAAGAGCGTGGCCGGGATCTCGGCAATCGAATCAGCGGGGGATGTGGTGCGACGTTACGCTGCCGCGCTGGGGTGAGCCGGGGCGCCGCCGGGGGAATCGCGCAGAGGTGGTTGAGCAGAATGGGGACCTGAAGGGTTGGACGGCCCGCAGGCCCCGCGGAATCGGTCAGCTACCGACCGGACCGCTTCCCCACCCCGATCGTATCCGTGGCACTCGTCGTGTCCCGTGCACTATCACCCGCAGCATCCCCCTCTTCCTCCACCACTACCGTCACCGTATCGAACAGCTCGAAGCGCCTCGAGACCGGAATGATCTCGTTCGCGATCCGCACCATCGGCTCCTCGGGGAATCCCTCCGCCGGCTCCAGCGCGGCCTCCGTATAGCGGCTGCCCGGATTCCACAGGATCCACTCCTCGATGCCCACGTCGTAGGTCGCCTGGATCTGGGCGCGCACTTCCGGTGCCTCGTAGCGGGGCGCGCCCAGGGTGAAGTCCTGGAGCCAGGGACGCGTGGCGCCGGCATCCTCCATGTCGGCCGAACGCTCGATCGCGTCCTCCAGCGCGTGGCGCACGATCTCGTACGGGTATGAATTGGGCCTCTGGTAGCCGAAGCTGCCCTTCCAGTAGTGGCTCGGATAGACCATGGGCAGCGCCACGTCCACCACATCGATGAACGACTCCCAAACCTGCCCGATCCCCACGTCGCGCGTGGCCGTGGTCGTTACTCCGAAGACATCGGCGGTGACGTGCACCCCCAACTCGGAAAGCTCCTCCCGGCTATAGGCCAGGAATTCCCGGATCGCTTCGGTCCGGGGACGGCCGTCACGGCCCGGGAAGTCCGCGCGCCCGAGCGCCGACGCCGGTGCGTCCGGGAATCGCACGTAGTCCCACTGGATTTCGCCGAAGCCCATCGCCGCCACCTCCCGCGCGAGGTCGACGTGATAGTCCCAGACACCGCGGTTGAACGGGTTCAGCCACACCGTCCCGTTGTTGTCCTCCCACACCCCGCCCGACGTGTCCTGCACCGCGAGCTCGGGGTGCGCCGCCGCGAGCAGCGGATCCTTCACGATGACGATGCGCGCGATGGGGTAGATCCCCGCTTCCTCGAGCTGGGTGAGCAGCCAGGTCATGCTGGGAATGCGGATCTCCCCGGTCGCGCCGATCTCGCGGGCCATGGGCACCGCGGTGCGATGACTCACATAGCCGGTGGCGTCCTTGATGTCGATCACGAAGCTGTTGACTTCGGTGCGCTTGGCCAGGTCGATCAGCGCGGCCATGCGCCGCCGCGACCCCGCGGACCACGCGTTCAGGTAGAGCCCGCGCACGTGCTCGGGCCGCTCGAAGAAGAAGAAGGTGCGTTCGCCGGGGGTGAGGGCGCCGTCGGCCGGTGCCCCGGTGAGAGGGTCGGGATCCGAATTCGGCCTGGTTACGGTGGCGGCTCCAGCCGGAGTGCCCGCAATCGTCTTGTCCCCGGCCGGAGTCCCCTCGACCGTGACCTCCTCCGCCGGAGTCCCCTGGACGCTTGTCTCCTCGCCTGGAGTTGTCTCCTTGCCCGGAGTCGCAGGATGCGAAGACGCGGCCTCCGGCGCGGGGTTGGCGCCCCCCTCCGTGTCCGCGCCCTGGCGGGATGCGTCCTCTCCCGCCCTGCAGCCCGTAGACAACACCGCGATCACGAGAACTGCCGCCAAGTGTTTCATGGCCCAATATAACCGAAAAACCGGACCGGGAACGCTCACCGTAGGGCATCGTCCGGAAACGCTGGTTCTGAAGACCGACGGGGTGCCGCGAAGCGCGTCGGCGGGCGCTTGGCGCTATACTTCCTTCTGCCCCGGCCTCGGCCGGGCTATCGGGGCCATAGCTCAGCTGGGAGAGCGCTGGCTTTGCAAGCCAGAGGTCACCGGTTCGATCCCGGTTGGCTCCACTTCATTTCATGCGTGGCCCGGTTCGTGAACGGGCCGAATCGGCGGCCGCCCTTCGCGGCGACCCGACCCCCCTCAGAACCGGTAGGTGTAGTTCATCTTCACCGCGCCGCCGCGCGACAGCGTGACCAGGTCCCGGTCGTCGAGGATGTCGAGGCCCAGATTCCGCCAGTTGTGCGTGTAGACGAGGAAGATGTCGTTTCCGGGCCGCACGATCCAGCGCACGCGCGCGAACAGTCCCACGATGTCGCTGTCGTTGTCGTACTGGACCTGGTTGGTCAGGCTGACCCATTGACTGGGGTTCCACTCGCCCTCGATCTCGTAGACGTCGGCAGTGAATTCGCCCCGCGGTAACGTCACCGCGTTGTGCTCGAAGTTGACCGAAATGCTCACACCCGGGTTGGGCCGAAACGACGCCCGCAGGTCGTAGCGCGCCCGGTCACCGTCCCAGAACCCGCCCCGGCTCACGCTGCCGCCCCCCGACACGCGCCTCCGCGACGCGGTGCGGCCCCGCATGCTCCACTCCCACGAGGTGTACTCGCCCGGCAGAATGTCGATCCCCTCGCTGACTTCGTATCCGCTCTCGAGGAATTCCAGCGTCCGCGTGGCCTGGACCTCGAAGTTGTCGCCGCTCTCGAAGTCGATGTCGAAGAGGTCGAGCTGCCACTCCCGTTCCTCCAGGATGCCCGTGCCGAGCTGGGTCAGGTTGCGGAACTGGACCGCGAATTCAAGCTGCCGGATCCAGTCGATGCTTGCTGGCCTCGGAGCCCAGCCGATGCGCGGCTCCACCCGGCGGAACCCGTTCCTGGCGACGAATCCGAGCGTTGGCTGGTAGTCGTCGCCGAACTCGCGGTAGGACAGGTGCGCCTGCCAGACATCGTTGGGGAAGTTGAAGCGGAAGCCGCGCGCCGTCAGGTCGCCGAGCGAACGGTCCACGGTGGGATCCGGGTTGGAGTTCCAGGCGAAGAAGGCCTCCATTTCGGCCCGATTGTCGCCCAGGAAGCTACGGGTGGCGAGCTGCATGTCGAAGCCCACCGTGTGACCCACTTCGGGAGTGAAGCCCGCCGGGTCGGCCGCCGTGGACCTGCGCGTGTAGATTGCGCCGATCGTCGACTGCTCCAGAATCGAGCGCTTGACGCGCGCGACCGTGAAATTCTCGCGGGGAACGACCGTCTCGGCATCGACTCCGGAGGGGAGGTACGTGTGCGAACTCGTCCCGATCTGGTAGAACCCCAACTCGTACCGCCCCGCCTGCCCGGTCAGACGCGAACCGTACTGGATGGGGATCTGCTCGCCCGACCTGAGCCCGATTCTCCGCGAGAAGAAGGGGGACGGACCGCTCCGGGGGGCGAATGTGAAGACTCCCGATCCTTCCAGAAAGAAGTCGCGCCGTTCGGGGAATCGTTGCGGAAACCGTGTGAGGTTGACGCGCCGCTGGTCGCTTTCCACCTCGGCGAAGTCCGTATTGACGCTCGCCGATGCCCGCAGGCTCGAGGTGAGGCTGTAGTTCACGTCCAGGCTGATGTCCCGGGGAAACGTTGTGGGATCGGTGTTGTCGGGCACGTTCCGCCAGCTCGCGACGGCCGAAGGCCTGGCCTCCAGCCCGAGCCCTTGCGACAGGTTTCGAAGGCCCGTGAGCCGTCCGGCATAGACCGGCCTGAAAAGCCCCTCGTTGCGGTGGTAGCCCCGCCAGAGGATCTCTTCGTTGCGGCGGCGGATGGTGCGCTGGAAGTTGATCCCCCAGCTGTCCAGATCGGGGTTGAAGTTGAGCGTTCGGAAGGGGATCCTGATCTCGGCCGACCAGCCATCGGGACGCTCGGCGGTGCGAGCCTCCCAGATTCCGTCCCACGCCTTGCCGCCTCCGCCTCCCCCGCCGCCCCCACCCCGACCCCCGCCGCCGGTCAGGATCCCATCCCCCATCAGTCCCGCGGGATTGATCTCGAAGAAATACCCCGTGCGCCCGTCCAGGAAGGTGTCCAGAATCCACATGAAGCGGTCGTCGGTGCCCAGGCTGGCGTCGCGCTGGCGCTGGTAGGCGAGGATCCCGGCGGGGTCGTCGTACAGGATCGCGCCGATGTAGAGGTGGTCCTCGTCGAAGACCACGCGGATCTCGGTCCGCTCGGAGGGCTCCCCGCCCTCGACGGGTTCCTGCTGGGTGAAGTCGGAGATGGGGGTGGCGTTCTGCCAAAGCGGCTCGTCGAGTCGGCCGTCGAGTTGAATCGTGACGTCGTCGGCAACGGGAAACGCCACCAGTGCCACCGCTCCGTTGTCCGCCCCGTTCGACTCCTGCGAAGCGATCGGGCAGGCGGGCAGGGCAAACAGGGCGCCCAGGAGAAGCAGGGTGGATCGGGGTAGGTTGTCGTACACCTTGGACTTCGTCATTCAGGAACTCGGCTGATGGGGGAGCTTTGGAAGCGCACCTTCCCTCTGACAGCGTATAAGACACCCCGGAGGGCGGGTTCGTTGGCGCGGGCGCACCCGCGCCTGTATTATGTCGCCCAAGGTGAAGCTCGGTATGCAGATTTGCATCCCGAAGCTCATGCAAGACACACCACTCGCCGAGAGGAGAGGAATGATGCGACACAGAACCCTTACCCTGCTGCTTGCATTCGTTCTCGTTCCCACACTCACGCTTGCCTGTGGCGGCAGTGACGCAGATTCCGCGGATGCGGACGCTCCCGCCGAAGAGGCCGAGACCATGGAGGCGACACCGCTCGAAGAAGCCTCCACCGAAGGCGACATGGACGAAGGTGCCGAGGGCGAGGCGGAGGAAGGCGAGGAGGGCGAGGAGCACGAGGATCCCGACGCCGAACAGCCCGACACTGCCGCGACCGGAGACTAGCCGGGCAGGTCCCAGCGCCGCGTGGTCCCGATGAGCGGCACGCGGTGAGCGTATGGATGTTCCGCGGGCGGCTGGCCGCCAGGTCGGCGACCGGGCCGAGATTGCTCTGCGGATTGCGGGGGGTTGCGCCGTAGCGTGGCCCGAATCGTCATGGTATGTTGGCTGTCCATTTCGAATGCGCGAGCGTGCTCATGATGGAAGTGTGACCGAAGGATGTTCGGTCAAGTTCCCCATTATCCAATGGAAATAGCAACATGCACTCCAAGAGACTTTTTCTTCCCGTCGGCGTCCTCCTCCTGCCGGCCATCGCACTCGCATGCGGCGGCGCCGACACCGACTCCGGCGAGGCCGAGGAAGCTGCTCCGGTGGCGACCATGGAGGCGGCCACCATCGATCCCGCGGCCGATGCGGCCGACGGAAACATGCTGCTCAACCCCAACGAGGCCTCCGGCGAGGCCCTCGGCGCCGTGGAGGGGATGACCGAAGCAGCGGTCGAGGCCCTCATGGATGCCCGGCCGTTCGCGAACATGGTCGACGTCCACGCCGTTCTGGCCGGCGCCATCGGCGAGGAAGCGGCTCTGGCGGCCTACGAGTCGCTCTGGCTGCCCCTCAGCCTCAACGACGCCTCCACCGAGGAGATCCTGCTGGTTCCCGGCGTCGGTGACCGGATGGCGCACGAGTTCGAGGAGTACCGCCCGTACTCCGACATGGACCAGTTCCGCCGCGAAATCGGCAAGTACGTCGACGAAGAGGAAGTTGCGCGCCTGGAGCGCTACGTCAGGCTCGACTAGGCGGCACGCGGAAGAAGATCCGGCCTCGCCGCCCTCGGTGCGACGCCGTTTTCCTCCACGGCCTTCCGCGGACACTGACCGCCGGATCCCCCACGGCGTCGGCAATTGATCCGCACGGTCCTTTTCCGTCTGCACCTGTCGGTGGCCCTCGCCGCCGGCCTCTTCATCGTGACGATGGCAGTTACGGGGGTCGTGCTTGCATGCGAAGACGCCGTGGTGTCGCTGGTGGAGCGGCGCCTGTCGGTGGCCGTGCGGGAGGGTGCTCCGCGCCTCTCCCCCGACGAAATCGTGCAGGCGGCGGTGGCGTGGGGGGCGGGGACGAACCGCACCTTCACGGCCACCTCCATCGAGTACCGCAGCCGCACCGGCGCGGCCGTGCAGGTCCACGCGGGGCGGGATCGGCGCGTCTTCGTGGACCCCTGGACGGGTGAGGTGCTGGGCGAGGGGTTCCCGCTCCTGGAGGGCTTCTTCGAGGGCGTGCGCGAGTGGCATCGCTGGCTGGGCGCGTCGGGGGGCGGGGTGCGGACGGGGCGGGCAGTGACTGGCGCGGCCAACGTGGCGTTTCTGTTCCTGCTGCTCACCGGGCCGCTGCTGTGGATGCCGCGGCGCATCACGAAGAGGACGCTCACGGAGAACCTCGTTTTTCGGCGCGGTGTGCGCGGGGCGGCGCGTCGACTCAACTGGCACTACGTGGTGGGGATCTGGTCGATCGTCCCGTTAGTGGTGATTTCGGTTACCGGGGTGGTGATGTCGTATCCGGCGGTGGGTGACAGGGTGTATCCGGTCGTGGGGGCGGTGCTGTGGGGTGGTGGGGATGGGGTGGACGGGGGAGGGGGGGGTGAAGGTGAGGGGCTGGCCAGCGCCTTGGCGGCCGCCAAGGCCCGGATACCGGAGTGGCGAAGCATCGTGCTCACGCTTCCCCGCGCAGAGGCGATGGAGATTCGCGTGGACGTGCGCGCCGGACGCGCCGGACAGCCGCAGAAGGCGACCGTACTCACGGTCGACCGGGGGAGCGGGACGGTGATGTTGGCGGAGTCCTTCGGCGATGAAACGCCGAGTCGCCGCGCCCAGGAATTCCTCCGCTACGCGCACACGGGGGAGTACTGGGGACTTGCCGGGCAGGTGCTGGCCGGGTTCTTTGCGCTCGGGGTCGTGATTATGGCATGGACGGGCTTCTCGGTTGCCCTGACGATGTACCGGCTGCGGCGCGGCAAACGTTCCGGATAGGGGGACCTTCCCCGGAGTGCATGCAGAATCTGCTAGCAGATCGCTACTCCCAGATCAGCGGCTCCAGACTGTACGCCCCCTCATCGAGCCGCTGGATGAACGCCTTGGTGTAGACCCGCAGCTGCGCGGTCTCCGGGATCCAGTCCATGGAGTGGATCATCTCCCTGGCGATCGCGCTCAGGTGGATCATCCCCCCCGCCATGGGGAACTCGTCCAGGTAAACCCGGATCCGGGCCGCGCCGCCGCTCTTCATGACGCAGTCGGGGGTCATCCAGTCGGTTGCGCGTCTCGGTGAAGCGGGGCACGCGGAGATGTACGAGAGCGAATTGCGCCGAAAGATGGCCGTGGGGTCGGCGTTGATGGCCTCCGCGAGCATGCGGGGCGAGATCCTCGTGACCCGGAAGGGAAAGCGCTGCCGCCGCTCGGCGAGGAGCCGGTCCGACCGGGTCATCACTTCGAGTCCCTCCAGAGCCACCGGGTTGGGGGTCATGCGCAGGAGCAGACCGTTCCCCTCGGTCAGCGTGACCGTGCCCTCGACCGTGTTGTAGCCCAGGTGCTCGACGATGATCTCCCAGGTGCCCTCGGGAAAGTCGGTGAAGAAGAACCGCCCGTTCACATCGGTGAAGGCGAAGCGGCGCAGCTCGGGGACCTTGATGACCGCGGCGATCACCGGTGCGTCGATGAGCCCGTCGAGGATCTGGCCGCTCAGGGTGAAGGTTGCGGTGTCGGTGGGGGGAGGGGGTTCCTGGGCGGATGCCGGGTGGGGTTGGGCGCCCGCCACAGCGAGGCCAACGCAGAGCGAAGCAATCCAGCCCGGGTGCATTGCCGACCGAACGACACGGGGATCGTCTCCGCGGGCCGCAAGGGCGGGCGAGGGAACCGCGCAACGCATCACCACTCTATCCCCCCCCGACCGCACCCCGGATCTGCCTCACGGCCGCGTCCACGCGCAGCTGCATCCCCATCTCCCCGTACTCCGCCGACGCCCGCGTCGGATTGCCCGAAACGCCGCTCCCCTCGAACCCGCCCCCCGGCGCCAGCTGGTCCTGCCGGATGTGCTGCGGCGCGACGTACAGCAGCAGCGAGGTGTCGGTGATTCCCGCGTGCCGCCCGATGCTCTCGTCGGTCTCTCCCTGCTCGGCCAGCCATTCGCGGTAGCCGTTCGCCGCATAGTAGTCCCCAATGAAGTGCACCCGGGCCCCCTCGCCCCCCCACTCCCCGTTCAGCAGGGCCGCGACCTCCTCCATCCCACGCTGGTTCCCCCCACTGTCGCCGATCAACACGATATCGGTGAAGCCGTGGACCCTGAAGCTGCGCGCCGCGTACTCGAGCAGCTTCATGAAGAACTCGTTCGGCAGCGTGACCGTTCCTGCGTAGCGCATGTGGCCCGACGGTGGATCCACATTGCCCTCGGGCACGTAGGTCACCACCGGAGCCACCAGCGCGTTGCCCAGTTCCCGCGCGATCCGGTCGCTGGCCGCCTCGATGATGTAGCGGTGCTTGCCCGTCACCATGTGGGGCCCGTTCTGCTCGGTCCCGGCAGTGGGGATGATCACGGTGTTGGCGCCGTCGGCGATCGCGTCGCGCACCTCGGTCCACGTCATCTCCTCGATGAAGACGGTGTTGACCGGCTGGGGCTCCGCGGACGGTGACGCTTGTGTGTCGGCCGGAACGCCTTCATCACCCGGACCGCACGCCGCGAGCACTGCTGCCGCGGTTGCCCACGCAGCCCCCATCGCCCCCCTCACCCGCCGGTCGCGAAGCAGTAGAAGAACCCGTTGCCGCCGGTCCGCTGCAGGTTCTCCTGACCGCAGCCGCGCGACGGGTGGGCCGAGTTCCACGAGGTCGGGTTCTGGCCGCCGCCGATGCGGTCGTGGTGCCCCACCGCGGCGCTCCCCTCGGCGCCGTTGCTGGTCCAGTTGCCGCAGTTGTCGTAGCCTTCGCCGGTGTAGGCGGTCCCGTCCATGTTCGACCCGGTCAGGATGTCGTGCATGTTCGGACTGTCGCCGCGGCCGTTGACCATGTCGCCCGTCTCGGTGAGGATCGTCTCCTTGGTCAGGTTGGCCGCGTCGGAGTGGAGCTCGTCGACGTTGTTGGCGATCAGCACGCCACCGTGGTTGTGCCACGGGCCGCTGCCGATCCGGTCGCGGGCGTTCATGGCCGCGCTCCCGTCGTCGTTGATCGTGCTCAGGTAGGCCATCCAGCCGCGGCCCCCGGCTTCCTGGGCAGCCGCGAGCGTCTCGCAGTGCGCATCGGCCCCATCAAGCCCGCCCAGGTTGGCCCCGTCACCCGGTCCCGCGCTGGTGATAAAGAAGGTCATGGTCTCCTGTGGGGTGTTGGCGGTCAAATCGCCCGCCGGCCCGCCCAGCCAGGTGGCCCCCATCACTGCGCCGATCAGCACGACAGATGCTGCAATTGCTCGAATCTTCATGGTTTTCGGTCCTCTCATTGGTGGTCCCCCTCCTTCAGTTGTTCCTCGGCCAGGGCGCCCCCTGGTTCATGGCCGTCACCGGCCCCAGCCCCTTGTAGACGAACTTCTGCACGCGCTTCCCCTCGTAGGTCTCGGTCGTATAGATGTTGCCGTGCGAGTCGGTCGCGATGCTGTGCACGGCGAAGAAGAGCCCCGGCTGGCGTCCCCCGTCGCCGAAGCTGGTCAGCACCTCCAGGTTGAGCCGGTCCATCACGTACACCTTCATGTTCTTGCCGTCGGCGACGTACATGTAGCGCTGCTCGGGGTCGCGCGAGAACGCGATGTCCCAGGTGGACCCGTCGCCCAGGGTGCGCGGCGCGATCCGCACCTCGTCCACGAAGGTCCCGTCCTTGCGGAAGACCTGGATGCGGTTGGCCTGGCGGTCGCAGACGTACACGAAGCCATCGTTCGACGGGTCGGCGCAGTGGACCGGGTTGCGGAACTGCTGCGGCAGCGGCGCGTCGGGGTCGTAGGGGCCCATGCGGGTGTCGTCGGGCGTGTTGCCGTAGGCGCCCCAGAAGCGCTTCAGTTCGCCCGTGTTGATGTCCAGCACGGCCACGCGCTTGTTGACGTAGCCGTCCGCCAGGTACGCCTCGTTGGCCGCCGCGTCGAAGGAGATCTTGGCCACGCGCCCGAACGAGTTGGTGCTGTTGCTGCTGGGCATGTCGGCGCCCACCTCGCCGTAGGACGCAAGGAAGTCCCCGTCGCGCGAGAACTTGAGGACGTGCGAGTCCGCGCCGTTCCCCCCGATCCAGATGTTGTCCATCGGGTCGACGGTGATGCCGTGGTTGGACTGCGGCCACGTGTACCCCTCGCCGGGCCCGCCCCAGGAGTTCACCAGGTTGCCCTCCGGGTCGAACTCCAGCACGTACGGAGCCGGCACGCAGCACTCGCCGGTGGGCGGATCCTGGGCCGCGCCGATCTCGGTTCGCTCGTTCAGCGGCGCCTGGCGGTGCACGATGAAGACGTGGTCGCGCGAGTCCACGCCGACCCCCACGACGGACCCCAGAACCCAGTGATTGGGAAGCGGCTGGGGCCAGAACGGGTCGACCTCGAAGATCGGCGCATCGGCGACGCGGTCGGCCGCGGCCTGGAGGCGGTTCTGCGCGAAGTAGACGACCAGGACTGCGACGACCAGAGCCACGGCTAGAAGCTGTTTGCGCTTCATGGTGAGTTCCCTGTGTGAGGGGGCACGGGTGACGATTCGGGGAGCAAAGTACGGCGCGGATGGCTTGTCAGCCAAGGGTTGGGGGGCCAGGGTAGCAGTTGGTGGTGAAGCGGGTGCCGGTGGGGAACGACCGGTTTCCGCCAGTAGTCGTCCGTCCCGGAAGGCGGCGCGGACGGCTGGACCTCAGCAACGAGCCTGTTGGAGGGGTTGGATGAAAGGACGGACACTTCGTAGCGGTGCGATTGTGGCGCTGACGGCGGCGATGTGGCTGCTCGTTGCGCCTGCGGGAGGGGTGGGCAACGCCGGCACGGTTGCCCCGTCGGCTCGCCCGGCCGCCTCGACCGATGCCGCCATTTCCCCGCCCGCCCCCCACGAAATCCCCGCCGACGTGATCGTGCGCGCCTTCGTGAAGGCCGAGGCCGACGCGCTCTACCTGGTCGTCCGCGTCCCCCTCACCTCGATGCGCGACGCGGACTTCCCGGTGCGCGGCCCCGGGTACGTCGAAATCGGGGAGGCGACGGAGCTGCTGGCCGACCAGGCGAAGGTGTGGATTGCGGACTATGTCACCCTCTACGAGGAAGCGGTGCGGCTGCCCGCCCCGGTCGTGACCGGCGCCCGCATCTCGCTCCCCTCCGACCCCTCCTTCGCCGACTACGACCGCGCGGTTGCGCACATCGCCGCCCCACCCCTCCCCCCCTCCACCGAACTCATGCTGGAACAGGCCATGCTCGACGTGGTCCTTCGCACCCCCATCACCTCGCTCGACGCGCGCTTCTCGATCGACCCCGCGTGGGCGCACCTGGGGATCCGCACGGCGACCGTGTTGCGCTTCATAACCCCCGAGGGCGCGGAGAGGGTATTCCAGTACACGGGCAATCCCGGCCGCGTCCGCCTCGATCCCCGCTGGCACCAGGCGCTGCTGCGTTTCGTTGCGCTCGGCTTCGCGCACATCCTGGACGGGATCGACCACCTGCTGTTCCTGCTGTGTCTGGTGATTCCGCTGCGGCGGATCTGGCCGCTCGTGTCGGTGGTCACGGCCTTCACCGTGGCGCACTCGATCACCCTGGTGGCGTCGGTGCTGGGGCTGGCGCCCAAAGCGCTATGGTTTCCCCCGCTGATCGAGATGCTGATTGCGGCGTCGATCGTCTTCATGGCGCTCGAGAACATCGTGGGGAAGACGCTGGGGCGGAGGTGGGCGTGGGCCTTCGGTTTCGGGCTCGTGCACGGTTTCGGGTTTTCGTTTCAGTTGAGCGAGTCGCTTCAGTTCGCGGGGTCGCACCTGTTCACGTCGCTGCTGGGGTTCAATGTGGGCGTCGAGTTGGGGCAGCTGGTGGTGCTGGTGTTCATGGTGCCGGGGCTCGCGCTGTTGTTCTCGAAGGTGGTGAAGCCGCGGATCGGGGCGATCGTGGTGTCGGCGCTGGTGGCGCACACGAGCCTGCACTGGATGGCGGAGCGGTGGGGGGTGCTGAGGGCGTACGAGTTTGTGACGCCGGTGATGGATGTGGGGTTCTGGGCGGTGGTGCTGAGGTGGGTGTTGCTGGTGCTGGTTGTTGTGGGGGTGGGGTGGGGGCTGGGGGTGGTGTATCGGCACGTTTCGGGCCGGTTGGGGTATTCGACGGAGGACGCGGGCGGTGGAGCGGAGGTGTCCGGAAAGGCCCCACGGGAGAGAGATGGCGAATCGTGAACGTGAGACCGATTGAAGGGATTCTCTTGCTGGGGGCCTTGCTGGCGACCGGCCCCGCAACCGCCCAGGAGATCATCAACCTCCCCGGGGAAAACCGCCCACTGACCCCAGATCTTGAAGAGCTCTACCGGATCGGATCGGTGTCGGGCGCGGATTGGGAGCAGTTCGGAAACGTGCGCGACGTGGGGTTCGATGGCGCCGGACGGCTGTACGTGTTCGACAATCAGGCGGATCGCGTCACAGTCGTCGGGCCGGACGGCGAGTTGCTCTGGACCTTCGGCAGACCGGGGGACGGTCCGGGGGAGTTCAGGGGCGCGGATGGACTCGCTGTCATGCGGGACGGACGTGTCGTGTTGGCGGACCGAGGGCACCGTGCATACCACATCTTTGGCGCGGACGGCAGTTTCGAGCGCATGGTGCGGATGGCCCCCGAACCGGGTGCCGTGACCATTACCGATCTTCTGCCTGATCCCGGGGGCGAGGCCATCTTTTCCGCCGTGGGGGCACAGATGCTGTCGGCCAGCGGCGTCACAAGGGGCGCTACTCCGTCCACGTCTCGGCCGGTGGAACGCATGACAATCACCGGGGAGGAGGCGACAAAGGATACGGTAGCAGAGGGCTGGCTCCTTCCTGGGGGCCCGCGGCCGGTCCAGGTGTTCGGACCCATGATGTTGGCCGCAGTACTCCCGGACGGAAGCGTGGCGTTCTCCGACTCGTCGGCCTACGCCATCAAGATTGCGCGGCCGGGGGCTGGAGTCTGGCGAATCCTGAAGCGGCCATTCCAGCCGATCCGCGTTACGAACCGGGTGATCGAAGCCGAAACGGAACGTCGAATCAGGATATATGAGGCGCGGGGTGTGCCACCCATAGTGATCAACGGCGAGAACGTAGCGCTGGAAAGCCCACGGGAAAACGTGGTGGATTACTTCAATCTGGTAGGGGTCTTCAAAGAAGTTTCGATCGTGCGGGGACTCGGAACCAGCTGGGACGGCGAGATCTGGGTGCGGCGCCACGGGGAGGAACCTGGTAACGACGCCGGCCCCATCGATGTCCTGACGATGGACGGGCGCTACATCGGCACCTTCGCCGAAGGTGAGGTCGCGTTGCCGGCTGCCTTCGGGCCGGATGGCCTGGTTGCGTTCATCGAACGGGACGAGATGGATGTGAGGTACGTGGTGGTGAAGCGGCTGCGGGGGCGGTGAGCGGTGAGGAACGAAATGGGGGTCCAGACGGTACTAGTGAATGGGCCGGGAATTCCGCCCCTTCGCACTGGAGCCGCCAAAATGCGATCCCCCCTCTTTTTCGCCCTGCTCGCAATGACGATCCTCGCCAGTTGCGAGTCCGAAGCAGGACGCCTGACCGGCACATGGCAGGGCCGGCGCTTCGAAACCGATGACTGGACCCTGACGCTCGACGATTCGCATGGCCGTCTGTCCGGCACCTACCGGATTCAATGGGGCGAAGAGCCTTCGGAGGTCAGCGGATCACTGACTGGCTCCAGCCTCCAGACCACTCGCGACTTCCTGGATGTGTTTATCGAGTTCAACGTCGAAATCGCCGCAGGAACAGCCACGTGCCGGTACAACGCCAGACTTCGAGACGAGGTGGTGCTGTCCGGCGAGACCGTGTGTGAGCGCGATGCGCGTGAGTTCCAGGTCGGCCACCTCGGATTGCGGCGCCAGTAGGTCCGTCATGGGGTGGGAGCTGGGGGTGCTGAATGGGCAACTATCGCGGCGTTTCGGGGTAGTGACGGGCGAGGTGTGGGAGCAGTTCGGCAATGTGCGCGCGCTGGGCTTCGATGGCATGGGGCGGCTGTACCTGTACGACTCTCAGGCTGCCCGCATCACCGTAGTGGGCCCGGGCGGCGAGTTCCTGCGGGCGTTCGGCAGGTCGGGCGAGGGCCCGCGCGAGTTCCGCAGCGCGGACGGGCTCGCGGTCATGCGGGACGGGCGCGTGGTGATGGGGGACCTCGGGCACCGCGCATACCAGATCTTCGACGCGAACGGCGATTTCGAGCGCATGGTTCGGATGGCTCCCGAGCCGGGTGATGTGAGGCTCACCGCTCTCCTGGCCGACCCGGGTGTCTGGCGGGGTCTCCTTGATCGGGCGGTCCTGCGCCGCATCGAAGGTCCCGGCGGCTGTACCCGGATTGCCGGAGGGTCCTCAGGAGCTCTCCAGAATAAGGAGCTATAGCTCCGAGTCGCTGATTTCGGCGATTCTCATCAGGTGTCGCTGCAACCCTCGCTTGAGGTCGGCATTCCCGTGGACGGGGATCGAGATGCGAGCGTCCACTCCCGCCTTCGTGTAGATGTGATGGCTACCGCGAATTCTTCTCAACCGCCAGCCGCGAGCAAGCGGCAGAAATACTTGCCGCTGACGGTCTTCAGACGGCGATCTCCATGACCTTATCGGTTTCCGAGATCGGGATGTCCGACACGTCCACGGACAGACAGCCTTTGACCGCTTCCCGGACGTTGAGAAGAAGCTCGTTGAGCGACTCGCCTTGGGACACGCATCCGGTAATCGCCGGCACCTCTGCCCAGTAGCCACCTTCCCCCGCCTCATGGACCACGATCGTCAGCTTCATCGGTTTCTATCCTTGCGTCCGGTAATCCGGTTGGTCCTTTTGAGCGTTGCGATTCGCTCTTCAGCATCATGATATGATGATAAGCTTATCACCGGAGCCAGCGAGAGGCCAAGGGGCGGTGGCGCATCCTGACCCGACCGGGGCTGGCGGGGAGCACTTGGCCAGACAGAGTAAGCGATGTCGTGCGTCGGTGCTGTCGCCCTTCCCGGGGAGTGGGGCGCGACCCGGATGTTCCCATGTGGACGGGGGAGCGAAAAGTAATGTGTGATTTCCATTATGGAAAGAGAAGTTTACGTCTTGGACGATTCGTCTCGTGCGGTGGGGCGGTGAAGACGATAGGCGGAGCATGCTCGGTCGTGCTGCTGAGCTTGTGGCTGGCGAGTCCCTTCAGTGCCCAGGAGCTCATCGAGCCGGATGCCTGCGGGCCCGACGGCCTGGTCGCCTTCATCGAACGGAACGAGCTGGACGTGCAGACGGTAGTAGTAAGAAAGCTGGCGGGGTCGTGAGGGCACATCCTTTCTGAATCGAGTGTAATGTACACATTCCATTTTGGAAATCAGAGTTTACATTTCGGTTGCGGGACCCTGCTGACATGGCTGCTGCTTGCCCCTTCGGCTTACGCTCAGGAGGTGATCAACCTCCCCGCCGAGGACCTCTGGCTGGAGTTCCGCGTCGAAGACGTGTATCGCGTCGGAACCGTGGACGGCCGGGACTGGGAGCAGTTCGGGAGCGTCGCCGACGTGGCCTTCGATGGCGCGGGCAACCTCTACGTCTTCGACGGCCAAGGCCAGCGCATCGTCGTTGTGAGTTTGGACGGGGAGTACGTCCGTGAATTCGGCCGCGCGGGCGAGGGACCCGGAGAGTTCAAGCGGGCGACGGCACTCGCAGTTGTGCGGGATGGCCGGGCGGTCGTGGCCGATGTCGGACACCGCGTCTTCCACGTCTTCGCCGCGAACAGGGAGCCCGTGCACAGGTCGCGGATGAGCGTTGTCCACGGGACGTTGAGGGGTGGGGGGATCGTGGCCTGGTCGGGTGTGGATGCCGTCATCGGCGTCCCGAGCGCGTCGCAGAGCTACTACGTCAGCGGCCCCGGCGGCCCGCCGCCGCCACCCACCTCCCACGCGATCGAGCGCACGATCCTGACGGGGGAGCAGGCCGAGACGGATACGATCGCCAAGCCGCGACTGTATCCGCTCGACAACGCGAACGCGGCGGCTGCATCCGAAAAGTACAATCAGGTCAGTGCCAGGTTCCTGGCCTTCCCTTCGATGTTCCCGGGACTGCAGCGCGCTTTCACCCCCGCCCTGCATTGGGGCGTGCTGGCCGACGGCCGCGTAGCGTATTCGGACTCCTCCGACTACGCGGTCAAGATCGCCGAGGCGGGCCGGGGGGTAGTGCACGTGCTGAGACGTCCGATCCAACCCGAGCCGGTGACAGACGGCACGATGCGTGCCGAGCGGGACCGGCGTCGGGAGCAACCGGACGATGTCGGGCACGGCTGGACCATGCTCGACCCCGCCGAGCGCCTCGACAACCTCGAGTTCTTCCCCGAGGTCCCGGTGATACGCGGCTTGGCAACGACCTGGGACGGGCACTTCTGGGTGTTGCGGCGCGGTGAGGATCCCCTCGGCGACGGCCCGATCGATGTGCTCACGGCCAACGGCCGCTACCTTGGCAGCCTTCGCGTGGCTGCTACCGCGATTCCGGATGCCTTCGGGCCAGACGGTCTGGTCGCCTTCATTGAGACGAACGAGCTGGATGTGCAGACGGTGGTGGTGAAGCGGATCGTGAGTGAGCCACGTTAAAGTCAATCGCAGTTTCCATAGTGTCAACTACAGTGTACATATGAGGTGCATAAGAGGGGGCGAATCCGATGGCGACAGGTCTCGGAAGGCACTGCGGTCCCCGGTGGGGGATGCATGGGAGGCAAAGAGATTGAAGATGTTTGCGTGCCGGAGAATGGGGTGGGGGGCCACGCTGGTCTGGCTGGTGGTCGCGGCTCCGGCCACCGCCCAGCAGGTCGTCGACCTACCCGCCGAGGACCGTTGGCTGGAGGCCGACCTCGAGGAGGTGTACCGGGTGGGCACCGCCGTAACCGGCGAAGAGTGGGAGCAGTTCGGCCGGGTCAGAAGCGTGGCTTTCGATGGCGCGGGCAACCTGCACATCTTCGACGAACAGGCCCAGCTCGTCTATGTCGTGGGCACTGATGGCAGGCTGATCCGGGGGCTGGGTGGAAGTTCTCGACGAACCGGGCAGTTTGCATCGTGTCGGCGATCGCGGCAGGGTGGCCGGCGGCCGCTTTCCTGAATGCCCAGGAAGTGATAGAACTCCCCGCCGAGGACCGCTGGCTGGAGGCGGACTTCGAGGAGGTGTTCCGGATAGGGTCCCTGGCGGGCCGCGAGTGGGAGCAGTTCGGCAGCGTGAGCCGGGTGGCGTTCGATGGCGCCGGCCTCCTCTACGTGTTCGACACCCAGGCCAACCGGATCATCGTCGTGGATACCGACGGGGCGCTGGTTCGCGAGATCGGGCGAGCGGGGGAAGGCCCGGGCGAGTTTCGCTTTGCCACCGAAATGGTGGCCATGGAGGACGGGATGGTGGTCGTCGCGGACATCGGGCACCGCGCCTATCACCTCTTCGATCCGAACGGCGACTTCACGCGCATGGTCCGCATGGGAGGTGATCCCTCTTCCACGACGGTGTCTGCCCATCTTGCCCAGCGGGGTGCCGACGCGCTGATCACGGTTTCGGGTGGCCGGACGATCGCCTTCTCGGGCACCATCGTCAGTGGAGGCGAGATGCCGCGACCGCCCGATCCGACCAGCCGTCCGATTCTGCGGCTTCTTCTGGCAGGCGAGGAAGTGGTCAGGGACACAATTGCCGAAGGGTGGCTACCGCCGACCGGCGAATCGGAAACGGGCTCCACGCGGAGGCTCGAATTCAGTCCGGAACTCTACTGGGGCGTCCTGCCGGACGGGACGGTGGCCTTCTCGGACTCGTCCGCCTATGACATCAGAATCGCAGCGGCGGGTGCGGGTGTGACGCGCGTCCTGACCAGGCCCCTTCGCCCCGAACCCGTGACGGATCGGTTCAGCAATGCCGAAAAGGACCGCCGGTTGCGAGAACTCGAGGCCAAGCCCGATGACGAACTGGGTGGCAGCCGCCTCATCATCGATGGGCAGGTGCACACCAGAGAACCGGAGGAGGAAAGGGCGCTGGCGCGCGAGCGCATCGAGAGCCTGCAATTCTACTACGAAGTGCCCGTCATCCGTGGCCTGCGTGCCAGCTGGAACGGCAGGATCTGGGTTCAGCGGCGAGGCGACGAACCGGTCAGCGACGGGCCGGTCGATGTGCTCGACATGGCTGGCCGGTATGTGGGCAGCTATCCGACCGGCGCGACCCGGATGCCCGACGCCTTTGGCCCGGATGGTCTGGTGGCGTTCATCGAGAAGGATGAGATGGGGGTGCAGACCGTGGTCGTGAAGCGGGTGCCGTCCGAAGTGAACTGAGATAGGTTCGTGTGGGTTTTCCCAGTGATGCGCTCCAGCCGTGTCCGCCCTTTGCGTGCACGCCACGCCAATCTCCGCCAGGGACTACTGACCATGAGGCGTTCCGGAATCCGCCGAATTGAAATCTTGACCATTTCGGTCTGGCTGCTGGCGGTGGGACCCGCTGGCGCCCAGCAGATCATCGACCTCCCCGCCGAGGACCGATGGCTGGAGGCCGGCATCGAGGAGGTGTACCGGGTGGGCGCTGCGGTGACCGGCCAGGACTGGCAGCAGTTCGGAGAGATCGCCGAGGTGGCGTTCGACGCTGCGGGCAACCTTTACGTCTTCGACCGCCAGGCCCAACGGATCTTTGTCGTGGGCCCTGATGGCAACCTGATACGGGAGTTGGGGAGGCCGGGTGAAGGTCCGGGCGAGTTTTCGACTTCGGGCGCCATGGCTGTCTTCGCCGACGGACGCGTGGTGGTCGTGGACCTCAGCCGCCGGGGATACCACATCTTCGGCGCTGACGGGGAGTTCGAGCGCTGGGTGGGCGTGGCCAAACCGCCCGCGATAGTCAGAATCAGCCGGGTCGTGGCCCAGCCCGGAGCAGATGCGATCATCGGAGTGCCCACGCTGGCGACGGGAATGACGATGGGGAAGGAAGCGTTTCGCCAGCCCGTCAGGTTGGACACCTCACACGCGTTCGAGCGCGCGACCCTGTCCGGGGAGGAGTCGGAAACCGATACGGTGGCGGAAGCGTGGCTGCCCCCCATCGACACCGAGGGTCTGGACCGGAAGGATCTGCGCAACTACGCCGCGTTGCCCACACGCCTGCTTCCCGAATTCAGCCCCGAGCTGCATTGGGGAGTGCTCCCGGATGGCCGCGTGGTGTTCTCGGATTCGTCGACGTACACGGTGAAAGTCGCCGAGGCGGGGACGGGCGTCGTGCGGATCCTGACACGCCCCTTTCCGCCCGAGCCGGTGACCGGCCGCGTGATCGGCGCCGAGAAGGACCGACGGCTGCGCCGGCTGGAGGAGAGGGCCGCGCCCGGTGCCAACCTTCGGGAGCGACGCCGGGAGATCGAAGAATTGGAGTTCCACACCGAACTGTCGGTCATTCGGGGATTGGGAACGACCTGGGACGGGGAGATCTGGGTGCTGAGGCGTGGTGAGGGACCCCGCGATGACGGGCCCATCGACGTGCTGGATGCCGATGGCCGCTATCTCGGCAGCTACCGCGCGGCCGCGATGAGAATTCCGGAAGCTTTTGGTCCGGACGGCCTGGGGGCGTATGTGGAGAGCAACGAATTGGGGGTGCAGACGGTGGCGGTGAGGAGGGTGGTGGCTCGGGCCCCCGGTCCGTAAAACCGGCGCCCTGCCAACCATTCCGCTTGAGTCGGGGGTCCAACTGTCAGCGGCTGGCCACTCGCGAGAAAACAACCACCAGACGAGGACAGGATCGACATGAGCAGGTTCGCAAAGCGTTTGTCGGTTGTGACGCTCGCCATTGTGGCGGCAGGTACGGTGATGGTGGAACCGGCTTCCGCCCAGGAAACCGTGGAGCTACCCGACGAGGACCGCTGGCTCGACGCCGACTTCGAGGAAGTGTTCCGGATCGGGTCCTTGATGGGCGAGGAGTGGGAGCAGTTCGGTGATGTGCAAAGGGTGATGTTCGATGGCGCCGGCCGACTCTACGTGTTCGACAGCCAGACCGAGCGGGTCTTTGTAGTCGATACCGACGGCGCGTTGATCCGCGAGATCGGGCGGAAGGGTGAGGGCCCGGGGGAGTTTCGCCGAGCGGTCGATTTCGTGGCCCTCGAGGTCGGACGCGTCGTGGTGGCCGACCTGGAACACCGCGCCTATCACCTTTTCGATGCAAACGGCGACTTCGAGCGGATGGTCCGAATGGGAGGGGATCCGCAGGCCACGGCCATCGGGATCCACATGCCCCTGCGCGGCACGGATGCACTGGTCACGAGCAGGCGCGGCGGGCCGATGTCGATGATGTCGATCCGTGGCATCGACGAAGCCGGAGTGCCTGAAGTGCCGGATCCGACATCGCAGCCCATCGAACGCGTGGATCTGTCCGGTGAGGAGGTCGCGTGGGACACGATCGCGAACGCGTGGCTGCCGCCCGATGGATTCATGAGGATACGCGAAACGCCGGATGGCGGAGTTTCCGTCATTCCACCGCCCCAACTCGTTCCTGGATTGTACTGGGGCGTTCTCCCCGACGGGGCGGTGGCGTTTTCGGACTCCTCGACCTACACAATCAAGATTGCCAAGGCAGCGACAGTCGCCCGCATACTGACACGACCCTTCCCGGTGGAACCCATGACCGATCGTTTGATCAAGGCGGACAAGGACCGCCGGCTGAGGGCATTGGCGGCCACGACGGACGACGAACTGGTCGGGCTGGGTGGGGTTCGAAACGTCATCAACGGACAGGTTGTGGCAGTTGATCCAACGGAGCAGAGGAACCGGCATCGAGCCAGAATCGAGGAATTGGAGTACTGGAGCGAAATCCCCGTCGTCCGCGGCCTCTACACGAGCTGGAACGGCATGATCTGGGTCCGGCGGCGCGGCGACGAACCGGTGAGTGTCGGGCCCATCGATGTGCTCGACGCGGCGGGCCGGTACGTGGGCAGCTACAGAACCGGCGAGACGGGGATACCCGCCGCCTTCGGCCCCGACGGCCTGGTGGCCTTCATTGAAAGGGACGAGTTGGGGGTGGAAACGGTGGTGGTGAAACGGGTGCCGCTTGAGATAAACTGAAGGCGGGGGTGAGACCGGGGCAGGAGAGACTTGATCGGAGAGGAAGCGAAGGGTGAGAAGCAACGGCTGGTTCCAGAAGGTCAACGTCCCCCTGGGTTGCCTGTTGATGGCGGGTTGGCTGTCTACGGCAGCTCTGAGCGCCCAGGAAACCGTCGAACTACCCGTCGAAGACCGCTGGCTCGACGCCGACTTCGAGGAGGTGTTCCGCGTCGGGTCGCTGATGGGCGAGGAGTGGGAGCAGTTCGGCGAAGTCGAAATGGTGGGGTTCGACGGTACCGGGCGGCTCTATGTGTTCGACAGCCAGGCCGAGCGGGTCTTTGTAGTCGATACGGTCGGCGCGTTGATCCGCGAGATCGGGCGGAAGGGCGAGGGCCCCGGGGAGTTTCGCAACGCGGTCGATGTCGTGGCCCTGGACGACGGGCGGGTGGTGGTGGCCGACATGGGTCACCGCGCCTACCACATTTTCGATGCCAACGGCGACTTCGAGCGAATGGTCCGAATTGGAGGGAATCCGTACTACACGGCGATCGGGACCCACATGTCCCTGCGCGGCACGGATCGGCTGGTCACCAGCATGGTGGGCCGGACGATGGCGATTTCGATCCAGAGCGTTGCCGGGGCCGAACCGGCTGAGCGGCCGGACCCGACATCGCGGCCCATCGAGCGCGTCGACCTGTCCGGCGAGGAGATCGTCAAGGACACGATCATCGAGGGGTGGCGGCCTTCCAATTCGGATCCGCTTTCCGGAATCCTCCGATCGGCCAGTGGCGGAGTGAGCGTCAGTCTCGGTGGCCGGAGCAGCCCACCCGTTTTCAGCCCTGATCTGTACTGGGGCGTCCTTCCGGACGGGACGGTGGCGTTCTCGGACTCCTCCACCTACGCCATCAAGATCACGACAGCCGGGACAGGTGTCGCGCGCATTCTGACCCGGCCCTTCCCGCCGGAACCGGTGACGGATCGCGTAATCGGGGAGGAAAGGGATCGGCGCTTGAAGGAACTGGCGGCCACACCGGACGAGGATCTGGACGGGCCTCGAATCGAAATCAACGGGCAGGTCATGCCCATCGATGCGGAGAAGCAGCGGAAGACCGAGCGCGAGAAAATCGAGAACCTGCGGTTCTTCAGTGAAGTCCCGGTCATCCGTGACCTCAGCACGAGCTGGAACGGCATGATCTGGGTGCGGCGGCGGGGTGAAGAGCGCACCAGCGATGGCCCCATCGACGTGCTGGATATGGTCGGCCGGTATGTGGGCAGCTACCGCCTCGGAGCGACTGAAATCCCCGACGCCTTCGGGCCGGACGGGCTGGTGGCGTTTATTGAAGAGGACGAGTTGGAGGTGCAGACGGTGGTGGTGATGCGGGTGTCGCGTGAGGTGAATTGAGGGCGAGAGTCGTCGCCTGCGAGAAACTTGACTGGGGGTGTGAATATGGTGAGAGGCAACGGCAGATCCCGTAGAGTCATGGTCCCCATCGGTTGCCTGTTGGCGACAGGTTGGCTGACCACGGCAGCCCTGAATGCGCAGCAAACCATCGAACTCCCCGGCGAGGACCGCTGGCTCGACGCCGACTTCGAGGAGGTGTTCCGCGTCGGGACGCTGACGGGCGAGGAATGGGAACAGTTCGGCAATGTGCGTACCGTCGCCTTCGACGCCGCGGGACGGCTCCACATCTTCGACCGGCAGGGATGGGCCGCTGGCCGCATCGTCGTTGTGGACACGGAGGGAGCCTTGGTCCACAGCGTTGGGCGCAAGGGCGAGGGACCGGGCGAGTTCCAGGGTGCGGACGAGATGGCGGTGTTTCCGGACGGACGTGTGGTGGTTGCGGAGCTGGGTCGTCGTTCGTTCCACATCTTCGACGCGCGCGGGGACCCGGTGGGGACGGTGAAGATGGGAGATGATCCGGGCTCCGCCATGCTTGAACCGATCGCTGCCCAGCCGGGTGCCGACGCGCTGATCACGGTGTCTACGGGGGGACTGGGTGCCTTTACCGCCCAATGGAGCCACGAGAGTGGCCGGCCGGCTCCCGCCACCTCGCGGTCGGTCGAGCGGATTCTGCTTGCGGGAAGTGAAGCGGTGAAGGACACCGTTGCCGTGGGTTGGCTCCCCCCGGTTGATTCAGTGTTCCTGGGGCGGATGCCCAACGGCTTCGAGTTCAAGCGACCGCGGCTGCGCACATTTGCGCCGCGCCTGCACTGGGGAGTCCTCCCGGATGGCAGGGTGGCGTTCTCGGACTCCACGACCTACACGGTGAAGATCGCGGAGGTGGGGGCGGGCATCGTGCGGATCGTGACGCGTCCCGTCCGGCCCGAGCCGGTCACGGCCGGCGTGATTCGAGGCGAAAAAAGACGGCGACTGGCGGAACTCGAGGAGGGGGCCGAGCCGGGGGAGGACCTGAAGGAAGACCGCGAGCGCATCGAGGAGCTGAAGTTCTTCACCGAGATCCCGGTGATCCGTCGACTCGCGGTCACTCTTGATGGTGACATATGGGTGATGCGTCGCGGCGAGGAACCAATCAGCGACGGCCCCATTGACGTGATTGCCGCCGATGGCCGTTACCTCGGCAGCTTTCGGGCAGGAGCGACGGAGATCCCGGCCGCCTTTGGGCCCGGAGGGCTGGTCGCGTTCATCGAGACCGACGAACTGGATGTCGAGACCGTGGTGGTGAAGCGGCTGGTGGTGCGTGGCGGGGCGGGGTAGGACCGGGTTCGCATTGTCTGAAGAATGTCAATCGCACTTTCCATTATGGAAACCACAGTTGACTTCCTGTGGCCTTACCGATGGATCCCCCGCGACAACTTCGGTTCCAGCAGACGGATATACGCCCCCCCCTCGTTCGGCTCATGGTACGAGACCACGTACCGCGACCCATGCGCGAATCCGAGCAGAGCATCGTCTCCCCGATAGCGCGCCACCGTCCGCCCCGTGGCCGGATCGACCAGATCCAGCCACCCGTCCAGGACCGTCTGCCACGGCACTTCGGGAATCTCTCCCCCAGGGCTGATTCTCTCCGTCCACCCGGGATCCGGCGTCTGCCATGCGATCCAGAGTCCGCTTTCGTCCAGCATGGCGCCCACATTGAGTGCCCTCGGCCAGATCTGCTCCGACGGGTTGTCCCGCTCGAACGCCTCGACTGTCCGGTCGAAAACCCGCGCGACGACCGGCTCCGGCTCCAGGCCCCAGCGCACCACGCGGTTCGCCTGCTGGCGCACGGCCCAGAAGGTCTCCTCGTCGCCGGCCACCACGAACCTGTGCGGCTGCGGCCCGGGCGCCACGGGGTCCTCACCGCCGAACGACGTGACCCTGCCCCGCACGTCGAGGATCCGGAGCAGGTGCCCAACCGCGGCCGGCTCGGGGACCGGGACCGCGAATGCGACCTCGTCGGGGCCAATCACCACCGACGACAGGACCTGCCCGAGTGACCGGTCCGTCCGCACCACCTCGAAGCCGAGGTCAAGCATCGTTCGTCCCTGGTGGAATTCGAAGACGTGGACGAAACGGGGGCCGACGTTGACGTGCGCGATGCCGTCGTACTCGCCGGGGCGGTCCCCTTCGCGGCCCACCGTGCCGAGGAAGTCGCCGTTCAGGCCGAAGATGGAGATTTCGGGGTAGCTCAGGTGCGTGATCAGGACCCGGCCGCGGCGATCCACCGCCACCTGTGAAAACGGGGTGATCACGTGCAGGCCGAAGTCCTCGCGTCCCCCGATCGTGGCGACGGTGTCCAGGGTGATGACGCAGTCGGCGCAGGTGACCTCGCCGGATACGGGGGTGGGCTGTTGGGCGGAGAGGGTGGGGGATGGGGCGGGGATCAGGGCCGCGAGGAGTCCGGCGACAACCGATCCGGGGACTCGGACCAGCGTCCGCGATTCAGGTGAGGTGCCGATGTGGTCGTCCAAAAGCGATCCTCCGGTGATTGGCTGGGCGCCGGGTGCCTTCATACATTCGCCCTCGGTCATCCCAGGCGACAGGACCCTTGCATGTCTTCAGCCCAAGTCAGGCATTCGGAGATCGTTCGATCCAGCTACGGCCGCGCGCCGGAGCGTCGCTGTGGGGTGCCAGGATTGTGAAAGTATTCACAAGCGCGATTGCGCTCGTCCTCAAGGGTGTCCCAGGTGCCCTCCGCCGCACGCGGAAGGCGATCGTCGAAGCCCTCTTCACCGACCCGTTCCGAAACCGGAGTTCCGCCATGCCCGGCCGCTGCCCCCTCCGCCCCCCCGCCACCGCCCTCCTCGCCCTCCTGCTCGCCCCCACCACCGCCTGCGCCCAGTCCGGCGATCCCACCGTGGACCCCCGTTTTGAGCAGGCCGTCGACCTCTTCGAAGCCTGGCTCGACGCCAAGATGGACTACGAGAAGATCCCGGGAATGTCGGTCGGTCTCGTCCACGATCAGAACCTGGTCTGGTCAAAGGGCTATGGACTCGCCCACCGGGAAGAAGGCGTCGCGGCCACCCCGTCCACCATGTATTCGATCTGCTCGATCTCGAAACTCTTCACCTCGATCGGGGTCATGCAGCAGCGCGACGAGGGCAAGCTTCGGCTGGACGACCCGGTCCCCGACCTGCTGCCCTGGTACGACCTCGAACAGGCCTTCGGCGACGGCCCCACGGTGAGCGTCGAGGGGATCCTCACGCATTCTTCCGGGCTCCCCCGCGAGTCCGCCCACCCCTACTGGACCGGCCCCGATTTCCCCTTCCCGACGCGCGACGAGATCATCGAGGGACTGGCCGCGCAGGAGACCCTCTACCCCGCCGACCGCTACTTCCAGTACTCGAACCTGGGGATGGCGCTCGCGGGACAGCTCGTCGAGCAGGGGTCCGGGATGTCCTTCGACGACTATGTGCGCGGCCGGATCCTCGAGCCCCTGGGCATGTCCGACACCCACACCGACATCCCCGCCGAGCACCGCGGCGACCGCTTCGCCACGGGCTACACCCGCCTGGGACGCGACGGCCAGCGCGCCGAGGCCACCTTCTTTCAGGCGCGCGGGATCGCGCCGGCGGCCGGCTTCTCATCCACCGTGGAGGATCTGGCGCGTTTCGCCTCGTGGCAGTTCCGGCTGCTCGAGAACGGGGGCGACGAGGTGCTCGGCGTCAACACGCTGCGCGAAATGCACCGGGTCCACTGGGTCGATCCCGACTTCGAGACGATGTGGGGGCTCGGGTTCGCGGTGTCGCGGCGCGATGGGCAGCGTACGGTCGGCCACGGGGGCAGCTGCCCGGGCTTCCGGTCGACGCTGCAGCTGGTCCCGGCGAAGAAGCTGGCCGGGGTGGTGATGATCAATGCGCAGGGGACGAACCCGGGCGACGTCTACTCGAAGATGATGGAGATCGTGGGTTCGGCGCTGGAAACGGTGCGGGGCGACCCCGGTGGGGGGACGGCGCGTCGGGCCGCGCTTGCCGAGTACGAGGGCCTCTACGAGTCGACGTGGGGCGAGACTGTGATTCTGCGCTGGGACGACAGCCTGATCGCGCTGCGCGTGCCCACCAACGACCCGATGGAGGCGATGACGAAGCTGCGCCGGGACGGGGAGGATACGTTTCGGCGCGTCCGCGACGACGGCGAGCTGGGGGAGGCGTTCCTGTTCCACCGTGAAGAGGGCGCAATCGACCGGCTCAGCGTGCACGGAAACTACTCGCGGAAGGTGCGGTAGGCGGGGCGCGCCATGGTCAGCCCGGCGCCTGCGGCGTTTTGTCCGCGGACCGTCAGACAACCGCTCCGTCCCCAGGCATAAGCTGCTCCCGCGCCCTGAAGGTGATGTCGAGCGAAACCCATACCGGGACCGGCCTGTCGCGGTTCATGGCCGGGGAGAACTCGTACAGATGGGAGATCTTCAGCGCCGCGTCGTCGAACGCCTTGTACCCCGAGGACGTGTGGATCTGGGTTTTCACCACCTTGCCGGTCTCGTCGATGAAGAACCAGACCTTGGTGGTTCCACCGATGCCCGCGTCCCGGTAGATGGGCGGATACTCGCGCTCCAGGGCCCGCTGCAGTTCGTCCCGGTTCTTGATGAAGGGGTAGACATCGACGTCGGTCCACCTCGGGGTGTCCTCGATGTTCGTATCGACCTCGTCGGGTGGGGGCGGGGGTGGCGGTGGGGAATCGTTGAAGTCGATGTCGGGGATCGTGGCATCCGTGTCAGCCAGGGCGTCGGTGATCACGGGCAGGGCCGGCCGGGTGATGGGTTCCGGGGGTGGGGGAGGCTTGACCTCCTTCGGTGGGGTGATCACCTCCGTCTCTCTCGTGTCCACGTTGGCAGCCACGACCTGCATCGACGGCCAGAACGCGAAAAGGAGGAAGTGCATCAGCGTGGCCGCGGAAATCGATCCCCAGAACCAGAGTGAGAAGGAGTGCTTGAAGGCTTCGTTGGCGGAACCGCTCGACTTTGCCGTTCCGGTGGATTGGGTTTGATCGATCATGGGTCTCTTCCTTGTGATGGGGCACGGGGCTGGGGCGTGAGCCAAACCGTTCGGCGCGTTGTCGGATCCGCGCCATGGTCTTTCGTACCGGGGTGCGGGTTCCGATGTTCCGGTGTGCGTCCCACCCACACAGGGTTCCCGCCACTGCGGGGAGGTTTCCATGAGTAGCGCCACCATTCGTACTTCAAACCGTCCCGCCAACCCGGCGCCCCGCCGCTCCCGATGCTCGCGCGGGTTTATCCCCGGTATTCTGACAGTCGGCGCCCTCGCGGCCTCGGCATGCTCCGAATCGAACCCCGCGGATGACTGGACCATCGTCCGAGACACCCTCCCCTCCGGCGTGGAGCGGGTCACCAACACGCCGCCGCCACAAACCGCTTCCACCTGGACGCTGGTCGAGGAGATCCGCGTCGGAACGGTCGAAGCAGACCGGCCCGAATCCTTCGGACAGATTAAGGGGCTGGTGGGATTCGAAGGCGGTGGCTTCGCCGTGCTCGAGTCCCAGTCGCTGGAGATCCGGGTCTTCGCGGCGGACGGGTCCCACCTGGCGACCCACGGTCAGCGGGGAGAGGGCCCCGGCGAGTTCATCGGCGCGAACGGCCTGATGCTCGACCCCTCCGGGCGCATCTGGGTGCCGGACTCGTACGCCGCCCGCATGTCCGTGCTCGATCCCGAAGACGGCTTCGTCGAGTCGTTCCCCTTCACGAGCTACGTGCGGGGCTGGGTGTGGACGGGCGCCATGACCGCCGACGGACGCATCCTCAAGCACTCGACCAGCACGATGCGCGTCTTCGATTCCACGATGACCGAATTGCCCTCCCTCACGCTCCCTCCGAGAGCGGAAAATGCTGGAGACGAAGACCCGAGCATCTTCCTCGTCGAGTCGGCCACCGGGTGGGAGGTGCGAGCGGTACCGTTCTATCCCGGTGGATCCACCACCTTCGACCCGTCCGGCGCAATGTGGTCGGCCGCGTTCGGCGACCCCTCGCACCGGGTCCACAAGTGGATGCCGGGAGGGGACACGTTGCTGGTCGTGGAAACGCAGCGGCCGCCGCTGCCCGTTACCGCAGCCGAGCGTGACTCGGTGATCGCAGAGGTGCGCGCGTGGCTCCGGGAGCGGGGTGTCGAGACCGAGGCCGACTGGTCCAGAATCCCCGATGTGAAGCCCTCGGTGCTCGGCCTGGTCACCTCTGCGGAGGGGAATCTGTGGGTGCGGACCTCGTCGCCGGGCGGAGGGATCACCTACGATGTCCTGGCCCCCGATGGCGCCTACCTTGGCAGCACGGCCCCGGCGCCGCTGGCGACCGTGTTCTGGCTGAGTCCCGTCATCCGCGGCGACTACTACTGGACGGTCGTGTTCGACGAACTGGACGTGCCATACGTGGTCCGCGCGAAAATCACTCCCGTGGAATAGACAATCTATGAGATCCCATCGCTTCTTCCTCTTCACAGCGGCCATCGCGTTGGCGCCCGCCGCCACCACCGCGCAAACCCCCCTCGAGACCGCCATCTCGCACCTTCACTACCGCGAGCTCGGCCCCGCGCTCATGGGCGGCCGCATCGCCGACCTCGCCGTTGTCGAATCGAAGCCCCAGATCTTCTACATTGCCACCGGCACCGGCGGCGTCTGGAAGACGGAGAACCACGGCACCTCGTGGACGCCCCTCTTCGACGACCAGCCCACCAGTTCCATCGGCGACGTCACCCTCGACCAGTCGAACCCGAACCTGGTCTGGGTCGGCACCGGCGAGCCGCAGAACCGGCAGTCCTCTGGCTGGGGCAACGGCGTCTACAAGTCCACCGACGCCGGAAACACATGGCGGCACATGGGGCTGGAGGGGACGAAGCACATCGGGCGCATCCTGATCCATCCGCGGAGTCCGGACGTGGTGTACGTGGCGGCGGTGGGCGACCTGTGGGGGCCGAACGAGGAACGGGGCGTCTTCCGCACGAAGGACGGCGGCGAGACGTGGGATAAGGTCCTCTACATCGACCACCACACCGGAGCGATCGACCTCGCCATGGACCCGGGCGACCCCAACACCATCTTCGCCGGGATGTACCAGCGACAGCGCACGGGGTGGGGCTTCAACGGCGGCGGTCCCGGGAGCGGCCTCTACCGAACCTTCGACGGCGGCGACAGCTGGACCGAGCTCACCGAGGGGCTGCCCGAGGGCGACAAGGGACGGATCGGGGTCGACATCTTCCGCCAGGACGGCAACGTGGTCTACACCCTGATCGAGGCCGACCCGCGGACGCCTCGGCGGCCCGGTGCCGGTGGCGGAGGCGGAGGAGGAGGCGCCGGCCCACGCCAGAGCGGCCTCTACCGCTCCCTCGACCGCGGCGACACGTGGGAGCGCATGTCCAACACCAACCCGCGTCCCATGTACTACTCCCAGGTCCGCATCGACCCGACCAACCCGGACCGCATCTACGTCCTGGGCACCCAGCTCATGGTCTCCGACGACGGCGGCCGCACCTTCCGCCGCGACGGCGCCACGCAGATCCACGTCGACCACCACGCCCTCTGGATCAACCCCGAAGACCCCGATCACCTCATCCTCGGCAGCGACGGCGGCGTCTCCGCCTCGTGGGACGGCACCGCGCACTGGCGCATGTTCGACAACCTCGCGCTCGGGCAGTTCTACGCCATCGGCTACGACATGCGCGACCCGTACTACGTCTGCGGCGGCCTCCAGGACAACGACGCCTGGTGCGGTCCGTCCAACACGCGCTCCTTCCACGGCATCCGCCACCAGGACTGGTACGAGACCGTGTACGGCGACGGCTTCTTCACCATCGTCGACCCCACCGATTCGAGCATCGTCTACTCCGAGTCGCAGGGCGGAAACGTGAACCGATACGACCTGGTGACCGGCGAGAAGACGCGCATGCGCCCCATCACCGGTCCCCGCGAAGACGGCGACACCGCCAAGACCTACCGCTTCAACTGGAACGCGGCGCTCCAGCTCTCGCCCCACGACCCGTCGATCGTCTACCTTGGCGCCAACTACCTCATGCGCTCACGCGACAAGGGCATGTCGTGGGAGGAGGTGGGCGGGGTCGACCTCAGCCGCCGGATCGACCGCACCGAGCTGGAGATCATGGGCGTCCTCGGCTCGGCGCCGCAGATGTCCGCCAACGACGGGATCTCCGGTTACGGCAACATCACCGCGTTCGCGGAGTCGCCGGTGACCCCCGGCCTGCTTTACGTCGGCACCGACGATGGCAATGTCCAGGTGAGTCGCGACGACGGGTCGACATGGACCAATGTGGCCGACCGCGTCCCCGGGCTCCCCGAGCGCACCTATGTGAGCCGCCTTGAGCCGTCCGCGCACGCCGAGGCCCGGGTCTACGCCTCGTTCGACGGCCACCGCAACGGCGATTACGCGGCGTACGTGTACGTCAGCGAGGACTTCGGCGAGACTTGGACCCAAATCACCGAAGGCCTGCCCGACGGCTGGTCGGTCAACGTCGTCACCGAGCACAACCGCGCCCCCAACCTGCTCTTCGTCGGCAACGAAGTCGGCGTGTTCGTGTCAGTGGACCGGGGCGCGCGCTGGGCGCAGCTCAAGAACAACCTCCCCACGGTCCCGGTCGACGACATTCTCATCCACCCACGCGACAACGACCTCCTCGTGGGCACCCACGGCCGCTCGTTCTGGATCCTGGCCGACGTGACCGCGCTGGAGCACCTGTCCGACGGGATGCTGGCCGAGGCGGGGCGCGTCTTCCCGCCCGCCCGCGAGTCGATCATGTGGGCGGAGCGCGGCGACTGGCCGTTCCAGGGCGCGACGTATTCGGCGCCGAACCCGCCCCGGGGGGCGAGGATTCGCTACTACCTGCGCGACGAGTGGGAAGCGCCGGTTGTGGCGGAGGAGGGGGGTGGGGAAGAGGGCGATGGTAACGGCGCGGCTGGCGAGGCGGGCGCGGGAGACGGCGGCGAAGTGGGTGCCGTTGCGCCTGCGGGATCCACGGGTGGGTCGTCGGGCGCGGACGGCACCTTCGTCCTCACCATCACCGACGGAAACGGCAACCACATCCGCACCCTGGAAGCCCCCTCCGAAGCGGGCATCAACGAGGTCATCTGGGACTGGCGCCACGACCCTCCGTACGAACCGGAGGAGGAGGGGCCGGGCGGCGGCGGCGGTGTCCCCGACGGCCCCATCGTCCTGCCTGGCCTCTACACGGTCAGCATGACGGTCGCCGGCGAGACCTTCTCAGCCCGGGTCGAAATCCAGGCCGACCCCCGCCGCCCCATGACCCATGCCGATCGCCAGGCGCGCCAAACTACGCTGCTCCGCCTCCACACGCTGGCCGCGCCGCTCTACGAAGCCAACCGCGCAATCGCGAAGCTGCAGGAACAGCTGGACGCGGCCGAGGAGTTGATTGAGGCGGCCGCGGAACCGCCCGAGGGCGTCAGCGAAGAGGTGGATTCGATCCGCGCCGCGCTCGAGGAGGTCGAGGACGACCTGCAGGAAGCGCGCCGCAACGCGGGGGTGGCATCGTCCATCCAGGGCTCGTCTACGCTGCCGACCGAGGACCAGTTGTGGCAGGTCGAGCGTGCGTGGGAGGTCATGGAAGAGCTGGTCGGGCCACTCAACGAGCTGATCACGTCGCGTGTGCCGGCCTTGAACGCGCGGCTGTACGCGGAGGGGGTGAGGCCGGAGGTGGGCGAGGAGGTGAGAATGCCGGGGGTGTAGGGAGGGCGGTTGTTTCGACGCGCTCTCCCAGGTCTTGTCCACGGGCTTGACACTGAATGGCCGAACGATCTACCGTAAGTTCGCATCAGCGCCGCCTCCCGAGGCCGGTGAAACAGCCTCCAGGAAAGGCAGAACGAACCATGGCCCACCTGATCGGTCTGCGAGGACCGCAGATGGGCATCCGTGCGCTTGTGGGAGCCGCCATCGGCGTGTCGCTGATCCTCGGCATCACAATCGAGGGCACGCACACGCACACGGTCCCCGACCTGTCTGCCGTCTGTAGCGTTTGCAAGCTTTCTCACGAGGGTACGCCAGCGTCCGCCCCCGGCACGCCGGTCATCATTGGATCCGCCCTGGTTGCGGCCCCCGCGCTCCCCGGACACCGGCTGATTCCCGGCATCGTCCATCTCTTTCCCAACCGTAGCCGGGCTCCCCCTCTCTCCATCTCTCCGTAGCCCAAAGCCCTCGGCCGACCCGCGAGTCGGCGAGACGACTTGTGCGCGGTTGCGTCAGGTGACGGCGCACCCGCGAGAGATGGAGCCCCATGCAGACCAACGAATCCCGGAAGGGGCGCGTGCCCCTTCTCGAGGCCCGCGGCCTCAGCAAGCGCTACGGCGCGACGCAAGCCCTTGACGCCCTCGATCTTGCCATAGCGCCAGGCGAGGTCTACTGCCTCCTCGGACCCAACGGGGCGGGCAAGACCACCACGATCAACCTCTTCCTCGGCTTCGTGGCGCCCTCGGCCGGGCAGGCCCTCATCGGCGGCGCCGATGTGTCCACCCACGACCGCGAGACGAAGCGGCGGACCGCGTACATTCCCGAGCAGGTCATGCTGTACCGCAATCTCAGCGGACTCGAGAACCTGGAGTACTTCACGGCACTGGGTGGCAAGGGACCGCCGGTGCGGGAACGCCTCACCGAAATCCTGGTCCAGGCCGGCCTGGAACGCGAAGCGGTCGGCCGACGCGTAGCCGAGTACTCCAAGGGCATGCGGCAAAAGGTCGGCGTCGCGATCGCCATCGCCAAGGATGCCGACGCGCTGCTGCTCGACGAGCCGACTTCGGGTCTCGACCCCAAGGCCTCGAACGAGTTTTCCGCGCTGGTCGAGCGGTTAAGGAATCGCGGCGTCGCGGTGCTCATGGCGACCCACGATCTGTTTCGCGCCAAGGAGACCGGCACCCGCGTGGGCATCATGCGATACGGACGGCTGGTCACCGAGCTGAGCACGGACGAGATCGGCCACGCCGATCTGGAGCGCATCTACCTGGAACACATGCACGATTAGGAGACGTCGGATGATCAGGCACATAATTCGCAAGGAGTTCACCGATGTGACGCGGGACGGCCGGTTTCGCTGGTGCTCGGTCCTGGTCGGATCGCTGCTGCTGGTATCGCTGGGCCACGGATGGGCGCAGGTGCGCAACGCGCGGCAGGAGCACGCGGCCGCGCAGTCGACGGCCCGCGAACACTGGGTGTCCCAGGGCGAGAAGAACCCCCACTCGGCGGCGCACTACGGCATCTACGCGTTCAAGCCCCGCCTGGCGCTGTCCTTCATCGACGAGGGCGTGGACCCCTACACCGGCACGACGGTCTGGCTCGAAGCCCACCGGCAGAACGACTTTCTTCTGCGCCCGGCCCAGGACGCTACGGCGGCACAGCGGATAGGGGCCCTCACGGCGGCGCGGGTGCTGCGGCACCTCGTGCCCCTCCTCATCATCCTGCTGACCTTCGGCGCTCTCGCCGGCGAGCGGGAACAGGGCACACTGCGCCAGTTGCTGGCTTCCGGAATCGGCCGGCGCGATCTGGCCGTGGGCAAGGCGCTGGGGGTCGCCGGCGCGCTGTCGCTACTCCTCGTGCCGGCGGCCGTGCTGGGAGCGGCGGCCCTGGTCGTAGGGAGTCCCGGCCCGGGGACATCGGCGCTGGCCCGGGGGGCGACCCTGACGGGAGTCTACCTGACCTACTTCGGCGCATTCCTCGTGCTGTCTCTGGCCGTGTCCGCGTGGGCGCGCTCGGCCCGGACGGCGCTTGTGATCCTGTTGGCCGGGTGGGTGGTGAACGGACTCGTGGCGCCGCGCGTCGCGGTGGATCTGTCGAAATGGCTCCACCCGACGCCTTCCGCCTTCGAGTTCGCTCGTACCGTGCAGCGCGAGATGGCCGACGGTGTGGGGAACATGTCGCCCCCGGACCGGCGGGAGCTGACGGAGCGCCTTCTGTCGGAACACGGAGTCGAGCGGGTAGAGGATCTGCCCGTCAACCTCACGGCTGTATACCTTCAGGAGCTTGAGGAATACGGCAACGGGGTTTTCGACCGCAACTACGGCGCGCTTTGGGACGCCTTCGAGCGCCAGAGCGCGGTGCATGAGACACTCGCAGTGGTCGCGCCGTTGCTGGCGGTGCGCTCTCTCTCCATGGGGCTCGCCGGAACCGATGTCGAGCAGCACCGCCACTTCGCCGCAGCCGCGGAGACGTATCGCAGGGATCTGGTGCAACGAATGAACGGCGACATGGCCGAAAACTCCCGCAGCGGCGACTTCTCGTACGTCGCCGGGGCCGACCTCTGGACCGCGGTGCCACCCTTGCAGTACGCCGCCCCGACACTCGGCTGGGTGCTGGGCAACCGGATCCTGTCACTCCTCGTTCTGGGGGCCTGGCTCGTCGGAGCGATCCTGTTCGCCGGGGCGCGGGTGCGGCGCGTGGAGGTGGGTTAGCATGACCGTACGCACCGTACTCCGAAACGAATGGCGTTTGTTGATGGCCGACCGGCCGCTGCGGATCGTACTCGGGCTCTTCGCCGTCCTGCTCGTCTACGCATTGGCCAACGGCGTGGTCTGGATGCGTTTTCAGGAGCGCACCGTTGAAAACGTGCATGCCAGCAGCGTCGAACGCACCCGTGCCCTCGAGCAGCAACTGGCCGACATCGCAAATGGCGGTGAACCGGCTTCGCGCTTCGCCGATCCAAGGTCACCCGCCGTGCTGGGTGGACCCACCGGCAGCCGGACCGCGGTGCTGGAGCCGGGTCCCCTCGCGGCCCTCGCCGTCGGGCAGAGCGACCTTCTGCCCTACTACTACGACGTCAGCATCTACACCAACGAGTCGTCGTTCCAGCAGAGCGGCGAGGTCGAAAACCCCCTCAACCTGATGGTCGGGCGCTTCGACCTGACCTTCGTGGTGGTCTACCTGCTGCCGCTTCTCGTCCTGGCGCTGAGCTTCAACGTGCTTTCCGAAGAGCGCGAGCAGGGTACGCTGGCGTTGACGCTCTCGCAGCCTGTGTCGGCCCGCGACGTCGTGTTGGCGAAGCTGGCATTCCGGGCGGTCCTGGTGGTGGGCATGGTGCTGGCGGTCTCGTTGGCGGGCGCTGTCGCCACGGGGGGCTTCGGCTCGCCTGGCCGGGTGCTTCTGTGGTGTGCCGCGGTCGTCTCCTATGCTCTCTTCTGGTTCGTGCTGGCGGCGTGGGTGAACACCCTGCGGCGGTCCTCCGCCTGGAACGCCACGGTGCTCGTGGGCGCCTGGCTGGTCCTGGTGGTAGTGCTGCCGGCGGCCGTCAACATCGCGGCGGATGTGTTGCATCCGCTGCCGTCCCGCGTCGAGATGATCACCGCCCAGCGCGAGGCCACGAACGACGCCGTGAACCGTCGCAGCGAACTGCTCGCCCGGTACCTGGAGGACCATCCCGAAATGGCCGACGGCGTGGTTGCCGACGAACCCGGCCTTGGCGCTTTGGCGTGGGCCGCCACGGATGCCGTGAACCGCCGCCTGGAGGAAGTGACGGGGGAACACGATGCGCGTCGCGCCGAGCAGATCGTGCTGGTGCGCCGCTACCGCTTCCTGTCGCCGGCGCTCCTGGCGCAGGAGGTGCTCATGGACGCCGCGGGAACGGGGGACGCGCGTTTCGCCCTCTTTCAGTCCCAGGTCCGGTCATTCGCCGAGCGATGGCGGCAATTCTTCGTGCCCGCGATCCTGGCGGACGAGATGATGAGCGCCGGCGTGCTGGCCGACGTGCCGAAGTTCCGCCTCGTGGACGAGACGCCCGGTGATGCCGCAGGTCGTGCCGCGTTGCCGCTGGCGGTTCTGGGCGGACTCGTTGTGCTGGTTGGCGTGGGGGCGGGGGTGGGGTTGGGCAGAGTGCGAGGGGCGGACTGATCCGGGGTTGGGGAATGCCGGTCCTTCGGGTGCCGCGGACCAGGGCGTCGGGGTCGGATAGGTCAAGGATAGTTGAGATCCAGTCATGTCAACTACGGTTTACTTAATGTCATGTGCAGTTGACTGTTTCGTCCGCGTCCTGCGCCGACCACCTCGGTGAGCCAGTGTCCCTACCGAATCAACCGATACACCCGGACGCTTTCGCGATGCAACTCGTCCTTGTGTAGCCCAAGGACATAGTCATCACCCACCTCGAGCAGGAAGAACCTCGGCGGCGTTCGCACCTCGGCGATGGACAGTCCGTCCGGGTCCAGCACTCTCCACCGCGCCCCAGCGTCCAGGCGGTGGGTACCAACCGGATGGACCAACTCCTGAAAAAAAGCGGGCTCCTTCAACGGCGGATAGGCCATCACCCAGACCCGTTCCCCGGGAGCTGCCACAAGTCGGGCGAAGCGGGGATAGTGGTCCGGATAGTTGAAAGTCATGCGCTCTGTCCAGGATCCCTCCCGGTCGGAGACAGTCAGGTCCTCGAACAGCTTCCCCTTGGCGTCGGCGGGCACGGGAGCCGGTTCGAAGGGGACGGGAAGAGTTGCGATGGTGTCGCCGCGGAAGCCGATCACCAGGATGGCGTCGGACCCGGTGTCCCCGAGATAGAGCCGGTCGTCCGCGATCCCGAAGACCAGGTCCTTGCGGAAGGCATGCATATCGTTACGATCGCCGGTCCACTCGAAACCGGGAAGCACGGCGATGGTATCGATGCCCGTGGCAGTGCCGGGCATGTAGCGCCCGAACACCATCGGCGGGCGCCCCACGGTGAGTTCCGGGCATGGCTCGGCGGTATCCGTGAAGCGGCTGGTGCCAAGGTAACGCAGCAGGAGCGATCCATCGGGCAGCAGGTCGTTGCCCGCGAATTGCCAGCAACGTCCGCGCGGAGGCAACGCATAGGGAATCGAACTCGCGTACCGGCCGTCTGGCCCGAATCGATTGAATCCCGAATGGAAGGACGCCACGAGGATCGAGTCTCCGGGCAGGCGGGTGAAGTGGTCGAGGGGCGGTTGCAACTCGCCCGGGCCTTCGCCCCTGCCCCCGGCGTCAAGGAGATGGTTCCCCGCCGGATCGTAGTACCTCAGTTGCAGCGTGCTTCCGTTCGCGACGACGACGCGGCCGTCCCCAAGGCGCGCCGCTCCGGCGACCTGGAAGAGAAGATGGCTCGCGCGCTCGTCGGCCCCTCCGATGACGAGGGTGGGCTCTTCGGACAGGCTCCAGGTTGCGAAGGTGGCCGGCGGATCGAAGCCGATCTCGTCCCCGCAGGATGTGGTGGCGAGTAACGAGCCCATCAGGGCGAGCGTCACGACGGGAAGTCGGGGCGGTGACCGGGAACCGGGGGTGTTCAGCGGTGCAGTTGTTCCTTGGGTGCTCACAGGGTCGGGTGATGTGAAGTGCAGATCCGGATGCTCTGGCGCTCGAAGTTGTTCACCGGATCACTCGATAGACTTGCACGCTTTCGCGCTCGAGTTCGTCCTTGTGCAGGCCGAGGACGTGGTCGTCACCCACTTCCAGGAGGAAGAAGCCCGGAGGCGTTTGCAGGTCGGCGATCACGTGTCCATCGCTATTGACCACCTTCCACCACGCCCCTTCAGCCAAGCGGAGGGAAGACTGTGGATTCACCAATACCCAGCGCATCACCGGATCCTTCAACGGGGGATAGGACATCACCCATACCCGGTCCGCGGGAGCCGCCACCAGTCGCGCGTAGGAAGGGTAGTTCTCCGGATAAATGAAGGTGGTCCGTTCTGTCATGGTCTGCCCTCCCGAGGTCCACTCATGATCCTCGAACGCCTTCTCCCTGGCGTCGGCGGGAACCGCGACCGGTTCGAAGGGAACGGGCAGGATCGCGAGGGTGTCACCACCGAAGCTCATCGCGAGGATGGTGTCCGACCCGGTGTCGCCGAGGTAGACGCGGTCGCGCGCGATCCCGTGGACCAGGTTCTTCGCGTATGCATACTGGCTCTCGATTCCGTAGACAATCTCCGCATCCGGCAACACGGCGATCGTGTCGAGGAGCCCGGTTGCGGGGTCGAATCGCGCGATCGTCGCCGGAGGCCTCGGCTCGCTGGGTTCCAGACAATCGTAGTCGTGGCCGCGACCGACAGTGACCGAGATGACCAGCAGCATCGAACCGTCGGGGAGCAGGTGTTGGCCACCCTCGAGGCTCGTGCAGCGTCCGCGCGGTGGCAATTCGTAGTCGCTTGTACTCACGTGCCGGCCGTCGGGGCCGAATCGCGTGAGCTTCAACCATGACTCCACCAGGACCGCATCCCCGGGAAGGCGGGTGAATCCGCCGAACGTCCGGAACTCGCCCGGCCCCTCGCCCTGGCCGCCGGCGTTGTAGAGGTGCCTCCCCTCCGGATCGTAGTACTTCAGCTCGAGGCTGATACCATTCGCAACGACGATCCGGCCGTCCCCGAGACGCGTCGCTCCGAAGATCCGGTGGAGGAGATACCCCTCGCGCTCGTCGGTTCCGCCGATGACGACGGTGGGCTCGTCGGACAGGCTCCAGCTCTGGATTGTGCCCTGCGCACCGGAGCCCATTGCGTCGCCGCAGGAAGTGGCCCCCAGCACCGAGCTCATCAAGGCAACCGTCAGGAATGGAAGCCCGCGCGCGGACGCCATGAGGGATACGTGGTTCCTCGCACTCATTCTCTCCTCCACAGCCAGGGTCCTCACCAGGATCGCGCCAGCGTCCGCCGACGGTGAGGACGAAGCTACGCCCCGCGTGGAAGCTGTGCCAGCGCCGCTTCCACTCCTGTCAGGGCGTTGAACCCGGTGTCCTCACTCACACTCACTCATCGAATCAACCGATACAGCCGGACGCTCTCGCGATCGAGTTCATCCTTGTGCAGGCCGAGGACATGATCGTCGCCCACCTCAAGCAGAAAGAACCCTTCGGGCGTTCGCACCTCGGCGACCACCAGTCCATCCCGTCCCATCACCCTCCACCGCGCCCCTCCGTCCTCGGTGCGGCGATATTGTCTCGCAATCACCACATCCGAGTGCCACACCGGTTCCTTCAACGGTGGATAGGCCATCACCCAGACCCGGTCCCCCGAACCTGCCACGAGTCGCGCGAACCGCGGATAGTGATCCGGATAGATGATGGTGCCGCGCGCGGACCCCGTCGCCTCCCTGGCGTCGGCGGGGACGGCGACCGGATCGAAGGGCACGGGCAGCGTCGCGATGGTGTCGCCGCTCATGGTCATCGCCAGGACGGTGCCCGACCCGGTGTCGCCGAGATAGACGCCGTCGTCCGCAATCGCGTAGACGAGGTTCCGGGGATGGGCGTACCTGGTGTCTCCATACGACTCCTCCACACCCGGCAACTCGGCGATCGTGTCGAAAGCCCCGGTTGCGGGGATGAATCGCCCGACCAGAGCCGGAGGCTGCGACTCGCTCGGTATCGAACACCTCCAGTTGCCGTAGATGCCGACATAGACGTTGAAGACCGCCAGGATCGAACCATCGGCAAGCGGGTGCTGGCCACCCTCGATGCTCCACCTGCACTCTCCGGGCGGCGGTGGTTCGAAGGCGATAGAACCCGCGTACCGACCATCGGGCCCGAATCGTGTGAGCCCCGTTCCCGAGAGCACCAGGACCGAGTCTCCGGGAAGGCGGGTGACGCCCCAGAACCATTGAAACTCGCCCGGCCCCTCGCCCTCGCCTCCGGCGTCCAGGAGATGCAACCCCTCCGGATCGTAGTACTTCAGTTCCAGAGTGCTGCCGTTCAGGACGACGATGCGGCCATCGCCGAGGCGGATCGCGTCGACCACCTCGTGGAGCAGGTAGCCCTCGCGTTCGTCGGCGCCTCCGATGATGACGGTGGGCTCGTCGGACAGCGTCCAGGCGGCCAGGGTGTTCGGCGAGCCGGAATCAGCGCGGTCGCTACATGATGCGGCGGTGAGCAAGGTCGCGAGGAGGGCAGGTGTCATGACCGCAATCCGGCGCGCTGACGGAACCACAGGGGCGGTCAGCCGTGCTTTCATGATCTCCTCCTCGGCGGTGTTCCCGGGAACCGATCGGGAAAACCCGGCCGGTGTTCAGGGGACACGCCGGGGTCACTGCGGGGTTGTATGACTCTGCCTTGGCCGCGGAAGTAGTTGAGATCCAGTCATGTCAACTACACATTACAAAATGTAAACCGCAGTTGACCAGGGTGATGGTTCAGCCTGCCAACGCGGACGTCCACACGGCGCCAGCCTACATCCCCCCCTCCAACAACTCGAAGATCCGCTGCACGGTAATCGCCGGCACCCCCGGCCCATCGATCTGCGGATAGCGCTCCGCGTGATCCGTCATGTCGATCCGCGCCGCCGCCTCCTCATACGACAAACCCTCCGCGTGCAGGGCCACCGCCTGCGCCTGCAGATCCCGCATGTAGTCCTGCAGATACGTGATCCGTTCCCTATCCTGGAACGGGCTCCCGTGCCCGGGCAGCACCCAGTCGAACTCCAGCCCCTTCAGGTGCTCCAGCGTCTCGACCCATTCGTCCAGATATCCGTCCCCCATGAACGGCAGCCCGGGCACCAGCAGGTCGCCGGTGACGATCACCCGCTCGGCCGGCAGGTGCACCACCACGTCGCCGCCGGTGTGGCCGCGGCCGAAGAAGAGCAGGCGTATCTCGCGGTCGCCGCGAAAAAGGGTCATCCGCTCGGACAGGGTGGTGTTGGGTCCGGTCGGCACGGTGGCGTCCTGCCCGGCCTGGTAGTTCTTCATGTAGGCCAGCATGCCTTCGGCTTCGGCACGCTCCTCTTCGTCCTCGATCCCCTCGATCCGCTCCTCGAGCGCGGCGATCTGCGCGGGCAGGCCCCCCAGGAATGTCTGGTACGACCGTCCCATCGAGCCCCCGTTCACGAGCATTTCCCGCGTGACCTCGTGGCCGATCACGTGGACGTCGGGCGGGTAGATCTGGTTGCCGTGGGCGTGGTCGAAGTGGAAGTGGGTGTTGACCACGTAGCGGACCGGCTTGTCGGTGAGGGCCTCGATCTCGTTCACGACGGCGTGCGCGGCGGCGGGCGAGATGTGCGACTCGACCAGGAGGACATCGTCTTCGTTGACGATGACGGCGCCGTGCGAGCCCACCGCGAGGCTGCCGGCTCCGCGTGCGTGGTAGATGCCAGGGACGACCTCCTCGAATTCGAAGGCCGGGGACTCGAAGTCGGAGCCGGGGGGTGGGGGAGTGTCGGCGGGAGTGTCGTCGGTTCGCAGGTCGGGCGCCTGGCAGGCGGCGAACAGGCAGAGGGCGGTGAGGAGGGCGGTTCGCATGGGGACTCTCGCTGGGGAAGGGTGCGGTTTCCGGGCTTGCCTTACCCTTGCGCCCCGATTCCCGGCAGGCAAGATGAAGTGGCCCCCCTCTGTCCCCCAAGTCCCGCCTACGAATGACCATCCCCTACGCCATGTCCTGGGAGGAGCCCGCCTACGCCCGGGCCGAAGGATACGACCATGACCACGAGATCCTGGTCGCCCTTCCCCCGTCCTACCACGTCTCCCCGGACCAGAGCTATCCGGTACTGTGGTCGATGGACGGCGCGATGGCCTTCGCCGTGACGGCCGGCATCGTCAACCTCTACACCGTGGGGAAGCGCATCCCGGAGATCATCGTGGTGGGGGTCGGGCACAGCAGCGAGACGGGCATGCTGGGGCTCGCCAACCGCACCTTCGACCTCTTCCCGCCGGGCAGCGTCTGGTCGGATCCGGGCCTCGCGCGCGACCACATGAAGGGGATGGGATTCGACTTCGACATGGCCGCGCCGTTCATGAAGGGCGACCTGTTCCTCGATTTCCTGGTGGATCAGTTGCGTCGTTCGCTGGGCGAGAAGTATCGCATGGCCGACGATCACACGCTCTGGGGACATTCGGCGGGCGGCGGGTTCGCGAGCTATGCACTTCTGGCTCGCCCGGGCGCCTTCGGCCGCTTCATCATCGGGAGCGGGACCAACGGGCTCACGATCGATCTCGAGGCGGAGTACGCGAAAGACCATGATGACCTGGAGGCCAGGGTGTTCATCGGCATGGCGGACGGCGAACTGAACCACACGGCGCTGTCCGCCCAACGCCTGGTCAGCCGCACGACCCTGCTCGCCGAGAACCTGAGGCTGCGCGAGTATCCCGGCCTGGACCTTTACACTCGACTTTACACCGACCGCGACCACTTCACCGTCATGCCGCTGGTCATCGGGGACGGGCTGCAGCATGTGTACGCGGATCTGATCGAGGGACTCGAGAAGCCGAACTGGTAGGGGATGGGGCGATTGGTCAGCGCCCCGGCAGCGCCTTATCCTTGACGGCGTCCCGGCAAGTCACCCCCCCAACACGGAGGACCCGCCATGGTATCCGCCCTCAGCCTCTGGGCGCCCATCCTGCTGTCGGCCCTGCTCGTCTTCGTCGCGAGTTCGCTCATCCACATGGTGCTCAACTGGCACAAGAACGATTTCCGAGGTGTCCCCGACGAGGACGGCCTGATGGACGCCCTGCGCGCTTTCGACCTCCCGCCGGGCAACTACCTGATCCCCCGCGCGGAGAGCCGCGAGGTCATGCGGAGCGAGGAGTTCCAGGCCAGGGCCAAGCGCGGTCCCTGCGCATTCTTCACCGTGTTGCGGGCGGGCGATCCGTCGGACATGGGCAAGCAGTTCGTCCAGTGGTTCGTCTACTGCGTCGTCGTGGGTCTGTTCGCCGGGTACGTCACCGGGCTGGCGCTCGGACCCGGCGCCGACTACATGGCCGTCTTCAAGATCGCGTCGACCACCGCGTTCATGGGGTACGCCCTGGCGCACGCGCAGGACGCGATCTGGATGTCGCAGGGGTGGCCAGCAACCTTCCGCAGCATGCTGGACGGGCTGATCTACGCGCTGGTGACCGGAGGCGTCTTCGGGTGGCTGTGGCCATGACCGGGCTCGTCGGGCAGAGGTGTGTGGCGTGCCGCAAGGGTGCGCCGCCGGCCACCGAGGCCGAGATCGCCGAGTTCAGCAGACAGATTCCGGAGTGGGAGATTGTGGACCGGGACGGGATTCCCACGCTGGAGAGGGTGTTTGGGTTCGGGGACTTCGCGGCGGCGATGGCGTTTACGAACCGGGTGGGGGAGCTGGCCGAGGAGCAGGGGCATCATCCGGCGCTGCTGACGGAATGGGGGCGGGTGACCGTAACGTGGTGGACGCACAAGATCAGGAATCTGCACGTGAATGACTTCGTGATGGCGGCGAAGACGGATGAGGTGTTCGGTGGAGCGTGAGTGAGATGAGAGGGTTGAACGCAGGTTGGACGACTGCCCTTTTGTTGGCTCTCACGCTTGGTTGCGGTACCGACGGCGGTGCCGATGCCGGAGACCTCGGCCGGACCTTTACCCCTGAGAGAATCGGCACTGCGCGGGTACCCATGAGCGCGAACGGGAGTGTCGCGCTGCTCTCGGATGAGACCACCGCCTGCGTCATCGACTCGTACGATGTTCAAGTCACCTGCGTGGACCGGAGCGGTGCGGTTGCTGGAGCTTTTGGACGGGAGGGGGAAGGCCCCGGCGAGTTCGCACGCCTCTCAAGAGTCCTGGGCGGCCCTGACGGTACCGTGGGGGCGCTTGATCTCGGCAATGACCGGTTCGGTGTGTACGAGGCGTCCGGAATCCTCCTGACCGAGGTGTCGCTTCCCGGTGCCGCCGTCGGCCTGAGCCCGATCGGGCGCTTCGCGGAAACCCTGGCAGGTGTGTCGATCACGACCTTCGATCCCGCCGCGATCCGGGCCGGGGCCGGACCTGGAGGGCTCCTCACCGTGTTCGAGGTTGATGTCGCCTCGTCGGAACTGGTGCGGGAAGAAGAGGTCCCACCGGTCGACGCCGAAGTCGAATGCGGGCGGATTCTGCGCGGTTTCCCCAATCCTGGGGGTGGCTGGGTCTTCATCGCCTGCGAGGGACATCTGGTTTTCGTCGGGGCCGGCGGTGAACCGACGGTGGTCCGGGCACCTACCTACACCGGCGAGTTGCCGCATGACCGCGATGTGGCCGAGCGGACCGAGAGCATGAGCCTGCTGGCCACTGCCGGTATTCCCCTGGATCAGGAAAGGCTGGACCGGTTCCGGAACACTCCCAAGAACTATCACCTGCTTCTCGGACAGTACATGTTCGACGAACAGGGCCGGTTCTGGATTGCGACCCAGCGTGACCGGGACGAATTCTCCTACTTGGATGTGTACCTGCCCGGCGAAGCGGCATACTTCGGCAGCGTCAGGGTCTATGATCGCATCATGGGGTTCGACCTGCTGGGGTCGACGCTGGTGGTGGTGGTCGAGCGGCAGCTCGCACCGGACGATCCAGACGGAATCGCAGAGCGCGCGGTCGACTGGTACGATGTGAGCGAGTGGCGGTGAGGACCGCTCTACGGTTCACGAGGAGCGGAGTTTTTGGCGATCTCAACTTGACTAATTCGCAGAACGTTTCAAGTTAGTTCAACTATCTCGAAATAATCTGCGAAAAAGTCGAGAAATGTATTCCCGCACACTCAACATCAAGTTGCCTCCGGGCCAGTCCGCCTTCCTCTGGGGTCCGCGCAAGACCGGCAAGTCGACGTTGCTCGGACAGCGGTTTCCACTGTCGGCGCGCTTCGACCTGCTCGACACCAGGGTGATGCTCGAGTTCACGCGGGCGCCGTGGACGCTGCCGGAACGCGTCCGCGCGTTGGCTCCCGCCCAGCGAAAGCGTCCGATCCTCATCGATGAGGTGCAGAAGGTCCCGGCGATCCTCGACGAAGTGCACCGCCTCATCGAGGAAGACGGCCTCGGTTTCGTGCTCTGCGGCTCCAGTGCGAGGAAGTTGAAGAGAGGCCGCGCGAACCTCCTGGGCGGCCGGGCCTGGCGCTTCGCCTTGCATCCCCTCACTTGGGCCGAAGTTCCCGGATTCGACCTGCTCAGGGCGCTGAACCACGGACTGATCCCGTCACACTACGACTCCGCCGCACCCCGGCGGACGCTTGCGGGATACGTCGACGACTACCTCAAGGAAGAGGTCTTCGAGGAGGGGTTGACGCGCAACGCACCGGCCTTCGCCCGGTTTTTCGAGGCGCTCGCCTTCTGCCACGGTGAACTGATGAACTACAGCAGCGTCGCCCGGGACTGCGGCGTCAGCTCGAACACCGTCAAGGAGTACTTCCAGATCCTTGTGGACACCCTGCTCGGCGTGTTGGTGGAGCCGTTCAGCCGACGCCGTTCGCGTGCGGTGATCACGAAGGCGCCCAAGTTCTACCTGTTCGACGTGGGCGTTGCGGGATACGTCACGGGTCGGCGGATCGAGCGGCCAGCCGTTCCCGACTTCGGACGGGCCCTGGAGCACTTCGTGTTGATGGAGATCTTCGCGTATCGCTCCTATCGCGAGCACGACTTCCCGGTACGGTTCTGGCGGACGAAGTCCGGGCTGGAGTGCGACTTCGTGCTGGGCCGGAAGGGGGGCGTCGCGATCGAGGTGAAGGGTGGAACCAACCCGGGTTCCCGTGAATTGCGGGGACTGAGGGCGTTCATCGACGAGCACGGGCCGCGCCAGGCGATCGTGGTGTGCAACGGGAGTGCGATCCGGCGGACGCGCGACGGGATCTGGATCCTGCCGTGGGAGCGGTTTCTGGAGCGGTTGTGGGGGGATGAGGTGGTTTTGTGAGTGCCGGTGGGCTTGCGGCGCTTCTCACCCAGTCCGCAAGTTCCCCACGAGGCTGCGGACCGGCCGCGGCCCAAGGTCCAATCCGGGGAAGATGATCGATGGTGAACAAGAACTGTGTCTTGGCGATTCTCGCCTCCTTCGTCACGATGTTTGTGCTCGGCTACGTCGCCTACGAGCCGCTTCTGGGCGGCTTCTTCGCGGCCAACGCGGGCACCGCGACGGGCGTGATCAAGGAGGCGCCGGTCTTCTGGCAGATCATAGTCGGGCAGCTCTGCGCGTCAACGCTGCTGGTCTGCGCGCTCTCATGGAAGGGAGCGGAGAACGCCGCCGACGGATTCAAGGGCGGCGCGCTCGTCGGCCTCCTGCTGAGCCTTTATTTCGGGTTCATGACCCTGGGCACCATGAACACCAGCACGATGAACGCGGCGCTGATGGACGCGGTCGTGTCGGTGGTGCTGTGGGGGGTGGCGGGGGCGGTGGCGACGGTGGTGCTGCGGCGGGGGTAGGGGCGCGGGACCCCGTGCTCTGCAACCGACATGGCCATTAAGCTCGTCGTAGCGGTCACCGACGGAGACTGGTACGACCACCTGCGGTTGTCCAATCCCCCGGAAGCGAACTTCTGGGCACCGTCCGACAAGAACTTCAAAGCGCTGAGACCGGGTGAACTCTTCCTCTTCAAGCTGCACGCGCCGAGAAACTACATCGTGGGCGGGGGCATCTTCACATATGCCACGTCGCTTCCTTGCTCGATCGCGTGGGAGACGTTCGGCGAACTGAACGGAGCGGCGACCTTCGTGCAGATGCGCGACAGGATCATCAAGTACCGCAAGACATCGCCCGACGACCGCAGTGATTTCGCGGTTGGATGCCGCATCCTGGCCCTCCCGTTCTTCTTTCCCCGCTCGGACTGGATACCGGCTCCGGCGAGTTGGAGTCCCAACATCGTGAGCCTCAAGACCTACCGTTCCGATGAGCCAGACGGACGCGCTCTTTGGGATGCGGTCTCCGATCGGCTCTCTCGAAGCATGGAGACCAATCCGCTCGGCGAGGCAGCCTTTGGAAAGCCGCAGTTGGTGAAGCCGCGCATGGGGCAGGGCGCGTTCCGAACCAGGATCATCGACGTTTACAGACGGCGGTGCGCCGTCACCGCCGAGCGCACCCTGCCAGCGCTCGAAGCGGCACACATCCGTCCGTACGGGAAAAACCGCAGTCACGAGATCTCGAACGGCCTCCTTCTTCGCAGAGACATTCACAGTCTTTTCGACAAGGGCTACGTGACGGTTACGCCGAAGCACAGATTCGAGGTGAGTGACCGAATCCGGGAGGACTACGAGAACGGGCGTGACTACTACCGTTTGCATGGTCGCAAGGTGTGGGCGCCGATGGATCTGGCGCTTCAACCCGACCCGAACAGCCTCCAGTGGCACAATGACACCCTCTTCAGGGGCTGATTCTGGACGAGTGGGCTGGCCAATCGGTCCCCCCTACCGAAACCTCTCCTGCAACCTCTCCAGCTTCTCCGCCCCCGGACACAACTCCGCAAACGGATAGTCCACCAGCGGCTCCTCCACCGTCCCCTGCAGCCCGTGAAAGTCCGACTCCTCCCCCTCCCCCCCCGCCCCCTCCACATACAGCAGCCCCGTCGCCACCTCCCCCGCCCGCTGCCGCTCCCTGATGTACGCATAAACCGCGTCCCGATCAGTAGGGTCATAGTCCCCCGGCACCTTCCGAAACTTGATGCTGCTCCCGTCGTGCAGCTTCACCGTGCGCACGTCGCCCTCGTCGTATGTGGCCGCGATCTCGTGCGCGGGCGGCACGAAGTCGGCGTACACGAGCTGGTTGTAGTTGTCGCGCGTGTACTGGTAGCTCTT